>Ga0075418_10003007_pt1 | contig 19248 bp, 24 predicted proteins | sample SoiMetdeltSBSDD2_FD_81776 | JGI IMG/M metagenome (GOLD analysis project Ga0075418, IMG submission 81776) | Bulk soil microbial communities from a Populus tree surrounding site in Tennessee, USA - Soil MetaG P. deltoides SBSDD2 | ecosystem: Environmental > Terrestrial > Soil > Tree plantation...
CGAAGTAGGAGTCGAACGAGCGGTTCTCCTGCATGATCACGATCACGTGCCGGATCTTGTGGATGCCCTGTAGCCGGCGGGGCACGCGGAGCACACGCCGCACGTGACGAACGGATGCTCTCGCCGGTGCCGTCGATCGCGTCAGTGCGAGGCCCGCGACGGCGCCTGCAATTACGGTGCCGGCCGCGGCCCAGGTCAGGGCAGTCTTCACCGTCGGATGGGGGGAGCGGGAGGCCGAGGGCCGCACATTACGCGACGGCGGAGACAAAGGCCGCAATAGTCGCGAAGGCGGCCACTCCGGCGAGAAAGATGGTGAGCACTCGCATGGAGGGGCTATGTCGATTCATCTCGGCCTCCCGGTGTCGGCAGACGCTCATCTTGTAACTCTCGAGTGCTAAGCACAGATGAATCCCGAGTTAAGAAACGCCTGGACTTGATGTGATTCCGGTAAGAGCGGGCTCAGACGCCGACGCGCCGAATCACGAAGGCGCCGGCGAGCGGGCAGACGGCGGCGAGCGCGAAGCCGGCCCGCCACGAGGTCGCGGCGACGAGCGCGGCGAAGAGCACGGGCGCGAACGCGCCGACCCCGGAGAGGACGGACTGCTGGAAGCCGATAGCGGCCCCGCTGCGCCGTCCGCCGGCCAGCTCGGCGGCGGCGGTGAACGAGAGGCCGTTCCACGACATCGACAGTCCGCCGGCGAGCACGAACGTGGGGATGAGCAGCCACAGAGACGCGCCGGTGAACGCGGCGACGAGCGCAGTGGCTGCGGCGGTGGCGAAGCCGAGGCGCCGAATGGGGACGATCCGGCTCCCGAGCACGTCCGACCAGCGGCCGCCGCCGATTCGTAGAACGGCGGCCCAGATCTGAATCGAAGCGAGTACGGCCGCGGCCGCTGTGGCAGACAGGTGGCGCTCGTCGTGCAGGAAGAGGACGACGAACCCGATGATCGCCAGCTGCGTGATCAGGTAGAGGCCGCTTCCAAGTGACAGCTCCCACAGCCGCCGGTCACGGAGCGTCCACTCCACCGCCTCGTGTGGAAGCTGTCGCTCGCGTGGCTCGCGGACCGCGAGCACGCCGGCGAGCCCACCGAGCAGGCAGAAGCCGGCGAGGAAGAGGAAGCCCGACCGGACACCGAGATGCGGCAGGACGAGGGCCGAGACCAGCCCGCCCACCGGAATCGCGGTCTGCCGGATGCCGAGCGCGAGCCCGCGCTGCGAACGGCGAAACCACTGCATGATCGCCCGCCCGCTCGCGGAGTTGACACTCGCACCGGCAGCTCCCGCCAGGCCGAGGAATGCAACGAGCCAGCCGAAGTCCGGCGCAAACGCGGCCGCGGCGAGGCACGCGGCACAGGTCCCCAGTCCGACCGCGAGGACGATCCTCTCGCCGAACCGGTCCGTCGCGAGACCCCACGGAAGCAGGCTGATCAGCGCCCCCACCCATTGTGCGGCGAGGACGATCCCGATCTCCGCGAGGGTGAGGCCGTAGCGGCCGCGGATCGCAGGCGCGAGCGCGGGCAGCCCGATCGTGAGCGCCGAGTAGCTCGCCTGCGCCGCCGTGCCGCCGGCCAGGACGACCCAGCGGTAGCGCGGCGCGGCTACAGACCGAACGGGTTGAACGGCCTGGAGCTGGTGGACACGAGCACGCTCTTGGTCTCGAGGTAGAGCTCGAGCGTCTCGAGCCCGAGCTCACGGCCGAAACCGGACTGTTTGTAGCCGCCGAACGGGATGCCGGGAAACGCCGTGTACGGCACGTTGATGCCGACCGTGCCGGCCTTGATCTGCCGCGCCAGGCGGTGGCCCCGCGCCGGATCACCCGTCCAGACGGTCGCCATCAGGCCGTAGCGCACCGCGTTCGCCTGGCGTACTGCGTCCTTGTCGTCCGCGAACGGCGTGATCGTCACCACCGGTCCGAAGATCTCCTCCTGGGCGACTGTCATCTCCTGGTTGACGCCGGCGAGAACGGTTGGGGGATAGAACGCGCCCTTCCCGTCGGGCGGTTCCCCACCCGTGACGACCTCCGCACCCTCCTCGCGTCCGGTCTCGACGAAGCCATGGACGCGGTCACGGTGCTCAGGCGAGATCAGCGACCCAACCTGGGTCTCGGCATCGAGCGGGTCGCCAAGCTTGAGGCCCTCGGCGGCCTCCGCGAAGCTCGCGACGAAGTCGTCGTAGGCGGAGTGCTCGACGAGGATGCGCGAACGCGCCTCGCAGCTCTGCCCGGCCGAGTAGTAGATCGACCAGACCGAGCTCGGGATCGCGTCAGCGAGATCCGCATCCGCGAACACGATGTTCGGGCTCTTGCCTCCGAGCTCGAGCGTGATCCGCTTGATCGGGTCGGAGGCCATTCGCATGATCTCGCTGCCGGTTTCGGTCGAGCCGGTGAACGCGATCTTGTCGACGCCGGGATGGCGCACGAGGTGCGCGCCCACCATCTTCCCCGGGCCGGGAACGATGTTGACGACGCCGGGCGGGAATCCCACCTCTCCGGCGAGCTCGGCCATGCGCAGCGCCGTGAGCGGGGTCGCGGAGTCCGGCTTGAGAACAACCGTGCAGCCGGCCGCGAGCGCCGGCGCGAGCTTCCAGGTGGTCATCATCAGCGGGTAGTTCCAGGGAACGATCTGACCCGCGACGCCGACCGGCTCCTTGAGCGAGTAGAAGAGGAGCGAACCGCCGATTGGGTTCGAGCGGCCGGCAATGGACGCGATCGCGGATCCGTAGAAGCGGAAGTTCTCGACCGCCTGCGCGAACTCGGCCTTCACGGACGAGATCGCCTTGCCGACGTTCCGGACCTCGAGCTCGGCCAGCTCCTTGCGATTGGCCACCAGCGCGTCCGCAAGCGCATGGAGGAGACGCGAGCGTTCGGTGGGCGGTGTCTTGCCCCAGGCGCCGTTCAGCGCCTCGCGCGCGGCGGCGACGGCGCGGTCGACATCCTGTTCCGACGCCGTGGCGACGGTCGCCAGCGGCTCGCCGGTCGCGGGCTCGGTGAGCTCACGCGTTTCTCCGGAGGCCGACTCCGTTGCCTCGCCGTTGATGTAGAGCCCGTACTCGCGCCCGGTCGCGACCGCCATCAGCCCGGACGATAGCGGGTTAACAGAACTTTTCCGGACTCCTAACCCGGCCCCTATTCGGAGCTCACAGGTGTCGCGTTCACTGTGGTCGTCATCCGAGGGAAGGAGTCGACATGAGGTTCAAGCTGGTGCTGGCGAGCGGGCTCGCAGTGTCGGCACTCGCAGTCGCGTCGTTCGCCGCCGCGGCCGTGATCAACGGCACCGAGGGCGACGACTCGATTCTGGGGACCCGGGGCGCGGACCTGATCAACGGGCTCGGCGGAAACGACCAGATCGGCTCGCGGAACGGCCCAGACATCGTCCTCGCCGGTTCGGGCAATGACGTCGTACGGGCCGGCTACGGCCCCGACACCGTCTGGGGCAACGCCGGCGACGACAACCTGCGCGGAGCGGAGGGGAACGACATCATCCGCGGTCGGCAGGGGAACGATGAGCTGTACGGCGGTGGACAGGCCGATGAGCTCTTCGCGGGTATGGGTGCGGACGCCCTGTACGGCGGTTACGGCCACGATCACCTGTACGCGCTGGCCAGGGACGGCCAGCTCGACACACTCGACTGTGGGCCGGGCCGCGACGTGGCGAGCATCCGCGCGGGCGAGGCCACGGCGGTCGTGAACTGCGAGCGGGTCGAGGTCGCGCCGGACGATCCATCCTCGACGAACGAACCCGGCGAATCCGATACGACCGAAGGCCCGTAACACGTGAGTCGCCGACTGGCGTAGGGGCCCGCTCACCGCGGGCCCTTACGTTTTGCCAAGATGGGCCCTGTGTCGGATTCGGTCGATATCGAGGCCGCACGGATTCCGGACCGCGACCTGCTGTTGCAGGAGCTCCAGGACGCTGGGCTGGATGCGCGCGCAGTCGGCGAGCTCGAAATCGAGGTGCACGCCGGGGAAGCGGGAGACGTCTACGAGCAGGTCGAGGGAATGATCATGTCGCTCGGCGCGCCCTTCGTCCCCATCAAGCACGAGGGCGTCATCTACGTGCGCCCGCCTGGGGGCTAGCGCTCGAACAGGGCCGCCTGGCCCTGGCCGACACCGACGCAGAGTGTGGCTAGACCGTAGCGGCCACCGCGGCGGCGGAGCTCGTGCAGGAGCGTCACCACGAGGCGTGCTCCGCTCATCCCCAGCGGGTGCCCCAGCGCGATTGCGCCGCCGTTCACGTTGACCCTCTCCGGGTCCAGTCCGAGCTCACGGATGACGACGAGGCTCTGTGACGCGAACGCCTCGTTCAGCTCGACGAGGTCGATATCGCCGATTTCGATCTCGGCCCGCTCTAGCAGCTTGCGCACCGCCGGGATCGGGCCGATCCCCATGATGCGGGGATCGACGCCGGCGACGGCGCTGCCCACGAACGCGCCGAGAGGCTCGATCCCGAGCTCCCGGGCGAGTTCCTCGCTCGCGATCACGAGCGCCGCGGCGCCGTCGTTGATCCCGCTCGAGTTCCCGGCCGTGACCGAGCCGTCGCGCCGGAAAGCGGGCCGAAGCTCCGCCAACCTGTCGGCGTTTGTCTCAGGACGCGGGTGCTCGTCCCTGGCGAGGTCGCCCACCGCGACGAGCTCGTCCTCGAAGCGGCCGGCCTCGTTCGCCGCCGCCCACCGCTGCTGCGACTGGAGAGCGAAGGCGTCCTGCTCCTCGCGCGACACGCCGAAGCGCTCGGCGACGTTCTCGCCCGTCTCCCCCATCGACTCGAGGGGGAACATCTCTTCCATCTTCGGGTTGGGGAAGCGCCAGCCGAGCGTCGTGTCGTAGACGGTCTGGTGCCCGCGCGGGAACGCGTGCTCGGGCTTCGCTATGACGAGCGGCGCGCGGCTCATCGACTCGACGCCACCGGCCACGAACAGGTCTCCGTCCCCGGCTGCGATGGCGTGTGAGGCGGCGACCACGGCGGAGAGCCCGGACGCGCACAGACGGTTCACCGTCACGCCCGCGACGGAGTCCGGAAGCCCGGCCAGAAGCGCGGCCATGCGTGCGACGTTGCGGTTGTCTTCGCCCGCCTGGTTCGCGGCACCGAGGTAGACGTCCTCGATCTCGGCCGGATCGACGCCGGCACGCTCGACCGCCTCCCTGACGACGAGCGCCGCGAGGTCGTCGGGGCGGACACCAGAAAGGCCCCCGCCGTAACGGCCGACCGGCGTACGGACGGCGGAGAGAACGACGGCGCGGCTCACACGCCGAGTGTAGTTCCGGCCTGCGAGAGTCTCGCGATCGCGGCCAGCCCGGGCTCTCCGAGATCGACGCTGTACCCGTTCACGTACAGGTCGATGTGCGCCTGGCAGACCTCTTCGGACAACTCGTGTGAGTGGGCGCCAACGTACTCGTGGCTCGCCTCCGGATGGGCGAACGCGTACTGAACCGAACCGCGGATCGCCCGCTCGGCGGCAGCGATCGCCTCCTCGGGCAGATCCGTTCGGGCGTAGATCCCCGCGAGCGGAACGGGCAGGCCGGTCTCCTCCTCCCACCAGTCGCCGAGATCGGCGACCTTCGCGAGCCCCTGCTCGTGGTACGTGAACCGGCTCTCATGGATGATCAGGCCAGCGTCGACCTCACCCCGCGCGACTGCGTCCAGGATCCTGTCGTACCGAAGCTCGACTACCTCGCCGAGCCTCGGCGCGGCAAGGCGCAGGAGGAGGAACGCGGTGGTGTCGTAGCCCGGGATCGCAATCCGGCCGGCCGCCGCTTCGTCGAGCGCGGCGGGGTCACGGGCGACCACGAGCGGCCCGACGCCGTTGCCGAGCGCGGCACCACTGCGCAAGAGGCGATAGCGGTCGCCAACGGCGGGCGCCGCCCCGAAGCTCAGCTTGGTCAGCTCGAGGTCGCCGGTGCGCGCGCGTGTGTTGAGCTCCTCGATGTCGAGCAGGACCGGCTCGACGTCGAAGGGCACTTCCACCAGTCCATGGACGAGCGCGTGGAAGGCGAACGTGTCGTTCGGGCAGGGGGAGAAGCCGAAGGTCAGCGGAGGGATGCCTGCACCTCCTCGACGAGTGGCGGGACGATCTCCTTCAAGCGGACGAGTGCGTCCTCGATCCGCCAGAGACCGCGATCGGCGTCCTCGGGACGGTTCGAGATCGTGCGCACCTCCACCGCAGGCACACCGGCGAGCTCGGCCGCGCGCAGCACCGAGAACCCCTCCATCGCCTCCACTTCGCACGGACCCCCGCCGCCGACCCGGCTGCAGGTCGCGATCGGCAGGACGCGGGCGTCCGGCAGGGCTCGGCGGGCTGCCTCGACGAGCGCCGCGGCGGGATGGGCGCGCTCGACGCGAGGGAGCGTGGACGCCGCGTCGACGATGTCGCCGTAGAACGCCTCCGACCCGATCACCACCGACCCCGGCTCGAGATCGGGTGCCCCGGCGATTCCCACGTGCAGCACCGCGTCGGGCCGCTCTCGCGCGAGCGCGCTCGCGGTAGAGAGGGCGGCCTCCACCGGGCCGATGCCGCAGCAGAGGGCCTGCGCCCCGTCAACCGATACGAGCTCACGCTCGGTGGCTGCGACGACGAGGATCATGGCTGAACCATGCCTACACTCCGGGCGTGGCGGGAGAGCCCCTCAGTGACGCGATCCAGGACTACCTGAAGGAGATCTACAAGCTCCGGACCGAAAACGGGAAAGTGACCACGACCGCGCTCGCCAAGCGCCTGCACGTCTCGCCCGCCTCCGTCAGCGCCATGGTGAAGAAGCTGGCGGCGCTCGGGCTGGCCGAGCACGTCCCGTACCGCGGCGTCGATCTGACGCCGGCCGGTGAGAGGGTCGCGCTCGAGGTCGTCCGCCACCACCGGCTGCTCGAGCTGTACCTGGCGCAGACGCTTGGGATAGCGGTCGAGTCGGTCCATGCGGAGGCCGACAAGCTCGAGCACGTACTCTCGGACGAGCTCGAGGCGCGCATCGACCGCGCGCTCGGCTATCCGACGCACGACCCGCACGGCGATCCCATTCCGGATGCCCAGCTGCAGATGCAGGCCGAGCACGAGGTGCGCCCTCTCTCCACACTCGCGCCGGGGGAGGAGGGGACCGTCCGCCGCGTGCCCGACGACGACCACCTGCTCCCGAAGCTCTCGGTTCTCGGACTGGTGCCGGGTCGGAGGATCGCGGTCAAGAAGCTGCGCCCCCTCACGATCTCGATCGACGGGACCGATCAGGTCGTGCCGCGGAAGCTCGCGGACGCAGTCGGAGTCGGTTGAGCCGGACGAGCTCGTCCTCCGGGAGCAGCGCCGGGTCACCATAGTGCTTGGCCACCGCGTATACCTGCGCCGCCTCCTCGACGGCAAACGCGCAACGCAGCGCCTCGCTGAGCGACCTTCCCAAGCAGACCGGACCGTGGCTACGGACGATCGCGGCCCACGCGTCGCCGGCCGCCAGCACGGCTTCTCCCATCGCGCGCTCGCCGGTGGGCGCGTACGGGACGATCGGGATGGGGCCACCGACCGCGGCTGCTTGCTCTGCTAGGACGACGGGGATCTCGTCGAGGACGGCGGCCAGAGCGGTCGCGTAGGGCGAATGCGTATGGATGACGGCGGCTACCTCGGGACGACCTGCCTGGATGGCCAGGTGCATCGGGAGCTCGACGCTCGGCGGGGCTCCTTCGAGCTGCTCGCCCTCCGGATCGACGACGGAGACATCCTCCGCCTGCATCCGGTCGTACGGAATGGTCGTCGGCGACACCGCCACCAGGCCGGTCCCCGCGTCGCGCGCGGTCACGTTCCCCGCGGTGCCGGTGACGAGCCCGGCCGCCTCCAGGCGACGGAGGACGTCAACGACCTCGGCGCGGAGCTCGGCGAGCCTCAACGGCGACCGAAGAACCAGCGCTCGAGCGGCTTCAGCAGCTCCTGGCGGATGAACGGACGGACATACTCCGACCGGCCGTCCTGCTCCGAGACACGGACGTCGTCCTCGAGCGTGAGGTTCGCCGTCTCCACCGCGTCCTGGAGCTCGTGCCCCTCGAACACGTAGTCCTCCCGCCGCGGCTCGGCGCTCGAACGATGTTGGGGGTTGACCGAACGGCCGACCGCCCACAGGCCTCCCGAGCGGCGCTCGATCCAGATCACGATTCGCTCGGGCCGCCCGGAATCGTCGAAGCCATGCACCTCGCGCTCTGCGAACCGGCCGGCGTCAGCCCTCCGCTTCACGCGACTACTCTACCGCCATGGGACGACTCTCGAATCTGTTCCGGAACCCGTTCTCCTTCCTCGGGGCGCGTTCGGCGAAGGAGGAGGGCCTAGCCGCGTACGTGATCCGCGAGCACGACCGCGGGCGTCCGCTGGTCGAGATCCTGGACGACCCGTACATCCGCAATCGCGCGACGCCGCAGGAACGGGCACGGATCCTGGACCGGCCCGAGGTCGTCCGCGCCGTGGGCGAAGACGCCGTCGAGCGCGTGCGCGAGATGCCTCATAGCTGAGCTCCGACGCCGCGCTCGCGCGCACGCTCGACCGCCAGCGCGCCGATGGCGACGTCCCAGGCGGCAATCCCGTTCGACTTGAAGACGACGATGTCCTCGGGCGACTGCCTGCCTTCGATGTCGCCAGCAATGACCTCCTGCAGCTCGTGAACCTCGAGCCAGTCGAGAACCCCGTGCTGGACCGGCTCGATCAGATCGCCTGACTCGATCCTCGCCTGCTCGATCGAGTCGCAGCAGACGAACGCAGCACGCTGGAGGACGACATCGTCGAGCTCGCGCGCGCCCGGCCGGTTTGCGCCCATGGCGCACACGAGCGCGCCGGGCTGAAGCCAGTCGCCGCGCAGGACCGGGTCGCGGGACGAGGTCGCCGTCACGACGATGTCCAGACTGCCGGCGTCGCTGTGGCTCTCCCCAGGCTCCGCACCCGTTCGCTCGCAGAAGGATGCGAGCCGCTCGGGCGTCCGGCAGTACGCGACGACGCGCTCGAGCGACGGCACGGCGGCACGGATGCAAGCCACCTGGCTCTCCGCCTGCCAGCCGCAGCCGAGGATGCCGAGCGTGCGGGACGCCGGCTTCGCCAGGTGGCGCCCGGCGACGCCGCTGGCCGCCCCGGTCCGGAGCTGTCCAAGGCGGTCCGCCTCGATCACGGCAACCGTCTCGCCGGCAGAGAAGAGGCTGACCACGAAGCTCGCGCCCTCCGAGGAGGCGAGATAGGTCTTCGATCCGGCGAGCCCCAACTCCGCGTCGGTCGCGGCCATCACGGCGAGCGCGCCTTCGGGTATGCGCAGACGACGGCGCGGCATGTTCTCGATCGCGCCGCGCGCAAGCCGGTGGAAGCACTCCTCAATCGTGTCGACCGCCTCTACGGGCGTCAGCAGGCTGTCGACATCGCCCTCGGTCAGGTACAGCGGCACGCGGGGAGTCTAGGAGCCGTCCTTCTTCACGAAGCTGATATTGCCGCTCGGCTCGAGCACGGCCCACTGGACCTCCTCCAGCGAGCCGATCTGCTGCACGCGCGCATCCTCCAGCAACTCCTCGATCGTCAGCCGCTCGCGGCGCAGGTTCTTCTCGATCGGCTTGCCGTCCTGGACGATCACGATCGGGTGACCCTCCGTAAGGTTCCGGATCGGAGGGAACCTGAAGCTCGAGTACGAGACGACCACCTGCAGAACGGCGATCGTCCCCACGGCGATCATCGCTCCGGTCAGCGAGTAGTCGTCCTGCGTCAGGCCCTGCTGGATCGCGTCGCCGAGGATGATTAGGAGGATCAGGTCGAAGGGCGCTAGCGAGGAGAGCTCACGGCGCCCGATGATCCGGGTGAGGAAGATGAGGAAGAAGAAGACGACGACTGCTCGGAGCGCGATGTCCACGGGCGATCAGGGGAAGATGATCTGGTCCTGTTCGATCGCCAGCAGGTGCGTGTCGCCGTCATACAGATCGGTGGTTCGCTTTTGGCTGCCGAGCGACGTAGGGTTCGTCTGGAAGTCCATGAAGAGGATGTAGTGATGGCCTGCGCGGATGTGACCGAGGTCGAGGGATAGGTCGCCGTTGGCGCTCGCTTCGCCGAGTGGTGACGGCTCGATGGTGTTGATCGTGTGTTCCTTCGCCCATGCCGTCCCGAGCACGAGGCGCGCGTCCTTGATCTCCTCGCGGGCGTCAATCTCGAATCGGCCCTGCCAGAGGAGGCCTCCGCGCAAGCGCGTCGGAGCGATGATCGACAAATCCGCGACCGACGAGGATGCACGGGCAGTCTCGGGCATCTGGCCAAAGACGTTGGCGAGTGCGGCAATCGAGAGCGCGGCGACGAGCGCGAGCAGGCCGCGACGCACCCAGACCTGCCACTCTCGCCCCTCCAGGTCACGATCGCGCTTGAGGACGATGCCGTCCGGGACGTCCGCCATTCGGCCCCTTTCGGCGAGGAGAGGATCTGTCCTCCGAAGCTACACTGCTGCTTTGGGCGCCCGTAGCTCAGGGGATAGAGCGCTGCCCTGCGGAGGCAGAGGTCGCATGTTCGAATCATGCCGGGCGCACCTCTCACTCATGCGACCGGGGTGATGCCGGAAGGCCCCCCGGGGCGGAGGATTGAGCCTGTGCCAGAAGGACTCTCGGCCACCGAGATCGGGAAGGACATCGGCGAGCACGCCGAGCACTTTCGAGAAGCCGCGCACCGGCACGATCGATTGCTCTCGATCGCCGAGGCAGTACTGCTTTCGCTTGTGACCATCACAGCCGCGTGGTCGGGGTACTCGGCCGCCAAGTGGAACACCGAGTCGTCGCTCAAGCTCAACCAGGCGACGACGACACGAGCAAAGGCCAACCGAGCCTTCCAAGGAGCGTTGACGCTGCGGTCGCAGGACGCATCGAACTTCAACGCCTGGTTCTCCGCCTATCTCACCGGCAGCAAGCGGAACATGCGCGTCGCGGAGAAGCGCTTCCGACCTCAGTACGACGTCGCGTTCAGGGCGTGGCTCGCGACGAAGCCGTTCACGAACCCGAACGCACCCAAAGGTCCGCAGTACATGCCGCAGTACATGCCGACCGGCGAGGCCCTATCGAAGCGGCTCGACGCGGAAGCCGACGAGCGCTATGCGCAAGGACAGCACGCCGGCGAGACCAGCGACAAGTACATCCGGGTGACGGTCATCCTTGCCAGCGTCCTCTTCCTCGTCGGAATCAGTACCCACTTTCCCTATCGGACCGTCCGTCTCGGGCTCATCGTGGTGGGAACCGGACTCGTCGCTTTCGCCGGAATCCAGCTCTTGCAGCTGCCCGGGCTCCCGTGAGACCGGCGAGCAGCTAGCCCAGGGTGAGGTGGGCGTCGGCAGGCACTTCGTTGCGCACGTACGCGAGCGCGAGACCGGGAACCGCGCTCGTGACCCTGCCCACGAGCTTGCCCTCGTAGCGGAGGTCCGCCCCGGGCGGCACGTCCATCCGCAGCACCCGCAGGCCGCGGTTCGCGTGCCCGCGGTGATGGAGGCGCGCCACCGGCTCCTGGCCCGGATAACAGCCCTTGGTGAAGGAGATGTGCGTCTTATCCAGGCCGGCCTCGGCTGGAAGGATGCTCTCGTCGAGCTCCTTCCCCCAAGCGGGGACACGGGCCTTGATGCGGGCGCGCTCGAGCTCTTCCTCCGACACCGTCGGCTCGACCGGGACGTCGAGCCGCTCCTCCGCCCGCGCGAAGTCGCCGTCCCAGACCAGAACCGAGGTGTGGCTTTCGGACTCGATCTCGCACTTGGCGGCGAAGCGTACGCGCCGGAGCGCCGTCCGAACCGCCTCGCCCAGTCCGGGTTCCGTGAACAGGAGGAAGTCATCCTCGCCTCGCCGGACGACCTTGAGCGGAGCAACGATCCGCCCCTTCGGCGTTAGCAGCAACGCATCGCATGGCGCTTGCGTGACGTCGTTCGAAAGCATGCGTTGGAGGAAATCCTCAGCATCCGGACCCCAAACCGCGACGAATTCGCGTGGCCTCTCGGCAATTGCCATCGCAACTAGTGTAGGCCGCATGTTCCGGTCCAGAGCCGAACGGAAGGTTGCCGACGCGGGTTACGACCCGGCGCGGCTTCCGCCCGGGCAGTATCTGAGCAAGAAGTGGCCCGTGCTGCACGCCGGCTCCGTGCCGAAGGTCGAGCTCGCGACGTGGGACTTCCGCGTCTGGGGTGAGGTCGAGAACCCGGTCCGGCTGTCGTGGGAGGAGCTTCGAGAGCTCCCCGCGACCGAGATCACAACGGACATCCACTGCGTCACGCGCTGGAGCCGGTTCGACGCGGGCTTCCGCGGCGTGCACTGGCGCGAGCTGGCGCGCCTCGTCCGGCCGAAGCCGGAAGCGCGGTTCGTCGTCGCACACGCCGAGCAGGGCTTCACGGCGAACGTCCCGCTCGAGGCCCTCGAAGACGAGAACGCGCTGATCGCGTTCGAGGCCGACGGAGAGCCGCTGACACCCGACCACGGCTGGCCGCTGCGGCTCGTCGTTCCTAGCCGCTACTTCTGGAAGAGCGCGAAGTGGCTGCGTGGGTTGGAGCTGCTCGACCACGACCAGCCCGGCTTCTGGGAGCGGTACGGCTACAACAACAACGCCGAGTTCTGGAAGGAGGAGCGCTACGGCTTCTAGGGTTGATCCCGAGACCGAGGCCGAACGCCTCGTCGGCCTGGGCGCGACGCTGATCGAGCGCAAGTCGAGCAGGATCGGCGACATCGAGGAGCGCTTCATCGTCATGCGCGACCCCGAGGGAAACGGCTTCTGCGTCCAGTGAGTGTCGAGGTGCGCGAAGTCGCACCGGGGCTGTGGCTCTGGCGCCGGCCGCATCCGGAGTGGCATCCCGAGGCGGGGTGGGATCCTCCCGTCACGTCCTTCTGCGTCACGTCGCACGGTGTCACCCTCGTGCTCGACGCGCTCGACCCGGCCGACGACGCCGTGTGGGAGCGCCTCGACGCGACGGCACCTTCCGCCGTCGTGGTGGTGAAGCCGGACCATTTCCGCAGCGCCGTCGACTTCGCGCAGCGGTACAGCGCGACGCTCTACTCGGAGGGATACGTCTGGGGCGACAAGGGAAAACGGTACGAGCCGTTCGTACAGACGGCGCCGGGCATGGAGCTCCCCGGTGGGCTGCTCACGCTCGACGACGGGCGCTGGAGGCAGGAGACGCCCCTGTACCTGCCGGAGCAGCGGGCGCTCGTGTTCGCCGACGGCCTCGCGGCCGACAGCGGCCGGATCCTGCGCGTCTGGGAAACCCCGTGGCACGAGCAGCGCGTGTTGCCCGCGCTTCGCCGGATGCTGGAGCTTCCCTTCGAGATCGTGCTCTGCTCACACGGCGAGCCGGTGCACGATCGCGCGGAGTTCGAGGCTGCTCTCAGCCGCGCGCCCTACTCAGGCTGAACTTCACTTGGCATAGGCGCGCCCGCGAGCGCCGCGATGACGTTCTCGGCAGCGAGCCGACTCATCGCCGTCCGGGCTTCGACCGTCGCCGACGCCGTGTGCGGCGCGAGCACCACGTTGTCGAACGCGGTGAGGCCCGAGGCGAGCTCGGGCTCGCGCTCGTACACGTCGAGACCGGCACCAGCGATCTCGCCCGCGCGGAGCCCCTCGACCAGCGCGGCCTCATCGAGCACGGGCCCGCGCGAGGTGTTGACGAGGATCGCTCCTGCCTTCATCGCCTCGAGCTCCGCGGCACCGATCAGATGTTGTGTTTCTGGAGTGAGCGGAACGTGGAGCGTGACGACGTCGGCGCGCGCCAGCGCCGCAGCGAGGTCTCCCCTCCCGACTCGCACGACGTCCATGCCGAATCCACACTCGGCGATCCGCGCGACTGCCTCACCGATCCGTCCGGCCCCCACCACCGCGATCGTCTTGCCCCTCAACTCCGTTCCCAGGAGGAAGCTCGGTCCCCAGCGCAGGAAGCGTCGCTCGCGCACGATGCGGTCGCCTTCAACGATGCGACGCGCGACGGCCAGGATGAGCGCGAACGTGTGCTCTGCCGCGGCCTGCGTGAGCACGTCAGGCGTGTTCCCGATCCTGATGCCGCGCTCGCGCGCCGCCGTCAGGTCGATGTTGTCGTGGCCCACCGCGAAGTTCGAAACGACGCGGAGCCGTGGACCGGCCGCATCCATGATGTCGGCGTCGATGCGGTCGATGAGCAGCGCGAGGACGCCGTCCGCTCCCTCCACCAGCCGCCTGAGCTCAGGGGTGGGGTAGGGATCCTCGGACTGCCCAACGGCCACTTCGTGACCCGCCTCACTCAGCAGCTCGACCGCGGGCGGCAGAACCGGGTGCGTGACCACGACGCGCACCCCGCCACCGTTACAAACCTCACCCGGTGAAGCGGTCGACAAGGCGGCTGCCGTACGAACCGTGACTGTCGCCCGCCGTCCTGCTCCCGCCGACGACGTAGACCGCGTTTCTGAAGACGACCGCGCGCGCATAGTTACGGGCTTTGGGAAGCAACGCCACTCGCGTCCAGCCGGTCGCGCCGGCCGCGAGCCGGTAGACGTCGCGCAACGTCTTGAAGCGGGCCTGCGACTCCCCGCCGAAGACGTAGATCGCGTTCTGGAAGACGGCGGCTCCGACCGTCCCGCGAGGCGGAATCGACGGGCCGCTCGACCACGTATCCGACTGCGAGTCGTAGAGGTAGACGTCGCCGTAGTCGCTCGGCCCGCTCCGGCCTCCGATCGCGTAGAGCTTCCCGCCGTACACGACGGCGGCCGGACTGCCCTCGGCTCGCGGAAGCGGAGCCGCTTCGGTCCACGCATCCGTCGCCGGGTCGTAGACGGAGTGGTCGGCAACGGTCGACTCGGCGTTCCCGCCGCCTACGACGTGGATCTTGCCGTCGAGCACGACCGCCGCGTGCCCTCCGCGCGGCGCGGGCAACGGCGCCGCACGGGTCCAGCGGCGCGTCGCGGTGTCGTAGACCTTCACGCTCGTGAGCGGCAGGTTCGTCGCACCCGCGAAGCCGCCGATCACGTACAGACGCCCGCCGAGCGAGACCGCGGCGGGAGCGTTCACCTTGCCGCCCGGAAGCTTCGTCTCGCGCCGCCACCGTTTCCCGTCGAAGCGGTCGACAACGTCCGTGCTCGGCCCACCGAGAACGTAGATCGAGTCGTGCTCGACGGCCACGGCGTGAGCTGAACGCGGGTGCGGAAGCGGAGCAACCCGCGACCACTTACCGGCCACTCCCCCGGCCGCGACGAAGGCTGCTGCACCGATTCCGATCGCGACGAGACGCACCGGCATCCATGGTGAGCCGGCCCGCACCGGTGCGCAACGTGTTGACTAAAACCTTTGCAAACCCTCCGACAGCCCCTGCGTCGGACTGGTCGAATGCGTATTGCAGCCGCGACGCTGGCGGTTCTGGCCGTCACCTGCGCCGCCTCGTCGGCGGCGCGGGTGCATGTCTCTCTCTCCGCGCGACCGCCCGCCCTCGTCACCGGCAAGGCCTGGACCGCCAAGCTCGCGGTGCGACCGAAGTCCTTCGCAGGTGCGGTGCGCGTACAGGCGACCGGACCCGGCCGAGTTACGGCGCGTGCGACGGGAGCGAAGGGCTCCTATCGCGCGCGGCTCGTCTTCCCACAAGCCGGGCGCTGGACGCTGAGCGCGCATGCCGGCGGCTCGACCTCACGGCTCGGCGCCGTCACCGTGCGGCGCCGGGCCGAGCCGCTGGTGTTCGCGTCACCGACGTCTGTCGCGATCGAGCCGGCCGGAACGTTGCTCGTGGTCGAGAATGGTCGTGGTCGCGTTCTGCGCATCGACCCGTCGACGGGTGCACAGACGGTCGTCGCGTCAGGACTGTCCCGGCCGTACGACGTGACGACCACACCCGGCGGCGACATCCTCCTCTCCACCGAGAGCACGGTCATCCGCCTCGGGGCCGGCGAGGTCATCGCATCGGCGGACCGGCAGATCGGCCGGGTCGTGGCCGCGCCGAACGGCGACGTCTACTTCACAACCGCGACCACGGCGTACCGCGTGCCAGTCGGAACGCACGAACCCCTGCCCGTAGCCGACGGGCTCGCGGCGCCGCACGGGCTCGCACTGACGGGGGACGGCGCGCTCCTGATCGCCGACACCGAGAGCGACAGGATCCTTCGTGTCGATCCGAGCACGGGAGCGGTCACCACGCTTGCGCGCCTTGACGGCGGGCCCGGCGATTTGGTGGTCGCCGCCGACGGAACCCTCTACGTCTGCGCCATGACCTCGCGGCGCGTCCTCCACCTGACCGCGTCGGGTCAGCGGCTCGGCTTCGTCGGCCCGGTGTTTGCGATTCCATACGCGCTCGCGGTTGACGCCGGCGGCGTGTACCTGGTGGAGGCGGAGACGAGCGGACACATCAAGCACGTCGCGTCCGACGGAAGCGTCACGACCCTTGCTCGGGGAGGACCGGCAGGACGCTGACCGAGACCAGCGTCTCGGCCGCCCCCGCCGGCGGCTCGGGACGGCTGCGCAGCTCGTGCGTCAGCTCGTACAGGCGCATCCCCAGCTCGGCCGCTTCGTCGGGCGTCATCCTGATGAACCAGCTCGCGGCGGCAGCGGCCTCCTTCCACTCGGGCGGAACTTCGCCCATGACGAAGCGGTGCCGTACATCTTCGTCCCGCGCGAAGAAGAGCGCCGCCCAGCGCTCGCTGATCGCGCGGCCCTCGCGGTCGGGATCGTTGGGGAAGACGACGAGCTCCGGATCGCGCCGCCACCAACGCTCCCTCTTCGTCCCCAGCTCGGGCGCCTCCACGATCGCGCCGACGCCCCCAAGCATGCGCAGGTGGTAGCTGATCGACCCCCGCGACTCGCCGAGCCGCCGCGCGATCCGGGCGGACGTGGACGGCCCCTCGCGCAGCACTTCCATGATCCGAAAGCGCATCGGATGCGCGACGACCCATGACGTGCTCCTCGCCAGCTCGCGCGCTGAGCTCACGTATGCATCCAAGCACGGCCGGACCAAAGAGAGGGGCCGGCGCGAGCCGGCCCCTCGAGAAAGCGCGTTGGCGCTTGCTTACATCATCCCGCCCATGTCGGGCATGCCGGCGCCGGCGCCCGCGGGCGTCTTCTCCGGCGGCTCGGCCACGACCGCCTCGGTCGTGAGGATGTTCTTCGCGATCGACGCGGCGTTCTGCAGCGCCGAGCGCGTGACCATGGTCGGGTCGATGATGCCGGCCTTGACCAGGTTCTCGTACTCGCCCGTCTCGACGTTCATGCCCGAGCCCTTCGCGCCGGTGCGGACCTTGTCGACGACGATCGAGCCCTCGAGGCCCGCGTTGTACGCGAGCTGGCGGATCGGCTCCTCGAGCGCGCGTGCCACGATCGAGGCACCCGTCCGCTCGTCGCCCTCGAGCTCGTCGATCTTGATCGAGTCGACGGCATTCAGAAGCGCGACTCCGCCGCCCGAGACGATGCCCTCCTCGAGCGCGGCGCGGGTCGCCTGCAGCGCGTCCTCGACGCGGTGCTTCTTCTCCTTCATCTCGGTCTCGGTGGCAGCGCCGACCTTGACCACCGCGACGCCGCCGGCCAGCTTCGCCAGCCGCTCCTGCAGCTTCTCGCGGTCGAAGTCGGAGTCGGTGTTCTCGATCTCGGACTTGAGCTGCTTGATCCGGCCCTTAATCGCCTCCGCGTCACCGGCACCGTCGATGATCGTGGTCGCGTCCTTGTCGACCACGACCTTGCGCGCCCGCCCGAGCTGCGACAGCTTCGTGTTCTCGAGCTTGAGGCCCATCTCCTCGGTAATCACCTCGGCGCCCGTGAGGATCGCGATGTCCTCGAGCATGCGCTTGCGGCGGTCGCCGAAGCCGGGAGCCTTGACCGCGACGGCGGTGAAGGTGCCGCGCAGCTTGTTGACGACGATGGTGGCGAGCGACTCGCCCTCGACGTCCTCCGCCACGATCAGCAGCGGGCGGCCGGCCTGGATGACCTGCTCGAGCACGGGCAGGATGTCCTTGACCGCGCCGATCTTTTGGTTCGCAACCAGGACGTACGGGTCGTCGAGCACGGCCTCCATGCGCTCGGCATCGGTGATCATGTACGGCGACAGGTAGCCCTTGTCGAACTGCATGCCCTCGGTGAACTCGAGCTCCAGGCCGAAGGTCTGGCCCTCCTCGACGTTCACGACGCCGTCCTTACCCACCTTCTCGATCGCGTCCGCGATCACGTCGCCGATCTCGCGCTCGCGCGCCGAGATGGTGGCGACCCGGGCGATGTCCTCCTTGCCCGAGATCTCCTTCGACTGCGACTTCAACTCTTCGACGACGGAGTCGACGGCCTTCTCGATGCCGCGCTTCAGCGCCATCGGGTTCGCACCCGCAGCGACGTTCTTCAGTCCCTCGCGGACGATGGCCTGGGCGAGAACCGTGGCGGTCGTTGTGCCGTCGCCGGCGACGTCGTTGGTGGATGTCGCAACCTCGCGGACGAGCTGCGCGCCCTGGTTCTCGAAGACGTCCTCGACCTCGATCTCGCGCGCGATCGTGACGCCGTCATTGGTAATCGTGGGCGCGCCGAACTTCTTGTCGAGCACGACGTAGCGCCCCTTCGGGCCAAGGGTGACCTTGACCGCATCGGCGAGGATGTTCACGCCCCGCTCGAGCGAGCGACGCGCGTCCTCGTTGAACTTCAGCTCCTTGTGAGCCATTTCTTTCCTTCCTCCCTTGGGGTCTAGCTCTTGGCGCCGGCGAGCTCGCGATCGCCCACGACCTTGGCCAGGACATCGGACTCGCGCAGGATCAGGACGTCGTCGGAACCGAGCTTGAGCTCGGTGCCACCGTACTTGGAGAAGATGATCTCGTCACCCTCCGCCACGTCCATCGGGACGTGCTCACCGGTCTCATCGTTCCGCGGGCCCGGACCCACGGCCAGGACGCGGCCGCGCTGCGGCTTCTCCTTGGCAGTGTCGGGGAGGACGATCCCACTCACGGTGGTCTCTTCCTCCTCGAGAACCTCGACGATGAGGCGGTCTCCCAGCGGCTCTAGATTCATGCGGTTCCCTCCTCGTTTTCTCTTACTTTGTGACATAGCCTGGCACTCTCATTATCTGAGTGACAATGGCATTCTAACTGTACCCAGGCGCCATTCGCAAGCTTTCAGGCAGATCGAGGTGATGCTATGTTACAAACCCCTCGTGAAGCGGGAGTTTTCGGCCGGCGGAGTCCTCGTCCGCCGGCTGCAGGGCGAGTGGCGGATGGCGGTGATCCGGCCGGGCGGGAAGCCGCCAGGCGTCTGGGCGCTGCCGAAGGGACTGATCGGGAGCGGCGAGAAGCCGGAGGAAACGGCGCTTCGCGAGGTGGCGGAGGAGACGGGCGTCGAGGCGCGCTC
>Ga0075418_10003009_pt1 | contig 19231 bp, 23 predicted proteins | sample SoiMetdeltSBSDD2_FD_81776 | JGI IMG/M metagenome (GOLD analysis project Ga0075418, IMG submission 81776) | Bulk soil microbial communities from a Populus tree surrounding site in Tennessee, USA - Soil MetaG P. deltoides SBSDD2 | ecosystem: Environmental > Terrestrial > Soil > Tree plantation...
CCAGTCTCGCGGGCGAACTCGGCGATCACCTCGGCGATCTCGCCACCGCAAGCTCCGCCACGCCAACCATTGCCACGCCAACCGCCGCCACCGCAAGCTCCGCCACGCCAACCGCCGCCACGCCAACCGCCGCCACGCCAACCATTGCCACGCCAACCATTGCCACCGCAGGCACCGCCAGGCTAAGCGTCGCCGGCCGGAGGGTCGCTCCGCCAAACCCCAGCGCCGCAACGCATCCAGCCCACCCTGAGTCGCCATGCTGACGGTCGTGCTGGCTGAGGACAGCGTTTTGCTGCGTGAGGGTCTGATCGGCCTGATGCAACGCTTCGGCCACACCGTCGCTGCCGCGGTGGGCGACGCTCCGGGGTTGCTGGCCGCCGTCCGGCACGAGCGCCCCGGGCTGGTCATCACCGATGTGCGCATGCCGCCCGGCTTAACCGACGACGGGTTGCGTGCGGCGCTGGCCTTGCGCGAGGAGCTGCCCGAGCTGCCCGTGCTCGTTCTCAGCCAGTACGTCGTACAGACCTACGCCGCCGACCTACTCTCCTCCGGCAACGGCCGCGGCATCGGTTACCTGCTCAAGGATCGCATCGGCGACGTCAACGACTTCGGCGACGCAATCGTCCAGGTGGCCGGCGGCGGGACCGTGGTCGACCCCGAGGTCGTCCGTCAGCTCTTCGCCCGCAGGCGCGATCCGTTGCAGCGCTTGACCTCCCGGGAACTCGACGTGCTCGCCCTGATGGCGCAGGGCCGCTCCAACGCGGCGATCGCCCGTGCTCTCGTCGTCTCCGACGCCGCCGTCTCCAAGCACGTCGGCAGCATATTCACTAAGCTGGATCTGCCCACCGTGGACACCGACCATCGCAGGGTCCTCGCCGTGCTCGCCTACCTACGGGAGCGCTAGCAACAACACCCACCCGTCGGACATGATCGTTGCGCTCGTGAGTGTAGAAAACCCGCCCGGATCAACACTCACGCGCGCAACGATCATGTCCGACGGGTGGGGATAGCGCATATATGGAGATCCGACATATACCGTGCCCATGTCCGACACTCCGCTCACGGGAGCTGGCCTTCCTCATACTGACCGCGCTACCGGCCGGGCATCGCACGCCTTTGGGTCCGTGCCGCCGCGTCGCGATGCCGCCGCGTCGAGTAGGCAGATCAGGAACGGCCGCGAAACATTCGGCATGTCGGCCGCCTGGCCTTCGGCAAGGTGGAAGCACGTGCCGCTAATGATTGCGGCGGGATTGTGGCCGTGCCCGGCATCCGCATCGCCGGTCGTCTGTGCGGGGCAGCCGCCGGGCGAAAAATGTCAGACCCCGGGGGCACCATGGCGGCATGCGAGGACGACACCAGGATGACGGCTCTACGCCGCGCGATTCCCGCAACGACTACTGGGGCGTGGTTCTGGACGCGCCCGACGCGCATGTGCTGGCAGATTTCTACGCCGAGCTGCTCGGGTGGAAGCTCAACAAGGACGAAAAGGAGCCGGAGGACGCGGCGATCAGCCCGCCCGACGGGGTTGCCTACATCGCCTTCCAAACCAACCACGATTATGTGCGGCCGGTGTGGCCGGGGCAGCTCGACGCGCAGCAGATGATGCTGCACCTCGACTTCGAGGTGACCGATCTGCCCGCCGCCGTCGCGCACGCGGTCGAGCTGGGCGCGGAGCAGGCCGAGTTCCAGCCGCAGACCAATGTTCGGGTCATGCTCGACCCGGCCGGGCACCCGTTCTGCCTCTACACCGGGAGCACGGCGGGTTAGAACATCTCGATCCCGACCGGGGCCCGGTGCCAGCGGAAGGCCGCGTCCGCCTCGGCCACCGCGCCCGGCCGCAGCTCGGTCACCCGGCCGGCGGCGGCGAGGGCGCCCACCGAGCCCCCGCCGAGATAGAGGATGCCCAGCGTGGCGACGTCCAGCGACAGGTCCGGCTCGCGCTGGCCCGAAACGCGCGTGCCGTCGAGCAGAAACCGGCCGTTGTTCTCCTCGATCAGCGGATCGGTGACCTCGATTACCAGGTCGACTTGGGCCGCATAGCGGCGCGCGGCAAGCGCGGCCGGCACGTCGAGGACGCGCAGCCACAGCCCATCGGTGAGGCTGGGGTGCAGCCTCCTCGGCTCGTCGACCATGTCCAGCAGCGGCTCGTCGACGGAGCCGAAGACCAGGTTCACCGAGCGAGTGAGGTCGATGTCCAGCAACCAACGCCACAGTTCCCTATACGCCACAGGGTTTCCGGCCACCAGATGGTTCACGATCACCTGACCGTTGGGGCCTCCGGCATCCCAGGAGGACTTCACCTGGAACAGCGCGTAACCGTCCACTCCGGACGGTCCCTCGTGGACCGCCATCCGCTTGGGGCCGGCGCCCTCGCGCCGCGACGGCGGGTCGGTGAAGAGAAACTCCCACCAGTTGCCTGGGCGCGAGGCATAGCCGGGGCGCTGCGCCACGACCGAGTCATAGACGCGCATCGCATCCTTGACCAGCTCCCGCGGAAAGTCCGCCCGGATACGCCCCGAAGCCGAAACCGGTCCGCGCAGGCCGACCTCCCGCGTGCTGATGTCAAGATTGAGCCTGCGGCACGCCATGCCGTAACCGAAGCGCTGGTAAATCCGGCCCTCACTGGCCCACAGCACCGCCACCGGTTCGCCCGCGGCCCGGGCGTCGCGCAGCTGGCGGATTACCAACTCTTTCGCTATTCCCTTTCTTCTGTGGGTACCCGCGACGCCCACCAAGGTGACGAAGGCGGCCGGTATAACACTTCCGGGTACCGTCAAATCCCGGGTGAACGACCCCACGTGGCCGACTATTTCAGCACCATCGACGGCCACCAGCGAACGGGCAGGCTCGAACACCAAGCGATTGGTCTCAAGCAATTGATCATCGTCAAAGCTGTCGTGGAACGCCAGCACCAGCAACCGCATGATCGGTTCGAAGTCCTGCGGTGTCCCCGCACGTACCGAATGGCCCATGGGGTCTTTAATAGTCCGCTCGTCGAAGTGGAGCAAGGAAGTTACGCTTTCGGACGTGAACGAGAGTCTGGACCGCACGCAGGAGATGCTTCCGCGGCGGGTGCCGACGCAGCCGCAGTCGCAGCAAGAGTTCCGCAAAGGTGTGGCGCAAGTCTCGCCACCGCCGCCGACCACGCTGAGAATGCGGCCGGAGCTGCCCACCGGGCAGATAGTGACCTCCGGTCACCTCAAGCAGCCCAAGCTGCCCTTGCGGCACCGGCTGCGCAACCTTCGCACGGGCGGCCGGTTCAGCCTGCTAGGCGCCGCCGTGCTGCTCGTGTGCTGGATGCTGTGGGCGGCGCAATCACCTCGTGGCAGCCTGGCCAATGAGGCCCTGATCCTTGTCCTCATCGTCGCGGTGGCGGTGGGGCTGTTCGGGGTCTCCCGCCTGGTGGGCGGGATATTTCTGGAGAGGATGCTCAAGCGCACCCGGCGCAGCGCGCGGCTGTCGCACCTGGTGATCGGCGTCTTCCTCACCCTGGCCGGTGTAAGCCTGCTTCCGCAGGTCGAATGGCTGATCAACGCTTGGAACGAGGTCCGCGGCATGCGCTGACGCTCAATGCCGGTCAATCTTCGTCAACGGAGAGGGATGCGGCGGCCTCCCGCAGCGCCTCGTCGCCCGGGATGCCCAGTTGCCTGGCCAGCCGGGCGTAGTCCCGGGCGGCGGCGCGCAGGCGTTCCCGCCCCGCGGCCCCGGGGCGCGACGACTGGCCGGCCGCCACCGTGGTGCCGTGGCGGGGGCGGGTCACGATCAGGCCGGCGGCCTCCAGTTCGCGGTAGGCGTGGGCGACTGTGTTGACCGCCAGGCTGAGCGAGGCGGCCAGACCCCGGATGGTGGGCAGCTTCGTCCCGGCCGGCAGCTCCTCCGACGAGATCTTGGCGGCGATTTGCGCTCGGACCTGCTCGTAAGCCGGAACCGAACTTGTGGAATCGATCGCGACGATCACAGGTTGACTTTATCCCTCGGTACCCTCGACAAAGTCTTTGAATCTTTCAAGGTCGCCCTCCACGCGCCTTTCCGCTCTGTGAGCCGAGTCGCCGATGCGCTCCATCACCCCATCCGGCTCGAAGGCCATCTCGAGATGGACAAGTGTCCTGGTGGGGGTGAGCGGGTCGAACGTGATGATGCCGGTCTGGTCGGGTCCGGTGACGCTGTGCCACTCGATACGACGGTCGGGCTGACGGTCGACGATCTCGGCGTCGAACTGCCGGGCTACCCCCGCGATCCTTGTGCGCCAATGTGTCCGGGTAGTGCTCAGCTGCTCGACGCCCTCGACACCCTCCATGAAGTGAGGAAAGCTCTCGAAGCGGCTCCAGTGCTGGTAGACGACGTGTACGGGGGCAGCTATCTCCACGGATTTCTCAATGCTGCTCATGTCCTATCGCTACCCCACCCAGGCGCGTCTCTAACGCGGTGTACCGCCGTCCCGCTCCCAGCGTCTTGACGGCGACCCCGAGCGCTCGCACCGACCCCACCAGCACGACCAGCTTCTTGGCTCGCGTAATCGCGGTGTACAGCAGGTTCCGTTGGAGCATCATCCACGCCCCGGTGGTGACCGGAACGATCACGGCCGGATACTCCGAGCCCTGCGAGCGGTGGATGCTGATGGCATAGGCGTGCACCAGCTCGTCAAGCTCGTCGAAGCCGTAGACGATGTCCTCGTCCTCGTCCGTGCGCACGGTCAGGGAGTGCTCTTCCAGGCTCATGGATGTCACCACGCCCACCGTGCCGTTGAAGATGCCCGCCTTGCCCTTCTCGTAGTTGTTGCGGATCTGGGTGACCTTGTCGCCAACCCGGAAGACCCTTGCCCCAAAACGCTTCTCCGGCAAGCCTTCCCGCCCCGGGGTGAGCGCGTTCTGCAGCAGACCGTTCAGATTCCCGGCGCCCGCCGGCCCGCGATGCATCGGCGCGAGCACCTGTATATCGCGCCTGGCGTCAAACCCGAACTTGCCCGGCACCCTTCGGGAGACCAGATCCACCACCAGCGGCGCCGTCTCCTCGGTCTCCTCGCACTTGAAGAAAAAGAAGTCCACAAAGCCCTTCAGCCGCGGAAACTCTCCCGCGTTGACCCGGTGGGCGTTGACGACGATGCCGGACTCGCTCGCCTGCCGGAAGATCCGCGTCAGCCGTACCTGTGGAATCGCTTTCGCCGCAAGCAAATCCTTCAGCACCTCCCCGGCCCCCACGCTCGGCAATTGGTCGACGTCTCCCACGAACAACAGGTGTGCCCCCAACGCCACCGCCTTGACGAGCTTGTTCGCCAGGATCAGGTCGAGCATCGACGCCTCGTCGACCACGACCAGATCCGCGTCGAGCGGGTTGTCCCGGTCGAAGGTCGGTTCCCCGCCCGGCTTCAGCTGCAGCAGCCGGTGCACCGTCGTCGCCTCGTGCCCGGTCAGTTCGGTCAGCCGTTTCGCCGCCCGCCCGGTCGGCGCCGCCAGCACTATCTTGGCCTTTTTGGCCTTGGCCAACTCCACCACGGACCGCACCGTGAAGCTCTTCCCGCATCCCGGCCCGCCGGTCAACACCGCCACCTTCTCGGTGAGCGCCAGCCTGACCGCCTCCTCCTGCTCGGCGGCCAGCTCGTTGCCGGTCCGTTTCTTCAGCCACTCCAACGCTTTCGCCCAGTCCACCCCCTGAAACACGTTGAGCCTGTCCCGCCCCGTCCGCAGCAAACTCAACAGGCTCTCGGCCAGGTTCCGCTCCGCCCGGTGAAACGGAACCAGATACACCGCCGGGAACCCGGCGATCTCCTCCCGCACCACCCCTTCCTCGGCCACCAGCTCCTCCATGCACGGCCCGACCGCTCCCGCCTCCACCTCGAGGATCTTCACCGCGTCGCCCACGAGGTTCGGCTGCGGCAGGAAGCAATGCCCGTTGTCGGCCGCCTCGCTCAGCGTGTACTGCAAACCGGCTTTGATCCTTTGTGGACTGTCGTGCGGGATCCCCACCGCCTTCGCGATCGTGTCGGCCGTCTTGAACCCGATCCCCCAGACGTCCGCAGCCAGACGGTAGGGCTGGTTGCGTACCACCGAAATCGAAGCGTCCCCATACTGCTTGTAGATCCGTACCGCCAGCGAGGTCGAGATGTTGACGCCCTGTAGGAACAGCATGACCTCCTTGATCTGCTTCTGCTCCTGCCACGCCTTGCGGATCATGTCGGTCCGCTTCGGGCCCAGCTTGGGTACCTCGACCAGCCGCCCGGCTTCCTCCTCGATCACCCGCAACGTGTCAAGCCCGAAGTGCCCCACGATCCGTTCGGCCAGCTTCGGCCCGATCCCCTTGACCAGCCCGGACCCCAGATACCTCTCGATACCGGTGATCGTTGCCGGCAGCACGGTCGTGTAGGACTCCACCTCGAACTGCCGGCCGTAACGCGGATGCGAGGTCCACCGGCCGGTCAGCCGCAAGCTCTCGCCGACCTGCGCTCCCAGCAGCGACCCCACCACCGTCAGCAGGTCAGAGCCGGACCTTTCGGTGGCGAGCCGGGCGATCGTATACCCCGTCTCCTCGTTGGCATAAGTGATCCGCTCCAGGACACCTTCAACAACCTGCACGCGAGTATTCTGCTCGCCCATTAAGCCCACGCAAGGCGGGGGTTGTTGCCGCCCAGAAGAAATAAGAGGCTTTTCCCTTTCTTCTGGGCGGCAACAACCCCCGCCCACCGCACAAGCTTAAGAAGCTTTCCCCGCATGGGCCGCCAGCTGGTCGAGCCCGCTCACGATCCCACCTGCCAGATCGCCCCCACCGAAGGCGGCCGCCATCGACAGCGCCGCCAGTTTGCAGTCCCGGTCGGCCAGGCGCCGCCGGGCCAAAGACCCCGTCACAATCTCCAACTGCCGCTGCTCCGGCGCGACCGCGATCAGCACCGAGCTGGCCGGCCGGGCCAGCTGGGCGTGCAGCTCCTCGGCGCCCTTGCGCACCGGCTCGGCGATCTCACCGACATAGATGCTGAAGGTCAGCCCGGTCGACTGGTCGGCCGCTCGCAGCGCCTCGTCGATGCGCAACAGCTGCCGGGTCGTGAACGGACCTTCGAGCACCTCTTCGTTACCAGCGGTCACTTGCTCCTCCTGTCACGCCGGGGTGTTCGCGGGCCGCCACCGTGGCGCCCACCGACGCCGCAGGTGCCACGGACGCGTCCGACGCCGTCAGCACGTCATCGGACCCGGACGAGGGGAGCTCGGCGTGCTCCGAAGCGCGCCCCGGACCGTTTCCGTGCCCCGGACCGAGCGCCGCGCGGCCGGCCGGGCCATCCTTCTCCGGCCTGGCCAGGAACCAGACCGGCGCGTATGGGTATGGCCGGCCGGGCCGGTATCTCTTGGTGCCACGCCCACCCGGGGAGGCGTAGACCAAGGCGAAGACGATCACGACCGTCGCGAGCGGGACGCCCACGAAGATCAGCAGATCCTGGGTACTTGGGATTGCCACGTACTCACGCTAGCAGCCGTTGTAGCTCCTGGATCACGATGGGCCAGGCGTTGCCGCGTGGATCGATCAGCTGGAAGTGCGCCTCACCGGCCAGCTCGACCAACCTGGTGCCGGGATGGGCTGTCACAAAGGAATGCGACAGTCCAATCGGGACAACGCTATCCAGCACCCCGTGAATGAGCACCGCCCCCGGCGAAGGCAATCGCACGGGATCCAGATCCGCCCGCTGCGCCGCGGCCCGGCCCAGAAACGCCTTGACCGCCCCGCCATCCAGGTTCAGCTCTTCGGCCAGGCGCAGATCCGCCACCGGTGCGAGCGCCACCGCCTTGAGCCCCAGCGTGGCCGCGGCCCACAGCGCCAGGTGCCCGCCGGCCGAGTGCCCGGCGACGACATCCGGCTTCACCGCGCTCAGCGCCGCGCGCACATCCGACACGGTCACGTCCGGATCGCCCGGGACCCGCCGGTACTCGATCGACACGACCTCCCAGCCCAGGTCGCGCAGCGCCGCCGCCATGGGCCGCAGATGCACCCGGTCATATGACGGCCGCCAGAACCCGCCGTGGATCAACGCGACCCGGCCGATCCTCTCCCGTGCCGGCAGGTAGATTTCGGCCGACGGCTCCGGCGCCGGCAGATCCAGAATCGAGCGGTCCTCCACTCAGACCCTCCCGAGGAAGCGCAAAGCATTGGTGTACAACAGCTTTGTCCGCTGATCGGCGGTCAGGAAGTCGGCTTTCCGGACCACCTGCCCGACCGGCCGCTCCCCCAACGGATACGGATAATCGCTTCCCAGGATGATCCGGTCGTCACCCATCACCTCGACCAGCAGCCGCAGCGCGGCCGGGTCGAACACCACGGTGTCGACGAAGAAGCGGTCGAGATAGTGACTGGGCGGATGCTCGGACTTGCCACGCACGACATCGTTTCGACGGTGCCACGCGTTCTCGGCCCGCCCCAACCAAAACGCGAAACTGCCTCCACCATGGGCAAAACAGATTTTAAGCTTCTTTGGTACCTGATCAAGCACGCCGCCGAGGACAAGCGCCAAGATCGACAGGTGAGTCTCGGCGGGCATTCCGGTCAGCCATTGCGCCATCCACCGGTTGAGCCTGGGCCCCGACTGCATGTCCCAGGGATGCACGAAGACCGGCGCCCCGACCTCAGCGCAGTGCTGGAGAAACGTCACCACGGCCGGATCGTCGAGGTCCCGGTCCCCGACATGGTTGCCGATCTCCACGCCCCCATGGCCATTTTTCAGGCACCGATCGAGCTCCTCGCAGGCCAGGTCGGCGTCCTGCAGCGGCACCTGGCAGAACGGGATCAGCTTCTCCGGCGCGCCCCGGGTCAACTCCAACGTCAGGTCGTTGAAGATGCGCGCGCACTTGACCGCCTGCGCCGCCGGCCGGTCATAGGAGAAGAACACCGGCGTCGGCGAGACGACCTGCATGTCCACCTCGTCTTCAGACATGTCCGTGAGACGGGTGTACGAATCCCACGCCTGCCGCCCGATCGCCCGGAACTCGTTGTCCCCCACCATGATCATGGCTTCGTGCTCGGAGTCGACCCGCAACCACGGCCAGCCGTCACCACCGCCACACGCCTCGGTCAGCTCCGGCCAGCCCCTCGGCACCATGTGGGTGTGGATATCTACGATCATCCCTTCCCCGGATGCACGGCCCCGCAGTTGGCGCAGGTCCGAGCCTGCTCATCCTCATAGAACGCCTGGAACAGCGGCGGCAGGTCGTCAACGATGCTGCGCACCTGCAGCTCCACCTCGTGGACCAGGTGGTGGCAGTTGAGGCAGTACCACTGGAACTTCTCCAGCGTCCCCTCCTCGCGCACCCGCTCCACCACCAGGCCGACCGAACCCTCCTCGGGGCGCTGCGGCGAGTGGGGCGTGTCGCGCGGCAGCACCCACATCGAGCCCTCGCGGATGTGCACGTCCTCCGGCCCGTCCTTGGTCATGACCTTGACGTGCATGTTGCCTTTGATCTGGTAGAAGTACTCCTCGTAGGGGTCGACGTGAAAGTCGGTGCGCTGGTTGGGACCGCCCACGATCATCACGATGAAGTCGTCACCGGTCGGGAACAGCTGCTTGTTGCCCACGGGCGGCTTGAGCAGGTGCTGATTCTCCTTCAGCCACTCCGGGAAACTGGTGGGCTCTTGCATCAGACGCCTCCTTCTCTCAACGCCGCCACGGCCTGCATCTCGATCAGCAGATGCGGGTGGGGCAACTGGTGGACCGCGACGGTCGTCCTGGTGGGACCATTCTCGTCGAAATACGATCCGTAAACCTCGTTATAGCCACCAAAGTCGTTCATGCTCACCAGGTATGTGGTGATCTGCACCAGGTCCTCGAGGCCGAGGCCGACCGTCCCCAGAATCGTTCGAATATTCTCGATGACCGACCGCGTCTGGGCCTTGATGTCCAGCGCCACCGTGCCCATCTCGTCGACCACGGTCGCGCCCTCGATGGTGTTGTCCGGCCGGCGGCTCGAGGTGCCCGAGATGTAGGCGAACCCGTTGGTCAGCTTCACATGCGGGAACCGCCCCCGCGGCTTCACCAGACCCATGCCCCGACTCCCCTCACATCTCCAAGATGATCATGCCGCTCTCACCGAGGCGGACCCCAGCCCTTCCACCACGGCCCGCACGAAACTGCCGGGCGAGAGCGGCACCGCCGCCGTGGCCGCACCGGCCAGAAACACCCAGCCGTCCATGAGCTCGCCCACCATGGTGGCCCCCTGGTCGAAGGCGCGCCGCGGGTCGCCCAGGATCGCCGCGGTCGAGCCGACCTGCACGACCGCCCCGTCCACCTCCAGCAGCACCCCGACATTGTCCACATTGGACGGCATGGCGCTCCACGGGCCGATGACATAGGCCGCCGCCGAACAATTGTCCGCGATCACATCCGGCAGGGTGAACTTGAAGTCGGCATAGCGAGAGTCGATGATCTCCAGGGCCGGCGCCACCGCCGCGATCGCGCCATCCCGCACCAGGAACGCCACCTCGGGTTCGATCCGGGGATGGATGAAGCGGTCCAGCGAAACGCTCCCCCCGTCCGGCACCCGCATCGCGTCGGTCAGCCAGCCCCGGATCACCTGGTCGACGCCGACCTGAGCCATCTTCGCCTTGCTGGTGAGCCCCATCTTCACCCCGGCCAGCCGCTCCCCGCGCTCGATGCGCCGCGCCAGCAACTCAGCCTGCACCTCATAGGCGGTCTGGACATCGCCCAGATTCAGCTGCGGAATCGCTTTGGCACCAAGCAAAGCCGCGTCAAGGTCGGCAACGGAACTCATCGTGTCAGATCCAATGCCACGTCCACGATCATGTCCTCCTGGCCGCCGACCATGCGCCGCTTGCCCAGTTCGACCAGGATCGAGCGCACGTCGATGCCGTATTTCGCCGACGCCCGCTCCGCGTGGCGCAGAAAACTCGAATACACGCCCGCGTAACCCAGCGACAGCGTCTCCCGGTCCACCTGCACCGGCCGGTCCTGCAGCGGCCGCACGATGTCGTCGGCCGCGTCCATCAACGCGAACACATCGCACCCGTGGTCCCAGCCCATCAGGTCGGCCACCGCCACGAAGATCTCCAACGGCGCGTTGCCCGCGCCCGCGCCCATGCCGGCCAGCGCCGCGTCCACGCGATAGGTCCCGTGTTCAACGGCGACAACGCTATTGGCGACCCCGAACGACAGGTTGTGGTGCGCGTGGATCCCGATCTGCGTCTCGGATTCCAGGATCTGCCGGTAGGCGTCCACCCGCTCGGCGACATCCTTCATCAGCAGCCGCCCACCCGAGTCCGTGACGTAAACGCAGTGCGCCCCATAGGACTCCATCAGCTTGGCCTGCTTGGCCAGCGAGTTCGGGTCGTTCATGTGCGCCATCATCAGGAAGCCGCTGACGTCCATGCCGTTCTCCCGCGCCCACGAGATGTGCTGCGCCGAGATGTCCGCCTCGGTGCAGTGAGTGGCGATCCGCACGCTCCGCACGCCCAAGTCCTTGGCGGCCTTTAGGTCCGCGATGGTCCCGATCCCGGGCAGCAACAGCGTCGTCAGCTTGGCGTTCTTCATCACCTCGGCCGCCGCGCTGATCCACTCGGAATCGGTCGCCTTGCCCAAGCCGTAGTTGACGCTCGACCCGGCGAGCCCGTCGCCGTGCGCCACCTCGATCGCCGCCACCCCGGCCGCGTCAAGCGCCGCCGCGATCTGCCGGACCTGCTCCACGGTGTACTGGTGCCGGATGGCGTGCATGCCATCCCGCAGCGTCACGTCCTGCACATAGACCTTTGTCATCGGAGTGTCACCAGCCTCTCCGCCGTGCGCAGCGCCGCCGACGTCATGATGTCAAGGTTTCCCGCGTACGCGGGCAGATAGTGGCCGGCTCCCGAAATCTCCAGGTAGACCGACACCAGCAGCCCGTCCTCCCGCGAGTCGAACTGGACCTCCTGCTTGAGCCGGTAGCCGGGTACATACTCCTGCACCGACTCCACCATGTCCACAATAGACTTCCCGATCCCGGCCTGGTCGGCCTCGGCGTCGGGGCACAGGCAATAGATGGTGTCGCGCATCAACAACGGTGGCTCGGCCGGGTTGAGCACGATGATGGCCTTGCCCTCGTCGGCGCCGCCGACCACCTCGATCGCCCGAGCGGTGGTCTCGGTGAATTCGTCGATATTTGCTCTGGTACCGGGACCAGCCGACCGAGACGAGATGGACGCCACGATCTCGCCGTAGGCCACCGGGGTCACCGCCGCCACCGCCGCCACGATCGGCACGGTCGCCTGGCCACCGCAGCTGACCATGTTCACGTTGCGCTCGCCCAGATGCTGGTCGAGGTTGACCGGCGGGATGACGTACGGCCCGATGGCCGCCGGGGTCAGGTCGATGAGGGTCTTACCGTGCGCCCGCAGCACATCGTCGTGGTGCTTGTGCGCCTTGGCCGACGTGGCGTCGAACACGATCTCGACCGTCTCGAACTCGGGCATCGTCACGAAGCCCTCGACGCCGTCGGCCGTGGTCGCCACGCCCATCCGCTTGGCCCGCGCCAGCCCGTCCGACTCGGGGTCGATGCCGACCATCGCCGCCACGCGAAGTGCCTTGGAGAGCCGGATCACCTTGAACATCAGGTCGGTCCCGATGTTGCCCGACCCGATGATCGCCACATCAACCATTGTTGAACCCCACCCTCACCGAGCCAAGCCCGGAAATCCTTGCCTCATAACGCGCTCCAGGCGTGACCGGTACCATGGGACCCAAAGCGCCCGACAACACGACATCTCCCGCTCGCAGGGGTGATCCCATCCGGGCCATCGTGGAGGCCAGCCAGGTCACCGCGTTGAGCGGACTCCCGAGGCAGGCCGCCCCGGCCCCCACCGACACCGGCTCGCCCTGGTGCTCCAGCACCATGCCGCACATCCTCAGGTCCACCTTGGACAGTGGAACCGGTTGCGTACCAAGCACATACATCGCACTCGACGCGTTGTCGGCGACCGTGTCCACGATCGAGATGTCCCACCCCTCGATCCGGGAGTCGACGATCTCGATGGCGGGCAGCACGAAGTCGATGGCGCGCATGACATCCACGCTCGTCACCGCCTCCTGCACCAGCCCATCCTTGAGCACGAAGGCGACTTCGGCCTCTACCCGCGGCTGGATCAGGCGCTTGAGGTCGACCACATCGCCATCCACCACCGCCATGTCGGCGAAGAGCACCCCGAAGTCGGGCTGGAACACGCCGAAGGCCTTTTGCACCGCCGGGTTGGTGAGGCCGATCTTGGCGCCGACCACCCGCCGGCCCAACGCCACCCAGTGGTCGCTCCACGCCTTCTGTATCGCATACGCGGAGGCGACGTCGCCCACCGGAATCACGCGCTCGCGCAACGGCGGGATCGCCACCCCGCTCTCGTACGCATCAAGAATCTCCCTCACGACAGCTCCACGCAGACGTTGGTCAGCTCGGAGTAGAAGGCCAGCGAGTGCACGCCGCCCTCCCGCCCCACCCCGGAGGCCTTCACCCCACCGAACGGGGTCCGCAGATCCCTGAGGAACCAGGTATTGACCCACACCAGCCCGGCATCCAGACTCAGCCCGGCCCGGTGCGCCCGCCCCACGTCCCGCGTCCACACCGTGGCCGCGAGGCCGTAGACGCTGTCGTTGGCGAGCGCGAACGCCTCCTCCTCGGTGTCGAACGGCATCAGGTGGCACACCGGTCCGAAGATCTCCTCGCGGTTGGTACGGGCGCTCTGCGACAGTCCGGTCAGGACGGTCGGCTCCACATAGGCCCCGCCATCCCGCGCATCGCCGAACTCGGGCACGCCACCTCCACTTAGGACAGTCGCGCCCTCCGTCCGGGCCAAGTCGTAATACCCCAGCACCTTCTCCCGGTGCGCCTTGGAGATCAGCGGCATGTTGACCGTCGCCTCATCCCGCGGCCAGCCGTAGGTCAGGCTCCCGGCCGCCTTCGCCAGCCTCTCGGCGAACTCGTCAAAGACCGGCCTTTGCACGTAGAGCCGTTCGGTACAAAGACAGACCTGCCCGCCGTTGGTAAAGCTCGACCGCACCGACCCGGCCACCGCCGCGTCCAGATCCGCGTCGGCGAAGACGAGACCCGCGTTCTTGCCACCCAGCTCGAACGAGACCGCCTTCACCCCATCGGCCGCGGCCCGCATGATGGCGCTGCCCGTCGCCGACTCGCCGGTGAACGTGATGGCGTCGATGCCCGGGTGCCGGGTCAGGAACTCGCCCGCCGAGTCCGGGCCGAACCCGTGGACGAGATTGAAAACCCCTTGCGGTACGCCGGCTTCCGCCATCACCTCGGCGAGTACGGTCGCCGACGACGGCGTCTCCTCGCTCGGCTTGACCACAACTGCGTTGCCGCACGCCAGCGCCGGCGCCACCTTCCAGGTGAGCAGGAGCAGCGGCAGGTTCCACGGCACGATGATGGCCACGACGCCCACCGGCTTGCGCACGGCGTAGTTGAGGGCGCGGCGCCCATCGGCCGTGAGCGTCTGGAACGCCTCGGTCGGGGTGGTCGTCACGATGTCGGCGAAGGCCCTGAAGTTGGCCGCTCCGCGCGGGATGTCGAGGGTGCGCGCCTGGGAGATGGACTTGCCGGTGTCGGCGACCTCGGCGGCGACCAGATCCTCGAAGCGGCGCTCGAGCCCGTCGGCGACCCGGCGCAGCACCGCCGCCCGCTCCTGGTCCGACATCCGCCCCCATGGCCCCTTGAGCGCTTGCCTCGCCGCCGTTACCGCCGCATCCACGGTCGACCTGTCCGCCTCGCAGACGTCGGCGATCTGCTCCCCGTCCACCGGACTGACCTTCGCAAACCCCTTGGCCGACTCCACGAACGAGCCGTTGATGAAGTGCCGCAAGCGTTTCATCGGCCACCCCCTCCGACGATCTTTTGCCCGACGATCTTGCGCGAATGGTTGCCCATCTGCCCGGATCGAGTGTGTCGTCCCCACCGCCCGTACAAGATCACCGCGGCGAGAGCGGTGGCGGCGCCAGTGGCGGCCAGGGCCGCGCCGACGGCGAGCTGCTGGCGGCGGATACGGCGCTGGACCTGGGCGTAGGGGGTGGTGGAGAAGGAAACAAGCTCGTATCGGGAAACATACCGCCCCGGCAGGGCAGTTTCTAGAACGTGTTCTAACTTCTTGCGCCACTGGAAGACGGGCGAGGCGACCTTGTCGCGCATCTCCACGAAGTTCTCCAGCGCCATCTGGGCTATGGCCTCGGAGTTGGCCTGGCGGCGCTCCTGATAGAGCGCGAGCGCGCGGGGCCAGTCGCCGGCGGTCTCGTCCAGGCAGCGGTCAAGCTCGACCACGTCCTCGAAGGCGGCGTTGGCGCCCTGCCCGTAGAAGGGCACGATGGCGTGGGCCGCGTCGCCGATCAGGGCCACCCGGCCATGGGCGATCCAAGTGTCGCAGTGGACCGTGCCGAGCAGGCCGACCGGGTTCTCCTGGTAGTCGCTGATCAGATCGGGCGCCAGGGGCGGCACGTCGGGGTAGGCCCGCTCGAAGTGACGTCTGATCGCGGCCGGGCTGCTCAGCGACGCGAAGCTCGCGGTGCCGCCGTTGGGCCAGAAGAGGGTACAGGTGAACGACCGGTCCGGGTTGGGCAAGGCGATCATCATCGAGCTGCCGCGCGGCCAGATGTGCAAGGCGGCCGGGTCGAGCGCGAAGTCGCCGCTGCGCGCCGGGATGGTCAGCTCCTTGTAGCCGTAGTCCAGGAAATCGAGGCTCTCGTCCAGCAGGCCGACGGCGAGCAACTGCCCGCGCACCGCCGAACCCGCGCCGTCGGCGCCGAGCACGATGTCGGCGCGGGCCCGCACGCCACCGAACTCCATCGAGCCCGTCGCGGGATCGAGGGCGGTGAGCTTATGTCCGAAGTGGACGGTGACGTTGCGGTAGGACAGGGCGGCGTCGAGCAAGGCGTTGTTCAGCGCGCCCCGGCTGATCGAGTTGATCGCCCGGTCACCGGAATGGCTGTACGGCTGGAAATCCAGATCCCCGGCCACCGGGTGGATCATCCGGCCGCGCATCGGCAGCGCGTCCTTCATCACCTGGTCGGACAGGCCCACGCGGCGCAGGGCGTCGAGGCCGCGCTCGGAGAGGGCGAGGTTGATCGAGCGACCGCGCTCCGGTGCGGTGCCGCGCGGATCGGTGCGGCGTTCGTAGAGAGCGATCTCGTACCCCTCGCGGCGCGCGAGATAGGTGGCCAGCAGGGATCCGGCCAGGCCGGCACCGACGATGGCAACTCTCATGGCAAGTCCCATGGCACCTGCCTCAACGCGTCGGCCACACGCCAGCAGTCGTGGAAGGTGTTATAGAGCGGGACCGGGGCGACCCGCAGGATGTCGGGCTCGCGGGAGTCGGCGATGACGCCGTGCTCGAAGCGCAGGCGGCGCGACAGGGCGCCGGCGCCGCCCGGAACCCGAAGGGAGAGCTGGCATCCGCGGCGCTCAGGGTCGCGCGGGGTGACGATGTCGAACGTGTCGAAGCCGTCCAGCAGGCTTTCGAGGTAACCGGTCAGGCGAAGGCTGCGCATCCGGAGGTTGTCGATGCCGACCTGGTCGAAGATGTCGAGCGAGGTGCGCACCGGACCCATGGAGAAGATCGGCGGGTTGGAGATGGCCCAGGTCTCCGCCTTGGGCAGCGGCCGCGAGATCGGCGCCATCTCGAAGCGGGTCTCCGGGTCCGTGCTCCACCAGCCCTCGAAGCGCTGGATCGAAGGGGCGTCGAGGTGCCGCTCGTGGATGAAGGCCCCGGCCAGCGCGCCCGGACCGGCGTTGAGGTACTTGTACGAGCACCAGGCGGCGAAGTCGGCGCTCCAGTCGTGCATCCGCAGCGGCACGTTGCCGGCGGCGTGGGCGAGGTCCCAGCCGACGATCGCGCCTCGGGACTGCCCGAGGGCGGTGATGCCGGGGATGTCGAGCAGCTCGCCGGTGAGGTAGTTGACCCCGCCCAGCAGAACCAGGGCGACGGACCCACCGCTGTGCGACAGGAACTCTGGGATCTCGGCGGCTGGAACCCGTACCACATCAAAATCGGGGTCAAGGCCGCGGAATCGCACATGGCTGCGCACCGCATAGCTGTCTGAGGGGAAGGCGTTGTCCTCGATAACCACTCGGGTGCGCGCCCCCGCCGGGCGATAGAAACTGACCATGAGCAGGTGCAGGTTGACGGTGAGGGAATTCATGATCACCGTCTCGCCCGGGAGCGCGCCGATCAGGCGCGAGGCGGGGCCGGTCAGCGGCTCGTGATAAGGCAGCCAGGGGCGTTTGGCATCAAGATGCGCCTCGACGCCCAGCGCCGCCCAGGCGTCAAGGTCCTCGAGAAGCTCCGCGCGGGTGGCTTTGGGTTGCAGCCCAAGGGAGTTGCCCGCCAGGTAGGCGACCTCGGCGTAGCGGCCACCCTCGGCGGGCGGCACGTGGAAAAGCTCACGATGACCCGGGTCGGCCTGGTCAAGCCGCCTGGCGTCGTCCTCTTCGACTGACACGTCCCGACGATATCCCACTCCGTTTTCGTGTTTCGCCGGTCAGCGGGCTGATCGGTAATAGATACTTTTAGTGGAACATGATGGTTCGAGGGGGAGTGATGCGATCTGTTCTCAGGGCGGCCGCGAGCGCCGGAGCGCTGAGCGTGGGGATCCTCGCCGCACCCGTCCCAGCCCAGGCCGACGGGGAGTTCCTGCGGGTCACCCCCAGCACCATCCAGGCCGGCTTCCAGATCGAGATCGAGGGGTTCTGCGGCGACAACGTGAACCCGGCGACGGTCAGGTCCGAGGCGTTCGGCGTCGTCACCATCACCCCGGTCCCGGATCAGAAGAACCCCAACCGGTTCCTCCACCGCGGCACCGCGACCATCCCCACGGACAAGTCGCCCAGGGCCTATCCGGTCACGATGACCTGCCCGAGCCTGCAGTCGGCGACCACCATCCTGCACGTGGTCAACTTCGGCGTCCCGCCGCACGGCCCCAAGACCGGCGGCGGCGCGCTTGCCGGCAATGCCTTGCCCACCAACGGTTTCACCCTTGCCGGGGTCGGCGCCATCGCGCTGGGTTCGGTGCTGCTGCTCCGGCGGAAAAAACGCCGCACGTGAAACGGGTCGCGGCCGCGTGCCTGCTGCTGTTCGGGCTGTTCGCCGTCGGCATCGGGGTGGGCAAGCAGACCGGGCTGCCGCTGTTCCAGCGCGCGGCCAAGGCCCCGCCGGGCGAGTTCCCGGTGCTGGATCCCAGCCCGCCCAGGCAGATCCGGATCCCATCAATAGGAGTGGATGCCCCGGTGCACGGGGTGGGGCGAGAGGGGGACGGCTCGATCGCGGTGCCCTCGCTGAAGCTGCGCAACGAGGCCGGGTGGTACCGCGAAGGCCCGAGCCCCGGCGAGTACGGCCCCGCGATCGTCGTCGGGCACGTCGACACCAAAGACAAACCCGCGGTCTTCCACCGCCTCAAGGAGGTGGCGCCGGGCGCGCGGATCGAGATCGCGCGCCGGGACCGCACGGTGGCCATCTTCGAAGTGAACTCGGTGGAGCAGTACAGCAAACGGGCCGTGCCGTCGAACGTGTACCACGATTACACACGGCCGGCGCTGCGCCTGATCACGTGTGGCGGCAATTGGGTGGGCGGTGACACCGGCTACGCCGACAACATCGTCGTCTTCGCCAGCCTGATCGCCTCTCGCCCGAAGTAGGCATTGGATCTTGGAGGATTATGGCTGGCCTGGCGACCACAATCCTCCAAGATCTACAGCTAGGCGAAGCTGGGCTCTAGCCACTGAGCCCAGCGGGGATCCGGCACCCGGTGGCCGAGCACCCGCCACGCGTTGCCGTGCGGCACCGCCGGCTTGACCGCCAGCCGCCAACCCAGCTCGTGCAGGGTGCGGTCGCCTTTTTGGTGGTTGCAGCGGGCGCACGCCGCCACGACGTTCTCCCAGGCGTGCAGGCCGCCCTTGGAACGCGGGTGCACGTGGTCGATGGTCTCGGCCGGCGCCTGGCAGTACTGGCAGCGGCCACCGTCGCGGGCGAAGATCGCGCGACGGGACAGGCCGACATGCGTGCGGTAGGGCACCCGGACAAAACGGCTCAGCCGGATCACAAGCGGCACAGGCACTTGATGCCGTGCACTATGGAGGACGCCGTCGCCATCGGCGACGCACACCGCCTTTCCGGAAAGCACGAGGATCGCGGCTCTTCGCACCGACACGACACACAACGGCTCGTAGGTCGCGTTGAGAAGCAACGCTACGGAAGACATTGAGCGTCGTATGTCAGGCATCGTCCTCACACC
>Ga0075418_10003011_pt1 | contig 19229 bp, 17 predicted proteins | sample SoiMetdeltSBSDD2_FD_81776 | JGI IMG/M metagenome (GOLD analysis project Ga0075418, IMG submission 81776) | Bulk soil microbial communities from a Populus tree surrounding site in Tennessee, USA - Soil MetaG P. deltoides SBSDD2 | ecosystem: Environmental > Terrestrial > Soil > Tree plantation...
AAATATATACCCGAAACGCTAGCTCCAGCAGTTGAGGAGCTAGAATCCGCCTACGAAAAATACAAGAACGAGCCTGACTTTCGGAAAGAACTTTCTTATTACCTCACTGAATATGCTGGCAGGCCTACACCACTTTACTTTGCGAAGAACCTAACAAAACACGTAGGCGGCGCCAAGATATACTTAAAGCGCGAAGATCTTTTACATGGCGGGGCCCACAAAACCAACAACACTCTTGGGCAGGCGCTCTTAGCAACAAAGATGGGTAAAAAAAGGATAATTGCAGAAACTGGTGCTGGCCAACATGGTGTTGGCACAGCCATAGCGTGCGCAGTGCTTGGTCTCTCTGCGGAAATATTTATGGGAGCTAAGGACTACGAGCGACAAAAGCTGAATGTCTTTAGGATGGAACTTTTGGGAGCAAAGGTTTATCCTGTCGAGTCCGGCAGCAAGACACTAAAAGATGCAATAAATGAGGCAATCCGTGATTGGATTGCCAACGTAAAAACGACGTACTATCTTATTGGTTCGGTGGTAGGTCCTCATCCCTACCCGATGATGGTGAGGGACTTTCAAAGTGTGATCGGAAAAGAAATAAAAAAGCAGACTTTGGAAATCGAAAGAACTATGCCCAACGCTGTAGTAGCTTGTGTTGGTGGAGGAAGCAATGCAATAGGCTCATTCTATCCATTCCTTGACAATAGTGATGTGATGCTATATGGCGTAGAAGCAGGAGGCAAAGGAATCAAGTCAGGCAAGCACTCAGCAAGTCTTGCCGCTGGCTCGGAAGGCATCTTGCACGGCATGTTCACCCGTTTATTACAGGATGACTGTGGACAAGTCATTGAAACCCACAGTATATCTGCTGGACTTGATTATCCGGGTGTTGGCCCAGAGCATGCAATGCTCAAAGAGCTCAAACGCGCAAGCTACGCTACGTGCACAGACCAAGAGGCTATAGAAGGATTCCTTGCATTGTCAAGATCTGAAGGGATAATCCCTGCTCTGGAGCCGTCACATGCAATTTCATACGCAATGAAGCTTGCGGAGGAAATGAAAAAGGACGACATCATAGTAGTCACACTTTCTGGGCGAGGAGACAAAGATGTAGAAATAGTTCGAGATTACCTCAACAAGAATAAGAACAGTAGAAAGAAAAAGACGAAGCATGCGAAATAGAATCACCGAAAAATTCTCTGAGCTGGCAAAAAAGGGCGAAAGCGCTCTTATTTGCTATGTAGTTGCGGGATACCCAGACACTGGAACTTCGAAGCAGGTAATCAACGCCTTGGTGAAGGGAGGCGCCGACATTATTGAAGTAGGCATACCCTTTTCAGACCCGATAGCAGACGGCCCTACCATACAAGCAGCATCAAACACTGCACTGAGGAAAGGCATGACACCCGAAAAGGCTCTCCATCTAGTAAGAAGTGTCAGAAAGCGGCACCCAAATCTTCCGTTGCTTGCAATGACCTACTCGAACATCCTGGTCCGCGCAGGCATGGAAAAATTCATGTCTCAATCCAAGCAATGTGGATTAGACGGATTTATATTGCCTGACATGCCGGTCGAGGAGGCAGACACATATTTGTTAAATGCTTCAAAGCTTAACCTTGCTACTGTATTCCTTGTATCGCCAAATACGGCAGACGCAAGGCTGCACAAAATTGTAGCCAGTACTTCCGGCTTCCTATACGTCGTATCAGTTTATGGCATAACTGGTGCCCGCAAATCTTTTCAGAAATACACTCTAGACACGATCAGCGCAGTTAAGCAGGTTGCTGGAGCAAAAGTCCCTGTGGCAGTGGGCTTTGGAATAAGCAGGCCCGCGCACGCTAAATCTATGATAGCAGCTGGCGCAGAAGCAGTTATTGTAGGTAGTGCCGTCATCAACAAAATATCGGATTCGTCAGCGAATAATATGCTCCAGGATCTCCAGAACTTTGCACAGTCTATGAAAAAGGCCTGCAAAAGCAAGTAGGACAAAATACATTAATGCAAGCTGCAAAAAAAGTATGCAATGAACGAGAGAGAGCTCAAATCGCTATTTTGTAGCTCGCTTAAATCAAATCATGTCAAGAACAATGATCTTATACCAACGTCTGAAATAAGGATAGTTCAAGAGGCGCACTGCCGCAGCTTTGACCTTTTGATCGCAACAGTGACAAAGGAACCTGACAGACATGACTATGGTCACTACGACAACATCCTTGTAAGAACACAACTGCTTAAACACTTTGCTCGGAAAGAAAAATGCAGAATAGACTGCATCCGATTTTATCCTGTTGAAGTCAAGTCAGATGATGACGTATTAGATGAGCGCCTGCCAAAGCAGATAATAGACGCAATATTGGCCTTTGGGTTGTCTATATTGGTGCTTGACAAGAACCATTCAAAAGTGGCCCGCGGCCTTGGCAAATTCTTGCCAACTACTCTGATATGCTATACGGGCATTGATGACCACTTCGAAATAGTTTCAAGATTTGATCGTCTTGTCTCTTGCGGAGTTCTCAACCTTAAAAAGACTATCCTGGCCAAGGCACTTGAGGGCAGCAATACTGGCAGTAAAGCCTATAGTCGTCTTGTTGCACTAGAGCACATATTTCAAAAAATCATCTTCAATCAGCTCTATTTTGAGAATCTGGGCATGACAGAACGTGAACTGGAATTTTTACAAATGATAACTGATATTAGGCCACCCTCCCAAGAAAAGAAAAGGTTATCACAGCTGATAAAAGAAACAGCAAATGCAAAGATGACAGATTATTTGTAGGCCTTACCTATACAACCGATCCATTTAACTGGAAGTAGTCTTTAATTAGGTCTTAGAGTACATTCATACTATCCATTATTATTTGATGTGTTTGACTATTACTCAAATGAGTCTTCTCATTGAAGAAGCAGAAGAACAAATAGAGGGAGTGCCGGTGTGCGGTGCAAACCTGTCGTCACCAGTAGTCGACACTGCGTACTACATTGATGAGGTCCACTACAGTGTAGGAAACAGGATGTACATTGAGAATGCAGACTAGAAAGAACAACCCCCAAATTCCTGACATAGATGAAGAGCGGGATATAGAGTTAGAGAACATAATAGGAAATCTGATGATAGCGCAGTATCAAGTTGACAAGCTGCGTTCTAGGCTGAGCGAGCGTGTCGGAGGATACGGCTCTGCCGGCAACAAAAAGGCGTCTGCACACATTTTCAAGCACAACGAAAAATGGTACAAGGTTACAATTCGAGTCGATGAAATGGCAATAAGCCAGCGCGAGCTGTCTGACGATATCAAATAACGCGTAACTACCGGCACACAAAATTTTTTTCTTAAAATGGGAGGACTATTCCCGAATTGTCACGGGAATAGTGTATAAAATTTAGTGGCACCTGAAGCTTTATCCCATCGCGTTCCACAATGACTTCGATTTCATCAAGTGAGTCTGATGCTTCAGTGCCCTCTAGTTTTTTTATGATTACATGAATTGATTCGTGAGAAATGAGAGGCTCCATAAAAGGCTCTGCTATCCTGAGAAAATTGTTAACACCTGCCTTTGCTTCCTGCTCGGACTGTACGATCAACATAGTCTGGTCATGGTATGTAAAATATCCCACTATTGAGCCGTCAACAGAACAAGCAAAGGCAAAATCATGAATCCCCATGTTATGATCTATTTATCTACTGGCATGGCGAGCAAATCAAATTAATCTTTATCCCCATAGAGAAGCTTCAATTCCTCAAAGCTAAGCTTCGAGCCTGATTGCAGCTTTTTCTTTGCTTCTTCCTTTACTTTGAAAAGCGCGTCGCTTTGTTCGACATAGCCGTACTCCTTTCTCTGCTTGCGCCTCATCTCAGACATTGAATCAAGACGTGCATTGATTGCCTCAAATTGCTTTGCGATGCTATCGTACTTTACAAGATAGGATTGATGCTCTGAGGTTAGCTTTCTTTTTGAATTATAAAAGTTATCAAGTGCTACATTTACCTTAGATATCTTGCTCCGAATCAAGTCGCGCTCATCACTTAGCTGCTTTATGGCATTGTTAATATTGACAGATTCCTGACTCTGTTGGGAGAACTGTTCTCTTATCGTACGTGTAGCCTTGACAGCTTCTAGCTTCATCGTGGCCTCCTTTATCCGGGATAAGATCTCGTTTTTTTCACGTTCACTCTTATAGTCTTTGGCATCGATTATATCTTGGTTCTTTTGCACAATGGCCTGCAAGTCCTCTTCTTTTTCTGAAGGAAACCGAGCTTCCATCATTGAAAGAAAGTTCCTTGATTGTGATAGTTTTTCGCTGACCGACAAAAGCTCTGAGTTACGACCATCTATTTCAGACCGTATCTGCTTTAGCCTCTCAGTGTGAGCATCAAGAAGACTTCTCTGCTCCTTGAGGCTGTTACCTATCGAGCGCAATTGGTTCCTGTCAATGTCAATAATCTTGTCCGAGAGCTCTTTGAGCTCGCTGGTAAGCTGGCGCTTTTGTGCTACAAGATCATTCCACCCGAGAGACTCCAAATCTTCCTCCGACAATGGAATATGGCTTGAAGAAGATGATATAAAAATATAGCAGGTGAGAAATTGTCTGATCATATTGGATCAATAGGCAAAGTCTAAGCGTTATGACTCATCAACTTATTCACATGATATATACAGCGATAATACATCCGGTCAAGGTCTGCCTTACCAAGATTTAGGAACTATGCCTGTCTATTCACAATAGATAATGATTTCCGTAGCAAACGATAGAGGTCTTTTGAGACAATTGTTAATTTTTCCTTGGACTCCTTGCATAATTGGTGGAAAAATACAGGTTTGCATAAATAGGAGCACCTCTCAGCTATACCATGTTCATCTAATTATGAGTCGATCGTAGATTAAAATCAGGTCAAATTCTATAGTGTGCAACTCCTAGTAAGATATTTGTCACTTCCTTGGATAGATGTTAAGAATGGTGGCGATACTTGACCATCGCCTAGAATGCTAAGCGAAAGGTCATAGAAAGAGTAGAAACTAATAACTGGGAAGAATAGTCCGCCAGGTAGAGAAGCACATGCTGTCCTATTCTAGGAATTGTCTGTTGAAAATATATCCCCCTCCCCCTCCAGTGCACTATCCATTATATAGTTCCTTTAAAATTTACTATACAATGGCAAATACGTCAAGAAATGTAGCAGAATTAGAGATAGAGGATATTGAAGGTATTGGGCCAACTACAGCCCGCAAAATGAAGGAAGCAGGAATAAGTTCAGTTATGGAACTGGCGACAGCAGTACCCGAGGAGCTCGCTACAGATTTGGGCGGCTCAAAAGAAACAGCTGCTACCTTCATCATGGCAGCTCAAAAGCTGCTAAGGGAAAGCGGCATACTTGACAATGAATTTACTACCGCCGATATTGAGCTTGAAAAGAGAAAGTCTCTTTTGCGCTGCAGCACTGGATCAAAATCCCTTGACGAATTGCTACTCGGCGGCATTGAGACTCAAGCAATTACAGAGTTTTACGGTGAATTTGGAAGCGGCAAATCACAGATATGCCACACCCTATGTGTCACTGCCCAGCAACCGGTAGAACAAGGGGGACTTGGCAGCGGAGCCATATTAATCGACACCGAAGGAACGTTTAGACCCGAAAGAGTGGATCAAATAGCAAGAGCAAGAGGTCTGGATCCAAGTGAAATACTGAAGAAGGTAGCAATATGCAAGGCTTATAACAGCAGCCATCTTGAGCTAATAGTCAAGTCGATGGGCAAATACATCGACGACTTTAAGGCCAAAATGATAATAATTGATAGCATCATTTCGCTCCACCGTGCCGAGTTTGCTGGCCGCGGCACATTAGCAGATAGGCAGCAGCGCCTCAACAGCATTATGCACAAGCTGGTAAAGATCGCTGAGATTTACAACGTGGCCATCATTGTTACAAACCAAGTTCAGTCTACGCCAGACACATTCTTTGGAGACCCAACCAAACCGGCAGGCGGAAACGTAATCGGACATGCATCAACGTACAGGATATACCTGCGTAAGGCTGGCAATGACAGAATAGCCAAGATAATTGACTCGCCATACCACCCATACTCTGATGTCAGATTTACTGTCAATGAAAAGGGCATTGACGATATCGACTCAGAAGTTCCAAAGAAAAGGACAGCAAGAGAAAAAGAGGACGATTAGATTAGAGAAGAGAAAACTTTTTCTCTGCCTCTTTTAATTTTTCCAAGTCTCCGCAGTAACTTATCATCTGCGACAACTTATCCCTCGCTTTGCCGCTTCTTATGGCATCTCTTGCAAATTCCACACCTTCTTTGAGGTTGGAGGCAATTTTGCCGACTACAAGCGCAGCAGCAGCATTGAGAATCACAATATCCCTTTTTTCTCTGCTGCCCTTACCGTAAAGTGCCTGCAAGGTGCTCATAATCGAATCTATTTTTGAATTTACTATCAATTGCTCTGGCTTGGCTACTTCCATCCCGATCGCACTAGGATGAAGGCGTATCCTTCTTGTCGTGTGGTTGTCGCTTGAAATCCAATAAATGTCATTTTGGCAAGTATTTGAAAGCTCGTCAAAACCATCGTGGGAATAAACTATCATGGCTTCTTTGACATACCCTGAGCATACTTCAGAGAAAACTTGTAAAAGTTGTGGCTCAAAGACTCCAATGAGGTGACCGGATATGTTGGTACAAGGGTTGCTCAGTGGTCCGATCTTGTTAAACACCGTTCTAACTCCAATAGTCTTTCTTACCGAGGCAACATTTTTCATTGATGGGTGGAATAATGGAGCAAATAGAAATCCTATGCCAATTTTCTCTATGCAGGATTGAACCTTTGTCGGTGGGGCATTCAGATCAAGGCCGACGTACTCGAAAAAGTCAGCACTGCCGCAGAGGCTAGAAGCTGACCTGTTACCATGTTTGGCCACCTTGGCAGTAGCTGCAGATGCCACTATGCCTGCTGCGGTGCTGATGTTAAATGAGTTTCTTGAGCCACCACCTGTTCCACAAGTATCAATGAGAGATCCGCTTACTTGAGGCGTAATCTTGGTTGCTTGGTTTCTCAACGAAATAAGAATTGATCTAAGCTCATCAGACGTCTCCCCTTTCATTGTAAGAGCTACAAGAAAAGCCGCTACAGCCGTCTCAGGAACCATTGCAGCAAGGATTGCATCAAGAGCGTGAGATATTTCTGCAGGAGTTAAATCGGTCTTTGCGACCAGCTTTTTTATTTCGGGTCGCAAATCAGTCGATACGGTCATTTTTTCACCATAGATATGAAGTTTAGGAGCATCCTTCGGCCTTCACTTGTGAGGACAGACTCCGGGTGAAATTGAACGCCTACCATAAGGTAATGCCTATGTCTGATGCCCATTATCTCGCCATCATCTAGAGCTCTTGCAGTCACTTCAAGGCATGATGGAAAGGTATTCTGATCAGCTACAAGTGAATGATAGCGGGTCGCCTTGAACGGGTTTGCAACATCTTCAAAGAGCCTATCGGCTGTATACCGTACCAGGCTTGTCTTGCCGTGCCTGATTTTCTTGGCATTTATGACTTTACCACCAAAAGCGTGGACAATGCCTTGATGTCCAAGGCATACTCCTAATATCGGGATCCTATGGCCAAGCTCTCCGATGACATCTGTACACACACCAAAGTACTTGCGATCTGCTGGATGACCTGGACCGGGAGATATCACTATTGCATCAGGATCCATTCTGGCAACATCTTCTAGTGTTATCCTATCATTTCTTAAGACTGTGGGCTGAGTTCTTAGTTCACCCAGTAGCTGGGCGAGATTGTATACAAAAGAATCGTAATTGTCAATAACGAGTATTTTCATTATTCAAAAACAGCCCCTTGAAGCTAAAGAACCATCTAGAAGAAGACTCTTAAAAGTGCCAAAATCGACCGCCTCTTTGCATAGTCTCCATAACTGTGGAGACTCTCACCGTATTTAAGTTTACTGCGTCATTGAAAAATCTGTTAAAGGATTGGGGAATATATATAATACATGCAAACTATTTGAATCTTGTAATAAATCTCGAGTGATTGTTTTGGTCAGAGTATTCATTAATGGGTATGGAAACATTGGGCGCCGTCTTGCAAGTGCACTGGCAGTCGACAAAGAGATTCAGTTGGTCGGCGTTGCGAAATATAGCATAGACGACAAGGTGAAAGAGGCACTTGAAAACCGTTATGATGTCTACGCGCCTAAAGAAGCAATTGGTAGCTTCAAAGAAAAAGGCTATAACGTGACTGGTTCAATTGAAGAGGCGGTTGAGCGCAGCGATTTGGTCCTCGATGCTGCGAAGGAAGGAGTAGGGTACGACAATAAGAAGAACTTCTATGAGCCCATGAATAAGCCTGCAATATTTCAGGGAGGAGAAGAAAGGAATGGCGAACGGGCAGTAGCGGATATGATCCACAACTCACGTGTCAACTATGACAAGGCTGCGGGCAAGACATATGTCATACAAGGAAGCTGCAATGTCTCCGGCATGGGGAGAGTAATGCAACCGCTTATTCAAAAGTTTGGTGATAGGATCAGACGCTTTGATATCGAACTTGTCAGAAGGTGGGCAGATCTTGAAGACACCAAGGCCGTCAAGGACTCAATTGAATGGGACAGGAATCCACACCATCAAGATGATGTCAAGGACTTCATTCCCAATGCTAACCTCTATGTCGATGCTTTCAAGGTACCTTCAAGGATGATGCATCTGCACCAAATGTTTGTTCGGTTTGGTGACGGGGTGGTGCCGACCAAAGATGAGATAATAGAATGCTTCCGAAACGAGTTTGGGGTCGCAATTATCAACTCCGCCAAGGGAACTGGAGATGTCAGAAAAAAAGCGCTCGAGCTTGGATTTCCTCACGGTGATACGAACATGGTGCATATTCACGAAGATATCTTGAGAGTTCAAGATGACACAGTCAAAATAGCTTACTCTGACGACCAGACTGGCATGGTGATACCGGAGAACCATCTGCTAATTCAATCCATGATATTTAGACGATCTCGAGAAGAGGCACTTAAAAGAGCTGACAATCTATTTCAGATGAGCAAGAGGCGGGCGATATTAGAAGAAGAATTTAGATGATATTTTTATCCAAACTCTGAATAGTTTCCACCACTTTTTCATCAATTAGAGAAGGATCAGTAGAGGAGACATTATCAAAGCGTAAAGTTGTCTTATTCAAATCATTCCAATAATTCGCAGACACACGTTCAGAACGATTCAAATAGTGTCTTGATCCATACCATCATGGTTAACTAAAATGCAATCAAGCACTAAAGAATGTGCCCTCTGTGCAACTACACTTCCCATGGAGAGTGAGATTAGCATTTGCAGCGACTGTATCAAATGTGCAGATTGCTGTGTTGGTCTTGAAAAGTTGAAGGAATAAAGAGCTATTCGACCATTTTCAGGGTGTCAGTAGTTGTCACAATTCCAATTACATTACCCTTCTCGCTCACTAAGATGCACTTGGCAAATCTTACAAGTGGAATAAGGGCCTTGGCCGGCGTCGACACATCAACGATAGGAGGCGGCGGCTCCATCGCTTGGAAAACGTGCATATTCTTGAGATCCTTTTCATTCTTTTCTAGCATCACCTTGGCAAGGCCATCCTCTGTCAGGATACCTACAACCCGAGAAGAGTCAAATACCGGGATCTGACTTATTGAGTTGACCCGCAAGGTATCTATTGCAGTGTGAAGTTTTTCGTCCTTTTGCACTGAAATTGGCGAGCGACTGCAAATATCCCCCGCCTTCATAGAACTGCGGCCTTCAAGTGAGCTTAGGACTTCAAAGATCTTGCGTGCAGATTCATAGCTCGGTTTGCATCTTCCTGATTCAATTTGATTTATCATAGATGTGCTGATTCCTGTCAAAGTGGCTAGCTTTCTCTGGGTTATTCCGAGTCTCACTCTAGCCTGCTTGATGTATTCGAGTCTTGGTAGCATCTTTTTCCGACCTCTGATCTCCCAGTCCTGGCTCTTATAAGCTACCTGAGAAGTTGAAGCCTTATATTATGTGCGGACAACTTTTTTCTTGTTATAATACTCAATGGCAAATGATGGCAACAGCAAGTGGGATTCAGTAAAACGGTACAAGCTAACGAAAATGATAAACGAACTGTCAAGTATATCTGGGCATGGAACGGAACTTGTCACAGTTTACATTCCACCTCGTCGGCCAGTATTTGACGTTATTTCACAACTTCGCAACGAAGCCGGCACGGCTTCAAATATCAAGTCAGACCTTACCAGAACCCATGTGCAAGACGCACTTAGCAGAACCATTGAGCAACTGAAGTTGTTCAAGGAAACACCTGACAATGGGCTTGTAATATTTTGTGGCGCAATCCCAAATGAAAAAGGGATTGGCAAAGAAAAAATCGAAATATACCCGGTGCTACCCCCAAAGCCGGTCCAAATCAGCCTTTATCGATGTGACGATCACTTCTGGACCGACCATTTGAAGGAAATGATGAAAGACGAGAACGTCATTGGTATACTATCAATTGACACTCAGGAGACGGGCATTGGCATACTTACAGGCGATCACTGGGAAGTTATTGACTCGCTCACTTCCGGTGTAGCTGGCAAACACCGCCAGGGTGGCCAGTCTGCAAGGAGATTTGAAAGATTGAGGGAAAATGAGTTGAATGAATATTATCACAGAGTGGCAGAACATGCCAAGCAGGTTTTTCTAGATCAATATGATATAAAGGGCACTATTGTTGGAGGGCCTGGGCCAACGAAGGAAAATTTTCTAAAAGAAGAATATCTTGACTACCGGCTGCAAAAGAGCGTTATAGCAACTCTTGACACCTCTTATTCTGGTGGAGAAGGCGTGCGCGAGCTAATAGGAAAGGCGCAAAAAGAGGGTATCTTGCAGGAATTTCGGGTAATGGAAGAAAAACAACTGATCAATAAATTCATGACTGAAGTGCACTCTGGCCGGGGACTTGGAATATATGGTATTCATGATGTAGTCAAAGCACTGGAAAGTGGCATTGCAGATCTAGTGTTAGTAGCCGATGACATCAGCTACACCAAGCTGGAAATCAGGTGCAAGGCCTGCAAGAATATCCAGACAATAATTGTAGATAGGCCGCAAGTCATCGCTACCAAGCAGGAATGGCTTTCAAAACAGTGCCCGTCATGCTCTGGTAGTGACCTCGAAGTTATAGAAAAAGACATAGTAGACTACCTTAACGAGCTTGCCATCAAGACAGGATGCAGGCTAGAAGTTATTTCTAGCAAGACGGAAGAAGGAGCGCAGCTCTCCAGTCTTGGCAGGATAGGTGCGGTTTTGCGCTACAAGCCTACATAGCCTCGCACGAGCATTCTAGAACGTCCTTGGAGCAGCCAGTGCATACGACAAACGTGTTGCAACCGAGAGCTGTGCAAGCCTCAAATGATCTTGAGTCTCTACCGCAACCGCATTTTTGCATTAATTTTCATAGGCTATGAGAAGAATATCTAGATTGCGCATGCCCAAATAATAGGTGAATAGGTGTGATCTTCTATCATTTCTTTGCAGTCTTTTTATTATCAGCATATACCTACAAGTCAAGGTGCAACTGAGAAAAAATCGCTCTTCATGATATACGGTATAGCCTTTGACAATTGCTAGCAAGGAGGCTATATTGTATAATTATATTTTGCAGACGATAAGCAAGAGATGGGCTCTGAGTCTCGTATGCTGCGAACAACAAATGCCTAAAATACGAGGTTCCTAAGGCCCGGATTGGCGGCGAGTTACTAAAATTAAAACAAAAACAACAAACTACTATTCTCCATCAACTAAAGTTCGTTGATATATTTCCGTTGACTTTATAGCCCTGTATAATTCTGTCACATTCAAGTCTCCGACCAATTATTAATTAGCCGTGCAAGCAAGCATATGTATGCATTTTTGCTATATTAGAATAAATCGGTAGAACAATTATTAATGTACCTTGACAAGTATTAAATAAAGGTCTAGAAGTATCAACTCTTGAATAATGCCTGCTCAAATGAAGGTTCATCCGTCATTTTTCAAGGAATTCGCCACTAAAACCTGGGTCTCCCCGATAGAGATTATAAAGGAGCTTGTAGAGAATGCCTTTGATGAGGACGCGACAAGAGTTCTTGTCACCGTTCTAAGCAATGGTTCTATTGTTATTGAAGATGACGCAGGAATGGATCAGAATGGAATGGAGAAATTTCTGCTTTTGGGCTCGCCTCATAAAAGGACTGAATCTGTTTCACCTAGGCTGAAAAGACTTAGAACAGGCAGATATGGCACAGGCAGACTATCATTCTTGACATCATTTGAGAGTATGAGAATAAGAACAAGGCGTGAGAGTTTCACAAAAGCGCTTGTCATCAATGCAGATGTGCTTGAAAGGCTGTATACGGGTAATGCCAAGCTTGATGACTTAAACGAGTCTCCACTTAAGCGAAACGGAACAGAACTTGTCATGGCTGGGGCCAAGACCCAACTGGACTTATTCAAAATAATCAAAGAGATCAGAAAACTAGCAGTGCTAAGGCAACCTCTATTTGAAGTATACATCAAAACTGCCGAGAAATTCAAAGAGTGGAATTTTGATGGATTCCAGATCATAAAGGCCCCTGAAATTCAAGGCCACAGAATACCCGTCAACCTTGACAACGGCAAATTAGTTGGCGAAATCATTATCGCTAGGAGACCATTGTCAGACGACGAGCGCGGAATAGCTGTCATGGTTGGAAATCATATAGTGACCCGCAGCAACTTTGGCTTTGACACAAAGCTGAACCGTGTAACGGGTTTTGTCAGATGCGATAGCCTCACAACTAGATTCGCAGACAAGTCTGCAATCATCGAGGACAGCGAATATACCAAATTCAATCAGCTTATGAAATCCTTTGTCATTGATAGAGTCATTCCGGGACTGACTGAATACGAAGACGTATTGATTACTCGAGAAGAATCCAGGATTTATCGTGAAATCGACAAGATACTTGGTCAAGCCATGATCGAAAATCTAGAACTTGAAGAGGAAGTGCAAGGGTACGAACTAGTGCAAATTAAAGAACGAGTGAGGGCTACACACGATCAGGAACATGAAAAGGATCGACATAAACTGCATTCTGATGACAAGCCCCAAGTCACGGACTATGACAAGATCCAGCCCTTCCCTCTTGAGAGTTCGGCAATTTCCAAGCCAGATGATATAGGTCCGCCTGCTGTCACAGAACCGCATCCTTCAGGCAGCTTATCTAATACGCGTGATGGGACCGTAGTAGAGATGGTGAATGAAACACAAACCAACGGCACAGTGATCAAAACAACGAATGTCCGTAAACCAATACTGAAGAAGACATTTGCACTCAAGAGAATAGGCTACAAGGTGATCCCATATGAAGATGATAGTGATTCGCGATATAGCTTTATTACCGAAAATATTGTTTTTGTAAATAAAGCCAATCCAACTTACAAGGCAGAAGCCTCAAGAGGAGATGAGTTCCTTATGAGGCACGTCATTAGCATTGTTGCTGAGGCAGTTGCCCAGACGAAACACCCTGAGGGCAAGGACGCGCTAGAATTACAGAATAGGCTTGTGGCTGAAGCCATCAGGATACACGACACTAATGTAACAAAGCGTTAGACGTTCATTAGAACCATCTTCTGCTTTGGCAATTTTGACTTTCTAATAGAAACGACTAAATCTAACTTGGACGGCGATGTACATCTATATGGCCTTTGAATTCATGCCGGGCGCGACAGTAGTTGGTATTTCGTACAATGATGGTGTTTTACTAGCAGCAGAGAAGAGAGTTTCATTTGGGAACTTTGTGGTCAACAAGAACATTAAGAAGACATTTCCGGTAACGGACCATGTTGGAGCCGCATGCGCTGGAATGGTCGCCGACATGCAGGTACTTGTAAGACAGGTCGAGGCGTTGGCCAAGATCCGCAGGTTGGAGACAAGACGCAATGTTCCTCCAAACTCAATCGCAAAATTGATGTCTGTTATTATGTTTGAGAGAAGGTACTTCCCACTGCTAACTCAGGTCATTGTGGGCGGTATCAATGATAAACCCGAAATCTATACCCTTGACCCACTTGGTTCAGTTCTGCCTGATGATTATGCTGCAGTAGGTACAGGAGCAGAAATGGCACTTGGCATCATGGATGCAGAATTTAAACCAAATATGTCTGAAGAGAAAGTTAGAGAATTGGCTACCCGCGCTATCAGGTCCGCGATCGCACGTGATGCTGCAAGTGGAGATGGGATCGACATACTGTATGTAACAAGAACTGGCCATCGTGAAGAAACCATAAAACCCTCATAAAGTCTATATTCTCTTATAGGCTTCCCAGATTTTGTCGGTAAGGTAGTGAATGGTGTCTATGACGTAGCCTTTGGTCATTGCTTTTGCCACTTCGCTGTCTTCAAGAGCAAGTCCGACAGCAACTCCCTTTCCATGCGTCTGATCCTTTACTACCACAATCTCTCCTTTTTTGAAGGAGTCAAAATTTATTATGCCAGGCCGCATCACCTTGGCACCGTTGCAAACAAATTTCAGCGCGCCCCTGTCTATTGTCACTGAAGGAAAGCGCTGCAACTCTTCCTGCTTGCCAAGGAAGGGCACTAATAGGCCTCGTACTTGGACTGCAACCATCATCTTGTCGGCAGCCAACAGCCACTTGTCTCGCTCGATTTCATATACTTTGATATTCTTGACCTTTGGAAGAATGTCTGGCGGCCACGAAGAATCGAACCTATCGAAAAGCTTGCCAGTTTCAGTCTTTGATAATACGAATATCTTCAGAGCGATCAGAATATCGGTGCACCAACGATAATTAATCTGTTGCATTCACACTCAAGACTTCTACATCAACCTCAGACTTTCGCCGCTTGCCACAGTTTTTGGTTTTCATCATACCTTTTGCCGAGAACAAGTCTTGCAAGGGAGATTGTATCCCGTATGTGCATCTGAGCTTTTGTCGGATATTTGGTGGCTTCGAAAATTGTTATTTGGAATGAGTTTTTATTTTCAAGAGGATAAGCAAGGAGACCTGCGTTCTGGAATGATGTATCTTCCGATCATCTGTAAAGAACTGAACAATACAATTGGAGGTTCAGTTTGCATAGTTGTAAAGTCCTAAGGGTTAGTATGTGTTATTTCTTGCCAGCATTCCAGACAGTACTCACCGTTAATTTGGAATATTTCTGCGGGGTTGACCTGACACTCTATGCATTGGTAACACTCTGTATCTGCAATTCCTTTTATTTTTTTGACTGCTTTGTTCAAAATTTGCATACTCAGGTACAGAAAGTTTATACTAACTTGCAATATTTATACGTTTTTCATGTCCTAAGGCCAAGGGTGCTCAACTGTATACTGTAATGTGCAATACATAATTACAACGACGAGCATCTATCGAAAATAATTGATGTTCTAGTACTTCATTCTTTTTTTGTTCGCCGCATACCACAACATGCTTGCCATCAATATATACCACACCTAACGCGCGGTTGTGTAGGTTGTAGTTATCACTTAATTTGTACTTTCAGCCTTCTCAAATGCGGTATTTGAATCAACTTGTTGTGCGATGCTTCAAAGTCCTTTATGACATGTTTATCGGGATATTCGACTAGGGTTTAAACATATATTTAACAAGAATAACCTCTCATAAAGCAAGGTTTCTTTAGCTTCTCTGAATATTACTTCTGATTTTCCAGCCTTTTGCTACGGACCCAATTATGGTTGAGATATTTTTTCATGCAGCAGGTAAAACTCCTCAGCTAAATGTCGCGTCTCTTATTTCTATCAAATCTCGTAACATCGCACTTGCAGTTTCCATCCCTCCGGCACCCCTTCCAATTATCGTTTGCTGTCCAGAATGCTCAGAGGAAAATGTAACAGCATTCAGAGTGCCGTTGACACATATTGGATCTGTCTTGGCAACTTCTGTTGGAGCGACGTAAAGCTGTTTACTATCGCAGACCGCTAGCAATTTGATTGCATTGCCGCGTTCGGCCGCATTTTTCACGTCTGACAGTCTGACATTGACGATGCCAGTGCGCTTGATATCCTTCATGGTTACCTTCATTCCCATAATCCAGTTAGCCATAATAACAAGTTTTGCAGCCGCGTCAAAGCCGTCGACATCAAGCGACGGGTTGGCCTCCGCATATCCTTTTTCTTTGGCATCCTTCATTGCAGCCTCATATGGCCTTCCCTCCTCCATCTTGCTTAAAATGTAATTTGTCGTGCCATTCAGTATTCCGTAGAATGAAATTATCCTGTCCCCTTTTAGGCATCGCTTGGCAAATTCCAGAATAGGGGTTCCTCCGCCCACCGTCCCACTGAATCGTAGCAAGACACCATTGTAATTGGCAAGCTCGATAAGTGAAGGAAATGCAAGCGCAAGTGGTCCCTTGTTAACGCTGATCACATGCTTCTGGCTTCTCATTGCCGTTGTGATGTGAGAAGTCGCCGGCTCACCATCATTGAGATTTGTGGGAGTGCATTCAAGCGTCACCTCAGCATCGACCTTCTCAATGACTTGAAAAGGATCAAATTTGGTGCTACCTTTCTCGTAGCCACCCACAGTTCCTTTGGTTTTCTTTGCCTCAAGAAGCCTCTTCAGATCGAGGCCCGCTGGCGCTATCGCTGAGCCGCCGTTGTCTACGCAGGCTACTATACGGGGCTTGATGCCATACTGACTATATAGATCTGCAGACCGAGACAGCAGCAGCTTAGCGAAGCTCTGTCCAACAATCCCGAACCCCACAATTACTACACGCAATCCAGATACTCCTGTTTAAAATAGCGGGGGGTTAATAAAACTATGAATTTGAGGACCTGAGAGTTCAGAGGTTTCTATCTGAAATGACTACTGAATAGGAAAGACATTGTAGCCTATTTCTAACGTGCAATGTTGCAGGATGGAGTGCTTGAATAGCCTCAATGAATAATGCAAGAAATGGATAGCGAGTCTATGAAACAAGCCTTAAGTCAATGGTTATGTTTGTTTTTCCTTTAGGTTGTATGCTTTTGAACTACCTCTTGATGATGACCTACGCTAATTCTAGCGGGCTAGTTGCCCATACAAGTCCAGAGCCTATGTGTCTTCATCAGAGAGTTGACCCTCTTACATCTTCCCCCAACTCTTTTGGTGTTATGACATATTCTTGTGCTTCAGATTCTTCTAGGCTAAACGGTCTTTAGTGGTATCTGGCTTCATCCCTCAAACGTGACAAATCACCTAAGGTTTCGGAATAACGAGGATCCAAGATTCCTAATTTTGCGAACTTGCTGAATTTGCTTATCTTCACCTGAGGTTCGGCTTATCGGCATATATTTCTGTTTGGACATTACAAAGAGGCTGCTTCGTACAAATAGTTCTGTTGAGCTTAGAGGAATATCAACAAACACTCGCAATATTCCTGCATTGTAAGCACACTTCGCCGTTTCAAAGAATTGCAGGTGGATATTGAATAACTTTTCAGCCTTATCTTTATTGTGTCTAAAATCAAAATATCCTTCCCATTTTCCATTAACATTTTTGAAGGTTAGATAGGCACAATCTATGTAGTTGCATTGACTTTAGCTCTTCTATTCAGATCACATCCTTTTCAAAAAGGATGCTTTTGTTGTCATTGGGAAAAGAATAACTTGCATCTTCTCTGGCCGATAGTCCTCTTTCACTAATCCTAGTTGCCTTAGTCTTTCAACCTCTGGGTAAAACCAAATTTCCATTACATGCGCCAAAAAGGTCTTGGAAGCCTCTTGGTCTACTGGTCCACTGACAAGTCATCGATAACTCCATCACAAAGTTATTAGTTCTATACTATTCTAGGTCATACCTTAAAAATTCAGAACTGCTCTTCGGATCATAGTTATTGGTCATAATAGAACTTTTCAGAAGGACTTAGACCGTTTTGGCTTTTTTCTCAGTTGTAACATGTATACTTTTTAGTGCAGGCTATTGTTATGAGCTGTAAAAAGGTTTCAGATGGGAGGCAATCCGCAGCTACACATGAGCTTTGATTTGGCTATTTGAGTGGCATCACTAGGTGCAAACTACTCTATTGGCGTAATCTCAAGTACGATCCAGTATATATCCGACATTCAACCAGTAATTATCGGAAATTCACTAGAAACAATATAGCACCTATTGCAAATGATTTTTACCCTCCAGTTATAATAATCAAGGTGCAAGGGATACAGAGTCATTGCTAGAACCAATCACTACTGTAATAATCCTGGCAGCTGTTGGGCTTGCCGCAGGAACATTGGGTTCAATGCTTGGTGTAGGAGGTGGAATAATCATGGTGCCGGCTCTCACATTCTTGAATCTATCACCTACCCAAGCCGCAAGCACAAGCCTTATTGCCGTCATGTCAACAAGCGTCTCATCCACTATAGAGTACGCTAGGCAAAAGAGGATTGACTACGCCCTTGGCCTAGCGATGGCCGCCTGCGCGATACCAGGTGGCGTGCTTGGCGCTGTACTCTCCGAATATCTACTGGAAGATACATTCATGCTTTATTTTGGGATCTTGCTAATACTCACTGGCCTTTACATTTTATATAAAAACTCCGTCTTAAAGGATCACCGAGTCAACAGGCGTTCGCTGCCTTTGCAAGTTGCAGTGTTTACTGCTTCATTTGGCGCTGGGATAATATCAAGTCTTTTTGGTGTGGGAGGCGGGATCGTATTTGTACCAATTATGCTGCTTGTTCTTGGCTTGACAATGCACAGAGCGGCGCCAACCTCACAATTGACGTTAATGATGACAGCTATTGCTGGAGTTTTTACACATTCGGCTTTGGGACATCCTGATTACCTTCAGGCAGTTGCATTATCTGCAGGTGCCTTTGTTGGTGCCCAGATAGGAGCAAGATTATCGCGCATGACCAAGGAGAAGCTACTACAACGATTTTTGGCAGTTATATTAATGACAGTAGCGATCATATTTATTTTAGATGGGCTTGATTTGAGGTATTGATTAGAAATGTGTGCCATACATAGCTGTTTTGCTAATCGGGTAGCTTTCAAACTAAAAGACTAACCAAGACTTTTTCATCACTTGAAAAATGGCACTATTTCCTTGCTTCGTCAATATAGAATATGGCCTCATTTCTCTTGAGAGCAGTGCCTGACACGAGATTTAATGCGGCGCTGCAAAGTTTACTATTGTCTGGTTCTAAACCTTCGCTGTTTCCTGCAAGCACT
>Ga0075418_10003012_pt1 | contig 19229 bp, 15 predicted proteins | sample SoiMetdeltSBSDD2_FD_81776 | JGI IMG/M metagenome (GOLD analysis project Ga0075418, IMG submission 81776) | Bulk soil microbial communities from a Populus tree surrounding site in Tennessee, USA - Soil MetaG P. deltoides SBSDD2 | ecosystem: Environmental > Terrestrial > Soil > Tree plantation...
ATGACCACGTCGCGCGAAGGTATCGACCCACCGCTGCGTGTGGGTGAGCGACGCGTCTGCAAGGAAGGCAATTCGCACCGGCGCATGCTACGCCAGGCGCGGCGTCTAGCGGTAGAGCTCCTTGACACGACCCCAGTCGGACTGTTCCGACGAGATGCCACAGCGCAAGCCACCCGATGGGTTGAGCACAGCGCGGTCGGGAGTGATGCACACCTTGGTGAACACGGGGTAGTCGCAAAGCGTGACCAAGGGGCAAGGGAAATCCCGGTTGCCCGGCGGCGATCTCTCGGCAATCTCGAGCGTCGCGTCTCGACCGCCGCTCATGTTTGTCACCGTGAATCTCACGATTGGCAGCGGCTGGCGTGTCTCGCAATTTGGCGAGGCCACGCTCATTCCCTCCTTAAAGGCATTGCCGAAGGCGAAGCTGTTGGAAGTCGGGAGGGCGACCACAGGAGTCGAGAAGGAGTACCCGCTCGCCCCACTCGTCACGATGCGGAACTCGGCGGTAGTGATGCCGCCCCGCGTGTCGCCTTCGGGTAGAAGCATGACCCAGAGCGTGCGCGACTGGCCGATGGAGAATGTGTCCGAGCACTTGCTGGCGCGATCATCGAAATAGATACCGAGCACTCCGCTCGACTGCGCCTGCGTGCTCGAAACCACGCCGACGCCCATGGTGAGGCCGAGGACGATCCAGACCATGAAGAGGCGTTTGGAAACGGACATTCCTGAGTCCCTCCGCGATCGAACGGCCGGGGTGCAGGCAGGATCGCGATGCGGCCGCTATCGGTTTTGGTGCCGAAACCGTTGTAATGATAGCACTTTCGCCTGCACCGCGCCACGCGACGGGTGAACGAATCGGGGCTTGTGGTGGCGCGCGGGCAGCGGGACGAATGCCCAGCCCGCGTTGGCTCAGGGGGCTGTGTATTCGAGCAGGATCGCGGTGGCATCGTCGGCCAGCTCGTTCGGCCGGATGAATTCCTCGAGATCGCGCACCAGCGACCCGAGTGCGATATCGGGCCCGAGCCCGGCCGAGGCTGCGAAGACCTGGCGCAAGCGCTCGTCGCCGAACTCCTCGCCGCCCGGTCCTTGCGCTTCGGGGATGCCGTCGGTGTAGAAAAGCAAACGCTGGCGCGTCCCCAACGGGAAGCAGCCGACTTCGAAATCACATCCGGCGAGGATGCCGAGCGGCGGGCCCGTGGATTCCCACACGTGGCCTTCGCTGTCCAACACGCTCGGGTGACCGGCGCTCACGTAGCGCACCTCGCGCGCCTCGAAGTCGAGGACGGCGAGCACCGCGGTGGTGAATTGATTGCGCGTGAGCGACAGCAGCCGTTCGTTGACACGCCGGAACAGCCGGCGCAAGTCGCGCCAGTCGTCTTGAACCGCGCGCATTTCTGCCTTGAGCATGCCGGTGAACAAAGCGGCCATGACGCCGTGCCCGGCGACATCCGCCACCACGATCCCGAACGCCGACGGGCCCAAGGTGAAGAAATCGTAGAAGTCGCCGCCGAGACGCTCGGAGGGCCGATACCACACATCACCCCGCAGGCCGGGGAAGCGCGGGAACCAAGCTGGCAACAGCAAGCGCTGGAACGCACGCGCGCGCTCGAGATCTTCCTCCAGCACGCGGGTGTAGGACCGGTTTTCGCGCTCGAGCGACTGGCGCTCGAGACAGCGCTCGACCAGCGTCTCGAGCACCGCCTTCTCGAATGGCTTGCGAATGAAATAGAAAGCGCGCTCGCGCAGCGCTTCGACCAGCTTCTCTTCGGGATTGGCGACCGAGCCCGTCATGATGATGACTTCGGTGTCCGGGTGCTGGTTCTTGATGGCCTTCAGCACTTCGAACCCCGTCATCCCGGGCATGCGCACGTCGACGATGGCGAGATCGTGTGGCTGCGTCGACAGGATCTGCAGCGCTTGCGTCCCGGAAGCCGCGAGCGTCACTTGATGCCGGCGCTCGAGAATGCGCTGCGCCGCACGTTGGATGCCGGGCTCGTCGTCGACGATCAGGATGCGCGCCGCATTGCTCACTCGGCATCCTCCTCGCGCACCGCGCTGGGTCTGTAGACCGGGAACTCCATTTGCACCGTCGTGCCGACGCCCACCTTGCTGCGCAGCGACATCTTGCCGTTGTGCTCCCAGGCGATGCTGCGCACCACCGAGAGCCCGAGGCCGGTGCCGTGGCGCTTGCTGGTGTAGAACGGCTCTTGCACCCGGGCCAGCAGCTCTTGTGGGATGCCGTTGCCGCTGTCCTCGATCTCGACGACGACGCGTTCGCTGTCCACGAACGAGCGCGCCACGAGCGTGCCACCATCCGGCATGGCATCGATGGCGTTCACAATGAGATTGTGGAAGGCCTGCTCCAAACGCCCCGGGTGCGCCAGGACGGGAGGCAAGTCCTCGGCGAGCTGGCGCTGCACGTTGACATTCGCCTTGTCGAGCTTGAAGCTGACGAGATCCAGCGCCGTCGCCACACTCTTATTGATGTTCACGACCTTGTCGATGGAGAACGTGCCACGCGCCATCGCCAACATGCCCTGGAAGATGCGGACGCTGATCCGCGTATAGCTTTCGATTTGCGCCAGATCCTCGAGGAAACGGTCGCGATCGAATTCCCCCTCTTCCACATCGGCACGTAGCGCTTGAATCATCGGCAGGCTGGCGCCGAGCGCGTTGTTGACGTCATGGGCGACGCCGCCGGCCAGATCCGCCATGGCGCGCTTGCCTTCGCTCGCGATCAGCTGGCGTTCGAGCTCTTTGATCGACGTCGCGTCGCGCACGAACACGACCATGCCTTGCGCGACACCGGCCGCGTCGCGCAGCTCCCGCGCCGAGAGATACACAGGGAATGCACTGCCGTTGCTGCGCCGACACTCGAGCTCGCCGTTCCACAGCCCCATGAACCCCACCACCTGTGCCAGCGATTCGTACTGATCGCCCAGGATGTCGGACCCGCGCCCATCGACGCGCCGGCCGCGCAGCTCCTCGGCTGGGTAACCGAAGGTCTCTTCGCCAGCCTCGTTGACGAACTGCAGATCGCCGTTATTGTCGATCCAGAAGACGGCGAGCGGCGCGTTCTCGACGAAGGTAGCCAGGCGCTGTACTTCTTCCGTTCGCCGGCGCACCTGCTCTTCGAGGCGCACGCGCATGTGCTGGATACGCTCGCGCTTGCGCAGATCTGCCATGGCCAGCGACACCTGGCTGGCGATGGCCGACAGCAACTCGACATCCGGTTGGGTGAAGCCGCCTGCAGCCAGGCTGCCGTCCTGCGTCAACCGGTTCAACACACGCAGGATTCCGATGGGGCGATGGTTCTCCAGCAGCGGCACCGCGATGAGATGTGCGGTGCGCCCGGTGCGGAGCTGCGCGGCGTAGCGCTTCTGTGCAACGGGGGAGATATGGCCGCTGCGATCGACGTCGTTGTGCACCACCGGATGCGGCACCGGTCCACTGCGCAAGACGGCCGCGCGTCCGGTCAGTCCCTCGCCGGTGGAGTAGCTCTCCTCGGCGAACCAGTCGGCGGGGACGCCGGCGGTGGCGCGGCGGCGGTAGCGCCCGTCCTCGAACAGGAACACCGCGGCTGCCTCGCAGTTCAAATGCTCGCGCGTGAGGTCGACGGTGAGCTGCAGGAGCTTCGGTGCCTCTTCCAGTGCCGCGAGACGCCCCGACAGCTCGTACAACAGGTGCAGCGTCGATTGCTGGCGCTCGCGTTGCTGCAGAGTTTCGAGCGCGATCGCCGTCTTGTCGGCGAGGATGGCGAGGAACTCCGCATCGCGCTCGCGGAAGCGGTTGGGAGTGAACGACTCCACGTTGAGGACGCCGAGAACGGTGCTCTCGAAGCGAATCGGCACCGCGAGCTCGGAGAGCGTGGCGGCGGTGTGCAACACGTATTTCGGATGCGTGGTGACGTCGTTGGCGACGATGGGCAGGCCCGTGCGCGCCACTTCGCCGGTGATGCCCTCGCCGATGGCGAGACCGGGAGAGCCAACCGTGTAGCCCATCGACGCGATCTCGCGCAGACGGCCCTTGTCGCGGTCGAGCAGCTCGATGCAGCCGACCGGCAGTCTGAGCACACCGAGGACGATCTCGAGGATGCGGCTGCAGATCTCGACGAGCGGCAGCGGCTTGGTCACCAGCTGGCCGATCTCGTTGATGGCGCGCAGCTCGTCGAGCCGGCGTTCGTAGAGATCGGCGTTGCGGATGGCCGTGCTGATTTTCTCCACGAAGCGGCCGACCACGGCCACGTCGGCGGGTGTGAAGGCCGTGACACCGACATCCGAGAGCTTGAGCACACCCAGCAATCGTTCGCCGAAGATGAGCGGCACGACCAGCATGCTGGCCTCTTGCGCCCCCATCTCGCTGCGGCACGATTCGCACAGCAAGTCGTACAGGCGTCGCAGGTGGGCGGAGGCCACTTGCAACACCGCCGCATCGACTGCGGCGTCGAGCGGCTGGGTGCTGCATTTGCCGGTGTCTCCGCTCAAGAGGAAGGCGCGGTCGCGCACGCGCAGCAGATCCATGATCTCGGGTTCCACATCCAGCGTCTTCTGGACGTAGGGACTCTTCATCTTCTGCCACACGACTTTGTCGGCGCGAACGACGAGACGCGAGCGTTCGCGATCCACCAAGAGGATCGAGCCGCTGTGGTCGTAGCGCACCAGGAAGCGCAGCCCGTCGAGGACCTGATACAGGAGATCCAGCGTTCGCAGCTCGCTCGCGATCTTGCGTTCGATGCGCGCCAACACGTCGACGACACGTGATTCCGCCAGCGCGTCGAGACTCTCGTCCACGAGCGTGCCGGCGCGCAGCAGCGTGCGGAGATCGGTGCGCGGGAAGGGAGTGCTGCGGTGGAGGAGCAGCACCGCGATCGGTTTGCCGCGTTCGCGCAGCGACAGGTAGAGAATATCGGGCGACACCGTGGCGCGGCCGGTCGCGAGGATGCCGCGCGCCACCTCGGGATCCCACTCGCGGGCACCGATGCGATGCACGATGCGCAGGGTGTCGCCACGGCCGGCGGCGAACACGACACCGTCGGCAGCGCCGAATGCCGCCACCAGGTCGCGCAGCGCGATGTGCAGCGCCCGTTCGAGCGACCCCACGCTCTTGAGCTCGTGCAGGAGATGTTGGCACAGTCGAAACTCGCGCAGCTCCTGTTCTTCGTGCGCGTGGTGCGATGGATGTGGCGGGGACGTGCCCATGCGTCGCATGGTAGCATGCCGACATTCGGATCCGAGGGACATGCATTTCTCTCTGCAGCGTGATCGTGGGATGGTGGCGTGCGTCGCGGCCGCGGCGGCGCTGCGTGCGTTTTGCATCGTTGCGACTCGCAATGACCCCGTGTTCCGCGTGCCGTACCTCGACAGCGCTTTCTATCACACGTGGGCGCGCTCGCTCGCCGAGGGACGCGGCGATTTCCAGGGCCCGTACTTCCTCGGGCCGCTGTACCCGCACGTGCTGTCGTGGCTGTACCGCGCATTCGGCGCCGACCCGTTGGTCGCGCGGCTATTCCAGTCGGCGCTCGGCGTCGTGGACGTTGCCCTGGTGTACGCGCTCGCACGCCATCTCGGCGGCCGCACGGCGGCTGTGGCCGCGGCGGCGCTCTTCGCGCTGCACGGCTGTTTCATTTTCTACGAAAATCTCCTCGTGCTCGAGCCGCTGCTCACGACATTGCTCCTCGTTGCCCTCGTCTCGACCGTGCTCCCACGCGGGCGTGTCGTGCGCGTGATCCTCGCCGGGCTCTGCTTGGGCCTGGCCGCTCTCACCCGCAGTACCGCACTTCTCGCCGCGCCGGTCGTCGTGTGGGCCCTCGCACGCGGCACGCGACCGTGGCGTTCGCTCGCGTGGTGCGCCATCGCGTGCCTCGTCGTCCTCGTGCCCGTACTGCTGCGGAATGCAAATCTGGGTGCTGGCTTCGTGCTCACGACCAATGGCGGCGTCAATTTCTATGCCGGCAATTTCCCGGGCGCGAAGGGGCGATTCCGCCAACCCGAGGGTGTGCAGTTCTTCACATCGCCCGACGTTCTCCCCGAATCCGCCGCGCTGCCGACGGCCGTCGCGGCACGGCCGCTCACGCTCGAAGCGGTGGCAGGCACGCGCGAGGCCGGCGAATCCGCTGTCTGGCTCGCGCGCTCTTGGAACTGGATCCACACGCAGCCCGGCGCGTTCGTCGCCACCCTGTTGCGCCGTGTCGGTCTCACGTTGCAGGGCCGCGATATCGCCCAGATCGAGAGCTTCGCGTTTCATCGCTCCCGACTTCCCGCTTTGCGCTTGTTCCTCGTCGACCTGACTTGGATCCTGCCTCTGGCCGCACTCGGCTTCTGGCACCTGCGTCGTGGCGATGTCCGGTTCGTGCTGGGCTTCGCCATCGCCGCGCTCCTGCCCTGCGTCTTGTTCTTCGTCACCTCGCGCCACCGTTTGCCGGCACTGCCTGCGCTCGCAGTGCTCGCCGGGAGTGGTGCAAGCGTCCTGGCTGCACACGTGTCGTCACGCCGCTGGTCGCGCCTGGCGATCACCATGCTCGTGCTGGTCGTGGCGGGTGCGTTGACACGGGTGGGGGCGCAGCCACCACGCACGGCCACCGGATGGGAAAGCGCCCAGATGGCGGAGCGTGTTTACGCTCTGGACGATCTCGCCGGTGCCATTCGCTGGCAAGAAGCTGCCTTCGCCTGGTTGCCGCAGCGTCCTGAGATCGGGCGCAACTTGGCGCTCTATCTCAGCGAGCGCGCCCGGCCGGAGGACCTGGTGCGCGCCGAATCGCTGCTTCTCCAGCAGTTGCAGCGCGCGCCGAGCGACTTGCCGCTCCTCGACGCTTTCGGCACCGTGCTCGCTCAGCGCGGGCGCGTCCACGAAGCGCGGACCGTGTGGCAGCGGGTGCTGCAGCTCGATCCAGGCTACGCGCCGGCGCGCGACCATTTGCGCGCCCTCGGCGACGCACCGCCAGGCTCCCCTTGACGACGTCCGGTGTCGCGCCACAATCTCCGGACACGAGACACATCGTGTCTTCTGCCGACCCCACGCCCGATCACGCAAGGTGCAACGGGCGGCACAGACACGAATGACGGCATGGAGAAGGAGGCTTGGCGTGGCACGCAAGAAGATCGCCCTCGTCGGGGCTGGGGCCATCGGCGGCACACTGGCGCACTTGGCGGCGCTCAAGGAGCTCGGCGACGTCGTGCTCGTGGACATCGTGGAAGGTGTTCCGCAGGGAAAGGCACTCGACCTGCTCGCGGCCCGACCGCTCGATGGCACCGACGTGCGCTTCACCGGCTCCAATGGGTATGAGGAAATGCGCGGCGCCGACGTCGTCATCGTCACTGCGGGTTTGCCACGCAAGCCCGGCATGAGCCGCGACGATCTGGTCAACGTCAATACGGGAATCATGAAGGGGATCGCCGAGAAGGTGCGCGAGATGGCACCGCAGGCATTCGTTATCGTCATCACCAACCCGCTGGATGCGATGGTCTATGTGATGAAGCAGGTCACCGGGTTTCCCAAGAACCGCGTGGTGGGGATGGCCGGCGTCCTCGACTCGGCGCGATTCCGCACTTTCGCCGCCATGGAAATTGGCGTCTCGGTGCAAGACATCACGGCGATGATGCTGGGCGGGCACGGCGACGACATGGTGCCGATCCTGCGCTTCTGCACCGTCGCGGGCTTGCCGATCACGCACTTCTTGTCGCCCGACAAGCTCGACGCCATCGTCAAGCGCACGCAGGTCGCGGGCGGCGAAGTGGTGAACCTGCTCAAAACGAGCGCCTGGGTGTCTCCAGCCGCATCCGCCATCGAGATGGCCGAGGCCTACCTCAAGGACAAAAAGCGGGTGCTGCCTTGCACGGCCTACCTGGAAGGGGAGTACGGCATCCATGGCTACTACTTCGGCGTGCCGGCGGTCATCGGCGAAGGTGGCGTAGAACGCGTGCTCGACGTCCCCCTCGAGCCAGCAGAAAAAGAAGCGCTCATGCGTTCGCTCGCGCGCGTCAAAGAAGTCGTCGCCCTGGTCAAACTCTGATCCACACGCGAATCGAGGAGGCGGAGCCGCGAGGATCCTCCCGGGCGAGTTACGACGGGCGGCCGAGAGTCTCGCGATCCACCGGGAGTCTCATCCGCCCGGAGTTGTCTGAGCCCGGGAGGATCCTCGCGGCTCCGCCGGTGGAGAAGAAGATGCGTGCGGCGGAGGCTGGGGCCCCCGCCGCACGGTGTACCGGGTCCGTTGCAGAGGCAACCAGGGACCCGGCTCCCCCCTGCCACATGGGACCGGGGCGGGCAGCTTGGAGCTGTGCTTGCCCACCCCGGGGGCGAGCCGCCGCGCCTTCCGTGCGCGCAACGGTGGAGCCTCAGGGCGCGACGGCCGCGGATCGCCGACTCTGCGCGAAGGCAGATTCAGATCGTGAGTACTGCCCGCATGGCGGGCGATCGGGATGGCGGCTGGAACAGGTCGGGATGGCGTGGCCTCTGCAGCCAAGATAATTCGCGTCGTAGGGATGTCAACCCCATCGGGTGCGGCGAAACGAAGCCGCTGCCGATCGCATCGGGGAATGGCGCTCACTCGGGGTAGTAGAGGATGCGGCCGCAGCTCTGGCAGGTGCGGACCTTGCCTTCGTACAACGACGAGCGATACGAGGTCGGCAGCTTGGCGAAACACCCGAGACACGCGTCCCCCGTGACGGGGGTGATGGCGCGTCCATAGCGCTTGAGGATGTTCTCGTAGTGCGTCACGTTCCCGCGGTCGAGCTGCGACACGAGATGGAGGCGGGCGCGGCGCAACTCCTCCAGACCGCTCACATCGAAACCGAGTCGCGACAGTTCTTCGCGCGAGTCCTCGGTCTCCTTGAGCATGAGGTCGAGGTCTTGCAGCGCGACCAGCAGTTGTTCCTGTGGATTCATCAACTCTGCTTGCCCTCCCGCATGGCGGCGGTGAACTGGTCGAAATTCTCCGCCTGCATGAGACGTTCGCGAATGGCGTCCTCACGCACCAACTCGATGATCTTTCCCAATGCCGGCAAGTATAGATTGGATCGATCCTGCGGCGGCGCCAGGAGGGCGAAGAACAGATACGTGGGCTCGCCATCGAGCGAGTGGAAAGGGATCCCCGAGCTCGAACGGGCGAAGATCGCCATCAGACGCGAAACGACCAAGGATCGCCCGTGCGGAAACGCGATGCCCTTGCCGACGGCGGTGCTGCCAAGCGCCTCGCGGTTGCGGAGCATGTCGAGGATGATTTGCCGATTGGTGCCGTCTTTTTCCGGGTCGATGAGATCGACGATCTCTTCGAGTGTATCGTCTTTGGTGCTTGCCCTGAGTTCGAAAATGCAGTGCTTTGGATCGAAGAAGCTCAGGAGGTCTTCGACCTTCATGAACTCTCCTGCGTGACGGAACGGAAGCCAGTGGTCATTCGACGGACTGCAGCTTAGCATGCCACGCACGGTGGGACAACCGCTTGAATCCGCGAACGACGGCGAGGACGAGACCGATGGCTGAAAACGAGGGCAGAGTGCTCACCGCCCACTCGAGCCGCTACGATGTCCTCGGAGCGGATGGCACCGTCGTGCCCTGCCGGGCCCGCCGGCGCATGCTCCGTCCCGAGTCCGCCTGTCCGTCGTTCCCAGTGCCTGGCGACATGGTGGTCTGGCAGACCCTGGAACAGCCGGGGGCAAAGAGCGGTATCATCGTCGAGGTGCGACCACGTCGCAGCGAGATCGCTCGCGTGCGCTCCGGCGTGAAACATGTCGTCGTCGCCAACCTCGACCGGCTCGTGATCGTCGTCGCCGTGCAGCGCCCCAGCCTCGATCGTGGGCTTCTCGATCGCCTGCTCACGACCGCCGAGCGCAATCGGCTCGAAGCCCTGATCTGCCTGCACAAGTTCGACCTGGTCGAGACCGCGGAGTACGACGACATCCAGCGAGCATACGAGCGCGCCGGCTACATGGTCCTCCGGACTTCGTGTACGAATGGTCGAGGGATCGAGGAGCTGCGCCTGGCGTTGAAGGGTCACGTGAGCGCCTTCATGGGGGCTTCTGGAGCCGGCAAGAGCCACCTGATTTCGGCGTTGCAGCCAGGCCTCTCCTTGCGCACCGGCATGGTGAGCGAGGGGTCCGGGCAGGGGCGACATACCACCACCCGGGTGGATCTACACCGCACCGATTTCGGCGCGCTGCTGGCCGACACACCGGGGGTGCGCGAGTTCAGCTTGTGGGGGTTGCAACCCGAGGAGCTGCGTGATCTCTTTCCCGAGTTCCGGGAGCTGCAGCAGAACTGTCGCTATGCGACCTGCACGCATGACCACGAACCACGTTGCGCCGTGAAGGACGCGGTGGCCGCCGGAGACGTCGATTCCGGACGTCACCGCAGCTATTTGTCGATCCTCACGAGCATGCGTCAGGAACCACGTACGGGCGGTCACGGCTCGGCTCGCCGCCAGGAGGACGAACGCGCGTGACACACGAGAAGCCAGACCACGAGCACGTCGCGGATTCTCGCGGCAAGGGAACCGGCGATTTGGCGTCGACCGAGCCGCCCGCTGCGGGGCGCCGGCCGCTTCTCGCTTGGCTTTTGCCGTTGCTGCTTCTCGCTATGGTGGGGGTCGGCGTCTGGTGGTTCGTGTTGCGCGACACCACGAGCAAGCAAGTCAACCGATTGGTGGCCGAAGCACGGGCCGCATTCGAACTCTTCGAATACACGCGAGCGGAACAGCTCCTGCTGCAAGCGCAGAGCATGATCCCCCCGGGCGCCAAGGGTTCCGGGATGAACGTCGGTGTGCACCACAACCTGGGAATCCTCTACCGCCGCCAAGAACGATGGGATGAAGCACGCAAGGCCTTGGTACAGGCCGCGGCCCTCTGCGGACCCGAGGCCAACGAGGTCCGTGCCGAAGAGCTGTTCCAGGTGGCGCAGATCGACCTGCACACCGGCAAGGCCCCGGCCGCCGCTCCAGTCCTGGAAGCGGCGATCAAGGCCCATCCGACACGAAACGATTTGCACTTGAGTCTCATCGATCTCCAGCTCGGGTATTTGAGACAGCCGGCGGTCGCGGACAGCTGTTTGCAACGTTTCCTGCGCTTGTGCGGGAAGAAGCCAGAGAATTTTCGCGATGCGGCGGGGATCTATTTCAAACGTCGCTTCCTCAACGACTCGCTGCTCCTGGCCCGGGCCGCAACGCAAGGTTCGGACACCATGGTCACGGCGCATGTGCTCGTGGGCAAATCGCTGTGGCGAATGGGCCGGAGCGATGAAGGCCTCGAGTATGTGGCCGGACCGCTGGCGCGGTACCCCAACGCGGTGCCGTTGTGGACGGTGCAGGCGAGTCTGTTCATCGGTGCCAAGCGCTTCGATGATGCCCTCGAGAGTGTGGACCACGCCGTCTCGCTGAGCCCCAACGACTATGATGCCAATCTCGTGCGGATGATGGTGCTGTACAACGCCCACCGTTGGCAGGAAGCCCTCGAGCAGGCCGACGCGTGCCTCCGGTTGACCAAGAACTCCAACGAGATTCATTTCCTGCAAAGCATGCGCGCGCGCATCGACAGGGGCCGAGAGGGCAAGCTCGATCCGCACAGCTTTGGACAGGAGGGCGCGCCGGAGAGCGAGCAGCCATGACCTCGGCCGGCTCACCCCCGCAAAGCGGTGGAACGCCACTAGGATCCGCCGCACCCCGTACACGGCTTCGCCGCCTTGGCCGCCGGTTCGAGCGCGCCTGCAAACGCCGGGTGACGCATTGGCTGGCGCGCACCCTGCGACCACGACCCTCCCCCATTCCGCTTGCTGCCGACGTGCGCTCCTTGTTGGCGATCCGGCAGCACAATCAGATGGGGGACATGGTGCTGACGCTGCCGGCGCTGCGCGCGCTGCGGCGCGCCTATCCGCTCGCGCGCATCGTTTTCGTGGCCAGCCCACTGTGCCAGGAGCTCCTCACCGATCACCCAGACATCGACACGCTGATCGTGTTCAACAAGCATTCACTGTGGCGTCCCATGGCGTTCTGGCGTTTGGTCCGCGCGCTCCGACATCCTCGCCCCGACCTCGCCGTGGTTCTGGGCACGGTGTCGTTTTCGACCACGAGCGCGCTGCTGGCCTGGGCGAGCGGCGCTCGTCTACGCGCCGGCGTATCCAGCCGCGCTTTCGGCAGCGACCTCTCGAGCGCGATCTATCATCTCGAGCTTCCCCTGAGCCCGTCCGAGGTGCACGAGGTCGAGCACAACTTGGCGCCGCTCCGCGGTCTCGGCATCGACACGCCGGTTGAGCTGCCGAACCTTTCACCCCATCCCGCGGCATTGCTCGCGGCGCGGGAGTTCATCGCGCGAGCGTTCCCGTCCCAGGATGGGCCGGTCGTCGTCGTCCACCCCGGCGCGGGCAAGACGGAGAACATCTGGCCGGTGGAGCGCTTCGCGGAGGTGGCGCAGGCGCTGACACAGCAGGGGGCGCGGATCGTGGTCAGCGAGGGTCCGCGAGACGGTGCTGTCACAGCCGCATTGCTCTCACGCTGCCCAGGTGCCGTGCGTTGGCACGCAACACTGAGAGACACGATCGGGATCCTCGGCTGCGCCCAGGCTTTCATCGGCAACGACACCGGTCTGGCGCACGTCGCCGCGGCCACCGGCATTCCAACGGTGGCGATCTTCGGGCCAACTGACCCAAAGCGCTGGTCGCCGGCCGGACGCAGCGTGCGCTGTGTCCGCTCCGCGACCGGACGAATCGAAGACACTCGAGTGAACGATGTTCTCGCGGCGGTTCACAATTCGCTGCGTGCTTCCTTGACAAACTCTGGCCGGAACGCTAGTCTGCGCTGAAATCAAATTCAAACTGCTGCGCGTTTTCTGCCGTCGTTCGTTGCACCGCAAGGCGAGGATCGCTTCGCGATTCTCCAGTGGTCCTTTCTCCGCCTGGGAGGTCCGGCGTGCGCAAGGGCAAGGTGAAGTGGTTCAGCGACGTCAAGGGCTACGGATTCATCACCTTGGAGGATGGCAAGGACGTGTTCGTGCACTTCTCGGCGATCCATGGTGAGGGATATCGCACCCTCATCGACGGACAGCCCGTCGAGTTCGAGATTCAAGACGGACCGAAAGGTCTGCAGGCCTCGAACGTGGTGAAGGCCAACTGAAGGTCCCGCCAAAGCGACACCGCGCAGCCCCGCTTCGGTGGGGCTGCGTGCTTTCATCTGCCCTTTGGCGGTCGCCACCCCGCCGGCCACCGCACCTCGTCCCGGCGCCACCCTGCCTCTTGCCATGCCCCCCGAGCCTGTCGATACTTCCCCGGGTTTCGCCATTTCGCTCCGGACGGCTCGAGCTCCCGGCGCCCCAAGCCCGCTTGCAGCCCCTGTCCCACCTGGGATCCACGTCCGCGACAGGAGATATTCGATGAAGAACTCGTGGCCGACCCTGCAGCAGGCTCTGTTGTCGCTGCGCACCATTTCCCTCGTCGTCATCCTGTGCATTCTGCTGCCCGGGTGTGGCACACGTGTCGACCCGCAGACACAAGCCCAGACCTTTCTGGACGCCTACACCGCCGAGTACCAGAGGCTCTACTACGCCTCCGCCAAGGCCGAATGGCGCTCCAACACCCACATCGTCGAAGGCGACACCACCAACGCCTATGCGACGCGGATGGCGAACGAGGCGCTGGCGGCATTCACCGGCAGCGCCGCGCACATCGAAACCGCGCGCACCCTCTTGGACCAGAGCGCGCAATTGAAACCGCTGCAAGTGCGCCAGCTCGAACGGGTCCTCTACCTGGCCGCCGACAACCCGCAAACCGTGGCGGAGCTGGTGAAGCAACGCATCCAGGCGGAGACCGAACAGACCGAGTCCTTGTTCGGCTTCGAGTTCGTCCTCGGCGGCAAGAAGGTATCGACCAACGACATCGACGAGATTCTCCGCACCAGCCGTGACGAGGCCGAGCGCCGCCAGGCATGGGAAACCAGCAAGGGAGTCGGCACGGCTCTCAAGGATGGTCTCGAGAACTTGCAGCGCCTGCGCAATGCGACCGTGCGTCCGCTCGGCTACGCCGACTACTTCGGTTACCAGGTCTCGGAATACGGTATGACGACGCAGGAGATGCGGGATCTCATGCTGCAGCTCGTGCGCGAGGTGTACCCGCTGTACCGTCAATTACACACCTATGCCCGTTACGAGCTGGCGAAGAGGTACGGCGCGACGGCGGTTCCGGATCTGCTGCCGGCGCACTGGCTGCCGAACCGTTGGGGCCAGGACTGGACCGGAATGGTGACTGTCGAAGGGTTCGATCTCGACGCGATCCTGGCCGACAAGTCACGAGAATGGTTCCCGAAGCAGGCCGAGCGCTTCTATGTCAGCCTGGGCTATCCGGCGTTGCCCTCCAGCTTTTGGGAACGCTCCGACCTCTACCCGCTGCCCGTGGGTGCCGACTTCAAGAAGAACAATCACGCCTCGGCTTGGCACATGGACATCGAGAACGACGTCCGCAGTCTGATGAGCATCGAGCCCAATTCCGAGTGGTACGAGACGACGCACCACGAATTCGGCCACATCTACTACTACATCTCCTACACGAACCCGGAGGTGCCGCCCTTGATGCGCGAGGGCGCCAACCGTGCCTATCACGAAGCCATGGGGAGTCTCCTCGGGCTGGCAGCGATGCAGAAGCCCTTCCTGGCGCACCTCGAACTGTTACCCGCCGGGTCGTCCGTGGATGAAATGCAGCAGCTGCTCAAGGAGGCGCTCAACTACGTCGTCTTCATCCCGTGGTCGGCCGGCGTCATGAGCGAGTTCGAGCACGCGCTCTACACCGAGAATATTCCCAAGAGCGAGTACAACGCCCGTTGGTGGGACTTGGTGCGTCGCTTCCAGGGCATCGTGCCGCCGGCGCAGCGCGGCGAGGAGTTCTGCGACGCAGCGTCGAAGACCCACATCAACGACGACGCGGCGCAGTACTACGACTACGCCATTTCTTACGCCTTGCTGTTCCAACTGCACGGCCACATCGCGCGCAACATCCTGCATCAGGATCCGCACGCGACGAATTACTACGGGAACCAGGAAGTCGGGCGCTTCCTCGACGCCATCATGCGGCCCGGCATGAGCCGTGACTGGCGCGCGGTGCTGCGCGAAACCACCGGCGAGGACTTGAGCGCCAAGGCGCTGGTCGACTACTTCGCGCCACTCGTCCCGTATCTGGAGCAGCTCAACGCCGGCCGCACGCACACGCTGCCGGAATTGTGAGGAATGCGAGGATGGATGAAATCAAACGACTTCTCGAGCGCCAATCGCGCTGGCAGATAGCTCGGCGCAATCTTCCATGGCCAGAAAAACTGCGCCTCGTGGTAACCCTGCGCGAGTCCGTACAACAGCTGCGCTCGGCGCCAGTCGTGCGACCCGAGCAGAATTCTGCTCCCACGTTCTCCAAGCCGAGTGTCAGGGCGAAGCCATGACCATTGTCCCAACTCTTCGCCATGCTCGTCTCCACGAAGGCTCGTAACACCATCGACCTCCCTATAGCCCGATCTCGCCTCCGTTGTAGTGCAACGTGACGTAAAACTGCAGCGTCTCGCCCCAAGCTGGCTACTGCGCCAAGTCATACAAGTTTATTTGTCGTGTGGAAATATAGCCCGCAGCCAAAGTTCCATCCAGGAGGAACTGCGTACCTTCGAGCAACCAGCGATCGCCTACGAACACAAGTCCACCGATGGGGCCGCCTCGATCTCTGACCTGACCCAGCAGGTCACCGCGGCGAGAATAGAGCGAGAGTGTGCCGTCGCCCTGATGGACGGCGATCCAAGCTCCCGACGCCGACACAGACACCGCAAAGATCATGTTGCCGGGAATTTGCACTTCCCAAAGCAAGGTAGGTTTCTTGCGTTCGGAAAGGGAATAGAGTGCTACTTTGTTGTGCAGCTGAATGATCAGGTACGCTCCATCCTCAGAGAAGAATGTTTGCGTATACGATTGCGGAAGCTCGGGTAGAGGTGTGATCGATCCATCTTCCAGGTCGAGCACATGGATGTCCCACCGGTCGTCGAAGTAAACGTATCTACCATCTGCCGAAAGGCCACGTGGCCGCATTGTTTTTTCCGCGGCCCGCCACTCTCCTTCGTACACAAGGCCAGAAGGGAATTCGTAGACGATGAGACGTCCCTCCACCTTGTGGTCCAAATCCTTCCATTGCACGGTGGCGAATCGGGGCGCATTCATGGCGACGCAGGTGACATTGGTCTCGGGCACGACGGAGAGAATTCCGCCTGTCCGCGCATCGATAAAGGTTCTGTTCGGCCTCCCAAGAGGTGGAAGGGTGGTCAGGATGAAGAAACGACCGGAAGGATGTATCTCCAAGCATCCTTCGCAGGCGACACCGGGGACGGTCTCTTTGCTCACTTCGAGCAGTTGAGCGTTGGCGCCGAACGGCCCAATTTTGCTCGCTCGACCCAACTTGACGCAGACCAGTTTGTTGTTCGTGAGATCCAAAGCTGCGCCGTCCAAGGCGGGAAAAACGTGAACCGTTCGGAGTGGCTCCCCGTCTCCGCTGACCTCCAGCCACGCTTCTCCGTAGGTGGAAGGTAGGGTGCGGCCGAAACTGGATTCCTTTCTGACTGGGATGAACCCAAGCGGGAACGACTGTGAGTCGAGTGAGCCTCCGTCTTTGAACTCGCTCGCCTCGACGGTTGCTTCGACCGCCGTCTCAGAAAACTCGTGTACGCGGAGACTCCATACTGGACGCAGCTCCTGTGCCCCGCTGCTGAAGGCGATGCTCAGAACAATGAAGCACGCGCGGCCCAATCCTCGGAGGATTCCTCGGCCAGCGGGCATGATCTTCCTTCTCAGGCGATGGTGACTTGCGGCGATAGATAGACGTCCTGGATGGCGTGGAAGAGTGCCACACCGTCGCGCATCGGTTTCTGGAAGGTCTTGCGCCCGGAGATGAGGCCCATGCCGCCGGCGCGCTTGTTGATGACGGCGGTGCTGACGGCATCGTAGAGGTCGTTCGAGCCGGCAGCGCCACCGGAGTTGATGAGACCGATGCGCCCCATGTAATTGTTCACGACCTGCCAGCGGCAGAGATCGATGGGATGGTCGGTCACCAGCTCGCCGTACACTTTCTTGTGCGTCTTGCTGAAGTTGAGCGCGGTGAAGCCGCCGTTGTTCTCGGGAAGCTTCTGCTTGATGATGTCGGCCTCGATCGTGGCACCCAGGTGATTGGCCTGGCCAGTGAGGTCGGCGGCATTGTGATAATCGGCTTCCTTGGTCTTGAAGGCCGAGTTGCGCAGATAGCACCACAAGACGGTCACCAGGCCGAGCTCATGCGCATGTTGAAACGCCTCGCGGATCTCCTGGATCTGCCGGCGCGACTCCTCCGAGCCGAAATAGATGGTCGCGCCGATGGCGACGGCGCCGAGGTCGAACGCCTGATCGACGCTGGCGAACAGGGTCTGGTCGAAGGTGTTCGGATACGACAGCAACTCGTTGTGATTGATCTTCAGGATGAAGGGGATCTTGTGGGCGTAGCGGCGCGAGACCACGCCGAGGATGCCGAGGGTCGTCGCCACCGCATTGCAGCCGCCTTCGATGGCCAGTTTGACGATGTTCTCGGGGTCGAAGTAGATGGGGTTCGGCGCGAACGAAGCCGCCGCCGAATGCTCGATGCCCTGATCCACGGGCAGGATGGAGAGATACCCGGTTCCCGCCAGCCGGCCGTTCCCGAACAGGCTCTGCATGTTGCGCAAGGTCGTGGGATTGCGGTCGGACTGCACCCAGACGCGATCGACGAAATCCGGCCCCGGCAGGTTCAGCTGATCTTTGGCGATGGTACGACACTGGTGCGACAGGAAATGCTGCGCTTGTTCTCCGAGCGTGGCGGCGATGTCGATGGGCATTGAGAACCTCCTTATTCCGCCCGGCGTGTTGCGCGCCCGGGTGGCGGGACCAGGGATTGCGACCTTCGGCCGGGAACAGTAGCACCCGGCCTCGAACTCGTCACCGAGCAAGTGTGCTGCCGGTTGCGCTCGGCTCGAGCATGGCTGCATACACGGCGGCGACGCTCGCGGCGACGACATTCCAGTCGTATTCGCGCGCGCGCTGGCGCGCCGCGTCGCCGAGCCGCAGCCGTAACTCGCCGTCATCCATCAGCCGGCGCATGGCGCCTGCGAGCGCCATCGCGTCTCCGGGCTCCACCAGCAGTCCGTGCACCTCCGTTTGCAGGTACTCCGGGATTGCACCCGTGCGCGTCGAGATCACCGGCAAGCCCGTTGCCATGGCTTCCAGGTTGGCGATCCCGAAGCTTTCGTTTCGCGACGGGAGCACGAAGACATCGGCGGCTTGCAGAAACGCCAGCTTGTCGCGCCCGAGCTTGGTGCCGTGAAAGCGCACGTGGTCGGCCACTCCAGCGGCTCGGTACAGACGGATAAAATGAGCGAGCTGGCCACGATCCTCCTCGCCGCCGACGATCTCGATTTCGAAGTTCCGATTCCCGGTGCGCAAGAGCTCCTGCACCGCCGCCAGGAGCTCGTCCAGTCCCTTGCGTGCGCTGACGAAACCGAGGAAAAGGAAGCGGGCGGTGCTGCGATCACGCGCCACGGGGCGCGGCGGGAAATCGTCGCAACGGATGGCGTTGGGAACCACGTGCACACGGCCGGCACCCGCGAAGCCTTCGACGAGCGTCCGCCAGGCGGCACACGGCACGACAACCGCGCTCGCGTCACGCAGGACACGCGTGGCCATCCGCGCCTGACGTGGCGGCAAGTCGAGCAAGAAGCGATCGAAGTCCCCGCCGTGGAGGTGCAGCAGGTGCGGAATTCCCATGCGGCGCGCGACACCGGCGAGAAGCGCCTTTTCCCAGAACCCGAGGTGCGCCGACGAGTGAATGTGCACGAGCGCGGGGCGTTCTCGTCGCAAGGTGCGTCCGAAGCGGGCCAGGAAGCGGACACTGAGCAGCGGGCGCAACATCCGGTGGCGATACAGATCGGGAACACGCATGTTGCACGGACGCAGCTCGAACTGCTCGAGGAGCGAGGACTGCAGCATGCCTTCGAGGTAGGCGGCAATTCCGCCATCGATGGGTGGTGGAATGGGTCCCACCTGCAGAACACGTGGCTTCTCGTGCATGGCTCCTCGACCCCCGCGGCATGATGCCGCAAATGCATGCACGGCACCAACCGCATCGTCTGCCCCAATGCACCGATGGACGGACACAGGGGACGAGGTCTATCCTCGGGTCGCGCTGGAGAGACCACGTGTCGAGATGCCGAACGAGTGAGCGAGGATGCGAGAAGA
>Ga0075418_10003013_pt1 | contig 19226 bp, 14 predicted proteins | sample SoiMetdeltSBSDD2_FD_81776 | JGI IMG/M metagenome (GOLD analysis project Ga0075418, IMG submission 81776) | Bulk soil microbial communities from a Populus tree surrounding site in Tennessee, USA - Soil MetaG P. deltoides SBSDD2 | ecosystem: Environmental > Terrestrial > Soil > Tree plantation...
AAAAAAGGCGAACGCGTGCCGCTGGTCATGTGGGCTTATCCGCGAGAGTTCACCGATACCGACACCGCCAGCCAGGTTTCAGGCTCGCCGTATCGCTTTACCCGCATTGGTGGCATATCTCACTTGTTTTTGTTGACACAGGGGTACGCCGTGCTCGATGGACCTACAATGCCGATCGTAGGCCCGGGTGAGACGGCTAATGACACCTATGTCGATCAACTAGTGGCGAGCGCCGAGGCGGCGGTCAACAAAGTCGTCGAGATGGGTGTAGCAGATCGCGATCGTATAGGGGTTGGCGGTCACAGCTACGGGGCGTTCATGACTGCTAACCTTCTCGCGCACTGTGATCTGTTTCGAGCAGGCATCGCGAGGAGCGGCGCATACAATCGGACTCTGACACCGTTCGGGTTTCAATCTGAGCGGCGCACTTTCTGGGAGGTGCCGGAGATCTACGGCAGGATGTCGCCGTTTTATTATGCGAACAAGATCAACGAGCCTATCCTGTTGATGCACGGCGAAGCGGATGACAACTCGGGCACTTTTCCAATCCAGTCTGAGCGGTTGTACATGGCTCTAAAGGGCCACGGCGCGACGGTCCGATACGTGACGCTGCCGTTTGAGCCACACGGTTACATTGGACGCGAGTCGGTGCTTCACACCCTTGCCGAGATGATCAACTGGATGGACAAGTATGTGAAGAACGCAGGTCCGAAGGAAAACGCTGCAGCCGTATCAAAGTGAAGCTTCGTGCTTTGCGTATCCTCGTAGTAACGATTTATTCGGGTCTGGTGTGGTTGAACGAATCGCTAGACATCGGAAACGAATAAATTCGTTACTACGTGGGAGTTTGGACATTTCTCTTGGCTAATCCCACCAACTGCGAGACCGTGTGAAAACTCTAGTAACACCCCAACTTCAGTTGGGGGTTCTTTAGCTTTAGCCTGGGTGCTGCGTTATCAGGCTTCCCGAGAGGAATCGGAATGAAGGTCCGTCCGGGCCGTCGTAGGTTGAAACTAAAGAACCCCCCAACTGAAGTTGGGGGTGTTACCAGAGTTTTCACACGGTCTCTGCGTTGGTGGGATTTGCAAAAGAAATGTCCAAACTCCAGACTGAGGACGAATTTATTCGTTCTCCCTTGAAACCCTGGGCCGGTCCTTCACTCGTATAACAAACTTGAGCCCTGACCAGACCTCGTTAACCGCACACACCTTTACATCGACAAGACCGGCATCGAGACCGATTTGGCGGACCACACCGTCCGACAAATCTGTAGCGACGCCCGACGCTTTCTTGGGCCAGGCTATCCAGAGCATTCCGACCGGTTTGAGTCTGGCCGCAAGCCGCGAAAAATTGGCTGATAGCTCGACCCGGGTCTTGGCGAAGAACATGATGAAATCGAGTTGCGATTGAACGCTCGTAACGAATGAGACACGGGCGGGAAGCCCCTCCAGTTCGGTTCGAAAGCCGCCGGGCGCTCCTACCAACGCAACCTGAAAGTCTTCCTTGATCCCGAGCTTTTTCACCAACGGTGTTCCCGAGTAACCTGCCGGCATAGGCGCTCCTAAAGTAGCATTGACTTTAGTCTATGCTACAAACTCGACTCCGAAATGTTCTCGCAGCGCGGCCGTCCATTCTTCGTGACTCGCAAGCTCGCGTTCTTGCTTCTCGCCTCGTTCGTTGACGATAAGCCGCATGTTGGAGACGGTGATCCGGCCGCCGGGCGTCGCTAGCGTGCACACCTGCTTTCGCGTAAACGGTGATTCGGGCGACGTCTGGTGATAAATACACATCTCGCCGAAGTCTTTCAGCTCATAAGCATCAAGCGTGAATCGATATTGCGGTTTCCACGTTTCAGCTTCGCGCCGCTCGACCACCAGATGTTCGCCGGCTTCAACTATTCGATACGACTCATCATTCTGATCCTGCGGGCCTCGAAGATCGAGACGAAGCGGTTCGCGAAACGAGTCGCCAAAACCTACATCGGCCAACCACCGTTCCTCGAGGTTAACGAGCAGCGCCATATGGTCGAACGGCGGATCAAATCCACCTTCATCACGAGCGACCCCTGCCGAAAGCATTGATACCTGAAATCCCAAACCCCGAAGCAATGAACAGAACGCCGAATTCAGCTCATAGCAAATGCCACCGCGCCGCTCACCGACGATCTTGCCGAGAAGTCTCTCAGGGTCGAGAACAATCGCGCGTTTGAGATGGACATCGAGGTTCTCGAACGGAACGGCCTGCAGGTGCGCCGTGTGGAGTTCCCGCAGTGTATCCGCCGAAACGGTTAGCGGGCCGCCGTACTTTATTCGGTTCAGATAACTTGATACGTCCATTGAATAGTCCCGAGAGGCTATCGCCCGCGGTGCCGCCTTTACTTGATACGTTTTGCTTCCAACTGCTGACCGCTCATGCGAATCAGCATCTTGGCGACTTGTCCCTGTTCGTCTCTCACAAACTCCACCTCGGCGCCAACGCTTGATACCTGGAACTTTGTTGACGACTTTGCGATTAACTCTTCCTTCGAGCTCCCTTCCGGCTGGGCGAACAGCTTACCTTCGTCAAGAGTCACGGTGATGATACCCAGAGGCGAATCGTATCGCCCCTTGTAATCGCCAAACACTTTTGTGTCCACCCCTTCCGCGCCGGCTGAGAGCCGCTTGACGATGTCAATCGCATTGGTGTTTGTCGGGTTAAGCTCGGCAGCGCGCTTATAATTCTGAATCGCCAACTCTTTGTTGTCGGTCTTCAGGTACGCCTCGCCGAGGCTGTCGTAGACATTCGCCGACTTCGGAAACTCCCGCGCGTTCAGCTTGAACACCTCGATCGCTTCCGCGGTCCTTCCCCGATTAAGCAGCTGATAGCCGAGTTGGTTAATCTTACCTTCGTCGATAAAGTAGGTTCCAGGACCACCCGACTTGGCTTGATCAAAAGCCTTTAACGCGGCATCGATTCCCTTATTGTCGTCGATGTCGCGCGCGAGACCCTTGGCTGGAAGCTTGATCCCCTTTGAGAGTCTAACCGCATCTTCGTAAGAGGCAACTTCCCACGGATAACTGCGGCGATTGAGCTCTGACGCTTTCTTGTACATTGGTGATGCGAGAGCGGTTTCACCGAGACTGAAATACGCATCGCCAAGTAGTTCGTGTACCTCGTGCGACCATGGGGCTTCAGCAACTCCAATCTTGAATGCCTCGACCGCCTCACTTTTCTTGCCCGACTTCCACAGACGATCGGCGGCTGCCATAAGCTCTTCAAGATCGAAGTAGTATGATGACGGCGGGCCCGCCTTTGCTTTTCGGAACGCCTTTAGCGCCGCGTCCAACCCCTTTTCATTGATATCTCGAGCCAGGTTCTTTGCCAGAGATTGACGAATGTCCTTGAGGCTCGCTGCTTCGTCCTGCGGCTTCAAGCCGCCGGTTTCAATCAGAGAAACGGCCAGATCGAGAACTTTGTCGCGCTGCTGCTCGATGTCCTGCTTTGCGTTGGTCTCACGAATGTCCGCGGGCACGCCGATTCCTTCCCAGCAGAATCCGGTATAGTCTATGAACAGCTTGAACGATACGCTGAAGCCCCAACCGTTCGGCATACGATCGCCGTAGACGTCCGCGAAAACCCCGGAGGTCGCGTCCCCAACAACAGTGACGTGAGGCAGCACTCGCATCGCAAGCGCGAAGTTTTCGGCAGCGCTCACCGAGAATCGATGAGTCAGCAGGATGACCGGTTTCGTGAATTGAAGCGGGCCTCCCGGTTCAACATACCAGTATTTCCATGGAGTAAAGTCGCCGTGTCGCGAACCGCTGCGAATCGCTGTCTTCATATACAGCCGCTTTTGGTCGGCGAAGCGATCGGCTATCAGCTTGCCGACCCGATCATCGCCACCACCGTTGCCGCGGACGTCGACAACAATCGCTTTCGCCTCCTTGAAGTCCTTGATGATCGAGTCGACGGCGGCCTCACTCTGTTCCAGACGCCCAAAGCCGCGAAAATGGAAGTAGCCAATCGAATCCGTCAGCCAGCCGTAATCGAACACGCCGTCAACCAGCGGCTTTGATTTACCTTTGAGATATTTTTGCTTAACCAGATCCAAAGAAAAATCTTCCATCTTCATCTGGCCGAGTATCCCCGATTGGAACCGGCGTTTTGACGACGAAAGCCTGACGTGGTTGTCGTTAAGGTTTCCAAGCAGGTCGGAGATGATTTGAAACAATTCATCATCGGTGGTCTTCGACGTCACTCGCGGTCGATACACTTTGTAAAGCGCATCCCAGTCGATGTGCTTGGCGCCAAACAGAGCGTAATTTCGATCATAGGTTTTCCAGAGATGCTCGAAGTTCTTCTCCGGCTCGCTCAGGTCCTGGGCGGCGACGTAGGCTGGAACGACGATCAATGCAGCTAGTATCAACAGCTGTGAAAAGAATCTGGTCATATTGTCTCCGTTGTACTCTTTGCGTCTTTGCGAGTCCTAAGCGTCTTTGCGCTAAACGGTCGCTTCGAACTGTTAGTTTCGCGCAAAGACGCCAAGTTCCGCAAAGACGCAAAGGAATTAACCCCATTGAAACACCGCGCCTTGTAACGTGTCCGTTCCACATTTAAACTAGGCGAAATCCTGAAGGGAGTGTCGATGGCCGTCGGGCAGAACGTCCTGCGAAAAGAGGGTTATGAAAAGCTCACCGGTGCGGCGCGCTATGTCGACGACCTGACTCTCGATGGAATGCTTTTTGGCAAGACGATTCGCAGCACCGTCGCGCGCGGGCGAATCAAGAAGATCGAGCTGGACCCGGCTTTTGATTGGTCACAGGTTGTCGTCGCCGATTGTCGAGACATCCCCGGAGACAACTATGTTGCGCTTATCGAGAATGATCAGCCGCTGCTGGTCGATCACGAAGTGCATCATTATGACGAACCGATCCTGCTAGTTGCCGCTGAAAGCAAGACTGAGCTTGAAAAGGCCGCTCGTCACATTCAAATCCACTACGAAGAGTTGCCGCCAGTGCTTACGATCGAAGAGTCGCTTGCCTGCGCTGAAGTGATCTACGGAACCGACAATATCTTCAAGCGCTTTTTGATCGGACGCGGAGATGTGGACGAAGGATTCGCGGCCGCCGATCGCATCATCGAAGGCGAGTATCGCGTCCCGCATCAGGAGCAGCTGTATATCGAACCTCAAGGCATGATCGCGGTTCCGGGAGCCGGGGACATGACCGTGATGGGCTCGATGCAGTGCCCTTATTACGTTCACAAAGCGCTCAAGCAACTGCTCAACCTTAGCGATGAGCAGGCGATCGTCATACAGACGACAACCGGCGGCGGATTTGGCGGAAAGGAAGAATACCCGTCGATGATCGCCGCTCATGCGGCGCTGTTGGCTCTCAAAGCGCAGCGGCCGGTAAAGATTATCTACGACCGGGCCGAAGACATCGCCGCAACAACCAAGCGTCATCCGGGAATCATTCGACACCGCACCGGGGTGACGCTTGACGGACGATTGACCGCATCCGAAATAGACGTAGTTTTCGACGGAGGAGCCTACGTTACGCTCACTCCGGTCGTGCTTTCACGAGGCGCGATTCACGCACTGGGACCTTATCGGTGCGAGAATGTTCGGATCGCAGCGCGAGCGGTTGCTACGAACACACCCCCGAACGGCGCTTTTCGCGGATTCGGTGCGCCTCAGGTAGCTTTTGCTTATGAGATGCAGATGGAAAAGATCGCCGCCGAGCTGGGCATGGATCCGCTCGAGGTGCGGCGAATCAATATGCTTCGCGAAGGCGACATCACCGCCACCGGGCAGCGTCTGACACAAAGCGTTGGATCCGAGGACGTGTTGAACGCTGCCGTCGAACGCTCAAGGTACTTAGAGAAAAGACAGACCATTGAAGCCGAGCGCGGCACGGATCGCGAAAAGCGTCGAGGACTCGGGCTCTCGTTCTTTTTCCACGGCGCAGGGTTTACCGGAAGCGGCGAAGCCAGGATGAAAGCGCAGGCCGGTGTCGAAATCACACCCGAAGGTCGCGCCCGAATTCTCTCGGGTTCAACCGAGATCGGCCAGGGGACTCGAACGATCTTCTGTCAGATCGTCGCCGACGAATTAGGCGTCGCATTTGCTGATGTCGAGATCGAGGATCCGGATACGTCGCGTGTGCCTGACAGCGGACCAACCGTTGCCTCGCGCACCACGATGGTAGTGGGTCGAGTCGTACAACTTGCAGCTCGCGAGATCAAGGACCGGTTGATCCAGTTTGTCGCCGAGCGCTTTGGCGCGCCTGAAGCCAGCCTCATCGACGGACACTTCGTTGCCAACGGAAAGGCGCTGTCGAGCTTTGACGAGATCGCGCGCGAATACATCGCTCAGAAGGGCGAGCTGCGTGCGTACGCTCGTTACGCCTCACCGCCAGGCATCGAATGGGACGATGAGACTTATTCAGGTGACGCTTATCCCTGCTATTCCTGGGGCGCCGAGGTCGCCGAGGTCGAAGTGGACATGGACACCTACGAAGTTACCTGCACAAAGATAACGACGGCTCAAGACATCGGCCGCGCTATTCACCCGGTGCTTGCGTCCGGTCAAATCGAAGGCGGCACGCTGCAGGCCGTCGGCTACGGATTGCTTGAAGAGTTGGTGTGGGACAAGGGACGAGTCGTCAATAATCGGTTGACTAATTACATCATCCCAACGTCGCTGGACGCGCCTGACATGGACACGATGATCGTCGAAAAGGAATACGCATATGGTCCATTCGGCGCAAAAGGAGTGGGAGAGTTGCCGATGGATGGCGGGGCTCCTGCAATCGCCGCGGCGGTGTTCAACGCCACTGGGGCGTTTGTCACTGAAATACCGATAACCCCGGAGCGATTGCAGCGAACTGTTGAAAGAAGCGGTCGATGATCGGAATGCTGTTTAGTCGTCATTTTTGGACGGGAGACCCGCCGGCAACTGACTTGCGAAAAATAGCTGATGCAGATTCAGATCAGAGTTAACGAGTCCGATCGCACGATCGACGCGCCGCCGATGAAACGGCTGCTGGATGTGTTGCGTGATGAGCTGGGCTTGACCGGTACTAAGGAGGGTTGCGGCGAGGGTGAATGCGGAGCCTGTTCGGTTATCGTCGATGGAGATGTGATCAACTCCTGCCTCGTACCGGTCTGTCAGGTTCAGGGTTCAACGATCATCACTGTCGAAGGACTCGCTCGAGACGGACAGCTTAATCCGTTGCAGCGGGCATTCCTTGAATTCGGCGGGGCCCAATGCGGAATCTGCACGCCAGGCATGTTGATCGCAGCTCGGGTGCTTTTGGATGACAACGCTCACCCGTCACGGGACGAGATCAAGGAAGCAATCGCGGGCAACCTTTGCCGATGCACCGGGTATGTGAAAATCATCGACGCAATCGAAGAAGCTGCGTCGATGCGCGAGAGATGAAAGGCACGAGTCATGTTTCCTGATGATGAGCTTTACAAACTAAAGGAGCGCATCTCGCAAATGTCGGATTGGGAGCTTCGGCAGATCGTCGAAGTCGAGTACGGCGACTATCGGCCGGAGGCTTTGGAGTTCGCCGAGACCGAATTGCGGAAGCGCAGAGTCGCGTTCGATAAGCCTGAGGCCGAAGACGAGGATTCCGCCGAGCCCGGAGTCGATGTGCCCTGTGAGAATTGCGGCGGAGCGATGCGTTCGGGACTCCTGTTCTCGGAGAAGGAACTGACGATTCTTTTTCCAGATGACAATGAAGAACGCTTTGTTCAAGCGTTAGCCTGTGTCGAGTGCGGGCAGATTCGACTGGTTGCCGATCTCGAGACTGACGTGGAAGGCTGAAAACGCAACAAACATGAGTGCCCATCCTACAGTGCAATCGCCGGTGACGTTGACAGAGGCGTATGCTCTGCTCGCAACCCCGCACGCACTAAAAGTTATCGCCGGGGGGACCGACGTGATGGTGTTGATGAACGCGCGCGTTCTAGATGCCGCGGAGTTCCTCGACATCTGGGGAATCGAGGAACTGAGGGGAATTACAGATGAAGGCGAGGTTTTGCGAGTCGGGGCTCTTACGACTTACACCCAATTTATAAGATCGGAGTTGATTCAGCGACACGTTCCTGCGCTGGTTGCCGCGTCGCGCACCGTCGGGGCGATTCAGATTCAGAATCGAGGAACGATCGGCGGGAACATAGTCAACGCATCTCCCGCCGGAGACAGCCTTCCAGTGCTTGCCGCGTACGACGCAGAACTCGAAATCGGAAGCGCGAGAGGTAACCGGCGCGCGGCGTTCAACGGGTTCTACTCGGGATATCGCCAGACGATGCTGCAGGCAGATGAACTGTTGCTGGCGGTCCGAATACCAAAGCTGGCTGAAGCCGAAAAGGATTTCTTTTGGAAAGTTGGCACCCGCCGCGCTCAGGCGATCTCCAAGACGGTGATGGCAGTGAGAGCGCGAGTGGACGGCCAAAGGATTGAATCTATCGGGATTGGCGTGGGGAGTGTCGCTCCAACTGTGGTCCGCGCCCCAAAGACTGAACGCCTGCTTACCGGTGCACCCGTCACCACTGCTCTCACCAGCGAGGCGCGCGATCTGATCGCTCAGGAAGTGACGCCAATCACCGATCTTCGCTCGACCGAGCACTATCGCCGGACCGTTACCGGCAATGTGTTAGTCAAATTCCTTCGACAGTTGATCGGCTGATCGATGGCTTGGCCAGTCGTTGCCTCCACAGACGCTGGGAGACTGTGCGAAGAGTCCAGGCATGCGTCCAACTCAGTGAGGTGGTCGACAAACTGCGTTGGTAGTAACCGCGTAGCGGTGTCCTACCGATAGGACACCGCTACGCGGTTAACCTGTTGTTGTTGAAATTGGCGAGTGAAATATCAAAAAAACAAGACCCCCAACTGAAAAGATTGGGGGTATTGCTGAAGTTTTCAAACAGTCCCGCAGGGTCGGGGGGGCCGCGCCGCAAGGCTACTCGTGCCTCAGCGCAATCATCGGGTCCATCTTCATCGCGCGGCGCGCCGGAACAAGACAGGCTACCAGAGCAACTCCGGTCAAAAGCGCTGCTATGCCGGCAAAGGTTATCGTGTCGGTTGCGCTGACTCCAAACAACAAGCTTGACATCACTCGCGTCAACGCAAACGCAGCCGCCAGACCCACACCAAGACCGGCAACCGCAAGCGTCAACCCCTGTCTTGCCACCAACCCGATGACATCATGCCGTTGCGCTCCGAGCGCTACACGGATGCCAATCTCGTGAGTGCGCTGGGTGACCGCGTAAGACATCACGCCGTATATCCCGACTGCCGCTAACACCAGCGCTACGCCGGCAAACACCACCAAGAGCAGCATTGTAAAACGCGTTCTTGCAACCGCGGAGCCTGCAATTTGCTCGAGGGTCCTCACGTCGGACAACGCGAGTTCCTTGTCCAGGACGGCGATTTCATTTTTCATAGGCGCAAGCAGAGTTAGCGGATCGGTTCGTGTGCGTAACACCAGGATCAAACTGCCCTGTGGTTGTTGTGCGACCGGGAAAAAGAATCCCGGTTTTGCGCGTAGATCGCCGGGAGAATCCTTGAGATCACCAACGATTCCGGCGATGGTTCGGGTTTCACCCCACAGTTGAAGCCGTTTACCGAGGGCGTCATCGTCAGCCCAATACCGATCGGCCATACCCTTGTTTATCAGAATAACCTGCGGCGCCTCTTTATTGTCCGCCTCGGTAAAGAATCGGCCTGCTAACAGGGGAATCCCCAGAGTCCGGAAGTAATCCGGAGTGGCGAAATGATATTGCGCGGAAGGCTGTTCATCGTCGGAGAACTGCCGGCCCTCAATGTCAAACGAAGTGTTTTCGTCATAACCGGTCCACGGAAGATCCGACGTGGCGGCAGCACCCTCAACGCCGGGGAGCGCCGCAAGACGATCAACCAGGTCACGATAAAACGCCGACGCTTCTTTTCCGGTCGAGTATCGAGCACGGGGCAGATCAATCGACGCCGTTAGAACCCGTTCAGGGTTGAACCCCGGATCGACCTTCTGCAGATAAAAAAACGTGCGAATCAGAAGTCCGGCCCCGATCAACAGCACAAAGGCCAGCGAAACCTCGGCGATCACCAGCAGACCTCTCAAGCGGTTATGCCGCGCTCCCCCAGAGGATCCGCGGCCGCCTTCCTTCAGCGACTCATTGAGATTCACTTTCGATACTTGAAGAGCCGGCGCCAGGCCAAAGAGCGCGCCGGTAAGCAACGAAGCGGTCAACGTGAAGGCGAGCGTTCGCCAGTCCAGCGAGATCATATGCAAGCGGGGGATCTGTTTTGGGGCGAGCGCGACAAGAGCTTCGATACCCCACTTCGCAACCGCAAGTCCCGCGAGTCCCCCAAATGTAGCTATTAGCAAACTCTCGGTGAACATCTGGCGAACCAAACGAAGCCGGCTCGCACCCAACGCCGTCCGGACCGCTATCTCCTTTTGCCGCGCTGTCGCCGTCGCCAGTAGCAGGTTTGCGATGTTGACACATGCGATCAATAGCACAAATCCCGCCGCGCCAAAGAGGATTAACAGCATAGTCCCCGTGCCACCGATGATCTCATCGCGCAGAGACACCAGCCGAATACGCCAGTCCTTGTCTTCGGGATACTGCTGCTCCAGTTGTTGAGCGATGATGTTCATGCTTGCTTCGGCTTGCTCGCGAGTGATGCCGGACCTGATCCGACCGATGGCATTCAGGAAGTGGGACGTTCGGGTTTTGGGGTTCAGGTTCAAGGGCCACCAGAAGTCGACTTCCTGGCCGTGCGGAAGCGAGTGATAATCACCACCGACGTGTTGTAGCCTCTCACCCATTACGCCGACGACCGTAAAGGACATGCCGGAAAGTTGGATCGCAGTTCCTACGATGGCTTGGTCTCTGTTAAAGCGCCGCTCCCATAACGCCCGGCTGATTATGGCGACGCGTTCGTTCCCCTGGATCTCATCACTGGGCTGGAACGCGCGTCCCAATTCTGGCGCAAAGCCTAACAATTCGAAGAAGCCGTGAGACACTCGCATCCCGGTCAGTCTTTCCGGCCGGTCGTTTGCTGAAAGATCGAGATCTCCGCGAGCGAAAGTGACCAGGTGATCAAAGACATCGTTGCGTTCGCGGTAGTCGAGGAAGTTGGCCGGCGAGATCGGGAATCTTGGGAATCGGGGATGGTTCTCGAACACCCGCACGATTCGATCGGGTTCTTTGTAGGGGAGAGGCTTCAACAGCACGCCGTTCACGACATCAAAGATGGCAGCGTTGGCGCCGATGCCTAACGCAAGTGTAAAGACAGCAACCGTCGTGAACCCCGGGTTCTTTAGCAACATACGAAGCCCGAAGCGGATGTCCTGTAACACTTTATCCATATCAAGTGTCCTTTGATCGGCTGTCGAGCGGAGCCCAGCGCAGCAGTCAATCGTACTCGAGCCGGATTCTCTTATCAGATACGTACGTAGGTGACATCATCGAACTATTGGTTGCTGGAATCGGGGATAAATAGTTTAAGTCCGCGCTGCCGCGGCTGAGACCGGGTTGGTGGCGATTACTTGTAGGTGCCGGCGAGGACAAAAGGCGCCCAGAAATAAGGGTGACGCCAGGTTCGTTGCCGGCCGTTGATTAGTGTGAGCTTGGCGTCTCTAAGCGCATCGTCATTTGAGATTCCCTTGTTCAAATTCCGGAAGAACGCCTTCATCAGTTCAGCCGACGCGATATCATTGACGTTCCACAGACTGACGACCACGCTTTTCGCACCAGCGTAAAAGAAAGCCCGGCTTAGCCCGACCATGCCTTCACCATTCAGCAACTTCCCTAAGCCGGTTCGACAAGCTGATAGCGTCACCAGGTCAGCGTCGAGCTTCAAACGCATAATCTCACCCATCTGCAACACGCCGTCTTCTTTTGAGCTGCCATTCATTGAAAGCGCTATTCCGGAGCGCGCCAGTCGCTGTTCGTCTATCATTCCGTGTGCTGCGAAATGCACGTAGCGATAGTCTTCGAGTTTTTCTGACTTAACTCGAACCTCACGGTCTTGTCAATCGGCTTGTCCAGCGTTATTTCGATCAGGTCGTAAAACTGTCAACTAATAAAGCGGATGTAAGGAAGCTGCTTCTGGAGGTTTTTAATATGCTCAAGCCGCCTCCTTCGCTTTTACATCCAAGACTGGCAATCCGAGTTCTTGCACATGCTGTAACTAACTGGCCTCGATCACGACGCCGCACGGTTCGAACGGACGCGGTTGACCAAACTTCTTTTTGCGCGCGTGCGGGAAAGCCACATCGCAGCAGCGAGGGGCGACCAGGTGAAGCGGGCGACGCGCGCGAGCCCGGAAAATCACCTGCGCCGGCTGATGAGCCCAATAACAGCCACAAACAACGCCGCTCCGATTATCGACCAAATGATCGGAAAGCTCTCGCCCCCGATTCGCACAAAGAACAGGTGCGGCAAATTAAGCGCGTCGGCAAGCCACACACCTACGATAGCTCCTATAAATCCCAGAGCGATCGAAACAAGACATCCGCCGTGACTGTAGCCCGCGATAGCTCGGCCAATAGACCCGCACACCCCAGCAACCAGTAAAAGCACCAGCAAATGCGTCAGCGTCATCGTCACTCTCCTTTTCGCTTCAGGCTTTCGGGCCGTATCGCGACCCCACTCCCGTCTCAAGCCCGGTCGAACAATACCAAACAACCGGGCGGTCCTGAACTCTATACGAAATAAAGACCGGACGCAGAATTAATTTGTCAGTAGCAGCGTGAATACTGCGGATGCCTGCTGGCGCGGAACCGCAAATGATTGAAATACAGGGCGAACCTTGCTGTGAGCTGATGGTACGGGCGTTGCCCTAGGAGAAGCGAGCCGCGCCGGACTCCAGCGAGTCGGGGGCGGCTCGAAACCAAAAACGATGAGAGTCGTTTCGGTCTAACACGCGCACCGTTCTTCAAGCGGCGCGGTAGTCGTGAGCGCGGCCAAAGTCTCGCTCGTCATCGCGCCGCTCAGAGCGGAAATTTGAATATCAATCCTGCTCAGCTCAGGCCGTCCCACGGCATTGCGGTGCAAACCACGAAAACAGGAGTCGGGAGAAAGGCAGCCTGCCTCACTCCCAGTGAAGAAAGCAGCCATTGTCTACCGTGTTTATCGATGATCCAAGCTCGAACTGGTTTGCGTTGGCTGCGTTGATCTACGGTTCAGCGGTCATGGCAATTGTAATTGTGGCACTTGTAAAAAGTGCTCGGAGGCGCCGCGCTGAAGCACACAAGGGAAGATAGGATGCAGGCATAGAGTTCCCGGGAGGGTCACTGGCGAGCGGCCTAACGAAATTCCGGGATGTGCGGCTGCGGGCGGTGCTCAATGCGAAGATGATGCAGAGGTCGGCCGCTTGAAGCGCAAGTTCGCAGCCGCGCCAATGCGTAATCCTTCACTTCGGTTTTGTTCCGATTGCCGAAGTCAGCTCCACTTTCACACCGCCCCACGACGGCTCCGCGGTTATTAATACCGGGATTCGCGCCGCATCGTTTGTAACGTGAATCTTAAGGTTATAGAGATTGTCGTTCTCGCGCCCCTTGATCCTGCTAGTCGCAATCTTCACCGTGTCGTAGGTGCCCGCGCGAGTGGTCACCTTCTCTCTCGCCTCGGGCTGAAGCTTGATCGTGTACAGCTTCTCGTCTTCGATCACCGTCAGCGTTCGAGACTTGCCGATCGTGAGATCCATTCCGCGAATCGCGAAGATCAAAGCCGCAAAATCGTAAGTCTCGCCCGGTATTTCCAGGGTCCGGCCCCCGGTCAGTTGCACGGTACGTTTATCCTGATCGATGGTGACCGATGACTGGGTCTGTTTCTTACCGTGTCGCGACCGTTTCTCAGCGCGAAAGGGCTGAAGAGTGGACGCATTGATAAACGATTCATAGACATCGTTGACCTTCAGGACAAGCCCGCTTACAAGGCCTACGGTTTTTGCTTGAGCGGTCACTCGATAGCCGTCGATGCCGTCGAATGTGCGCCGCTGGTCGGTTTCAATCGTGAATTCGGCTGCGACTATGAAGTCTGCCCAGGATACGTCGTAGCTGAGGCGCTCACCTGCAATGAAAGGGTTCCGGGGAGCGGAGGCGGATCCGCGCGTATCTGATCGATCTGTTTTGAGTGGATTACTTTGAGACAGCGTTGCCGTCAAAGGAAGCGCTACTAAAGCTAAGACAACTAACCCTCTTTTGAACACTAATACTGCTCCTGGCCTATTGATGTATTTCAATAGTCTGATGCCTCCGGATGCGCTGATGATGCCTCTGCTTGGCCGATGCAACCCCGGCATTTCCCTCAAGCAGCATAGACTTTAGTTTAGGTTGCTACACGGACTAAAGTCTATGCTACTTGCGAACAAAAAAATTGGGCTCGCCGTGTAGCGAGCCCAATCATTCCATCTAATCTAAGAGTAAGCTACTTCTCACGTGTTGGAGCGGTGAGTAGAGTGGAATCGGTACGACCCGCGTCCACCAAGGGTCGCACCTGTTTGAAATACTCGGATGAAGGTTCCAGGGCCAGAGGCTGAAACGGATTGAGAGGATTCCCATCGAGCCGCACCTCGTAGTGCAAGTGCGGGGAAGTCGCGCGCCCAGTGCTGCCTGCGCGCCCGACGATTGTGCCCCGCTCGACTCGCGCTCCGAGTTCGACATCGAAGCTTGATAAATGCGCGTAATGCGTTGTTATACCGCCGCCGTGCGCGACGACGATCAGGTTGCCGTAGCCGTGATACCAGCCGGCGAACTGTACGATGCCGGCGTGGCTTGCGCCAACCGGATCTCCCCACCGAGCTTTGATATCAACACCGGAATGGAATTTTGCCCGCCGGGTGAAGGGGTCGCGTCGATAACCGAATTCGCTTCCGACACTCACGTTCGACGAAACGACCGGACGCTCCTCATACTTCGAATCCAAATTCGGGTCAGAAGCGGAAGCGGCCGCCGGGTTGGGAATCATGATCGCGTTAACACTGCGCTTGACGATAACCGGCGCTGGTGGGATCACTGCGTTTTCGATCACTATCGGAATTTGAGGTGCCGGCTTCGGCAATTCGGTAATCGGGGCGGTTGGGGAAACCTTAGCTTCAACCGGTTTTTGATCCGCCGCACCGACAATTTGATTGGTGCTTTGCTGGCTAATGCTCCGCGGGCGAGTTTGGTCAGTAACAGTAGGTTGAATCGGCGTCTGCGCTAATGCGACGCTGGAAGATGTGAATCCAAGAATGATTGCGGCTAAAACTCTCCCTGCTCCTGCTTTGCTCAAGACCACTCCTTTTCAAGAACAGCAGGTGGCACTGTTCTACCTGGACTGCTTTGTTCGTTGTTACAGCTTTGAAAAAATCGGGGGATACTACCAAGGACGGGTCATTCTATTGTCGCTGCGGTTCGATTGTCAATAATAACGTCCTCAAGAAGTTCTTGTGAATTTGTTGCGGCAATTGACCGCTGTTGTTATGCGCCGAGTTAGCGGAAGGCAAGCTCAAACCAATTGAGCATTAGCATCATCGGTGGATCCAGCTTGAGCCGGTGCTGAGGAGGTAGCGTGGACTGTCTAGTCTGCGCCCAGATATTAAACCCGTCCAAACTCGCGCAGACTAGACAGTCTACGCTACCTCCTCAGCACCGGTTATGGCCGGAGACCTGTTGCTCGGCTATAATTCGCGTTCAATAAGCGATGTCGATCGAGAGGAGAGTGATATGAAAGAGCTAAACGCGCAAGAGGCGTACGACTTGATGCAATCAGATCCGGAATACATTTACCTGGATGTGCGCTCGGTGCCGGAGTTCGAAGCTGGCCATGCACCGCGAGCGATAAACATCCCTATCCTGCACTTCGCGCCGGGAGTCGGGATGTCCCCGAACGAAGACTTCACGGCGGTTGTCGAAGCCGCACTGCCTAAGGATGCAAAGCTGGTCATCGGATGCAAATCAGGCGGACGCTCGGCTCGTGCGTGCGAAGTGATGAGTCAGATGGGTTACACCAACGTCGCTAACGTTCGTGGCGGGTTTGTGGGAGCCGTTGACAGCTTCGGCAGGGTAACCGAGCCGGGCTGGAGCATGCTCAATCTTCCAACTTGCACAGAGTGCGGGGACGAAGCTCGCTACGAAGGTCTCGCAGCGAAACCGCGGAAGAGTTAGGGTCCAAGCCTCAAGCTTGCGATCGATTCGCAAGCTTGAGGCTTGAACCCGCGTGAGCTGAGTTACGGATGTTTCCGTTGAGCCTTCTCAGCTTTTCGTGGTGAATCCTGTTTCGCCGGCGGACCTACAAAAGCCGGCGACCGCTGCACAGACGGATTACCTCCCTGACGTTGTTCCGCTTGAGCGCGAGCAGCTTGTTTTTGCTGAATCACCACCTGTCGCTGCATTCCCTGCGCCTGAGCAGCCTGTTGTTGTTGCTGCGCCGCCTGACGCTGCTGCTTAATCGCCTGACGCTGCATTCCCTGCGCTTGAGCAGCCTGTTGTTGCTGCATTACCGCCTGACGCTGCTGCTTAATCGCCTGACGTTGCGTCGCCTGGGCACGAGCAGCATGTTGTTGCTGCATCTCAGCCTGACGTTGTGCGGCTTGAGCGCGAGCCGCCTGTTGTTGCTGTTGGTAGAGCTGCTGCGCGGATGCCTCTGGAGGCTTTCGCCGAGCTGGCGGCTGTGACTTTTGTTGCTGACGCATCTGCTGTTGTGGCGCCGCGGCGGCAGGCTGCTGTTGACGTTCGGCTCTGCGCTGCTGTTTTATTTGCTGCCGCGTTTGGTCCTGTTGAACCTGTTTAGCGGGCGCCTGGCCAACACCGCCACCTTGCGGTGGTCTTTCAGCTTTCCGCTGCTGTTTCATCTGCTGGCGCGATTGCTCCTGGCCCGCGGGGGCTTGCTGTTGTCGCACGGTCTTACGTTGCTGCGCTTGCTGCCGCAATTGCTCGAGCTTAGCCTGTCTTGCGGCGTCCTGGCCTGAGCCCCCGGCAGCTTGCTGTTGCCGCTCAGCCTTACGTAGCTGCTTCAGCTGCTGCCGCGATTGCCCCGGTTGAACCTGTTGCTGGGCCGCTGCCCCAGGTTGCTGCGGTTCGTTGGCGAGACTCTTTGGTGAGCGTTGCTCTTCGCGCAGCAGTTGACGCATTTCGCGCCGGGCCGATCGGTCGCCCTGCTCAGCGCGGCTCGCCAGCTCATTCATTCGCTGCGATTGAACCTGTGGTTGAGGCAACCCATCCGGACGACGCGTACTGGTGACCTCTGCCGTCTGATTGACCTTCAGCTTGTTGGCTTTCCTTCGCTCTGAGACCTCCTCTACTCTAAACCTCTTCCCGAGGTCTCCGCGCGACGGCAACACCTCGGGTGTGGTGCTGGCTACAACGGCCGTGTTCAGCGCTTCTTGCTCTTGTCGCTCGAATTTGAGCCGGCGACGTCCGTCTTCTCGCCGCGTTGCAAGCTCTCGGACACCGTTGATCGAGAACGGATCGATCACCGCTCGTGACCGTCCAACTACCGCGACATCGACCGGAGCGATGATCCTCGAATCGATCTCCCGCGCAAACGCTCGAACCGGAACGACCGTCACCGCGCCAGGCGCATTAAAGTTCACAAAAGTGTTTTGCACCGTAACAACCTGGACTACGTCAGGCGATGCAAGGTATCGCGGGCGGAAGTCGTCATAGTACCGCTGAACATAAACCTCTCCGGGACCCAACGGAACCCAGGCGATTTGGTCCTCCAGCGGAATAAAGGCGACCAGTGCCGGGGAATAAACCGGCCGGGTCCTTACTTCAACAGGAACCCAAAACCATCGTTGATTCACGAATGCCCATCGACCATAGTGATACGGCGCCCAGCCCCACGGTTCAGAAGAAACCCAGGATGGACCCCAAAGATCATCCACATCCCAGTATCCCGAGCGGTACGGCGCCCAACCCGAACTCACTCGAGGCGCCCAACAGTGGCCGTAGTCGTTTACGTCAATCCAGTCGCCGTAGTCGTCCAGATCGTAGAGACCTGGAATGTCGGCCGGCAGATACTGATAACTGACCGAAGTGCGATACGGATCATAGTACGACGGATCATCAAGGTAAGCGTCATAGCTCCGGTAACGACCGTTATACACCTTCGGATATCGGTAGCGATAATAGTCATCAACTATTTCACCGGCGGTGTCCGGCGCTAGGGTTGACGCCAGCGCTTCAGCCGCAGCCGCGCTTGCAAGCGTGAACACTTGACCCTTGCTAATGAACCCCGATCCTTCCTGTCCAACTACCTGAGCGAGACCGTTTAGCACGGAGATGATTGCGTTACCGCCGTCCATGCCAATTTGATAAAGACCAGGCTCCCTGAAATCGACAGCACCACAGGGCGTGGCCACTTCATAAAGTTCTCCGGACGGCAGGGCGCCTACATCGAACACCGCCGAACCACTCCTTAGAGCGAACTGTGTTCGGTGATCTTCGAGCGCGAGCACGTCCAGTGCGGTGGCCGGGTTCAGCCGGACAAAGTTCTGTCCGCTGAGCGCGATCGAAGCGTGTGCATAGTCTCGAGTGTAAATTCGATCCCCGACGGTGACCGGCGTGTTAATAGAAGCCTCAGTCCAGTCGAGCTCCTGCTCACGGTCTTCGGCGCGAGCAATCCCGACGTTTCCGTCGACTCGGTCGAGCCGGGCCGCGAAGGGATGCAAAGCTGTTTTCGCATTAACCTCGGAGCTGCCGCGGGTCAGTAAGAGCGCAAGACCCGAAACCACCACGACTATGATCAAAGCACCTGCGATCGCAGTTTGTGGGGACACGCTGGACAGTCGCTTTGTGAATTTTTGCATGTATTGCGTAGCCATCATTTGACTCCTTCTGATCCGTTGATTCGGCAATTAGTTCTTAACAGTGCAACAACCATGCCGGTCCGCACCGCGTAGTAGCGATGCTCCGCAGCGAGCGCACGTTTGCCGAACGGACTAATAGTTTTATCTACGGGGTTTACAGCGAGGCAACCCGAAGGGGTCGAAACGATTCCGAATAGCCGTACGGGGCAGTCTGAACGGTGCTAGTACACAGCGTAGCGTTCGCGTGTACCCTGGTGATTTAATACCGCCAACGTGGCGCGCCCCCAGCCACCTCCGGATTCAGCCGCGTGGTGTTTCAATTTCAGCCTAACGTCACGGCCTTGCGTACCCAGACACCACCGGCTTCAGCCGCGTGGTGTTTCAATTTCAGCCTACGTCACGGCCTTGCGTACCCAGACACCACCGGCTTCAG
>Ga0075418_10003015_pt1 | contig 19219 bp, 10 predicted proteins | sample SoiMetdeltSBSDD2_FD_81776 | JGI IMG/M metagenome (GOLD analysis project Ga0075418, IMG submission 81776) | Bulk soil microbial communities from a Populus tree surrounding site in Tennessee, USA - Soil MetaG P. deltoides SBSDD2 | ecosystem: Environmental > Terrestrial > Soil > Tree plantation...
AATCACGGCCTCGCTTACTCTCCGCTTTGTTGCAGAAGTTTTGTTACGAGCCCTGTCCATCCGGTCTGGTGATTGGCACCGAGACCGGCGCCGTTGTCGCCGTGGAAGTATTCATAGAACAGCACGAGATCTTTCCAGTGCGGATCCCTCTGGAACTTGTTATTGCCGCCATGCACCGGCCGGCGATCGTTTTCATCGCGAAGGAAAATCCGTGTCAACCGGCGAGAGAGTTCGGCAGCCACTTCCCAGAGTGTCATCATCTGACCCGATCCAGTTGGGAACTCCACTCTGAAGTCAGGGCCCAGGTAGTGGTGGAATTTCTGCAGCGACTCGATGAGCAGGTAGTTCACCGGGAACCAGATCGGACCGCGCCAGTTTGAGTTCCCTCCAAAAAGGCTGGTACTCGATTCCGCAGGCTCGTAGTCCACGCGGTGGACGTGGCCGTCGACCTGGAGCATGTAGGGGTTCTCAAGATGGTAGCGGGAGACCGCACGGATACCGTAGGGAGAGAGAAACTCCCGCTCGTCCAGCATTACCTTCAGAACCTGGCGCAAGCGCTCTCCGTTGACGATGGACAATAGTCGGCGCTGGGCCTGGCCTTGCGTGCGCATGCAGGCGATGTTTTCAGTCAAATCGGGCCGATGTTTGATGAACCACTCCAGGCGGCGCTTAAAACCTGGCAAATTCTCTAACATTTCCGGCTCAAGCGTTTCGACAGCAAACAGCGGGATAAGACCCACCATGGAACGTACCTTCATGGGGAAGTGTTCGCCGTTGGGCAAATGGAGCACATCGTAGAAGAAGCCATCTTCCTCGTTCCAAAGTTCGATGCCATCGTGACCCCTATGGTTCATGGCATCGGCGATATAGATGAAGTGCTCCCAGAACTTGCTGGCCACATCTTCGTATGAGGTGTCCTCGCGTGCTAGTTCCATGGCGATGGCCAGCAGGTTTAGCGTGTACATCGCCATCCAGCCCGTACCGTCCGATTGTTCGATGTGCCCGCCGGTGGGCAGCGACGAGCTGCGGTCGAACACGCCAATATTGTCCAGACCCAGGAACCCGCCTTGAAAAATGTTCTTGCCTTCTGCATCCTTGCGATTGACCCACCAGGTGAAGTTGAGCAGCAGCTTCTGGAAAACCCGCTTTAGAAACGCCGTGTCTCCCTGGCCGCGCCGTTTCTTGTCGATCTTGTAGACTCGCCAAGTCGCCCAGGCGTGCACGGGCGGATTGACATCGCCGAATGCCCATTCGTAAGCCGGTAATTGTCCATTGGGATGCATGTACCATTCGCGCGTCATCAGCACGAGCTGCTCTTTGGCGAAATCCGTATCCACCAGCGCCAGCGGCACACAATGAAAGGCGAGGTCCCAAGCTGCGTACCAGGGGTATTCCCACTTGTCGGGCATGGAGATGACGTCAGCGTTGTAGAGGTGGGCCCACTCGTGGTTACGGCCATGGCGCCGTTCGCCAGGGGGAGGCGCCTGGCCTTCGTCGCCGTCGAGCCAGTCTTTCACAACATAGTGATAGTACTGTTTCGACCAGAGCAGGCCGCCGAAACCTTGCCGCATCACCTGCTTGGCATCAGTCGACAGGTCCGCGGGAATCACCGTGGCGTAGAACTCGTCCGCCTCTCGTTGCCGGTCTGCAAATACCGTATCGAAGTCGCTGGTCAACAGTGCGTCTACCGCCACCGGTAGGTTCGGCAAGGTGAAACGGAGTCGCACCGTGGTGGTTTCTCCCGGCAAAACGGTCAATGGATAGTGAGCAGCCACCTTGGTTCCAGTCTGTGCTGGATTGACTGCTTCCTTGACGCCGTGAACGACAGCGTCGTTGATTCCGTCCTTTACATAGTGGGAACCATTGGGAGCGCCATCGAGCCGGCCATGGTTCGTTTCGTTTTCAGTGAAGAGCAATTCCGGAGTTCCTTCGCAGTACAAACAGCGTTTCCCCAGCTTGTGATGGCTTGCCTCGATCGCAGTGAGCCGCGTGCCTTCCAGCCTGTGCAAACGAGGCTTTGGTTCCCGCCCGTTCCAACTCCAGGTATTCCGGAACCACAACGTGGGAAGCAGGTGAAGGGAAGCTGCCTCGGGACCGCGGTTTGTTACGGAGATGCGCACCAAGATGTCTTCGACACCGCCTTTGGCATACTCGACAAAGACATCAAAATAGCGGTCTTCGTCGAAGACTCCCGTGTTGATTAACTCGAATTCGAGACTGTCCCGCCCTCGACGGCGGTTCTCTTCCACAAGCTGCCCATACGGAAAAGCGGCTTGAGGGTATTTGTAGAGATACCTCATATAGGAGTGGGTGGGTGTGCTGTCGAGGTAGAAGTAATAGTCCTTCACATCCTCGCCGTGGTTGCCTTCGCTGCCCGTCAGCCCAAACGCGCGTTCTTTAAGAATCGAGTCCTTCCCGTTCCACAGTGCCAGAGAAAAACAGAGATTCTGATGGCGATCAGAGATGCCGGCCAGCCCGTCCTCATTCCAGCGGTAAGCTTTTGAGCGGGCATGGTCATGAGGAAGGTAGTCCCAGGCTGTGCCTGAAGAACTGTAATCCTCTCGGACAGTTCCCCAAGCCCTCTCACTGAGATATGGGCCCCAGCGCTTCCAGTGTGCGGTGCGTTCTGTGGATTCCTGTAATCGCTTTTCTTCTTGGGTCACAGTTTCAGTCTCCTTGCGTTGCAGATAGCTCACCGCTCGGCCAGTTCGACAACATGGCCGTCGGGGTCGCGAACCAGAACTCCCTTGCTGATTCCCAAGTCTTTGCTTGGGAGATTGATGACGCCGGGCGAGACGAAAGCAAACTTACGATTGCGCGTCGCCTGAGCTGCGGCGGCAACATCCTGAGTGAGTACGCGGGTTTGCCAATGCGCGATGTCATTGGCTTTCGCGCCGACAGGCATGGGGCGTCCATCTCGCGGCGCCAGGTACTCGAGGAACTCGATCCCTGGGCCGGAACTTGCGCGCAGAGCGGTGATCCGCAACCGGGCCCCGAAAACGTTGTTGAGGTGCTCCTGTTCGGTATCGTAGTTCTCGCTTGCGCCGACGACTTTGAATCCCAGAGTGTCCCGATAGAACTTAAGACTCTCTTCGGTGTCATCCACGACGATGGCTGTATGATCGATTCCCAGAAACAGCTGGTCCCTACGTTGCCACCTTGAGTCACCCTTGCCCTCAGGAAACTGAAGAATTTCAAGGAAATGCCCGTCGGGATCTCTGAAATAGAAGGCCTGGATGCCCCCTGCGTTCTTGTTCCAATCGGGCAGTCGTTGCGGTCCAGAAGAGGCGTGCTGCACCTTGTACCGGCGCAAGATGCGGTAAGCCGCGTCCATGTCACTCACAATAATGGCAACGTGCTGGAACCAGTGATCGTTGCTGCGAGTGTCACTCGGAAACGGGCGGCCACGCGGCGCCAGGTACTCGGTCAATTCGATGGACTCGTCGCCCAGCTTCATGCGCACCACCCGCATTCGCAGTCCGAAGAGCCCTTGCAGCCGTTCATAGTGGCCGCCAGTCACTTCAACGTCTGACACCTTTTCGAACCTCAACACATTCGAAAAGAACTCGATGGAGCGATCCATGTCCGCCACTGTTATGCCAACAGCATCCACAACCCGCACTACGGAAGTGCCGTTCAGGAGCGTTGCGGATGTGGGATCTGGCTCAGCTGAGAGGCTAGAGACAACTGGACACCCGAGAACCAGAAGAAAAACAAGGACCGACTGAGCACATTTGAGGACGCCATAAGCTCCCCTCCTCAGCTGAGGAGGGGATGTTGGGGCTGAAGGCCCCAGCGGGGGTGGTTGGGGCGGTGTTCTCATGCCGTCTGTTGGAAGTTCCAAACCGCTCGAACCACCCCGGCAGCAGCCGGTAGCTGCTGCCAGCCCCTCCTTATCCAAGGAGGGGAGCGGCGCCATTCGTATCAGCTGTGGGAGTGCCACGCGGCACGGAAAAGTCTTCTTGAAATCTGCAGTCAACAACCTGCAATCGGCAATCGGTAATCGCAAATCGGCAATTCTCATTTGAGTCTCTCCAGAAGTTGATCTCCAACCCGGAGGGCATTAGCCATTATCGTCAGTGCAGGATTCACGGCGGCGCTGGACGGGAAGAAGCTGCCGTCCACGACGTAGAGATTGTCCACTTCATGGGCCTTGCAATTCGTGTCGAGTGCGGAAGTCTTGGGATCCCGGCCAAACCGGATGGTGCCATTCTGATGAGCCACTCCTGCCAGCGGAATGCGCTGGCCGGCATAGAGGTTTCGTGAAAACAGCCCTTCGTGACACTCATGACCATGCACGCCGCACTTGGTCTGCTGCTTCATGAGGCCTTTCAGCTTCTCGATGAGTCGCTTGTGCCCCTCATCGTTATTAGGGGTGTAGGAAAGGACGATGTTGCCACTACGGTCGAGCGTCACTCGATTGTTCGGATCAGGAAGGTCTTCAGAAGTCAGCCAGAAATCCAGCGAGTGTTTGCCCATCTGATCAAGCGTCCATCCTGGAACCAGGGCTGGCGCCCCGCCGCGAAGTGCGTCTCCATCCAGCTTGCCGACAAAGGAAATATGTCCCATGGGGTACTCCCAGTCTTTGGAGCCGAAGTAGAAATCGTTAACCGCCAGACTCTTTTGAAACACCGTGGGGTTAGGGCATTTCGAGATCGCCATCAACACCGAATTGACGTGCCCCATGTAGTGGCGGCCCACCACGTCGGATCCGTTGGCGAGACCACGCGGGTGTTTCTCATTCGCTGAGCGCAAGAGCAGCGCTGCAGAGTTGATGGCGCCACACGACACCACCACGATGCTTCCTGAAAAAGTCGCCGTCTCGCCATGGCGTTCCACGACCACGCGGGTGACTTCCCGGCCCGAACCATCTGTCTCCAGACGCTTGACGAGTGCATTGGTCACAAGACTGACGTTGGGGTAAGCAAGAGCTGGATCGACGCACAGTACCTGAGCATCCGACTTCGCATACACCAGACATGGGAAACCGTCGCAGGTCGCGCAGCGAATGCACTTGCTGGCATGACGGTTCTTCTCGTCGAGCTGAACACCCAGCGGGACATGGAACGGCCGGAGACCCAGTCGCTGAAAGTCGTCGTGCAATTGCTGCATCCGAGGCTCATGGCTGACGGGCGGGTGTGGATAAGGGGCGCTAGCTGGAGGCTCGGTCGGATCTTCACCACGCAGACCGTGCACGTGATAGAGCTGTTCTGCTTTCAGGTAGTAAGGCTCAAGAGTGTCGTAGGAAATCGGCCAGGCAGGCGAGACTCCTCCATGGTGTCGGATTTCGCCGAAGTCTTCTTTGCGCAGTCGGAACAGTGCTGCTCCATAGAACTTGGTGTTTCCGCCAACGTAATAGTTGGTATGCGGATGAAGCTCCTTTCCATCCTTGTCGCGCCAGGATTCCTTGGTGTTGTATTTGCCCTCGGTGTTCACGGCGCGGCTGTTCCAGTTGTCCTTCTCGCGTGGCACGTAATCGCCGCGCTCCAGCAGTAGGATGCGCTTGCCCGAGGAGGCGAGGTGATACGCCAACGTTCCACCACCCGCGCCGCTGCCGATAATGATCACGTCATAATGGTTCTGCGATTCCATGGATCCTCCTCGAGACTGGGTGTCAGGCGCCAGGGTTCAGGTGACACCGCTGGGCTCTTCCTAGAACGCGATTGCTGCTTTCGCGGCTGCAGGCTCTGCTTTGATGGCTTTCCTGTGCTGGTATTCGCAAAAAATGCAACGCTTGTTGTTTTGATGGTGAAGCTTGGCGCAATTTATTCCCGCCTTACCCTGTTTCCACAAATAGACCTCAGCGGCGGACAGCATTCCCAGTAGCGGGGCTGTGAAGTAAATCCACGAGCCGGCCCAGAGTTGTCCGGGGAATGCTGATGCGAACGTGCGCGCTGGGTTCATGCTCATCCCAGACAAGGGCGACTCGATGCTGATGTAGGTCGCCACCAGGCCGCCGGCGACTACCCCGGTAAATCGAGCCAGCCTGGAGTGGTTTGACACCTTGAGCACAATCGTCATCTGCAGAAAGGAAATCAGCAGCTCACCCGCGAAGGCTGCTGCCAAACCATATGGGCCCGGAGTTGTTGCCACGTAGTTGACCGAAGGGTGTCGGACAGGGCTGCCAACCAACCAGAGTGAGAGGAGAACACCAGCCAGGCCTCCGGCAAACTGGAACAGAATGTAGAAGAAAGCATCCGCGGCGCGGATCTTTCCAAGACGAAAAAAAGTCAGAGTGAAAGACGGGTTGAAATGTGCTCCCGATTGTTTCCCCCATGGAGAGTAAACAATGCAGATTGCAGTCAAACCCATGGCGATTCCAGTCAGAACACGCCGGAAAACTGGGTTTGGCAGGAATTGGTGAAGTGTCGAACCTGGGTATTCAAGAAGGGCGACGACGCTACAGGCAGAAACCATGAAAATCCCCAGTTCTGCCGCTTCCATCAGGTATTCGGGCCAGTGCTTTCTTAGAGAGTTCATCATCCGAGTTGCACCAAGTGCTTGAGTTGTGATTCCGCCTACCGGCTGCTGGTACCCTCTTAATGACCTCTCCAGATCAGATTTATTCCAGTCCGGTGGCAAGTTTCTGCGATTCCTGGGAAATACCTTCACGATCGTTGAACTATTGCTGATTGAAACGTTGGTGGAATATCTGATGCTTGCGGCGGGATTCTATGAGGTAGGACCAGAAGAATGTTTGAGGGGAGCGTACAGCAATGGTGAAAAGGGAGTCCGGTGTGCACGATGAGTTGGAGCAGCCTCATGTTTTGGCCTGTACCGAAGTCTGGGGTGGCAATCGAAAGGTCATTCGCACTGTCAAGCTACCGAGCCTGGTCGCATGGGTAGCCTCTGCTCCCATCGACGAGGGCGAAGGAGGAGGGGACCTTCACTATATGTCCGTCTGCGACTACGACTTGATCTCTCGCGTTGCTCTGGCCGATGTGATCGGTCACGGGCGTGATGTGAATGCGGTGACCCAGACGCTTCACCGGCTGATGCGCGAGGGCGTCAACGCCTGGGACCAGTCGGATTTCATGCGTGGACTCAATGAAACGTTCGGCCAGAGCAGCAATGGGAAATATGCAACGGCAATTGTCTTGGGTTTCCATCGAGTCAAGGGTCGGTTGGCATTCAGCAACGCCGGGCATCTGCCTCCGCTCTGGTATCACGCTGCCCAGCGCAGTTGGGGCTGGCTTGCGGAGGGCTCTGAACCTCAATCGAAAAAGGTCTCAGGCCTGCCGGTTGGGTTGATTCCCGGCACTGAGTATCGCCAAACGGTTGTGACTTTGAAGCCGGGCGATCTTCTCGTGCTCTACACAGATGGCATCACTGAAGCTGAGAATGAGGGGGGGCAGGATCTGGGACGAGATCGACTTTTGGAATGGGCGAGCCAAGCCCCAGCGGACTCACCGAAGGCAATGGGAGAAGCCTTACTGCAGCGATTACATTCATTTCGGGGCGGAGTGCGCAATGATGATGAAACACTCCTCGTGTTGCAACGCGAGACAGAGTCGTTCCCTCTGATGTTGGGGGAGGTTGCCAGCAGCTATACCTTCGGCCGGCTACGGAGAAATCTTCGAAAAGCCAGCTGACGGAGGCTCGACTGCAGAGTGCCCAGTTTCTAGCCGACAGAGAGCCGCCTGCTCATCCTCCGAGCACCCTGCCTGATACAGAAGGAGACTGTTTGGCCGTGATCGCTGAACAGGCAGATCCGGAGGCGCCGTGACTTCCCTCGAGGCAAGGTCAAATATCAAATAGCTCAAGTAGAGTGCTCCAGGAACCAAAGATTTTCGCCATTTTTCGATTCAAGCGCCCGCCCGGCTGTGTGCCCAACACTAGTTAACACGAGGCGAGAATACTCGCTTTTCCGCTTCTCAAGACAGATGCGATTCGTTACCCCAATATGGACACTTCACGATAGATACCGCGCCTTGCTGAAGGCAAATATGCCGGCACCCGGCAATTCATCAGCGTTCAACTACGATAACTCATCGAACAGCGCCTTCGCTTCACGCAAGTCCATCGTATCGAATCCTTCGGTGAACCAGGAGTAAAGACTCTGCAGCAGGCTCCGAGCATCGTTGGCACGACGCTGCGTGCGCCACAGCCGCGCCAGGCTGGTCGCGGCGCGCAGTTCCAGAGAGCGTGCCTGCTGGGTGCGGGAAATCTCCATGGCACGGGTATAGGCCGTTTCGGCTTCGTCCGCGTCCGCGCCGCTGGCAAGGAGCAGTTCGCCGCGCACACGGTGCAGCTCGGCATCCCACCAGCGCTCGTTGTGCGCGCGTGATGCTGCCATGCCCTCGTCGACTGCCGCCAACCCATCGTCGGTACGCCCGGCCCGACCGCATACCTGCGCCAGCAGCCCGAGGTAGTACGGCAATCGCAGCCGGGCACCGCTGGCTTTGAATGCTGCGATCGACTCACGCAGGCTGGCGATCGTTGCCGTCCCGGGTTGCTCACAGGCCAGAGCGTAGCCGACCAGAATTGCCGACCATGCTTGGTAATAGGGCGCTTTGTACTCGGTCGCGAGTGCCAGTGCCTCCTCGGCCCTCGCTTTGGCGCAAGCTTGGTCCGCAGACAGCTGCTGCAGCATTGCCAGGTAGGTTGCCGCCAGCGCCTGACTGAAGGGTTGGTCCAGATCATGGGCCAGCTGCACTCCCTCGTGAGCGCGAAGGAGCGCCGAGTCTTGGTAACCCAGCAGCCATAGCGCATGCGCATGCCACGCGCGTCCGTGTACCGCGTCCGCGTAATTCCAGCCATGCTCCTCGACGATGTGCTGAAGCTGAGACGGGGTCTTGGCTGCCAGCATGCGTTCAAACTCATCGTTTGCGTCGGTAATCCGACCGAGGTGCAAACGCGAGCCGGTCAGCATTATCTCGGCCTCCAACGGCGGTGCCGTGGCGTGCGTCCGCTGGTAGAGCCGGTGGAGCTCATCCGAGGTCAGTTGCACTTTTTCAAGCCTGGCTTGCACGACATACAGCGACTCCAGGCCATAGAACACTTGGGCGCGCTGCACGTCGTCCCCAACCTTGTCGCATAGCTCCATGGCGCGATCGAGGGCCTGCTCCACCTCAGGCGATGTCCACCCCTTCGTCATCCGATAAAGCGGTGCCAGGGCCACTTGAAGGTTCAACTCTTGCGCGTCGCGTTTCGTCCCAGGCGGCAGCTGCTCAAGCAGCGCGAGCCCGTGGGAAAGGAGGTTAGTGGCGTCTTCGTTCGCGTAGAGATGCTGCGCCACGACCGCTGCCTGCTGAAGATACTTTGTCGCCCGCTGATAGTCCCGGCCTCGTTCAAAGTGCATCGCCAGCTCTGCCGCAATTTCCCTGGCGCGTTCGCCATAGACCTCCTCCGCTCGTTCTCCTATGCGTCGGTGTAGTTGAACGCGCCTGGACGCGGGCACTCGCTCATAAAGCACGTTCTGATACAAAGCGTGTATGAAGCCGTACCGCGTCACGGCTTCTCCGTTCGGTAATTCCTGAACCCCACAATCCTGAATGAACTGACGTTGACGAGCCAGTCCATCACATCGCGCCTCCACAGCCCCTCGATCCTCTCCTAATCCAGCCACCACCGCGAACGCTGAAAACTCCACTCCGGCCACGCTTGCCGCCTCAAGTGTTCGTTGCTGTTCTGCATCGAGATGGTCGACCTGCTTCTCGATCATCTGCTTGATGCTGTCGGGCACGCCGACTTCAACGTTCTTGATCTCTACGACTAATTCCCAAGCGTCATTCAATCCAGCAATCAACCCCTCGGCCACAAGGTAGTCGACCGCATTGACCATGAACAGTGGGTTTCCTTCTGTTCGTTCGTGGATCAACCCCGCAAGCTCTGCTGGAAAGCGATGGGTGGGAAATCTAACGGACAAATACTTGGCAACTGCATCTTCGCTGAGATATTCAAGGGGCAACTCCTCGCATTGCTGCTTGGCCAGCAACTCTTGCTTGACTGCCTTGAGCGGATGCCCGCTGACAATCAACTCCACAGTTCGATAGGTCCCAATCAACATAAGCTGTGCGGCGTGACGTTGCCTTGCCAGGTATGAGATCAGATCCAGTGTCGAGTAATCGCTCCAGTGAAGATCTTCCAATATAAGCACCAGCGGCAGGTCTGTCGTCAGCGCTTCCAAAGCCTCGCCCATCTCTCGCAGCATTCGCTCGCGTGTCGCTCCGGACAGTTCTCGACTCAGCAACTCGCGATCTGAAGCGCCCATCAGAGAAGGCATTTGCAGCAGCCACATCGGCGCGTGAGCGCGCAGCACATCGACAACCTGCGCTTGCTCTCGACCCAAACGCCCGATAGCTTCCAGAACTGGCAGGTAAGCCTCACTCGTCCCGTACTGTTCCAGACACTGCCCTCGACCTATCCGAATGCTCCGATCGGAAGCCACGCCCTGCGCGAACGTGTCGACCAGAGCAGTCTTGCCGATGCCTGCTTCTCCCGTCACAAATACGATCTGACGTTCTCCTGCACGCATCTTCTCGAACCAGGTTCGCATCCGCGACAGCGCTTCGTCGCGTCCAACGACTCCCTGAGGAGGATAGCCGGCGTGCAGCGGTAAAGCCGAAATGGCTCTGTCGTCTCCGATCCGACGATTTTTCGCCAGCGTCTGGCCGCTCTCTGCGATCTGACCGATGAAGCGATAGCCCCGCCGATGGGCAGTTTCAATAAAGCGAGGAGACTTTGGATCGTCGTCGAGAGCCTCGCGGATCTGACGAATGGCGACTTTGAGGACGGCTTCCCCGACAAAGGTTTCTGGCCAGACAGCGTCGAGAAGTTTCTCTTTGGTGATGAGCTGGCCTGCACGCCCGAGGAGGTAGTCGAGTACTGCGAAGGCTTTGGGTCTGAGCTTGATTGCTTGTGAGCCTCGCCACAGGCACGCGTTAGCCACGTCCAGGGAAAAGGGATCGAAGACTATTCGTTTTTCGTTCCCCACAGTAATCGCCGAACGTTACCCAAATTTTACGGGAGGTTTATGACTTGCTTCACGGGCCCGGCCTATTATCCATTCATGATGGAGATATGGCAATACAAGGCGGCTTTCGTCATCCAGTTTCGACCGGAAACCGATATCGAGGCTGGACGATTCGAGGGCAAGGCTGAGCACGTTGCATCCTTCAAGGCAACGCGGTTTCACTCGCTCGACGAGTTGCTTGATTTCATTTCCAGCGTGCTGACTGAAATCCGCAGCACAGAGCGTAGTCATCCAGCTGCAGGATGATGTTTACCAAAACGTTACCGCACATTTACGACACGTTTATGACTTCCCTTAGCTGTCGACACTATCCTCCTTCCCAGATGGAAGGGTGACTTCAGTATCGCAGGTCTCCCCCAGCGTCCAGGCTGTCTCACCTCAGGCAAGCTAAAGCTTGAACTCTAAACTCATTTTCACAGGAGAGTCTTGTCCATGAATGGCGTCAAAACTATTACGTTATCCCTGGTGCTTCTCGCTGGATTCGAGTTGAGCGGCCTCGGCCAATCTTCAACGATCACAACCTACGCAGGCCTTGGGCGTGCCTTGCCTGACAACAGTGCGTCGGCGACCGCTCAAGCCATCGGTTTTCCCAGCTCCGTCATTACGGACACCGTCGGCGGGGACCCAGAGTCCCAAGAAGCCCGCTTCTATTTCGCCAGTTCCGACAGAGTCTACCGTGTGGCTGTAAATGGTACGTTGACTGTGATTGCGGGAACCGGAATTGCGGGCTTCAGTGGAGACGGCGGCCCCGCCACATCTGCCCAGCTCAGCGACCCGCGCCATCTGGCGGTGGATCGGGCCGGCAATCTGTTCATTGCCGACCAGTTCAACCACCGCATCCGCAAGGTCACCCCAGAGGGTGTCATCAGCACGGTAGTGGGTAGGGGAGACCCAGGCTTCAGCGGAGACGGGGGTCCCGCCGCTGCCGCCCGGTTGGGGTATCCGGCGGCTGTCGCGGTAGATCGAACGGGCAATCTGTTCATTGCCGACACCGGAAACCACCGCATCCGCGTTGTGACTCCGGAAGGCGTGATCAACACGCTGGCGGGCACTGGAGACGAAGGCTTCGGTGGAGACGACGGGCCCGCCGCTGCCGCCCAGTTGGGGTCCCCTGCTGGCCTCGCGGTAGATCGAGCGGGCAATCTGCTCATAGCCGACCCCTACTCCAGCCGCATCCGGAAGGTCAACCCAGACGGAATGATCACCACCGTAGCGGGCAACGGTACGTTTGGTTTCAGCGGAGACGGCGGTCCGGCAACTTCCGCCCAGTTGGGTGGCGCGCGGGGTGTGGCAGTAGATGCGGATGGCAATCTATTCATCGCCGACTTCAACAACAACCGCATCCGCAAGGTCACCGCAGCGGGCCTGATCACCACGGTGGCAGGCACTGGAAGTGCGTTCCCTTTCTCAGGAGGCTTCAGCGGAGACGGCGGCCCGGCTGCCGCTGCGCAGCTCAACCTTCCGCAAGGTGTTGCTGTGGATGGGGGCAATCTATTGATTGCCGACTCCTCCAACCAACGCATCCGCAAGATCAACCTCGCGAGAGTCATCACCACGGTAGCGGGCAACGGCGCATTGACTGGTTTTAGCGGAGACTTCGGCCTTGCTACCGCCGCTGAGCTCAACGGTCCGTGGGATGTGGTGGCGGATGCGGAGGGTGATCTGTTCATCGCCGACGAGTTCAACCACCGCATCCGCAAGGTCACTGCAGACGGCATTATCACCACAGTGGCAGGCAACGGCGCGTTCGGTTTCAGCGGCGACGGTGGCCTCGCCACCGCTGCTCGCCTCAGCTCACCGCGTGGTCTGGCGCTGGATGCGAAAGGTAGCCTGTTCTTCGCTGACCAAGGCAATGGTCGCATCCGTAAGATGAATACAGAAGGTGTCATCACTACGGTGGCTGGCACGGCGACGGCAGGCTTCAGCGGCGATGGCGGCCCCGCTAGCGCCGCCCGGCTTAACATTCCAAACGATGTCGCGGTAGATGGGGCCGGCAATCTGTTCATCGCCGACTCCGGCAACAATACCATCCGCAAGGTCACACCAGACGGTGTCATCACCACAGTGGCGGGCGTCGCGGGACCGTTTACAGGAAACGGCTTCTTCGAAGAGGGCGGCTTCAGCGGTGACGACGGGCCCGCAATTTCCGCCCACCTCTACTATCCGCAGGGTGTCGCCGTCGATGTCGAGGGCAATCTGTTCATAGCCGACACAGTCAACAATCGCATCCGCAAAATCAATCCGGCTGGGGTCATCACCACTGTGGCAGGTAACGGTGAGTTTGGTTTCAGCGGAGACGGTGGCCTCGCTACCGCCGCTAGGCTTAACCATCCGTCGGGTGTCACGTTGGATGGTGTCGGGAATCTGTTCATTGCTGACAACTTCAACCATCGCATCCGGAGGGTCAGCCCCAGCGGCATTATCAGCACTGTAGCAGGAGACGGCATCAGAGGCTTCAGCGGCGATGGTGGCCCAGGTACCGCCGCCCAGCTCAACTTTCCGTTGGGTGTCGCTGTGGACGTGGAGGGCAATCTGTTCATCGCCGACTCCGCCAACCAGCGCATCCGCAAATTGACGGCTGCACTGGGTGATCCGGGCGATCCTCCACTGATTTCGGCTGTCTATCCCAGTTCCGGCCCCACTATCGGGAACACTCGCATTCGAGTCCTTGGCCAGAACTTCCAGCCTGGTTCAGTTGTTCACATGGGTGGAGTAGCACTGCCAGCACTCACGTTCAAGAGCAGTGGAGAGCTGACAGCGCTCACGCCGCCTCTGGTTGCAGGGATCTACTCCCTCGAGGTGTTACAACCCGACGGCACGACGACCGTCATTCCAAATGCATTCACTTACGTCGAGGTAACCAAATTTGTCCCACGGCCACCTACGGCGTCTCAATCTCCGATTTGGCGGATTCCTTTCGTTGTGGACTCTCCTGAATTTCGCACCAATCTGGGAATCAACAATGTTGGCGGTGTACTTGCTACAGTGCAAATCTCGCTGGTGGATGACCACGGCCTGCTAATCGCCCAGGCCTCCACAACCGTGCCGCCATTCGGCATGCAGCAGATCAACCACATCACGCGGTATCTGGAGTCTGCCTCAACGGTAACGGGACGGGAAGGTTATCTCATCCTGGAATCCAACCAGGACATTCGGGCCTGGGCCTCACAAATCGACAATGCCAGTGCGGACCCCAGCCTGCAGTTGGCCCGCTACGATGCTGCCGCCCGGGTGCTCCTGCCTTCTTCCGTCTCTAATGAGCAGTTCTCAACCAGGTTGACGGTCATCAACACCAGCGCGACCGACGGTCAAGTCAACCTTCATATTCGCGACAGTGCTGGAGTTCTCCAGGCTTCCCTGCTGAACCAGCCGATTGCGGGCTACGGCTATCTGTTCTTTGAAGATATTCACAGGACCGCCGGGCATACCAATTTCTCTGGCCCTATTGAGATCGAAGGTCTCAACGGCATCCGCGTCATTGCAACGGAACAGATTGTCTCTGCCCAACACACTGGCGCGTATCTTGAAGGAGTCGATACATCCACAGCGGGCCGCAGTCTGGTGCTGTACTCGCTGGAAAACGCGGACTTTCGCACCAACCTCGGCATCAATAATCTCGGGACAACAACGGCTAATGTGACCATCGGGTTGGTGGACAAGAACGGGGTGCAGTTGGGAAACCTCACCACGACGGTGCCGGCGGGCGGCTTGACACAGCTCAACCGAGTCAATCTGGCGTTCGGAGTTGCTTCGCCCGGGGCAAACCTTGAAGGAACCCTGCGGATCGAAGCCGATCAAGATATTGTGGCCTGGACCTCGCAGATCGATAACCTCACCCAAGACTCCAGTTTCGTTGTCGGCAAAAATCTTCAGCCAGTAAAGCTGTTGATTCCCTCCGCCACTCGTGTCGGCGGCTTTACATCCAACCTAGTCGTTGCCAACCTGGACGCTTCTCCAGCAACCATCGAACTCAAATTCAGGGATGTGGAAGGCAATCTGAAAGCTTCCAGTGTAGAGGTTATCCCGGGCAACGGTCTTTTGAGTCCAGCCGATATTCTGAGCAAGCTGGGCCTGACCGAAAACTATGGCCCGCTCGAAATCGTGCCGGTGAGCGGCAAGCCCATCCTTGCGCTCTCACGCGTCTACAGCCTGCAGGGCACCGCCGGGACGTTCGAAGGCGTGCCGTAAGAAGGTGTCTAAAAGCCCGTGCCCAGAGGACCGGATTTGGCAGCCTAACAGGCTCTAGCAGCGGGGAAGCGGGTGACGACCGTGCAACCGTGGTCACACAGTTGCCGCCACCTGGTCATTACCGAAACGTTACCGCACATTTACGACACGTTTATGACTTCCCTTAGCTGCTGACGCTATCCTCCTTGCCGATCGGCGATGTTCCACATCCCAACGCCGCGCTCATAGTTTGTTTTGATTCCAGATATTTCTTCAACTTCTATAACCCGAAAGAAAACCATGAGAAGAAAGAATAGCGTTCGACATCCATTCAGCCTGACTATGGCCGTGGCCGGTTTGATGAGCGTCGCCGGCCTGCTGTTGCAGGCAGTTGCGCTGGCACAACAGCCGAAGATTGCTCCGAGTTGGACCATTACTGGCAGCCTTAACACAGCCCGCGAGGGGTACACAGCGACGCTGTTGCCAAACGGCAAGGTCCTGGTGGCAGGGGGAACACTCGCGCGTTTTGGTTTGACTACCTATAGCGACAGCGCGGAGCTGTATGACCCAGCTACAGGGACCTGGAGCTATACCGGGAACCTCAACGTTGGCCGGACTCGTCACACAGCGACGCTGTTGTCCAATGGCAAAGTCCTGGTAGTGGGGGGCGAGGCGGGCGCGGATCAAGTCACCAGTACATCAGAACTCTACGACCCAGCCACCGAGACCTGGAGCAGCACTGGCCAGACTCACTGCGCCGGTACTGGTCACACAGCAACGCTCTTGCCCAACGGCAAGGTCCTGGTCGCGGGCAGCTTCGGAGGCATTGCCTCCTGCAACATTGGGGAGTTGTACGATCCAGCTACAGGCAACTGGAGAACTACCGGAAGCCTCAACACAGGCCGTGCTCTTCACACAGCCACGCTATTGCCCAGCGGCAAGGTGCTGGTCGCAGGGGGCTTGGAATTTGTCGATTCCCTCAACACCGCAGAGCTGTACGACCCGGCTACAGAGACCTGGAGCGCCACCGGCAACTTCAACACCGGCCGCTCCTACCACTCAGCCATCCTATTGCCCAGCGGCAAGGTCTTGGTAGCAGGCGGCGAGGGGCACATTGGTGATGCCTCTAACCCCGTGAGCAGCGCCGAGCTTTATGATCCGGCCAGCGGTACGTGGAGTGTCACTGGCAACCTCAACACAGCCCGTGGTCGCAGGGATACCGCGACGCTGCTGCTCAACGACCAGGTCCTGATCGCAGGCGCCGGCAGAAGAGCCGAGCTGTACGACCCCTCCATTGGGACGTGGAGCAGCACTGCCGACCTGAATTCCACCGACTCTATTCAAACGACAACTCTTCTGCTCAACGGAAAGGTGCTGGCCACAGGGCTTGGCGGCGAGTTTTTCACGGCCACGTCCAGCGCAGAGCTATACGATCCGCCTCCCGCAGGGAGCACGTTTTTTGTGCCCGTCATCCTGTCTTCCGTTGGCGCTGGCGGGTCGTTCTTTACGTCTGAAATAGCGCTGGCCAATCGCTCCACTCAGAACGCAACCGTCGAGTTCACCTACACAGCGGCTTTCGGCGGCGGGAGTGGGCTGGTGACTGACACTCTCGAAGCAGGGAAACAGAGGATCGCTCCGGATGCCATTGCCTATCTTCGTCAGCGTGGCATGCCTCTTCTGGAATCCGGCAGCCGCGGCGGGACGCTGCGAATCCGCATCTATGGCCTTTCATCGCCGGATGAAGCGGCCGTGATAGTTCGCACCACCACGGCCGTCCCCGATGGACGGGCTGGACTGGCTTACCCTGGGCTGCCGCCGAACTCCCTGCTCGAGGGTCCTGCCTATCTGTTCGGGCTCCGACAAAATGCTTCCGATCGTACCAACGTGGCGCTTCAGAACGTTGGCGCATCCCAAGGATTCATCACGCTGAGGGTAACGGTGCACTCCGGAGATGCCAACGCTCCGTTCTCCAAGCAGCTTCCAGACGTCGTACTCCCTCCCGGCGGGTTTCAGCAGATCAATAACATCCTTGCCGCCGATGGATTGTCAGTGACGAATGGCGATGTTCGTATCGAACGAGTGAGCGGGACAGCTCCGTACTATGCCTACGCCGTCATCAACGACCAGTTGAACTCGGACGGATCATTCGTCCCTCCCATACTGGAAAACTCGCTGGTGGGGCGAACCAAATTGACGTTGCCTGTTGTGGTCGAGACAGATGCTTTCACGACGGAAGTGGTCGCGAGCAATTGGTCAGCGACGAAGAAGGCATTGCGCTGCCGCTACGTAGCTGACGCCATCGGAGCTCCGGACACCGCCGCAAGCTTTACAATCGAACTCAACCCGCGAGAGCAGTTAATCCTTCCGGACTTTGTGCAACGTTTGAGAGAGAACTCAACCCTTGGCATCGGCCCGAAAGGACCATCATTCGTGGGTGCGATGTTTGCGGAGGTGACCAGCGGAGACCTCAATGGCATTTCCCTGGCGGCGCGCACAGCTGCACCCGGAGCAGGAGGCCGGTATGGCGTTTTCTATGAGGCGGTGCCTAGCGGGATGGCTTCGACGACGAGCTCCTGGATTTTTGGGTTGCAGCAGAGTGCGGAGACCCGATCCAACCTGGCGCTAGTAAATACCGGAGAAACGGATGATGGTGGTGACGTCTTCCGTATTGAACTTTTCGACGGCGACACGGGCGTGAAGGCGAGTACCTTTGAAACCATGGTGAATGCCAAAGCCTGGAAGCAGATTGGAACAGTTCTGGCCCAATATGCTCCAGAAACAACTCAAGGGTACGCGCGCGTGACGCGGATCGCAGGCAACAATCCCTTCATTGCTTACGCGGTGGTTAATGATGGCGGTCAGCCTGGGCAGAGGACAGGAGACGGCGCTTTTGTGGCCAGCGCGCCTTGAAACCTTCTGGGCGGCACACTCGGAGAAGTCTCTCGTTTCCGAGTTGTCCCAAAAGCCGGAGACCTCCTGAAAAACAGAGTGTGCGCAACACGATGCTCATTGCTTGCCGGATGGTCACAGAAGATCAGCGATGAAAGGAGGGCCTAAGTATCAGAAGTCTGCAAAGAGTTGAACCGTTTCCTCACGGGCGAGAGTGCAGTGTTGCCAGCTGATCATTACCGAAACGTTACCGCACATTAACGACAAGTTTATGACTTCCCGATGCTGCCGCGATTATCCTCTTCCCCGCTTGATGATTGGATGAGTTGAGTATCGCAAGTCTCATCATCGGAACTGCAGTATCGCAAACCTCTTCACCCAGTTCTATGGAGCGGGCAACGCCGCTCATCAACAGGAGGAAGTTATGAAGACCATCATCTCAGTCGTCACTGCCAGTGTCATCCTGCTTTTAGCTGGAGTGGCTACACCGGTTAACGGACACAAAGTGCACGTCATCACGGAACTCAAAGAAGCGACGTGGGGACCGGCGCCGCCAATGCTACCACCAGGCGCGCAAATCGCCGTACTTGCAGGCGATCCGACCAAAGCGGCAGCATACACAATCCGATTGAAGTTTCCTGCGAACTACGCGATTCCAGCGCATTCGCATCCCACCGACGAGAACGTCGTCGTACTGTCGGGCGCGGTGACTTTCGGCATGGGCGACAAACTGATCAAAACCACGTCAAACAAGACATTGACGGTCGGCGGGTTTGCGCTGATGCCAGCGGACATGAATCACTTCGCCTACACGACGCAGGAGTCGACGATCATCCTTTTCGGCCAAGGTCCGGTGGAGTTCAAGTATGTGAATCCAGCTGACGATCCACGATCGGCGAAGGAGTAGCGGACAGTACCGGATAGTAGGAACAAACATGGCTGGTGGAGCCGGCGTGTGCCGCCAGCTCCGCGATCGCTAACGTATCGGAACCCGTCGAATTCGCAATGAAAGGAGATGTTACATGAAACATTATCTATCTAGAATCAGCATCAGTCTGGTCACACTCGGACTGGTGGGACTCACCGCCTTGACGGCCCTGACAGTCGCAGGTCCGTTCCATCTGGTAGAGCACGGCGCGTTGACAGTAGACAAGGATGGCAATCTCGTCGCCGATGGAACAGGAACTG
>Ga0075418_10003020_pt1 | contig 19203 bp, 21 predicted proteins | sample SoiMetdeltSBSDD2_FD_81776 | JGI IMG/M metagenome (GOLD analysis project Ga0075418, IMG submission 81776) | Bulk soil microbial communities from a Populus tree surrounding site in Tennessee, USA - Soil MetaG P. deltoides SBSDD2 | ecosystem: Environmental > Terrestrial > Soil > Tree plantation...
ACCGCGGCGTCGCCGACCAGATCGTGCTGGCGACCCTCGGGTGGGTCGGCGTCCCCGCCGGTGAGGTCGACCGGGCCGACGTAACCCTCGAGCCGGGTGAGGGGCAGGGTCCGCCGATCGCCGTCGCCACGCTGTTCGGGTCGCAGCCGCTGCGCTTCGAGCGCACGTTCGAGCTCTCGCTCCAGGACGGTGCGTTCACCGTGCTGCGCGAGCGGGATGCGTCGACCCAGGACCCGGCGTCGTCCTCCGCCGGCGAGCCGCCGGCTCCGCTGGACCCGACCGGCTTCGTCGCGCCCCAGCTGCGCGACGTCGCCGGCGACGTGGGTCTGCGGTTCCGGCACGGGGCCTTCCGGTTCTCCGTCGGCTCCACGGACCCGCCCGCGGCGATGGGCGGCGGGCTCTGCTGGCTCGACTACGACGCCGACGGGTGGCTCGACCTGTTCGTGGTCAACTCCTACGCCGAGCGGGATGTCGCCCGGTGGAGGGAAGCAGGCGACCTCCCGCGCAGCGCCCTGTTCCACAACGAGGGCGGGACGTTCACCGACGTCAGCCGCGGCTCGGGGGCCAACCTGGCGCTGCGCGGCAACGGCTGCGTGGCGGCCGACGTCGATCTCGACGGCCACACGGACCTGTACGTCACGTCCAACACCTACGACGCGCTGCTGTGGAACCGGGGGGACGGGACCTTCACCGAGATCGCCCGGCCGGCGGGCATCGCCACCTACGGCTGGCACGCCGGCGCCGCCGTAGGCGACCTGAGCGGTGACGGCCTCCCGGACATCTTCGTGGCCGGGTACACCGACCCGAACGCTCCGATCCCCGACTCGTTCGCCGGGTATCCGACGAACCACCGCGGTGTGCGCGACCTCCTCTACCTGAACCTCGGGACGGACCGGAGCGGCCAGCCGAGGTTCCGCGAGGTGGGCGAGCTCGCCGGCGTCGACGGGGGCGACCCCGAGCACGGTCTCGGCGCGGTGGTCACCGACCTCGACGCCGACGGCCGGCTCGACGTGTACGTGGCCAACGACGAGGACCCGAACCGCCTTTACCGCAACGAGCCCTGGCCGGGGGGCGCCGCCGCCGATCCAGCAGGCCTCGGCTTCCGCCTCCGGGACGTCGCCGAGGGCGAGGGCGTCGCGGATCCCAACGCCGGGATGGGGATCGCCGCCGCCGACTACGACGCCAACGGCCTCACCGACCTGTTCGTCTCCAACTCGCGAGGCCAGGGACACGCGGTCTACCGAGGGACGCCGACCGGTTCCGGCTCCGGCTCCGGAGCGACCCGGGACACCTACACCGACGCTCGGGACGACTTCGTGGACATCGGGGCGCTCACCGGCTGGGGCGACTCCTGGATCGATCTGGATCTGGACACCGACCTCGACCTCGTCCTGACCAACGGCGACATCCCGGTCACGAACCTGATCGACGATGCCGAACCCATCCAGGTCCTGGAGAACCAGTCGACCGGCACGACACCGGGGTTCACGGACCTCGGGCTCCAGGCCGGCGACGAGGGCCGGCTGCAAACCAACGGCCGCGGCCTCGCCGCGGCCGATTACGACAACGACGGCGACCTCGATGTCGCGATCAACTCGATCGGCGGGCCGCTGATCCTCCTCGAGAACACGACGAGCGGTGGGAACTGGCTGACCGTCCAGCTGCCCGGGTTCCGGCCGGGGACGCAGGTCACCGCCGAGCTATCGGACGGGCGCACGCTGGTCCGGTACGCGCAGGCGGGCGGGAGCTACCTCTCGTCCGAGGACCCCCGCCTGCAGTTCGGCCTCGGCGACGCGACGCAGGTGCGCACCCTCCTGATCCAGTACCCCGACGGCACGCAAACCCGCCTCGACGACCTCACAGCGAACCAGCTGGTCGAAGCGCCCCGCCCCGCCACCTAGCCCAGGTGTTCACCCGCTGGTCGTCGAGTGTTCGCCTTCCAGGCGTTGCTGCCGGGCTTGCGTATCGATGAGCGTTGATATGCGTGAGCGTTGATAGATCCCGCGAGGTGACCAACGCGGTGCCGGTCCGCCTGAAGGTGCTGGGGGAGCCCACCCGGCTGGAGATCGTGCGCCGCCTGGCCGTGGAGGACCTGTGCACGTGCCATCTGGTGGAGGAACTGGGCATCGCGCAGCCGTTGATGAGCCACCACCTGCGGGTGCTGCGCGATGCCGGGATCGTGCGCAACGAGGCTTGCGGCGCCTTCACCTACTACGTGTTGGAGCGCCCGGTGTTGAGCGAGATCGCCGATCTGCTCGGCGCCTTGGCCAGCGCCCCGGGATCTCCGCGTCGGCGGCCGTGCTCGTGACCTGGCAACCTGCACTGGGAGCCCGGCTGCTGGCCGAGGGACTGGGCACGGGGTTCCTGGCGGCCGCGGTGGTGGGGTCGGGGATCCAGGCCGAGGTCCTGTCGCCGAACGATGTGGGGCTGCAGCTGCTGGAGAGCTCGACCGCCACGGCTCTGGCTCTGGTGGCGTTGATCTTGTGCTTCGGGCCGGTGTCCGGGGCGCATCTCAACCCGGTGGTGACGCTGGCGGAACGCCTGACCGGCGGGATCGACACGCGGAGCGCCTGTGGGTACGTGGAGGCCCAGCTCGTCGGTGGCTGTGCTGGGGCGGTGGTCGCCAACGTGATGTTCGAGCTGGCGGCGGTGGATCCATCGAGCCACGACCGGGTCTCGACGGCGACCCTCCTGGCCGAGGTGGTGGCCACGTTCGGGCTGGTGACGGTGATCTTCGGGGTGGTGCGTTCCGGGCGTGCTGCGGCGGTGCCCGTTGCGGTGGGCGGCTACATCGGGGCCGCCTACTGGTTCACGTCCTCGACCAGCTTCGCCAATCCTGCGGTGACCGTGGCCCGCAGCCTGACCGACAGCTTCGCCGGTCTCGCCCTCGCATCGGTGCCGGGCTTCGTCGCCGCCCAGCTCGGTGGCGGCCTTGTCGCTGTGGCGTGCGCCCGGGTGCTGTTCCCTGGCCCGGACCCCGACTCGGAAGCGTCTCTCGAGGAGGCCCTCGATGCCCGACCTTGAGTCCCCCCGCCCTGACCTGCCGATCGTGCTGTTCCTGTGCACCCACAACGCGGGCCGCTCCCAGATGGCCCTGGGCTGGTTCAACCACCTCGCCGGCGAGCGCGCCACCGCCTGGTCCGGCGGATCGGAGCCCGGCACGGAGCTGAACCCCGTCGCGGTGGAGGCCATGTCCGAAGTCGGCATCGACATCACCGGCGAGCTCCCCAAGCCGTGGACTGACGAGATCCTGCGCGCCGTCGACGTCGTGATCACCATGGGCTGCGGCGATGCCTGTCCCATCTTCCCGGGCAAGCGCTACGAGGACTGGGAGCTCGACGATCCCGCAGGCCAGCCGCTCGACCAGGTCCGGCCGATCCGGGACGAGATCGAACGCCGGGTCCGTGCCCTCCTCGCCGAGCTCCAGGTCCCCGCCACCCGCTGAACACCCACGTCAGATCGAGGATCGCCGAGACTGCGGCTGGTCGATGAGCTGCCCGAGCCGTTCTCGTCCCAGCCGGGCGAGGCTGGCGTCGAGCGCCGCCACGATGACTTGCCGGGCGGTGGCCTGGAGCTGCGCCAGGCTCCCGGCGAGCGAGCGGGCCGTTCGGGTGTCGAGCTCGGTCTGCCAGTCGTCGGGTGCGAGGTAGTGCTCGAAGATCCTGACGAACCGCTGGGCGATCTCACCGGTGTGCGAGACGAGCGCCTCCCACTCGTCCAGGACGACGTCGAGCGGCACGCCGAGATGGGCGAGCGCTGATCCCGTCTCGAGGAACCGCCGGTCGGCCACTCGGACCTTGCCATCCTCGGTCATCTCGATCAGCTGGAGCTGCGCGGCGCGCTGCATCAAGTCGGGGGTCATGGAGCCGGCCGGGAAGCGCTCGAGCAGCTCTCCTGCATCGAGCAGCATCGCGTGAACCCCGCCCAGCAGGGCATCGAGCTCTGCCTCCACGCCGATGACCGCGTCGAGTCCACGGCCTTGCTCCCACTGGGCCAGCAGCCGGCCCATGCCTGCGAGCGAGTGACCCTCGTCCTGGAGCCGCGCGATGAGGCGGAGGCGGCTCAGGTGGGACTCGTCGTACCAACCGGTACGGCCCTCGAGCCGAGGCGGCGCGAGCAGTCCCTTGGACTGGTAGAGGCGCACCGTCGTCGACGGGACCTTCGCCCGGCGAGCCAGCTCATCGAGTCGGAATTCCTTGCCCATGCGACCGTACTGTACTTGCAATTGATAGCGAACTAAATGGTAGCGTATCGAACATGCGCAGATCGCGAGGGGCGTCACTCAGCAACCGGGCCGTCCGCGGAACGCTCCGGCGACGACTCCTGGTCAACGCCGCCGTCGATCCGGACGAGGCGGCGCGCCACCTGCCACCCGGGTTGCGCCCGCATGTCACGCCGCGCGGCACCGTCGTCGGCTGTTGCCTTCTGGAGATCGAGGACCTGCGGCCGAGTCCGCTCCCTGGTCTCGCGGGCATCTCGATGCGGGCCGCAGCCCATCGCATCTCCGCCGAATGGTGCGACGAGGCTGGGCAGCCGGTTGTCGGGGTCTTCGTCCCTCGACGTCGCACCGACTCTCGTCTCGCTGTGGCCGCCGGCGGCCGGTGGTTCCCCGGAGCTCACCGCCTGGCCCGAATCGACGTCATCGAGCGTTCGAGCGGGTTCTCGTGGCGCGTGCGCTCCGATGGCGAGCTCAGCATCGACGTGACCGTGTCGACGCTGCCCAGCGATGGCGAATCGACGCGCTGCGATCCCATCGGCGGAACCTGCCTCGAGGCGACGGTCGGCCTCTCGTACGGGCTCGGCGGTGATCTCGAGGCCGCGTCGATGGCCCCGGAGAGGCGAGGTGCTCGTGAGGTGGGCATCGACGACCTCCACTCGCGATTCATCGACAGTTTCGGTACCGCGCAGCTCGCACCGGCCTACCTGATGGAGCACGTCGCGGTGACCTGGACGCGAGCAGCGACACCGTCTACGGCGTCGCTCGCCACGGCATGAGGGCCCCGACATGAAGCTCGTGATGGCCGGCGGCACCGGCTCCCTCGGCCGCCGTGTTGCAGCTGACTTCCGCCGCCGCGGCTTCGAGGTCGTCGTCCTCACGCGGTCTCCTCGCCCTGATCTCGACCTCCGTCAGGTCGTGTGGGATGGACGCACGGTCGGGGCGTGGGCCGCGGAGCTGGAAGGCGCCATCGTCCTGAACCTCGCCGGCGAGCTCGTCGACCGACGACCGACGCCGAAGAACATCGAGCTGCTCCGACGATCCCGGGTCGAGCCGACCCAGGCGCTCGTCGAGGCGTCGAGGACCCTGTCGTCGCCTCCCGCGCTCTGGCTGCAGATGAGCACGCTCGCGATCTACGGCGATGCAGGAGAGGACGTCGTCGACGAGGACCACCCGCCCGCGGCCGGGCCACCGCAGATGGCCGGAGTGGCGCGGGCATGGGAGCACGCCGTCGAGGGAGCGAAGGCCGAGCGACTCGTCGTGTTGCGCACGGGGATCGTCCTCGACACGGGAACACCCGCGTTCGAACGCCTTGCCAAGCTCACCCGATTCGGCCTGGGCGGACGGGTGGGCAGCGGCGGGCAATGGATCAGCTGGCTGCACATCGACGACTTCTCGAGCGCCGTACGGTTCGTCACCGAGGCCTCATCGCTCGAGGGCGTCGTGCACGTGACCTCGCCAAACCCCGTCCGCAACGAGCAGCTGATGGCGACGTTGCGCTCCCGCATGCGTCGACCCTGGTCACCCCCGACCCCGACGCCGCTCGTCCATGTCGGCGCCTGGCTCATGCGAACGGACCCGGCCCTGGCGCTCACCGGCCGTCGTTGCATCCCTCGACGGCTCCAGGAGGCCGGTTTCGAGTTCCGTCACCCGGAGCTCGACGAGGCGATCGCCGCCCTCCTGGCCCCCACGGCGCCATGACGGCCGGGCGGCGGCGGCGGCTGTCCAATGCCGCCCCTCACCGCTTGGCGCGGCTCGGGGTGGTGAGCCAGTGGTGGAGGTGTTGGAGGAGTCCGTCGAGGTCGTCGCCGGCGGCGCGGTAGGCGATGTGGCCGTCGGGACGGATGAGGTGGTGTGTGGTCTGGTGGGGCTGGAGGCCGAGTCGTTGGTGGGCTTGGCCGGTGGTGTCGACGAGGGCGTGGGCTGCGGGTTGGTTGGTGAGGTGATGGGTGCGGATGTGGGGGATCCGGTGGATGGGGTGGTGGGGGTCGGGTGGGGTGCCGGTGGTGAGGAGGTGGAGGTGGGAAGGGTCGAGCGCCCGGTGGAGGGTGGTCGCTTGGTTGTCGATGCTGATCGGGGCGTCGGGGAGCCGGTCGCCGGGCTGGGGACCGCGTCGGAGGCGGGAGTGACCGTGGTGGCTGAAGGCGCTCGAGCGGTAGTTGATGGTGAGTTGGGAGAGGCCGCGGAAGGCGCGGGCTCGGGTGGCGGGGGTGGCGAGGGCGAGGCGCATGAGTCGGGGAGCGAGTCGGGTGCGAATGAGTCCGACGAGGGGGTTGGTGGAGGTCGCGATCCTGAAGGCCCGGTCGGTGAGGCGTAGGACGTCGCGGCCGACGGGTTGGCGTTCGGTCTCGTAGGTGTCGAGCAGGGTGGGGTGGGCGGTCCCGTCGGTGACCCAGGCGAGCTTCCAGGCGAGGTTCCAGGCGTCCTGGATGCCGGTGTTCATGCCTTGGGCGCCGGCGGGACTGTGGATGTGGGCCGCGTCGCCGGCGAGGAAGACGCGGTTGGTGCGGTAGCGGCGGGCGTGGCGGTGCTGGAGCCGGAAGTTGGTGGCCCACACCGGGTCGTGCAGAGCAACGGAGCCGTCGGTGTAGGTGTCGGCGAGGGCCTGGAGCTCGTGGAGGCTGGGCGTTGCGGTGGTGGGCGGGGCGGTGTGGGGCCGCATGGCGAGGAGGCGCCAGGGTGCGGGGTGGCCGAGCGGGAAGAAGAACAGCATCCCGGTCCGGGTGAGGTGGACGTGGACCGCGGCGGGGTCGAGGCCGTCGGCGGCGAGGTCGGCGAGCACGAAGGCCTGTGGGTAGGCATCGCCGGCGAAGTCGATGCCGGCGTGGCGGCGGACGGTGCTGTCGGCGCCGTCGCAGCCCACCACGTAGCTCGCGTGGATCTGTTGGCTGTCCTGTGGGCCGCGGCGGAGGGTGCAGGTGACGGCATCGGTGGTCTCGTCGAGGTCGATGAGCTCGACGCCGCGCTCGACGCGTCGCGCCTGGCTGGTGAGGTGGTCGTCGAGGACGGCCTCGGTGTCGGCTTGGGACAGGAACAGCAGGAACGGGTAGGCGGTGTCCTCGAGGCCGATGTCGAACAGCGGTAGCTGGGTGGTGCGGCCCCGGCTGTGCATCTGTACCTCCATCCCCGGGTTGCCACGCTCGACGAGCTGGTCGGCGATCCCGAGGCCGGCCAGGACCTCCAGGGTGCGGGGTTGGATGGCGAGCGCCCTGGACTCGTGCGTGCGGTCGACGAGGCGGTCGATGATCCGGAACCGGGCACCTGACGCGGCGAGCCCGGCGGCGAGGGTCAGTCCGGTGGGTCCCGCACCCACGATCAGCACGTCGGCGGTGTCGGCAGCCATCAGCCGTCGCGGGTTCGGGCGACCCGGTTCATGTCACGGCTGGGACGGGAGCCATTCGCCGGCGATGTTGGCGGCGATGAGCGTCTTGTTGGTGGGGTCCCACAACAGCATGGCGTCGGCTTGCGCCAGGGCGACCAGCGCAGTGAGCGTCGCCGGGCTCGGAGCGAGCACGTGGCGTGCGTCGTCGTCGGTGACGAGCATGACCTCGAACCTGCCGTCGCCGCCGGCGACCTCGTCGGGAACCCAGTTCGCGTTGAGCGCTTTGATCCGCCGTGTCTGGTCGCTGGCGCCCGGCATCGGCTCAGCCCCGTGGCCTGGTCGCGCGGACGAACACCGACCAGAACCCGTCGGCGACCGGGTGGCTGTCGACGATCTCGATCCCGGTGAACCCGGCGGTCTCGAGCTGGGTGCGGTAGCGGTCACGGGTTACCGCACCGGCGATGCAGGCGGCCCAGGCGTCGTCGTCGGCGAGGAGCTCGGGGTCGGGTTCGGCGTCGGCGATGACGTCAGCGAGGGCCAGCCGGCCGCCCGGGCGCAGGACGCGGTGGGCTTCGGCGAACACGGCCGGCTTGTCGGCGGACAGGTTGATGACGCAGTTCGACACGACGACATCCACGCTGGCGTCAGGAAGCGGGACGGCTTCGATGCGGCCTTCGAGGAACTCGGCGTTGTCGATCCCGGCTCTGGTCTGGTTGGCGCGGGCCAGTTCGAGCATCTCGGAGGTCATGTCGAGGCCGTAGGCGCGGCCGTCGGGGCCGACGCGGCGGGCCGACAACAGGACGTCGATGCCACCGCCGGAGCCGAGGTCGAGGACGTCTTCGCCTGGTTGCAGCAGGGCGAGGGCGACGGGGTTGGCGCAGCCGATGCTGCCGGCCACGGCTTCGGCGGGCAGCTCGGCCACCTCGTCGGCGGTGTAGAGGCCGGCGCCGAGGGTTCCGGTGGAGTCCGTGGCCACCGGACCGCAGCACGCCTCATCGCCCACGGTGATGTGGCGATCCTCGATCACCGGTGCGCCGGTGGCGGCCTTGCGGGCCGCGGCGCCGTAGTGGGCCTTGAGCCGGTCGGCCAGTGGGTCGTGGTGTGTGGTCATCGGGTGGCCCTCCCTCGCGCTGTTCGAGACGCGCTGGTCGCTTCGGTGTCGGTCTGCCAGGGCGCGGCGCAGGCCCCGGGGAGCGGGTCGTAGCGGGGGAGCTGGCCCATCACGACCTCGGCGGCCGAGGGGAAGCACTCCAGGCAGCGCTCGTTGACCCGGTACAGGCTGGTGTTGCCGCGTCGCTCCACGAGCACGAACCCCGTGTCGGCCAGCACCTTGAGGTGGTGGGACACCGTGGATTGGACGACGTCCACGGCGTCGACGATCTCCCCCACGGTCATGGGGCGTCCCGTCGTCGAGAGCTCATGAAGGATCAGCACCCGGGAGGCATCACCGAGGGCGCGGAACCAGCTCGCCCAGATCTCGGCCGAACCACGATCAACTCTCATCGACCATCGACGATAGTCGATGAAGGCACGGGCAAGCTAGGCGCAGCAGGTGCCGCCGTCGGCGGCGCAGCTGGCGCCGGTGTCATCGGCGGTGGTGACCGCGACGTTGGAGAACTGCTCGGTGTCGCCGGTCTTGACGTACCACTCCCACCGGGCACCGTCGGGGCCGGTGAGCCACGTCTCGGTCTTGGCGGCGTAGCAGCACTCGGTGTCGGCGACGCCGGTGGTCTCCAACCCGGTCCCGGTGAGCCGGGCTTCGGCCGCCACGACCTCGTCCGCGGTCTCGGTCTCGACGCCGAGGTGGTTGAGGGAACCGGGGTCGCCCTGGCCCTCGAACAGGACGAGCTTGAGCGGGGGCTGGTCGATGGCGAAGTTGGCATAGCCGGGCCGGGACTTGGCCGGTTCGACGCCGAACATCCTCGAGTAGAAGTCCACGGCCTTGTCGAGGTCCGAGACGTTGAGGGCGAGCTGCAGGCGCATGAGGATCCTTCCCTTCGTTTCGACTGCTGTCGATATGATGGCTGTCGATATGATAGCGGTAACAGATCGAGGAATGTCAATATGATGGCAGTGAAGGAACGGATCCCTGTCGCAGCGCTGTGCTGCCCGCCCGTGACCGCCACGGTGCTCGGCGAGGCCGAGGCCACCGACCTCGCAGCGGTCCTGAAGGCGCTGGCCGATCCAGTGCGGTTGCGGCTGGTGAGCCTGATCGCCGCGGCACCGGAGGGGGAGATCTGCGCTTGCGAGCTTCCCACGCTGCTGGACCGGTCCCAGCCGACCGTGAGTCATCACCTCACCCAGCTGGTGCGCGCGGGGCTCTTGGACCGGGAGCAGCGCGGCAAGTGGGCCTGGTTCCGCATCCGCCCCGACGGGTTCGCCGCTCTCCGCACGGCGCTCGGCGAGAACCCCACCGCGTGAACATCATCGTCATCTTCGTCCTGCTCATCCTCGACTGAGGACACCGATGGCGACTAAGGAGTCAGCATGGAAGTGCAACCCAAGCCGCCGTCGGCCAAGGGCCCGGCCGAGTGGTTCACCGGCGACGTCTGGATCGACACCATCGCCCGGGGTGAGGAGCCGTCACGGGTGCGGGTCAACGCGGTCCACTTCACGCCCGGCGCCCGGACGGCGTGGCACTCGCATGCCGTCGGCCAGACCCTGTACGTCACCGAGGGCGAGGGCTTCGTGCAGACCCGCAGCGGTGAGATCGTCAGGATCCGTCCGGGCGACATCATCCACGCACCAGCGGCCGAATGGCACTGGCACGGCGCCACGCCGGACCACGTCATGACCCACATCTCCATCACCGAGGCTGTCCCCGAGGGTCAGGGACCGGAGGTGAGCTGGGGCGAGCACGTGACCGACGCCGACTACCCCAGCTCCTAAGCGGCATCGCGCCCGGGCGCGGCGCCGGACGGCCGTCTCAGGGCCGATAAGGGGGTGCGACGCCCCAACCCCAGCGGGGGACCGGCGCGTGCTCGGCCACCGGGCTATCGGGGTGGGAGTTGTGCAATGCGATGCGGGTGGCCCATTCGGCGTAGGCCACGAACGCCGAGCGGAACTCCGGGTCGTCGGGGAGCCCGGCGTCGTCGGCGGCCAGGCTCAGCAACGACACGAAGCGGAACCGTTGCTCCGCCGTGATGCCCAGCCCGCGGTGGTGGGCGAGCATGTTCTCGTAGCCGCCCAGCTCGGCCGTGTAGCGGGCCGGGCCGCCGAAGACCTCGCACCACCAGGCAGTGACGTGGGCCCGGTGCTCCTCGCTCACGCCACCCGGGAACAGGCCAGCCAGGAGGTCGTCCTGCTCCACGCGGTCGTAGAACGCGTCCATGAGGCGACGAAACGCCACCTCACCGCCAGCCCACGCGTAGAGCGTCGGCGTGTCGTCGTCAGCCTCGAGAGCCAAGCCGGGACTCCATCCGTGGTCGATCGATGGGCGTGGGCGCCACCGGCCTGAACGGTACCAACGCCGGCGATCGCTCCGAGGGCGGCGAGCCGGAGAAACAGGGTGACCGCGGCGAGGCGGCCGGTCAGAGCACAGGGAGAGCGATTCCTATGCTTGGGCCATGGTGGGCTCTGCGGTCGCCGTCGGTGAGCCGGCAGGGCAGCGGTCATCGGGGGACTGAGGCGGATGGCAGACATCTCGACCGTCATCGACGGCCTCGCCGCTGCTCCGGATCCTGTGCTCCCTGACCTACTCAGGGAGCACGCGCCGCCCCTCCTCAGCTCGAACGGCGGCCTGCTGCGCCCACTGGTGCCGCGGTTGCGCGCCCTCGACGGCCACGGGGATCCCTGCGCTTCCAGTTGGAGTCCACTGCCTCGCAGGTCATGTCGGGCAACGGGGTGGCCGAACATCGTCCCGGTTGAGACGGATGGGCTCACTCGGAGCGGACGGCCTCCGCGGGCGGGAGGCGGCTGGCTCGCACCGCCGGGTAGAGGCCGGCCAGGGCGCCGACGACCAGGGACAGAGCGATGCCGCCGAGGAGGCCGGCGAGGGGGACGGTGAAGGCCCACCCCCGGTTGTCCGCGTAGAGCTTGGTGATCGCGGCGCCGATGGCCACCCCGACGGTGCCGCCGAGCGCAGCGAGGAGCATGGACTCCACGAGGAACTGGAGTCGGACGTGGCGGCGAGTGGCGCCGAGGGCTCGGCGGACGCCGATCTCGGTCCGGCGCTCGAGCACCGAGATCACCATGACGTTGGCGATGCCGACGCCGCCGACCAAGAGGGCGACGGCACCGAGCCCGAGCAGCAGCGCGGTGAGGGACTCGTTGACCTTGGCCTTGGCGGCGAGGGCGTCGCTGGGCCGCGTCACCGCGACCTCGTTGGGGGACTCGGGGTTGGCGGTGGCGGCGAGCACCGACCAGACCTCGTTGGTGACAGCGGGGTCGGTGCGGACCCGCACCGTCGACGCGGACTCCTCGATGCCGAACAGCTCCCGCGCGACCGGATAGCCGATGAGCGCCGAACGGTCGATGTCCGGGGCCAGCGGCACCGGGTCCAGAAGACCGATGACGGTGAACCAGCGGTCACCCAGGTACACCTGCGGGCGGCCGGCGAGATCCCGGATGCCGAGCCGTCCGGCCGCCTCCGAGCCGAGGACGACGGCGGGTTGGGTGCCGGTGGCGTCGTTGAGGAACGTCCCGTGGGCGATCGTGCCGCCCAGGGTGTCCAGCAGGCTGGTCTCGGTCGCGACCACGGTGATGCCTCCGGTCTGCTCCGGGGGGATCTGGTCGCTGCGCCGCACGGTCGCCGTCTCGACCCGGCGGGTCGCGGCGGCCGACTCCACGCCGCCCACCCGGCGGATCATCGCCGCCGCCGTTGTGGGCAGCTCACTGGCGCCGCCGAACACGTCGTTGCCGGGCTGCACCTGCAGCAGGTTCGTGCCCAACCGGTCGAGCTCCGCCAGCAGATCGGCGCGGCTGGATGCCGAGATCCCCACCACGGCCACCATCGCCGAGATCCCGATCGCGATCCCCAACGCCGTCAACGCCGTCCGGACCCGCTTGACCCGCAGGCCCAGGGTCCCCACGGACACCACGTCCCCGACCCGCAACCGATGCTGCAGCCGGGCGATCTCGGCCGTCGCGGCGTCCTCGCCGTCCCTGGTGGCGGCGCGGGCGATGGTCGTGGTGGTCATGCCGCCACCGGCCCGTCGGCCTCCACCCGCCCGTCCCGCAGCGAGATGCACCGGGGCAGCGAGGCGGCGATCTGGTGGTCGTGGGTGATCAACACGATGGTGGTCCCCGCCGCGTGCAGGCGACGGAACACCCCCAGGACCTCGGCGCCCGTGGCCGAGTCGAGGTTGCCGGTCGGTTCGTCGGCCAGCACGATCGCCGGCTCACCGACGATGGCCCGGGCGATGGCCACCCGTTGGCGCTCGCCGCCCGACAGGTGAGCCGGCCGGTGGCCGAGCCGGTGGGCGAGACCCACCCGGGCCAGGGCCGCGGCCGCGCGGCGGCGCCGCTCGGCGACCGCCACCCCCCGATACAGCAGTGCCGTGGCGACGTTGTCGACCGCGCTGAGCCCGTCCAACAGGTGGAACTGCTGGAACACGAAGCCGATCCGCCAGGCCCGCAATGCCGACAGAGCCCGGTCGGACAACCGACCGAGATCGGCGCCGGCCACCCGCACCACACCCGCGGAGGGCCGGTCCAGCGCTCCGATCAGGTGCAGCAGCGTGGACTTGCCGGACCCCGAGGGTCCGACCACCGCGGCCATCTCACCCTGGGCGACGGCGAAGGTCACGCCGTCGAGGGCCCGAACCGGGGGACTGCCGGGGTACTCCTTGACCGTGTCGACCAGCTCGAGCACCGGCCAGGGCCGGGTGGGCCGGTGACCGTCACGCCGGGGTGATCCCTCGGGCCTGGTGAGGACCTCACTCACTGGGGACCACCACCTCGTCGCCCTCGGCCAGGTCGCCGGTGACCTCGACCCAACCCTCGGCGAAGGCCCCGAGCTCCACGCCGACCAGACGGGTCGTCGCGCCGTCCTGCACCACCTCGACGGCGTAGCCGCCTTCGGCCAGGGCCAACAGGGCTTCCACCGAGACCGCCAGCACGCCCTCCGCGGCGCTGGTCACCACCCGGACCGTGACCGGGGCCTGATCCAGGTCGGTGCCCGCCGCCGGATCGTCGAGCGTGATCACCACCTCGATGGTCGCCTCCTCGTCACCGTCGCCGCCGCTCGCCTCGCCCCCCTGGTCCTCGGCGCGGGTGCCGCCGGTGGCCACGTTGCCCACCGATCGCACCGTTCCTGGAGCCTCCATGCCGTCGGGGAGCTCGATGTCGACCGCCTGGTCGGCCTGGAGCAGACCTTGCCGCGTGGCCTCCAGGTCCACGGTCACCTGGCGGGTCGAGCTGGTGATGCCGAGGACCGGGCCGCCCGCGGCCCCGCCGAGGGGAGTGGGGTGCTCGGCCACCCGGACCGCGCCGTGGAGGAGGATGGCGTCGCCGGGGCGGATCACGCCGGTGTCGTCGAGGCCCGACGTCTCCTGCCACTCCTGGACGGCGTCCGTGGTCGCGCTGGTCCAGTCCTGGTCCACCGTGAGCTCGGCCTCGGTGACGATCCGCAACGCCACGAGGTTGGCCTCCAGCTGCTGGACGTCGGCGCCGTCGTCCACGCCGGGGCCCAGCTCTCTCCACAGGGGCCGGTCCCCGAACAGCAACGGGACGGGACGACCGTCGACCTCCACCAGCGTCTGGCCCCGGTCGACGATGGTGCCGATCGGGGCCAGACCGGTGATCGTGCCCCCGCCGGGCAGCGTCACGTCGGCGACGTCGCCGTAGCCGAGGGTGCCGTCCAGCTCGGCGTGCTCGTCGAGGTCCCGTCGCTCGACGGTGGCCGTGGCGAGGCCCGCGGTCGTGGCCGTCGCGCCGCCCGCGCCGCCCTGCCCGTCCCTGCCGCCGCGGGTGACGATGGCGCCGCCCGCGACGGCCAGCACGGCCACGAGGCCGGCGGTGGTCACCGCCCGGCGCCGGGGCCGCCGCCGGACCTCGTTCGAGGTTCGAGCTCGGTCCCCGGTCGGCTCGTCGGGCGCCTCCGACCAGACGGCGGCTTCCTCCGGCGCGGCTTCGGTCGCCACGTCGGGGAGCGGTCGGTTCACCCCCCACCTCCGGCGGCACCGGGGCCGGCACCGCTACCGAGACCGGCCACGCCGACCTCGTCCTGGCACTCGCGCATGGCGGCCTGGAACTCCTCGAAGTCGGCCTCGCCCGGCTGCACGCTCTCCCCGAGGGGGATCTGAACGTTGCCCTGCGAGTCCACCTCGGGGTCGGGCATGTCGTAGCCCCTGTCCCGCATGCACTGGGCCACGGCGACCATCTGGTCCTGGAGCTGGGCCTGGTCCTCCGGGTCGATCTGGGGCGCGCTCGCGGCGACGTCCTCGAGGATCGGGCTGCAGACCTCGTCGGCGGCGGCGAAAGCCTCCCGTTCGGCCTGCGACGACTCGGGACCGGGACCGACGAGGACCGGCCCGCCGCCGCCCGTGCCGGGGTCGGGCATGTCGATGCCCTGCTCGCGCATGCATTGGGCGTACTCGAGCATGGCGTCCTGGAAGTCCTGGCTGGTGGCGGGATCGTTCCCCCCGCCGCCGCCGCCGTCGCTGTCGTCCGAAGCAGTGGCACTGTCGTCGAGGCTGGCCGGGCCGGCGTCGTCCGAGTCCCCGCCACCGCAGGCGGTGAGGAGGCCCGCGAGGGTCAGGGCCGCGACGGCGGTCACCAGTGGTCTGGGTGGGTTGAGCATCATGCCGGCCCACCCTGACCAGGCGGTGCTGAGAGATCGCTGAGGCGCCGGGTCCGCTGAGAGTGCTTCTAAGCACGTGGGGCGCCATCGCTGGCGCACAGCGTCAGAATCCTGCCGTGCGCATCCTGGTGGTGGAGGACGAGGTCAACCTGGCCAAGGCGATCGCCGAGGGTCTGACAGCCAAGGGGTTCGACGTCGAGCTGAGCCACGACGGGCTGGACGGGCTGTGGCGGGCGCGGGAGCGCACCTACGGCGCGATCGTGCTGGACATCCTGCTGCCCGGGATGAACGGCTACCGGGTCTGTCGGACGCTGCGCCAGGAGGGCAACTGGACGCCGATCCTGATGCTCACGGCCAAGAGCGGCGAGTACGACGAGGCCGAAGCGCTGGACACGGGGGCCGACGACTACCTCTCGAAGCCGTTCTCGTTCGTGGTGCTGGTGGCCCGGCTGCGGGCTCTGGTCCGCCGGGCCGTCAACCCCCGGCCCCGTGAGCTCGTGGCCGGTGACCTCGCGCTCGACCCCGTCCACCGGGCCTGCCGGCGGGGTGCCGTGCCCATCGAGCTGACACGGCGGGAGTACGCCCTGCTCGAGGCCCTGCTCCGCCACGACGGTCAGGCTGTCACCAAGCTCCAGCTGCTGCGGGAGGTGTGGGGCGACGACTTCGAGGACCCCAACGTCGTCGAGGTCTACGTGCGCTACCTGCGTCGCAAGATCGACATCCCCTTCGGGCGCCGGAGCCTCCAGACGGTGCGGAACGTCAGCGGCTACCAGCTGGTCCCCGATGGCTGAGCACCCGTCGGGCGGATCCCGCTGGGCCCGGTGGCTGCAGCCGCTGCACTCGGTCCGGGTCCGCATCACGCTCACCGCGGTGCTGGTCACGACGGTGGCGGTCGCGCTCACCGGTTGGCTCCTGGTCCGCACGGTCGAGGACAGCCAGTTCAGCCAGCTCCGGGACGACATCACGGCCGAGCTCGACCGGGTCGCGGTCCGCCTGGAGGCCGGTGACCCACCCCAGGAGGCGGTGGTCGGCCCACCGGCGGCGACCTTCGTCCAGGTCGTCGACAGTCAAGGGCAGGTGGTCGCCGCCCTCCCGACCTTCGAGGACGACGGCCAGACCTTCGCCATCCGCCTCGACGAGAGCGCGGACGGCACCGACCACATCACCGATCGCACGCTCCCGGCGGACACCCCTCCCTCCGATGACGGCATCCACGCCGATGAGGGTGGCATCTACCTCGTCGGCTCGGACGTGATGACCAGCCGCTTGGAGACCATCGCCCGCACCGTCGAGACCCCCACAGGCACCATGACCGTGCTGGCCGCGGCACCGGTGGACCAGGTCGCCCGCAGCGTGGCCGCTCTGCGCCGAGCGCTTGGGATCGGGCTACCGGCGCTGGTGGCGGTGGTCGCCGTCGTCGCCTGGGTGCTGGTCGGTCGGGCCCTGCGGCCGGTCGAAGCCATCCGCGCCGAGGTGGACGAGATCACCGGCTCGACCATGCACCGGCGGGTCCCCGAGCCCCGGACCCGGGACGAGATCGGACGGCTGGCCCGCACGATGAACGCCATGCTCGGCCGGCTCGACGCCGCGACCAGCCGCCAGCGCCAGTTCGTCTCCGACGCCTCGCACGAGCTGCGCAGCCCGGTGGCGGCCATACGCACCAGCGTGGAGGTGGCGCTGGACCAGGCCGACCGGGCCAACTGGCCCGCCGCGGCGGACGCCGTCCTGGCCGAGGAGTCCCGGCTGGAAGCCCTCCTCGACGACCTGTTGCTGCTGGCCGCCCACGACGAGAACGGGGCCGCCGGCGCACGCTTCGCGAAGGTCGACCTCACGGCCCTGGTCATCGCCGAAGCCCAGCGGCCCCGGCCCGTCCGGGTCGAGCTCGCCGCCGGGACGACGGCCGACACGCTGGAGACGGCGGGCCGCGCCGACCAGGTCGCCCGGGTGGTCGCCAACCTCCTGGACAACGCCGGCCGCCACGCGCGGTCGATGGTGCGGATCGGACTGGCTCGGGAGGACCGCACCGTCCGCCTCGTGGTCGACGACGACGGTCCCGGCATCCCGACGGTGGACCGCGAGCGGATCTTCGAGCGCTTCACCCGCCTCGACGACAGCCGCACCCGAGCCCAGGGCGGGACCGGCCTCGGCCTCGCCGTCGTGCGCTCGATCGTCAGCCGTCACGGCGGCCGGGTCTGGGCCGACGGCAGCCCCCTCGGTGGTGCCCGCTTCGTGGTCGAGCTGCCGGCCGAACCACCTGCCCCCGACCCGTCCTGACCGCCGGCTCAGCCGTCGCCGTCGCCGTCGTCGCCGTCGTCGTCGCCGCCGTCGCTGCCGAGTTGGTCGGCGAAGGCCTGCAGCCGCGCGAGCGTGCGCTCGCGGCCCAGGACGACCAGTGACTCGAACAGCGGTGGCCCCACCGTCTGGCCGGTCACGGCCACCCGCACCGGCGCCTGGGTCTTGCTCAACGCCAGGTCCCGTCGGTCGCCGATGGACTGGATGGCCTCCCGGATGGCCTCGGCGTCCCACGGAGTCGATCGCAGCGCCTCGGCGGTCTCGGTGACGATGGCCCGGACATCCGCCGTTCGCCGCACCTTGTCGAGGGCCTTCTCGTCGATCTTCACGCTCTCGCCCTCGAAGAACGCGAGCATCGGCTCGATCTGGTCCAGGCGGGTGACCCGGGTCTGGACCTCGGGCGCCATCGGCTCCAGCGCCGGGGAGGCCGAGAACGCCCTGGCCCGCGCGACGAACTCGGCGGTCGACAGCTGGCGGATGTAGTGCCCGTTGAACGCGTCGAGCTTGCGCTCGTCGAACATCGCCGGCGAGCTGGTGACCGCGTCGAGCGTGAACGCCGCCACCATCTCGGGCAGCGACGCGATCTCGTCCTCGCTCGGTGGGGACCAGCCCAGGGTGGCGAGGTAGTTGACCATCGCCTCGGGGAGGTAGCCCTCCTCCTGGTAGGAGGACAGGGCGAGCTTGTCCCGCCGCTTGGACAGCTTCTTGCGCTGGGCGTTCACGATCATCGGGAGGTGGGCCCACACCGGCTCGCCGGCGCCCACCGCCCGGCGGATCAGGATCTGCTTGGCGACGTTGGTCAGGTGGTCCTCGCCCCGCACCACGTGCGTGATGGCGTCCTCGATGTCGTCCAGCGCGTTGGCGAACACGTAGAGAGGGGTGCCGTTGCCCCGCACGATGCCGAAGTCCTCGATGGTCCGGGGGTCGATCTCGGTCGTGCCCCTGATCACGTCGACCCGGACGATGGCGTCGTCACCGGGGACTCGGAAGCGGAGCAGCCGTCCCGGTCCCGGTGGCAGGCCCCGCTCGCGGCAGAAGCCGTCGTAGCCGGGCGTCTTGTCGCCGCGGGCGGCCTTGCGGGCGTCCAGGTCCTCCCGGGTGCAGTCGCAGTAGTAGGCGAGGCCCCTCGTGTAGAGGTCCTCACCGGTCGCCCGGTGGGCCTCGAACCGCGTGGACTGGAACTGGGGCTCCTGGTCCCAGCCGAGGCCGAGCCACTCCAGCGACCGGTAGATGAGGTCGATCCAGTCGGGGTGGTTCCGGGAGTCGTCGGTGTCCTCGATCCGCAGCAGCAGCTCACCGTCGGCGTGGCGGGCGTACAGCCAGTTGAACAGGGCGGTCCGGGCGTTGCCGAGGTGCATCATGCCGGTGGGTGAGGGCGCGAAGCGCAGGCGGGGTGTCGTCATCTCTGGTGGGGTGGCCGCGAGGCCAGTCCTCGGGCGGCCATGTTCACAGACGCTACAGCGCCCTCCCCACCACCCCGGGAACCGCGGCGGGGGCCACGCACGCCTAAGGTCGTGGTGATCCTGATGTTCCGAGCCCGGTGCCTTCAGGCCGCGCTGCTGGTGGCGACGCTCTCGATCATGGCGGCAGCATGCGGCGGCGGCGATGGCGACCACGCGGCAGTGCGGCGCG
>Ga0075418_10003021_pt1 | contig 19199 bp, 16 predicted proteins | sample SoiMetdeltSBSDD2_FD_81776 | JGI IMG/M metagenome (GOLD analysis project Ga0075418, IMG submission 81776) | Bulk soil microbial communities from a Populus tree surrounding site in Tennessee, USA - Soil MetaG P. deltoides SBSDD2 | ecosystem: Environmental > Terrestrial > Soil > Tree plantation...
CACGGTCCAAGAAACCTGCGACCACACCGGGCCGAACCCAATTGGTCATTTCTCATTTGTCATCGTGTTAGGTCGCTTGATCAAAAATGAGCAATGACCGATGACCAATGAATTGCCTGACACCAGATTCCATTGGTAGGGCAAACATCATAAGCCAGTATGTCCGTGTGCAACGTCATGTTTCCTCTTGCGGCTGATCGACCACAGGCTTGCGAGTCCGACGCACAACGCCAGCCCCATCCAACGCACCGCTCCTGACTCAAACACGACTGTTGCGTTGAACACAACGAAGAAGAAAAACGTGTGTAATGCAACCGTGAACACTCGCGGCCTGCGCACGTAGTTCTCGGTGCCCACCCGCCACCACCAGACTACATCCGCCAGCCAGGCGGCTGTGAAGAGGTAACTGACAAAAAGTCCTTCGCCGACTTCCAAGCCAACTGTTTCTCGAGTCTGTCTGGCCGTCTCTTCAAACGCGGAGGCATGACTCCAGCCATGGTAGAACTGAAAAGCGGCGTAAACGTGACCTAGATACGTGACGCAACCCACCGTCCATGCCAGACGGGCCAGAGACCACCACCGAGGCTCACGCCTGGCCACGAGGAGACCCGCAGCGCCTACGGCGTAACCCACCAGCGCCAGCCAAATCGTCCATTTTGTCAGAGCGACCCCAAGGCTCACGGGTTCAGCCTGCCGGTTGCGCAGAAGATGGGTTGTCTGCCGTCTGCGCCCAATAGAGGGCGCGCGCCAGACCGAGGCCAAACCCCAGCCCATAGCAAACGCCCCAGAGCAGCATGCCTATCTTGCCGTGGAGAGAATGATGCAGCCATTCTCCCAGGAAATAACCTGCCGAATGGGCGACAAACAATTCTAGCGAAATCCTGGCGTAGCGATTCCATGCGCCGAAGGCGGCCGTCAACACCAAACCCAGAGTTGCCGAGCCCGCCAACGAGCCCAACCATTCTCCTGCAGCGCCACGCAGCGTGAAGTAGGACGCCATCCAACCGGCTGCGTAGGCAAAGAAAGCCAGACTGAACCATAGCCAGAAGGTGCGTTTCGCCTTGGGTTGCACCACGAGCGGTTTCAGAGCAAGACCACCGAACCCAATGAACAACAGGGTCCAGATGCCATAAGAGCCTAGCAACCCAAGGTGCCGGTACATCCAGCGTTCACCGAAAGCCACCGTCGCATACACCAGCAAGCTGGCAAGCCCGAACCGTAGACTGCCGTCAAACTGGCACCGCGAGACGTTGAAGAACGAATCCTCTTTTGAGACCCGGCTTTGAGCGGCTGTATTCATTGCGATGCCGTCCGTAGAGCGTCGTCAAACGGGAAGCCGTATCGTAACACAACGGCACCGCCACCCGTCGTTCACCATGCGTCTGGCACCGTAGACTCAGTATCGCTAGGAAGAGGACAAACGAAAGTTCACTGTGATTGTGGTGACGACTTCTATGGGTTGTCCGTTCAATAGCGTGGGCTCGTAGCGCCAGTTCTTGACAGCCTCGATTGCGGCATCAACCAGATCGGGATCCGCCAGTTTATTCAAGACTCGTAACGCTCCCAGGCTTCCATCCTTGAAGATGACGGCCTCCAGAAGGACAGTTCCCTGAATCCCCTGTGCCTGAGCTCGTTCCGGATAGACCGGGTTCACTCGATGAACGAGCTTGGTCGCTTGAACGTTTCCTCCAACCCGGATTCTGCTCGGTGGGCCGGAGCGGATGTCCGGAGGAGGGGCCGGAGGTGCCTTCACGACCACGTTTACTGTTTCTGCAACTTCGCCAACTTCCAAGACGACATCGAGTTTTCTAGTTTCGTTGGCTTGCAGTTCCAGGGCCTGTTGGAATGGACGAAACCCAGCCATGCGAACTTCAATCGAGTAACGGCCCAAAGGGAGGGTTCGAAACTCGTACTCGCCCGCGGCACCTGACAGGGTGATCTCCTTTGTTCCTTTGGCGGAGACGACTAGGGTCGCATTGGGGACCCTGGCCTGACTGGCATCGGATACGGCACCGAAGAGTCTCGCCGATCCTGCTTGCTGGGCTGGGCTTGCTGGGGTCTGATTCATAGCCAGGCCCAAAAGTGGTGTAGAAGATTGCTTCGCGCCACGGACAGTCCCTTTAGAAGACTCTGCTTTCACTCCTCCTGTAATTCCGCCGGCGACGCCACTTTCAATGCCTCCAGCCACTCCGCCGCGCACTCCCGTTCCAACATCCTTCAACGCCGCCGGGGGAAGCTCCTCGGACCTGCCGGGAGTGGTGCCCTCTGATGATTCCGGACCCGCTTGTGACAAAGGAACCCTTTGGTTTGCTGGTACGGTGGCTATTACAGAAACAATCCACGCTAGTGCGAACACAGAAATCATCAGGCGATGCCAGGCAACACTGCTCTTTCGGGAAACGTGAGACCGCATATGATCAATCCTCCTTTTTAAGTTTGAACCGGTGATGAGAGAGGCTCCAGCGAGCTTTTCGCCCAAACTCGACTGAAACACTTTCAGAAGACTGGAGAGGTACTGTTGACAGTTAGGCGCATGTGACAGTACCTCTTCATCACATGCACGCTCTCTTTCCGCCAGCAACTGGCGATCGATGAGCCAAATAACAGGATGGAACCAGAACACGCAGCTTAACCAGGACTGAAACAAACCCACCAGATTGTCACGGCGGCGGACATGTGCCACTTCATGTAATAAGACTGCTTCAAGCTCTTGATCAGTGAGAGCCTCAACCACTCTCTTTGGTAAGACAAGCGTCGGCCTCGTGATCCCACAGACTCCCGGCTCGGGGAAGTCGGAAGAGAGAATGAGCGTCACAGGCCGCGGTTCTTGAAGCAGACCTTTCACTCGATGGAGTGCTTCCAGAGCACTGCCCGAAATCAAAGGCTCTCCGTGGCGAAGCCTTGTCTTCATCGTGCAATGTTGGTGCCACCAAACCCGTAGAAAGAACACACAGCCAATCAGCCAAACCACGCTCAAACTGCAATACAGCTCCGTGTGTGTCACTTCTGCTCTCGGTGCATTGGATTCCAACGTGCCGATCACGACCGTCGGCTCGTCAAACTCCTTCGTCAGCGGAAACTCCGTCACAGCGCGAATTGAGGTAGACGAGATTGCCTCCCTGGGCCAGGGAGCGTGAATGTCCAGTGGAGCTAGAAGTCGGACAAAGAGAACGGCAGGAACAGCAAATTTGACCGATGCCAGCAGCCAGATTCCATAGCGTGTCTTGCTTGAGGCGCGCTTCGCGAGAAGGCAAAAAAGCCACACGACGCCAGCAAATAATGTTCCTTGCCACAGGTGGTCGAGCAATGCTGGCCAGAGCCGGCTGGACACATCTGCTAGCAATTGATGGGCACTCGTCATATTGACCTCTACCAGTTACGAACCGTGTTTGTTTGACTTGCGCCGTCGCTCGTCTGAACGAACGGCTTGCCGTGTTGGCTGCGAATGCGCCTTCACATCCTGCTGCTCGCCGAGACTTCTCTCAAGGCTTCGCAGGTCTTCAAGCGTGAGTCGGCCTGTTTCGAGCAAATGCGCCATGAGGGGGCGAGGCGATCCGCCGAATAGCGAAAGCAAGTCATCGATCAACCGATGATGAGCTTCCTTGCGGCTGACTACTGGCTCGAAGATATGCGCGTTTCCTATCTTGCGAGCCCGTCGCAGTGCTCCCTTCTCCTCCAACCGGTACACGATGGTTTGCACCGTTGTGTACGCGGGCCGACGTGTTTCTGGTAATAGTTCCATAATCTCACGAACGGATCCTTTGCCCAGCTCCCAAAGGACGCTCATGATTTCCAGTTCAAAGGGTGTGAGCTTGATGCGAGTCCTGTTTGGCACGATCAGCCTCCGCCACAATACTAAGTGTGAGGTTATAATTACTAGTACTGTAGTAGATGTCAAGATAAATATTGCCTGCTTCCCTCCCAATTTGACAGTTGCTCCATCTGCAGACGACAGAATATGCGAGGTGCGCTCTGCGCGGCGACTCGATTGTCGCAGTTGACTGCGATGGTTGCCGTCCGGAGAACACATCCCACATTCGCGGCAAAGCTGGCGTTACTTCTTCTCACCCCAGTGAATCGCTGCGATTCCACCGGTTAAGTTGACATAGCCGATTCTCTCGAATTCGCAGGAAGAGAAGAGCGCAGCTAGCTTGGTTTGGTCGGGAAACTGACTGACAGATTCTGGTAGATACGTGTAGGCGTCGTGGTGTCGTGAGAGAGCGGCCCCGACTCTTGGGAGCACGTTGAAAAAGTAGTTCTGGAAAAGTCGATTGAAGAGTGCGTTGGTGGGCTTCGAGAATTCGAGGACCACGAGTCTTCCGCCGCGCTTGAGGACTCGACGCATCTCGGCCAGCCCACTCTCCGGGCTTTCGAGGTTGCGCAAACCGAATGCGATCGCAATTGCGTCGAAGGTGTTGGCAGGGAAGGGAAGTGTGAGCGCGTCGGCCTCGACAACGCTGATCTTCGGAACGCCTCCACGATGGCGGAGTTTGTCCAGGTTGAGGCAAAGCATCGGGTGACTGAAGTCCGAAGAAACGATGCGATAAGCACCTTGTCGGAGCATTTCAAGAGACAGATCACCAGTGCCGCAGCAAAGATCCAGCCAGAGGGGCTGCTGCTGATTTACGCCGCTACGCATCAAAGACACAGCTTTGCGCCGCCAGGACTTGTCAATGTTAAGAGAGAGCAGATGATTCAGCAGGTCATAGCGGGGAGCTATGGAAGAAAACATCTGCCGAATCTGGCGGGCCTTAGGACTCAGCATGCAAATAGGAGCGAAGCACGCTTCGGACGGCCGACTGCGGGACGTCTTTCACGATATCTACCTGACCGACGCAGCGGGGAAGCACGAATCGGAATTTCTGGTCTACGAATTTCTTGTCCGACAACATATGTCGGAACACCTCGGACCAGCGCAACCGTCGCGGCCGGGGTAGCGGAGCAATACCGAGGATGGAAGCGTTGATTCTACCGGCCTCGGAAGCATCCAGTCCGTTGAGTTGTTCCGCGAGCTGGTTTGCCATGATCATTCCGTGAGCAATGGCCTCGCCATGCGTGAAAGTTTTATAACGAGTTGCCGCTTCCAGCGCGTGTCCCAGGGTGTGCCCGTAATTGAGCACCATCCGCAGTTCTGATTCTGTTTCGTCTTGGCTCACGATCTCGGCTTTGATGCGCGCACACTTCGTAATCATCTGTTCGAGGCCCTGCTTGTCCCTGCTTGGAAAGCGCTTGTGCTTTTTCTCCACCAGTTCAAGGAGCTCTGCGCTGCGGATCACGCCATACTTGAGAGCTTCATAAAGACCTGAACGTAATTCGCGCGCCGGCAGCGTGGAAAGCAAAAGCGGATCTGCGATGACTGCGCGTGGCTGATGAAATGCGCCAACCAGGTTCTTGCCGCTCGGTAGATTGACTCCGGTTTTGCCGCCTATCGAGCTGTCAATCTGGGCGAGCAGCGTCGTCGGCACCTGAACGTACGGTAGTCCCCGAAGGTAGCTGGCAGCGGCAAAGCCTGCGACATCTCCAATCACGCCACCCCCAAAAGCAATCAGCATAGTCTTTCGATTGGCCTGCAAGCGGGAAAGAGCGCTGTAAATCCGTTCAATCGTTGCAAGCGTCTTGTTTCTTTCTCCCTCGGGTATAGCAACCGATTCCACCTCGAACGCCGCGCGGCGCAACGAACGAATGAGCTTTTCGCCGTGCAGGGAAAGGACAGTCTTGCTTGAGATGACGACAGTTTTCCGGGCCGGGTGGAGTTCCTTCAAGAATGAGCCAGTCTGACTAAGAATTCCGTTTCCAACTCGGATGAAGTAACTGCGAGCTTCCAAGGATACCTGGATCGCGCTCATGCTGAATCCTCGCAAAGGCGGACAGACCACCGCAAAGGCGCGATACTATAGCATAGATGAGGGTGCAGGACAGGAAGCGACAGTACAGCCGAAGGAGACCCTCTGGAGTGCTTGTCGGGGCCACTTTCGTGACGGAAAGCATGCCACCTGCACAGGTCGCGACATTGACGACCTCCCTGGTAACCAGAATTGTGTTGAGAACTCAAAGAGCGGTACTGTAAGCTCTTTTGGTGAGACATGAACAACAACCTCATTAGCAAATGCTCCAGGGAAACATGCAAGACATCGTTCTCCTGGGAGTTGTCCCATGCAGCTTGAAGCTGAAACCATAACAACAGATTTCCTGGTCATCGGAAGCGGCATTGCCGGGCTGCGCGCAGCGATTGAGATGAGCGCCGCGGGGAGCGTTCTGCTGCTGACCAAAGAGCGGCTGAACGAATCCAATACGGAATGGGCGCAGGGCGGCATTGCGGTTGCACTAAGCGATGAAGATGAAGTGAGTTTGCACTATGAAGACACGCTCCGTGCCGGCGACGGGTTGTGCAGCCCAGAGGCCGTGAAAGTGCTTGTCGAAGAAGGGGTGCGGTACATCACCGAACTGATCGACTGGGGAACTGAATTCGATCGGGACGGAGTTCAACTCAGCTTCTCCAAGGAAGCCGCGCACAGCCGCTCGCGTGTGTTGCACGCACAGGGAGACTCCACGGGGCGCGAAATCATTCGGGTTCTGCTGAAAAAAGCGCTGGCGAGCCCGAACGTCGTGCTGAAGCCGCACTGCTTTTCGCTGGATCTCATCGTCGAAGAGGGAGCCGTCTGGGGTGCCTGGTTTCTCGATGAACAACAGAAGCGTGTTCGTAAGGTGTTAGCCAAAAAAACGCTGCTGGCTTCAGGCGGGGCTGGGCAAGTGTATTCGGAAACTACCAACCCCGATCTGGCGACCGGCGACGGCCAGGCGATGGCACACCGCGCGGGTGCAGTGTTGGCCGACATGGAGTTTTTCCAGTTTCATCCCACCGCGTTGTTTCTTCAAGGGGCTCCACGCTTTCTACTGACGGAGGCGATCCGCGGTGAAGGTGGTTATTTGAGGAACATCGACTGCGAACGGTTCATGCGTCAATACCACGAGATGGGTGACCTGGCGCCGCGCGATGTTGTCTCGCGCGCAGTCGTTGCCGAAATGAAGAAGACCAGCAGCAATTTTGCGTACCTTGACTTGACGCACTTGGAAGCGAATCTCATTAAGAAGCGGTTTCCCAAGGTTTACGCTACGTGCCAGACTTACAACATCGACATCACGGTGGACATGATCCCTACGCATCCCGCAGCTCACTATCTGATGGGTGGTGTGAAAACGGACTTGTTTGGCCGGACCTCGCTGCGCAACCTCTATGCGGCGGGTGAAGTTGCGTGCACCGGAGTGCACGGCGCCAACCGATTGGCCAGCAACTCGCTCTTGGAGGGGTTGGTCTATGGAGCGCGTGCGGGTCAGACGGCAGCTTTGGATAGCCACGGCGCAATTCCAGCCAGCGCGCAGTCAAAGGCGATTGCTCTTTCCGAGATCCTACGGGAGCCAAATCGGATCAAGGAAACGAAGAAAGGCATCCAGCGCCTGATGTGGGAGAAAGTCGGCATCCTGCGAGACGGGCGAGACCTGAAGGAGGCCTTGCGCCATCTGATGCACTTGGGTTCTCACTTCAAGGCGCCTTCCGCCAGCCGGGCAGAATGCGAATTGATCAATCTCATCACCGTAGCCGAGCTGATGATTGTTTCGGCTATGGCACGGGAAGAGAGCCGCGGAGCTCACTATCGAGCCGACCATCCTTGCAGAAATGACCGGAAACTGCAGAAGCATTCGGTGATCTCCGATGCTTCCCACGTTGACTTTCTCACTTTCAACCCGACCAAGGCTGCCTTGGAAGTTCCTGCCGCGAACTAGCTACGCATCTTTCCCAGCAGGTGCCAGGAGTACAATTCGTTTGAATGACTAATAACTAGACACGAATGACGAATGAGGCCCGAAGCCCGAGTTGCCAAGGGCTGTGCCTTGGAAGTTAGGCCTTGGCGTTGATTCATCAATAGAGCTTTGACATTAGTCATTTAACCAAAGAATTTATACTTTGGTTCTCCCTTCGCTTCTCGCAGCAACATCAATCCAAGCTCCCTCGCGTGGTAGTCTCCCCACATCGATGCCTCGCCCATGGGAATCTTCTTTCCAGCGGGAATATGATCCCAGCCATTGGGACGGTGATAGATCGAGTGCAGGACAAGGCCTTCGTGTGCGGGACTCTCGGAAAGATAAGGTTCACCAAACAGGTGTTTCGCAATGGTCAGGGCGGCCTGACAGTAACGTGTGCCTGTGGCTTCGTTTTGTCGAGACTGCAAGTATTGTCCCAAACGAAGCAATCCTTGAGCCGCGATGGAGGCTGCGGAGCTGTCCACAGGCTCAAAGTCATTGTCCGGTTGGGACGGGCGATTCCGGTAGTCTCCCATGCGGGCCAGACCCGGAGCACCCGTGTCCCAGTAAATCAGGCCATCCGAGGATGCTTGTTCGATGTAAAAGTTCGCGGCAGTCACCGCCACCTCTTCGAAGAACGCGAGCAATGCACTCTTCCCGCCGTAGGGCTTTAGTTCTTCGTCCGTGAGAGCCTCGAAAAATTCCAGCTGCTCGGCATAGCCACAGAGAATCCAGGCGTGTCCCCGAGTCCAGGTTGTGAACGGCGAATACCCTTGCTGACTACTTGCACAGCGATAAGAACCATCGCGAATGTTGAAGATGGACTCATGGGCCACACGGCCGGGAACATCATAGGCGTCACGGCCCTTTCCAAAGTAGACGTTGTAAAGGGCGGTGCACTGAGCGTGCCGGATGAGGCGATGAAGCAACGAGATCTTGCCGTCCTTCTCGCCCATGAGAACATGGCCGAGTTGATGGGCAGTAGAAAGGGAACGCAGCGAGCGGATGGTGTCGGCAAACAGAGAGTGGGGGCCATTGAACGAGAAAATGAAACCTTGATCGCTGCCCAGGTCGGTCCATCGCGCGGCTTGAACGGCACCGCTTACTTTCAGCGCCAGCTCGCAGAAATGCTTCTCCCAAGGATCTACGGAGATCCTGCCTTCATTCATTAGTCGGCGGAGATTTCCATAGGTGCTAACGTTGTTGAACCCGTGGTCGTGCACGCCAACATGGCTGACATGGGAAGCCATGTATTGAAGTGTTCCTTCTCGTCCGATTTCCAGAAACGATTTGTCTCCAGTTGCGTCGAACTGCAGAATTGCCGATCCAAACTGAAACCCTTGCGTCCACTCGGTCCAACCGCGAGAAGTGTAGCGTCCTTCAACCGTAAACACCGGTGCTCCGCTGGAGGGTTTCCATCGCTCCTGTAGCTTCAAGATCTTTTGTCCGGAGAGTTCAAAGAGTCTGTCGAGCTGAGGTTTCAGGCTCGACGAAGTGAGAGTTGGATCGATCTGTATCATCAGTTCCTCAACGTCTTAAACGTGAAACAACAATGGCGAGGTGCTTCCGCGTTCAGAAGGTTCGGGCCAGTCTCTACAGTGGCGGTGTCGAGGGAGAGGTGAGGAGATTCGGCAGGAAAATCAAATGCCCGCTTCGCTCTCCCAGAGAAGAAATTTGTCCAACTCCTTCTTGATCGAGTTGACAACGAAGCCCAAAACCACCGCATCATCCAGGTAGCCTATGCCGGGAATGAAATCGGGCGCAACGTCAAATGGGTTCAGGAAATAGATGATGGTGGCCAAGGATAAGACGATCGTTTTCCAGGGAACTGATTGGTAGTCACCCTTGGACCAGGCTTTGAGCATGCGGCAAACAGCCATCAGATCTTCCCAAACGGATTTCAACTGGGCGCGGTTCCGATAGGCCTTGTTCAATGCATCATGCAAAAGCTGCTTCGTCTTGTTCTTGTCACGCGCAGCCGACTCGGCCTGGCTCTGAGCTTGGGCGAATCCGCGCGGTGGCTGAGTGGGCATCGGTTCTCCTAGCGTTGTTGTGAACTCTCCAAGGGGGCAAAGTATCCATCAGGCCCTTGTATGACTACCTGCCGTGACGTTAGGGGTGACTGAGGGGTAATCTCGACCTTGAGACGTCGAAAGCTGCCATCCCGGGTGCGGTTGGTCGGGACATAGGCTGCCGAGTACTGGTTGCGCACTGCATCCATTGCCGTGCGCAGATTCTTTTTCAATTCATTCTCCGAGGAAAAGAACACAAGTTGGCCACCGGTTTCACGAACCCAACGGGTGAGCAGCACGGGGCCGTGCGCCAGTTTGGAGGTGACGCCGATGCCCAAGGCCAGCAGTGTGGCACCACAGTTCTTCAACTCTTCAAATGCCCGCTCCCGCTCCCCACGGTTTCCCTTGCCATCCGAGACCAGCAGGATTGCCCGGTGTTGTTCGCCGGTCTGAGCCGTCAATTTTCTCGCAGCGAGATACAGCGAGTCATTCACGTTCGTAGCACCGGAAAAGTCAGTCGCCGCGCGTTGCAGCGCAGCACGAACCTTTCGGGGGTCGCCGGTGAACTCCTGAAACAGATTTGGCAGGTCCGAAAAAGCAATCACGGCCACCTCGTCACCTTCGCGTAAGAGATCGGGCAGGACTTTTGAAGCCGCCTTGATCTGGCTGGAGAAAGCCCGAACGCTTTCACTGACATCCAGCAGCACGATCAACGAAAGAGGCGCTGGCTCCGTGTCGAAAAAGGTGACCTCCTGGTTCACTTCGTCCTCATAAATGGCAATGTCTTCTTTTTGGACGTTGTTCACAGTGCGCTTGGCCTTATCACGAATGCTGAAGTTCAGAGTCACCAAGTCAACGTCAACCTTCAAGATGGGTGTATGCGGTTCGTGGACGGGCTGCCACTGGGCCACGAGTGGTGATGGCAGTAGACAAAGAATCCCAACCCAAAACATCGATAGCCGAACAAGATTTCGGAGAGAGCTGCCATTCATAGCGCCCGATCCAACTTGAGAATCACAGGTCACTGAGACTGCCTTGAGCTTAAAGGATTTCACCGAAGCTGGCAACTTTCGGGCCCTCAGTTCTCGACCATTTCGAAATTGAGATGTTTAGAGGCCTTTTCTCTATCCGCAGAAGAGTCTAAACCTTCATTGGAGCGAGTTCGGAAGGACTCATAAACGGTGGTAAATCGGATCAAAGGAACTGCCGATAAGTTGTCTTGAAACAAAAAACTGTGCAGATGTTTCAACCAGGAGGCCTGCTATGACCAACATAACCAAACGAAGGACCAATCGAATTGAAAGCCAGCTTGGTATTGCGTGCTTGTTCGCGGTGTGCCTGATGACGGCATCAGTTCCGTCAAGTCTTGCAAAGAAAGGTGCCTTTCAGACGCAGGAAGGTTCTGCGTCTATTCCAGCCGGAACGACGTTGAATGTCCGAATGATCGATGAACTGGACACGGGCAAAACACAGAAGGGGGATTCTTTTCGAGCGTCCTTGGATCGCCCCGTTGTAGTTGGTGGCCAAACCTTGGCCCCGAAAGATGCTCCTGTCCGTGGCACGGTGACTGACGTGGTCAGTTCCGGAAGATTGAAGCGTCCGGCGTCACTGACACTCAAATTGACCCAGGTTACCCTTTCGAATGGCCGTATGGTTCCGGTGGAGACCTCCCCTTACACGTTGGACGGCAAGTCTCACAATGTGCGCAATGCCGCACTGATTGGCGGCGGCGCTGCCGCCGGTGCGGTCCTGGGTGGGGTCGCCGCAGGCAAGAAGGGTGCCATCATTGGTAGCGCTGTTGGCGGTGGGGCAGGTGTTGCGACGGCTTATCTCACTGGGAAACAGGAAATCGTTGTTCCTTCAGAGACGGGATTTCAATTTGCCACGGCTGGGAATCCAACAGCTGTATCTTCGCGACGTGAGGTAGGCGAGTGGGGACACACGGCCTTTCCAAGCGACAAGGGAGACCGCGATGGTGGCTGGGTGTTTGGAGATCGTGACCGCCGCATCATCCGCGATTACTTTCACAACCGATACAGCAATTTGCCACCGGGACTCGCAAAGCGCGGTGGGAATCTGCCGCCAGGATTGGAGAAGCACATTCAGCGCAACGGCCAGTTGCCTCCTGGACTGCAGAAGCGGGTGGAGCCTTTCCCGCAGGACTTGGTCAGTCAGCTACCTCGGATTGCCGATCGTATCCGGCGCGTCATTCTTGGCCGGCGGGCTCTGATGTTGGACGATCACAACACCATCCTGGATGAGTTCCTGCTCGATTAATGATTCGGTTGTTGCAAATACCGGTCGGCAAAATCTAAGTAGTGCTTCCAATCCAATTCGGTGACGTCATGCTTACCCCTCCGAATGTGGTATCCAATCCGGCTCTGGACAGATTGGTCCAGAGCCGGCATTTCCTCTGCCTGCAGTCCATCCGTTCCCAATAGCCGGTAAACTGGGCTGGCGTGCTTTGCCGCCAGAAATTCACCCCGTGGGTCGGCCCACAAGTCTTCTGCGGCGCTGGCCACATAAACCGGTCGCGGGGCCATCAGCGCAATGAGCATGTGTTGGTCAACCGGCAAGCTGGCCTCACGGTCGTTATACTTCCTGAAATTGGTGCAAAACCAGTGAGGAAAGCTGGTGTTGATGCGCTTGACCGTCTCGCCAAAATTTCTTCGACTGAGTGCAGCGCCACCGCACCCGGAATCGTTCGAAATCACCATGGCAAACCGCTGGTCCTGAGCGCCTGCCCAAAGCGCCGCTTTCCCCAGTCGAGAATGGCCAATGACCGCCACGCGTTTCGCATCGATTTCCTTCTCATTCGACAGGTAAGTTAACGCGGAACTCAGGCCCCAGGCCCACGCGCCGATGGAACCCCATTCTTCGGCTGCGGGCGCCGTTTGCCCGTTCTTGTAGAAAAGCGGGTGAACACCATTCTTGAAGCCGTCATCGAAATCGGGGTCGATATCGCCGTAATAGACCGTCGCCAGAGCATAGCCGCGCTTCAAAATCGCTTCGACGCACCAGCGACTGCTTTGCACTCCGCGCGAAGCCTCTGTCGCGCGATTGTTAACGATTCCGAACTCTTTGCTGTCTCTCATCCAAGAACGGCTAATAGCAATCCGTGGATCCGAGTGAACGGACTGGTTGCCGTTGAAATTGAGACCCAAAAAGGCAGGCACGGGCTTCCGGGCTGCGTTTGGAACGTAGAGTAGAAGTTCCATCACCGGGTCGTCCAAGGTATTGCCCAACGCGATGGTCACTTGCTTTCGAGTGGCAAGGCCTTGCAGAGCGTCCGCTTCGACTTCATTGAGATGAAACGTAACACTCCGGGGCCGTCCTGGTGATTTGCCGTAGACGTGGGTTTCAAACAGCCGCAGGATTTCCTTGCGCCTTTTGTTGTTCCAGTCTCGGACCGAAGCAACCCTCGTGCCATCCGTATTCACCAATGGATCGGGCAGTGTGTAGGGTACAACTTTGGACTCGTCGTAGTTGAAGTCACCTTCCTGCGCAGGACTTAACACCGCGAGCAGACCAAGGGGAAGAACACAACTCAAGAGGAGGGCTTTCATCATTCATCCTCGTTTCAGAACGAAAATTGCGGACAGGCAGGAAGTGAGATCAACGACGACCTACAATGCATCATTGCACACAAAATTCGTAGTCAAGATTCCCGTTTGTCGCCGAAGCCGTCAGGATGGCTCCGATGCCATTCCCAAGCGCTCGAAACGATGCACGCCAACTCCGAGTGCTTTGGCTTCCAACCGAGTTCCTTTTGGATCTTCTCCGAGCTGGCGACGAGTATTGAGGGATCACCGGGACGTCGAGGACATTCTACTGCAGGAATCGGATGCCCGGTAACGCGCCGCGCTACGTCAATCACCTCCCGAACACTGAAGCCTTGCCCTGTGCCGAGGTTGTAAATCAGCCGGCTGCTCTGGGAGAGCGCGTCCAGTGCGAGCAGGTGGGCCGAAGCCAAGTCGAGGACGTGGATGTAGTCCCGAACGCAACAGCCATCCGGAGTGGAGTAGTCTGTTCCAAAAATTGAAATATTGAGACGCTGTCCGAGCGCTACTTTCAGAATGAGCGGAATTAGGTGAGATTCAGGCGAATGGTCTTCACCTAAGTCAGGGCGGGCCGCGCCGGACGCGTTGAAATAACGCAGACTGGCGTAGCGTAGCCCATGTATCTGGTGGAACCAACCGAGCATTCGTTCTACCAGGAATTTTGTGTCGCCGTAGGCGTTGGTCGGAGCAAGCGGATCATCTTCTTGAATTGGTGTCCTTTGCGGGTTTCCGTAAAGCGCTGCCGTGGATGAGAACACAAGTTTCATGACTCCCGCAGCCAGCATAGCTTCCAGAAGAGTCAGGGTGCCCGCGCTGTTGTTCCGATAATACCGCTCTGGAACCTGCATCGATTCTGCCACTTCGATGAGGGCTGCGAAATGCATGACAGCTTCGACGGTGTGCTGCTTGAACAACTGTTTGAGTGATTCGCGATCGGTGACATCTCCAACCACCAGAGTGGCGGCTTCCGGCAGAGCCTGACGGTGTCCCCGAATCAAGTTGTCGAAAACTACGACTTCGTGCCCAGCCTTCAAGAGTTCGGTAGTTACCACGCTGCCAATGTAGCCGGCACCGCCAGTGACCAGAATTTTCATGTGGTTTCTTTCCTCGTCTTGGGTTTCAGGCCAACGTCTGGATTATACTGTCGTGACACACAGTGCAAGATAGACAGCGATACGTTGAACATTTCTGCAATGAACTGCAAGTCCTAAGCCCAGGGTGGCTAAAAAAATTAGGTAGATCCACGGGGGCCGGTTCAGCTCTCAGAAGGAGACGAAAGTATGAGAATCCTATGGAAGTTGCTTGTCGGGGTGTTGGCATGCACCCTCTCACCCGTGGCTTGGGCGCAATCTGCAGGCTGGACTGCGGAACTCGCGATGCAGGTGAAACGGGTCTCGCATGTGCGAGTTTCGCCAGATGGCAAGCGGGTAGCTTTTGTTGTGTCACAGGCGGTGATGGATTCAGAGAAGAGCGAGTGGTTGTCGCAGATCCATCTCGCCGGGTTCGACGGAGCCGGTGCAGTGCAATTGACTCAAGGCGAAAAAGGCTCCACGAATCCAGAATGGTCGCCCGATGGCCAGTGGATCGCGTTCGTGTCGGGGCGTGGCGGTAAGCCGGAGGCAAAGGCGAACCTGTGGCGCATTCGGGTTGCTGGCGGTGAGGCGGAACAACTCACGGATGAGAAGTCCGACATTTCTACGATCCGCTGGTCTCCAAACGGATCCCAGATTGCTTTCTGTATGGCCGAGCCGCCAACCGAAGAAGAGGAGAAGGCGAAGAAAGAGAAGCGGGATTGGCGCGTAGTGGACGAGGACTTGAAGCCGGTTCGGTTGTGTCTGGTTTCGATTGCAAGGGACGGAACAGGCAAGCGCGTTGTTAAGAAACTGACATCGGAGAAGTTGAGCGTTAACCCGGCTCAGTTCGATTGGTCTCCGGATGGCCAATCCGTTGTCTTCTCTCACTCGCTAACTCCCAAAGCGGATGATTGGACCCAAGCAGACATCTCTCTGATTGAGGTAGGCTCCGGGAGAGTCCGCACGCTGGCGAGTACTGCAGCCGCCGAAAGTGATCCCCTGTTCTCTCCGGATGGACACTGGATCGCATATACCGCCAGCGACGTGCCTGCGGCATGGGCGGGCGCCAATCGACTGCAGCTTGTGGCGGCGGAAGGCGGAACTCCACGCGCTTTGGCGCCCAGCTATGATGGGCGTCCCAATGTGCTGGGGTGGTCCATCGATGGTCGTCGGGTTTTCGTCTCCGAAACCCACCGGACTATTTCGCGAATTTGGACGATTCCGGTTGAGGGAGGGCATGTGGCGAGCTTGACTCCCGCCGACCTCATGGTTGAAGCACCAGCGCTCAATGCCTCGCGAACTCACTTTGGGTTCACTTCGCAATCGGCTGAATTGCCGGTTGAAGCCTTTGCGAGCACCGTGGACACATTTTCGGCTGTGCAAGTGAGCCGAGTCCAGAACTTGCCCAAGGTGAACATTGGAAAAACTGAAGTGGTCGAGTGGAAAGCGCCAGACGGTAAGAGCATCGAAGGACTGCTGACCTATCCGTCAGGCTATCAGCCTGGCAACCGTGTTCCCTTACTCGTCATTGTCCACGGCGGTCCAGCTGGGGTGTTCTTGCGAACGTTTATAGGCAATGCCTCACCGTACTTGGTTGCGGCTTTCGCCTCTCGCGGATACGCCCTGTTGCGATGCAATGTGCGTGGCAGCAGCGGTTATGGACGCGACTTTCGGTATGCCAACCGCTCGGATTGGGGCGGTGGTGATTATCGGGACATCATGTCCGGGGTGGATCATCTTATCAACAAAGGCGTCGCCGATCCGGACCGCATGGGTGTGATGGGCTGGAGCTACGGCGGCTACATGACGTCGTGGGTGATTACTCAGACCAAACGCTTCAAGGCCGCTTCGGTTGGGGCGGGAGTCACGAACCTTATGAGTTTCACGGGCACTGCCGATATTCCCAGTTTCGTGCCAGACTACTTCGGTGGAGAGTACTGGGAGGTTTTCGATCGCTGGCGAACGCATTCTGCCATGTTCAACGTGAAGGGTGTGTCGACGCCGACGCTCATCCAGCATGGAGACGCCGACGTTAGGGTTCCGATCTCACAGGGCTACGAATTCTACAATGCGCTCAAACGGCAGAATGTTCCAGTCACGATGGTGGTCTACCCTCGCCAGCCCCACGGAATTCAGGAACCTAAGATGATGCAGGACGCCATGCAGAGAAACCTGGATTGGTTCGATCGATGGATTAAGGGGACTCAGGTGACCAAGGAAGGCCACTACCTGTTTACACCGAAGTGAGGAACGTGGACTAGTGAGAAGACGTTTTTCGGGTCGAAACTTCCTTCTTGGGCGTTTCCGGTTCGCCTTCGTGCTGAGTCTCAGGAATGATTGGAGACGACTTCTTTTCGGAAGACCCGCCCACCAGCGCCGACGGCTTGCGCCCCTCGTTCAGCGGGAGCACCAGGATGGTGATGCGGCGGTTGGCATCCGCGTAAGGATCTTTCTCATTCAGCAGTTGTGTATCCGCATAGCCGACAACCCGGGCAATCTGCTCCGGTTTCATCCCGTTCTCCACCAGCACACGCCGAGCTCCGTTGGCTCGGTCTGAAGACAGTTCCCAATTTGAATAGTGGCGCTGGTCCGAATAAGGCCGGCGGTCGGTGTGACCCGCAATCACAGCTCGGTTGGAGATCTTTCCAATCTCCTTCGCGATCTGGATGAGGACTTCCTTGGTGTCTTGCACTGGGTGTGCACTGCCCACTTCAAATAAGACCTTCTTGGCATTCTCTGTCAGCTGGATTTCCAAACCTTCGGGCGTCATTCGGATCTGGATTTGATTACGAATGCTCTGAAAGGCGTCTGTCTCACCGAAGACCTGTTGCAGGCGTTCCGCAGACCGTTCGAGCTTGGCCATCTCGTCCTCGAGGCTAACTGGGCTGTCTTCTTTGGGTTGAATCTCTTCGTTGACGCCCTCATTACCTGGCAAAAGGCCCGATCTCGAGCCACCCAAAATTCCGGGGGGGTTGCGAAAATGGCCAGCAACGGCTTCCTTCACCTTTTGGCTTTGACCGACGAGCCACAGCACAAGGAACAGAGCCATCAGAGCCGTGATGAAGTCGGCAAAGGCGACTTTCCAGGCACCGCCATGGTGCCCGCCGTGGCCGCCCTTTTTCTTGACGATAATGATTGGGCGGTTATTGCTCATGCAGCGATGGCGTTCTTGGCCTGCTTACAGGCTTCTTCCATTTCTGCGTTTGAGGGCCGGTTGAAGGAGTAGATGACTTTCCTCGCGAACTCTACAGCCACGACTGGGTTAGCGCCGCCTGTGAACGAGATGACGCCCGCTTTGATGGCTTCAAGAAACTTGCTTTCCTCGTGCGCCATGTGTTCCAGTTGGCTGGAAATGGGCTGGATGTAGCCGTAGGACATCAGAATTCCCAGGAAGGTTCCGACCAGAGCAGCAGCTACGTGATGGCCGATTTCTTCGACTGGTCCGTCGATGGACTGCATGGTGATGACGATACCAAGCACGGCTGCGACGATTCCAAGTCCGGGAAGTCCGTCTCCAACCTTTGCCAGGACTCCTGCTGGCAAGGCGCCTTCCTGGTGATGGGTATCGAGTTCTGCATCCATGGCCTTTTCGATCTCAAACGTGTCAGTCACACCATTGACCATGAGCTTCAAAGTGTCGCAAAGAAAATCAACGGCATGATGGTTCTTCAGGAATTGCGGGTACTTCTTGAAAATCTCGCCTTGTTCCGGATTGTTCACTTCTTGTTCCAGGGCAATGAGGCCCTCTTTGCGGGCCTTGCCAAAAATCTCATATAGCATGGAGAGCAGGCTGAGATAGGCTTGCTTGTTATAGGGCGAGCTGCCGAAAACACCGGGTAACTTGCTCGCAATGATCTTGAGCACGGGCAGGGGTGTTCCAATAAGCAAGCCACCGAGCGCGGCGCCACCAATGATCACAACTTCTGCTGGCTGAAAGAGAATCGCAAAAGGACCGTGTGCCATGGCATATCCACCGAGCACGCATCCCGTCACGACGAAGACGCCGATAATCGCAAACACATTTCACCTCAATTAGGTCGGCGGCGCGGCTCTTTTGAAGCCGGCCGCGGTGGTTGGTCCAGCAACCCACTGGGTTCTCATCGGTCTGATTGCCACAATTCATAAGGGAAAAGTAATAAACAGAAGTAAACTAGAGGAACCTTGGGTGTGAAAATGACCTCAGTCAAATTCGTCATCCGGCGAAAGGACGGATGCATTGTCTTCGGTGGTAGGCTGGATTCCGGCCCTGGCTTACGATCCACTGGGCTGAACGTTCTGTGGCCGAATGGCGAGTTTTTTTCAAACCAGGTGAGGAGCGAATGCTTCCTGAATGTCAGTGGCTGGAGTAGAATCCCTGGAAGCAACACAGCAGCTTGTGAGTTTGGTAGAACGAGGAGGTTAACCCGTCCGTGAGAAGACGATTATTCTTGAGCAGTCTAATTGGGGGCAGCTGGACGCTGTCCCGCCTTGCAAAGGATGCCATTATGTTAAGCCACTCCAGCAGCGCAGGGACAGGGTCGAATGGACGAGAAAGCATCACGCTGGGCGGCGGATGTTTCTGGTGTGTTGAGGCTGTTTATGAAGAGCTGAACGGTGTTGAACGGGTGGAGTCGGGTTACTCCGGTGGTAAAATTGCCAATCCTTCCTACCGGCAAGTATGTACCGGAACGACAGGCCATGCCGAGGTTGTGCAGGTCACTTTCGATCCGAAGGTGATTTCGCTGAAAGAGGTTTTGGAAGTTTTCTTTCATGTA
>Ga0075418_10003022_pt1 | contig 19198 bp, 13 predicted proteins | sample SoiMetdeltSBSDD2_FD_81776 | JGI IMG/M metagenome (GOLD analysis project Ga0075418, IMG submission 81776) | Bulk soil microbial communities from a Populus tree surrounding site in Tennessee, USA - Soil MetaG P. deltoides SBSDD2 | ecosystem: Environmental > Terrestrial > Soil > Tree plantation...
AATAGGTATACACCAGCCTGGACCCCTGGCTCAACATCAACCGCGTCCTGCGCGTGATGCACGCGACGCAGCGGACGGCGTGGGAGGCGTTGAAGAGGGTTGATTGCTAGGAGGCTGTGAGCAGCCTGGTGTCACCTACGGTCCAGCCGACCCACTGCCTCCCTGAACAGTCCGTTGCCAAACGGTCTACTCCGATCCGGTGCTTCGGAAGAAATGCGCGGATCGACGCCGGCGCGCCGACAGCGCGGTGATGATTGCCGCGCTCGATCTCGGCGCCGCGCTCGCGGCCTTCATCGCCGAGCATGAATACTGCGGCGAGCTGGACGCCAGCGTCGAGGACGAGCGCGTGTGGATGACGTGCACGTGCGGAGCGGGTGATCAGCCGAGCGCTGGCCCCCGCAGACCGCGAAAGTGGTTATGAACTGACGCCAAACCACCCACGCGCACTCGGCATAGGTCGTCGCAGCCGAGGTGAGCAGGGAGAGCGAGTCGATTAGCGAGGCTCCTCGTGCGGGGTGCGTCATCGGATGCCCTCCTCGGTGTTTGCCCCTCTCCGACTGGTGGTTCATTTCAACGCATCAACAATTTGGAGCCAATAATCAAGAGGAGTGCGGCCACGATGATCAGGAGAATCACATCACTCGTTCGCCAACGCATGAGGATTTACCTTCGCTGAGTCCTCCCGGCGTCGGTGTCGCTCATGGCGTTTCACACTGATGCACTTGAAAGCGTCCCAACTGCGCCTCTCCGCGCGCTGGCGCGTTTGGTCGATCCTCGGGACGCGAACGTGTGCGTTCTCGCCACCGGCGGCTGGGTACGGCCGACACACAGCCCCAGGATCTGTTACTGGCGAGAGCAAGCACCGCGCGTCAAGAGTGTCTCGATTCACTCCGCACGCCCACAGGCCCAAACGTTCACCGCAGAGGGTGGGACTGCGGCTCCTCGAGAGATCCTCCAACCGCGGATTCGAGCTGGTTCAGAGCGCTGTCGTAGTTTCCCAATGCTTGAATCTCGGCGAGGGCCGTCTCACGATACGAACGTTGTGCCTCCAGAAAGTCGAGCAGGCTCAGGCCGCCTCGCCGGTACGCGTATTCCACCGTGTCTCTCACTTGCCGGGCCTTGGGCAGGTAAACCTCCCGAAGCCGATGAACCTTTTCCTGCTCCGCCATCGCGGTCGCCACGGCCGTGTCAACCTCGGCGAGCGCTTGAAGCCCAACCGCTCGACTCACAGCACTCAAGCGCTGGACTTCCGCCCTGGTCCGCGCGATCTCTCCTTGATTCCGATCGAAGATGCGAATCGGTAGGCTAATCCCGAACCCGATCGTGTTGTCGTTTTGAATCCGCTGATATTCGATTAGAGGCGTCACATCCCACCAAGCATTCGCTCGCGCCAGGTTCACGTCCGCCCGCGCCTTTTCGAACGCCGCCTGCGCCGCCCGGAGGCCTGGACGGTTCATCACGGCCAACCGGTAGAGATCGTCTCGCTTGATGGAAACATCGCGAAAGGTGAGCTCGCCCACAATACCGAAGTCCTCGATAACCATCTCGGCGCCGATCACGCTGCGCAGCTCGATTTTGGCGGCTCGGATCGCCCGCGCGGCGTCCGCAGCGTCGCGCTCGAAGGTAAATCGCTGAAGCTGGATGCGGCTGAGATCGAGTTGGGAAATGTCCCCACGCTCAGCCCGCACCCGCTGGATGCGCTCCAACTCGTCCAGTGTGGTCAGGTTCGCGGCGGCAAGCGCTTGGCTCGCTTGCGCCACCAAGGCATCGGTGAAAGCCTTCTTAGTTTGAAGGATGACCTGGCGCCGGACGTCCTCGAGTTCATAACGAGTGACCCGGGTCGCGGCATGCGCGCTTTCGATTCGTCGTCCGCGTTTGCCCCCGGTTTCGATGGTCTGGCCCAAGGAGACTGTGTATTGGGGCTGCCCTTGTGAGCCGAACTGTTCGGCGAGGTAGGTCGCCGTCGGATTGGGCCGCAGCGCGGCCGTAATCTCGTTCGCTTGGGTCGCCTGAAGCTCGAGCTGCTTGGCCTGTAGCGTGGCGTTGCGATCGAGCGCCACCCGAATCGCGTCCTCGAGGGTCAGCAGCGACAGGCGTTCTTGCGCCCCCGCGACACTAGATAGAAGGACTGTGACGAACACGAGACCGGTGAGGCTGACGAATTGCATCGATGTCACCTCTACAAGGCTAGCCAGTCGCCCCGGCCACTGACCGGCTCCATCCCGGATCCCCGCATGTTCCTCAGACGAGATCCGTTCCGGACCAATCAGCGCTTGTTGCCTGTGCCCTGGACCCAGGTGTAGTCCCAAACGCTCACTCGATACGAGCTGGCCACCGGCAGATTCGGGACCTCGAAGTAGGCGCGCCCGGATCCTCCCACGCCGCCGGGCACAAACACGATGCGCTGACCGATCACGGCGCCGGCAGGGTCCAGGGCCTGTGCGAGGACACGTAGGTCCTGTGCGTACTCGCCGTGCCAGTTATAAACGTAACCAGTGACTCGTCGGGAACTGTTCTGCCCCTGACCAGCAGTCCATTCGAGGGTGAAATGGTGCTCCCAGCCGGACATTAGAGTGGTGGCTGTCATGGTCAACGGTGGGCTGGCGCCGGTGCCCGCGCAGGCGCCCGTCATCGCCGCGATCAGGCTCACCAAGAGCACGAGTCGACGGGTCGCCATGGATCGTCTCTCCCGCGATTATGGAGCCGCGCCTTGACGCGACGGGACCTTGATCCACACCTCTGGGCACGTGGGAGCAGTCGGATAGTAGGCTTTGGCGCTGGCGCAGTAGTACCAGTAAGACTGCGGCGGCTGCGCTTCCACGGTAACAGGCGCCGGCTGTACGAGGACCTGCGGCGGAGGATAGTAGTAGGGTGGCGGGTAATACCACCACGGGTCCCACCAGAATGAGGGGCCGAACACGAAGACGCCATGGCCTCGGAATCCGGGGTGATGACTGAAGCCGTGGCCCCCGTGGCCCCATGCGTAGCCTGGCACTGCGGCGAGAAGGATGAGTGCAACCGCGAAGAGGGAAACTGCTGCTGCCCTTCTCAACTTCTACCTCACTACAACGCGGATGGTAGACCCCAGGCGAGCAGGTGTCAAACGTCGCCTAGTTTCGGACACGCCACCTGGAGGAGACGGGACCCACGGCAAGGACCATCACAATCGGAATCATCTTGGTCGCCCTTTGGAGCCCACGCGCTTGACACGTGCGGTGAGCGATGCTACGGGTAGCTCGTGATGTCTATGCCTCGGTTCCTTGTCCTTCTTCTCGTGGGCGCGATGGCGTCGCTCACGTGCCTCGCCCACGCAAGTCCGCCTGACCCAGACTGGATCGGTGGATTCTGGGACAATGGCGACTACGACGATGTCGTCCTCCTGGTGACTTCCGGTATCGGCGTCACGGACACCTATCCAACCCACGAAACGCTATCGGTCGTAATTGTCAGCGACTTCCTGCCGGTATCCGACAACACTCCGCTGTCCGCTCGCTCGCTCGGCTCGTCGTATACCCGAGCCCCTCCAGCCTAGGGCCTAGCTCGAGGTAACCCGCTCTCGAAGTAGCCGCGGGCTCGCCCGCGGACAAAACGACCAAACTTTTCGCGCGTCGCGCGGCGCGGGATAGGACCGGTCGTCGTACCTCAACGCGGAGCGAGACGAACTGTGGTCAGTTTCATCGGCGCTTGCGTGCGAGTTGGCTCGATCGGGGTCGTGCTCGCGATGGGCTTCGCCGGGTGCGTGCCGCTCGTCGACATGGACGAGCCGTCTCTCCAGGGGCCGCGCATCTCGGATCTGAGATTCGTCCCGTCGGGCACACGAGCCAAGTGTTCAGTCCGCGCAGAGTTTCGGTTCGAGGCCGCCGGGGAGGAGATCGTGAGCGCAAAATGTGCGTGGGTGCGATGGTCCGGCCGGAGCGGCGAACGTGGGTATTTGCCCTTCGTGGTAGATCTCGACGCGATTCGTGACAAGCGCGCGGGAGTGATCGTGGCCGTGCTCACCCCGGAACGTTCCGGGACGTACTACTACTACCTCCAGGTCGGAGACCGCTCCGGTCGCATGAGCAACGTGCTCCGCGGGACGTTGATCGTCGACCGCTGGTGGGGGGACCCGCCGCCGTGTCCGGCAGCGGAATAGCGGCGCCAGCCTTCTCGACTTCCTCGACGCCCACCGGGTGTATCGCAAGACCGCCCTCGAGCATCTGCGCGCGCCCGGTGTGCGGGAGAACTAGCATGTCCGTCCAGTGCGCGGTCCTCCTGCTCCTGGCCCTCCTGAGCGCGGCCTGCGGCGATTCGTCGGCCCCGCCACTGGCGCTGCCGAAGCCCGAGGCCGGCACCCCGGCGGCCCCGACCGACCTGGCGCCGAAGGTCGTGGCGCCCGAGTATCGCAGGCGGTTGGGCGTCATCGAAACGACCGGCAAGGTCCAATTCAACGAGGAGGCGCTTGTCCGCGTGCAGGCGCCCGCGACGGGACGGGTGCTGGAGGTCTTCGCCCGGCCGGGCGACATCGTCGAGCCGGGTGCGCGTCTGCTCGTGATCGACAGCGCGGACCTCGGCGCAGCCAAGTCGGACTACGCCAAGGCCGTGGCGGATGCCGAGCGGTCGGCGACGGCGCTCAAGCTCACACACGAACTGTTCGAAATCCAGGCGGTCGCGCAGAAGGAACTGCGCGAGGCCGAGAACGACGCCCGCAAGGCGGTGGCCGAGCGCGAGCGCGCCGCCGCCCGGCTGCGGACGCTCGGTGTGTCGCCCGACCACTTCGGGGAAATGGCTGCGCGGGCAGACGCCACCACAACGATCGTCGTGACGGCACCGCGCAGCGGCGTTGTCGTCGACCGCAACGTGGCCCCGGGCCAGGTGGTCGCCTATGGCCAGTCCGACACCCCGGTCAACCTGTTCCTCATCGCGGACCTGAGCACGATGTGGGTGGTGGCCGACGTGTACGAGCCGGACGTGCCGCGGCTCAGGCGTGGCCAGTCGATGGTCGTCACGCTCCGCTGCTGCCCGGGCAAGCGTTACGAGGCGACGGTGAGCTACATCAGCGACATGGTCGATAAGGAGACGCGAACCGTGAAGGTGCGGGCGATCGTCGTCAATCGTGAGCGCAGCCTCAAGGCCGAGATGTTTGTCAACGTCGCCATCGCGACTGGGACTACCCCGGTGTTGGCCATCCCACAAGCCGCGGTCCACCGCGAGGGCAGTCAGACCTTCGTACTGGTGACGAGGGGCCAGGATGAGCGCCAGCGCAGATCCGTCAGGCTGGGCGCCGATCTCGGCGACTTTGTGGAGGTGCTCGAGGGGCTGACGCCCGACGATCGCGTGGTGAGCATAGGCAGCATCCTGCTGAAGGCGAAGACGCCCTGATCATCTCCCCGCGCATAACGAGCCCGGGATGGGAATCTGGTTGTGGAAGATGAGAATCCTGGTGGTAGAAGACGACCGAAAGACGACGCGCCTCCTCGCCAAAGGTCTGGGAGAAGCTGATTTCCTCGTCGATGTCGCGCACTCGGCCGAGGAGGGTGATTCAATGTTGGGCGAGACGGACTACGCGGTGATCGTCCTGGATTGGTTACTTCCGGGCAAGAGCGGGATGACGCTCTGCCACGACCTCAGGGCACGCGGCCTGACGACCCCCATTCTCATGCTGACGGCTCTGAATGACCTCAACCATCGCGTCAGCGCGCTCAACGGCGGGGCGGACGACTACCTCGGTAAGCCCTTTGCCTTCAGCGAGCTACTGGCTCGCCTCCACGCCCTGCTCCGGCGTTCGGGCATTGCACGGCCGGACCCACTTACTGTTGGGGATCTCTCTCTCGATCTGCTGAGACACGAAGCCAGTCGTGCCGGGACACCGATCGAGTTGACGCCGAAGGAGTACGCGATTCTCGAGATCCTGATGCGTCATCCGGGCGAAGTCCTGACGCGGATCTGCCTTGGCGAGCAGCTCTGGCCCGGCGACGACGACGTCACGAACCTGCTAGACGTCCACGTGAGTCATCTGCGGAAGAAAGTCGATCGTCCTCCTTTGGAAGCTCTGATCCACACGGTATGGGGCTGCGGCTACCGCCTCGGACCGGCGCGGCGCAAGATCCGAGTGTGAGCTGACGCCGCGGTCGCGCCGACGTTCTAGTCAAACGGGCCACAAGCGCACCCTGAGCTCTGCGGATAAACACACGGTCGTGACTCTCGTCTCAAAGCGGCCGGACGGTGCTGCGGGATCCTGGGTCACCGTCATCGGCACTATCAAGCATCTCCGGGCGGGGCCAGACTCCAAGGCGATCGTGCGCAACGCGGCGGCGGTCACCTGTCTCGCGAGGGAGAAGTCGCGCTCGGGTGCGTCCGCCGCGTTTGCGGACGACCGGCACCCACACAGCCATCCCGAAAGCGGTCAACCTACCGGGACGCAAGGAAAATGATCGCGCGGATCCTTACCTTTGCGCTCCACCAGCGCTTCATCATCCTTGCGCTCACGCTCTTGCTCATCGCCGGCGGGATCGCCGCCTTCTCGCGCTTGCCGATCGAGGCGTATCCCGACGTCGCCGATGTCGAGGTCGACGTCATCACCATCTGGCCGGGGCACGCCGCCGAAGAGGTCGAGCGCTTGATTACCATTGCGGTCGAGAAAGAGCTCAACGGCATTGCGAACGTGACGTTCCTTCGGTCGATCTCGAACTTCGGCCTGTCGAATATCCGGGTCCTGTTCGCGGATGGTACCGACAACTACTGGGCACGCCAGCAGGTCCAGGAGCGGGTCACGCAAGCCGAGCTTCCCGTGGACGCGAAGCCCGCGCTCGGTCCCCTCGCCAGCGCGATCGGCGAAGTGTACCGATACACGCTTGAATCGAAGACGATGCCGCTCGTGGAGCTGAAGGCTTTGCAGGACTGGGTCCTCGAGCGAGAGTTCCGGAAAGTCCCCGGCGTCGTCGACGTGGTCTCGTGGGGCGGCGGCATCAAGCAGTACCAGATCACGCTCGATCCGGGGCGGCTCCGCACCTACAACCTCATCCTGAAGCAGGTCTTCGAGGCGGTGGCCAGTAACAACTCCAACGCCGGCGGCAGCTATATCCCGCGGGGCGAATACGCTCTCATGGTCCGGGGCATCGGCCTTATCCAGTCTACTCGCGACATCGAGAACATCGTCGTGGCCGCCCAGAAGGGGACGCCGGTCCGGATCCGCGACATCGGCCAGGTCGGCATCGGCCACGCCATTCGCTTCGGCGTCCTCGGGCGTGACCACGACGACGATCTCGTCCAGGGGATCGTCCTGATGCGCAAGGGCGAAAACCCCGGGGACGTCATCGAGGGCGTGCGGACGAAGATCGAGGAGCTCAAGAGGTTGCTGCCGGCGGGCGTCGAGATGCGCCCGTACTACAGCCGCGATGTTCTCGTGAAGACCACCGTGACGACGGTCCTGCGCAACTTGATCGAAGGTGCGGTGCTGGTCATCGTTCTGCTCTGGCTGTTTTTCTACAACCTGCGTGCGTCCATCATCGTCGCGCTGACGATCCCGCTGTCACTCCTCTTCGCGTTCATCTTCATGGATCTCCGCGGAATCCCGGCCAATCTGCTCTCGCTCGGCGCCATCGACTTCGGGATCATCGTCGACGGCGCCGTCATCATGACCGAGAACATCACGCGTCGCCTGAGCGAACACCGGCCGCATGGCCGCCGCGTCCTGCGCGAGGTACAGCATGCGGCGATGGAGGTGGCTCGACCGCTGGCCTTCGCCGTCCTGATCATCATGACGGTGTACCTCCCGATCCTCACATTCCAGCGGATCGAGGGCAAGCTCTTCCGGCCGATGGCGGTGACGATCTCACTCGCCGTGATCGGCGCGCTGCTCCTGACGCTGACGTTCATTCCCGTGCTCTCGAGCCTGTTGTTTCGCCGGCCGCCCTCAGCGCGCGAGAGCCCGCTTCTCCGCTGGCTTCGGAAGCCCTACCGGCCGATGCTCCGCTGGTGCGTGCGCCGGCCGCTGTTCCCGGTGCTCGGGGCCGCCGCCAGCCTGGCGCTAGCGCTGTTCGTCTTCACCCTGCTCGGCAAGGAGTTCCTGCCCGAGCTGGACGAAGGGGACCTCTGGCTGCGTGTCAAGCTGCCTGTCGGCATCTCGCTCGAAGGCGCGCGTCCGTACGTGCGCGATATCCGCGAGCGGCTCCTCACGTTCCCGGAGGTGCGGGTTGTCGTCTCGCAACTGGGAGCCCCCGACGATGGCACCGACCCCAACGGACCGGACAACACCGAGTTCTACGTCGGCTTGAAGGCGCGAGACCAGTGGGGAATCAAGGATAAGGAGACGCTCATCGAGGCGATGAGCCGCGCAGTCGCGGACATTCCAGGGATTACAACCAACTTCTCACAGCCGATCAAGGACAACGTCGACGAGGCGTTAGCGGGGATCAAGGGCGAGCTCGCCGTCAAACTCTACGGGCCAGACGTGTATGCCCTGGAGGCGAAGGCGAAGGAGATCACCACCGTCCTGAGCGGCATTCGGGGTGTCACCGATCTCGACTACGACCACCTCGTCGGTCAGCCCCAACTTCAGCTCATCGTCGACCGGGTGGCGGCCGCACGTTATGGGATCAACATCCAGGACGTTCAAGACGCCATCGAGGCCGCGACCAAGGGGCGGACCGTCACCCAAATCCTCGAGGGCGAGCGGCGGTTCGACCTCGCGGTCCGACTCAGCCAGGATGGTGACCCGCTCGCCAACCTCAGGAACCTAACGATCAGTACGCCCAACGGCGAGCGAATTCCCGTGACCCAGATTGCGGAGATCACTCAGACCGAAGGTCTTGGGCAAATCCTTCGAGAGGGAAACCTGCGGCGAATCGGGATCAAGTGGAGCGTCCGCGAACGCGACATGGGGGGCTTGGTGGCAGAAGCGATGCAAAAGGTCGAGCGCGCTGTCAAGCTGCCCGAGGGCTACCGGATGGTCTGGAGCGGCCGGTTCGAGGATCAGCAGCGTGCCTTGGCGCGCCTCTCCGTCATCGTGCCCCTCGTGATTTTCATCATCTTCGTCCTGCTCTTCGCGACGTTCCAGTCGGTCGGCGACGCTCTCCTGATCATGATGAATCTCCCCTTCGCGCTGATCGGCGGGACGCTCGCGCTGTATTTATGGCGCACTACCTTCAGCATCTCGGCGGCGGTGGGCTACATCGCCGTGTTCGGTGTCAGTGTCTTGAACGGCGTCGTGCTGGTTTCATCGATGCGCCAGGCACATGCCGACGGGTTGGCCCGCCGCGAGGCGATTCTGCGCGGGTGCGAGATCCGGTTCCGCCCGATCCTGGTCTCGGGGATCGTTGCCGTCATCGGATTCCTGCCGGCCGCACTCTCCCACGGAATCGGGTCCGAGATTCAGCGGCCGCTCGCCCGGGTCGTGATCGGTGGCTTGGCCTCGTCGACGGTGCTGACGTTGCTCGTGCTCCCCGCGATTTATGCCCTGTTTGGCCGACGGCAGGAGCCTCCTCAGCAGGCCGTCGCCGAGACGCCGTAAGCCCAGGGCGGAATCGGGGACTCTCAATCCTCGGCGCTCGACAATCGCGTCAGCTCGATCGGTGTCCCGGCACGACTGGCTTCGTGCCTCAGCAGATCGAGAGAGAGAGAGAGACAGCCAACGGTAAGTGGGACCGGCCGTGCAATGCCTGAACGCCGGAGCAGGGCATGAGGCGAGCCAGTAGGTCGCTGAAGGCGAAGGGTTACCGAGGTAGCGTCCGCCCCGACGTTGAGCACGCTGACGCGATGGTTAAGGTCATCCAGCCGTGAGCATGAAGGAGCGGGCGACCCCGGTGGCCCGGCGAGAGGCCGCCTGGAGCGAGCCACAGTCCCGCAGGCGGTCAGTGCGACGTGGGCTCGATGCTGTTGATCATGTTCTTGTCTCCGTCGTAGGTGAAGTCCACCTTCACCCACTCGCCCTCGGTGATGTTCTGAAGAAGCCGGGCATCGGTCGTGCGCAGCTCGGTGCCATCGTCGAGTTGCACCAGGTTGACCGCGCGATCGATGAATCCCACCCGACCGACCTTCAAGCCGGCGTGTTCGGCGCCTGGCCCGCCGGCCACCGCTTCTCCCATCGACACGGCCACGCTGAGCGCCAACAGTGCAACCAGGATCTGACATCTGTTCATTCGACTCTCCTCTATCTCACGGAATTAGAACTACGCATCACCGAGCGTACGGAGGAGGCTTCTCGCAGACCTTGGCCAGGATTCTCATCCGGGCTCGTTATACGCGGGAACCCCTGAAGAACCCTTGAAGAATCTCTGAAATCAAATTCCGGCGCTCTACAGAGCTTCTTCAGAGTCACGTCTGTACGTTCGTCGCCATTGGTGATGTCGCCCTTGAGGTGTCGTCAAGGGTTCGTCACGTTTCACCACGACTTGAAGGAGGAGGCTGTCATGCGAAGATTCCTCGTCAAGACGCTCTTCACCTTCGTCATCGCGGCGATGCTGGCTCCGCCTGTGTTTGCTCAGGCGCCGACGCCGCAGGTGACGATCTCCGGACTCTTCGACCAGATCACGTCGATGGGCCGAAATTTTTACGACGGAAACCTCACGCGAGACAGCGACCACGAATGGTATGCCCGGACCCGGTTCCGCCCGGACCTCGAGTGGAGGGTCGGCCGGGTTGCTGCCGTGCTCGGGCTCGAGATCGACGTGGCGTATGGGCAGATGGGGCCCAACGACGGTGGCTTCCCCGGCAACAACAGCGGGTCCGCGGGCGGCGCCGCTGCCGGTCCCGGTGGCAGCACGCCCGGTGGGTGCAAGGTCAACGCCAGCGCGTGTCTGGCTCTCAACAACGACGTCGCCGGCATCATCAAGATCAAGTGGATCTTCACGGAGTTCCCGCTGACCGGCAAGGACAGCCTCCTCCCATTCATCCCTCTCGACACCCTAGCCCGAGCCGGGGGCCAACCGTTCGACACGCTCGCCAATTACAAGCTCGCCGCCTATGCGAGCGGCGACTTCGCCGGCGTCTCGGCGATCACAACGTTCACGCCGCAGATCAAGAACAACCTCGCCTATGTCATCCTCGAAGACGATCTCGCCGGCTCCAATCGGGGCAACCCTTCGCTCAGGATCGATCGCGGCAAGGATTACGCGCTGATCTTTAGCCCGGAGATCTCGCCATTCAAGGGGCTAGACCTGAAGCCCCTGTACTCCTGGTTTCACGCCGACGGCGAGACGGCTGGAGCCGCCCGGCGTAATCTGACCAACAGGGGTAGCGCCGGCGGGACGCTCAATGCCGCGGCATCGCGGGGCAGACCCTTCAGCCCCCCGGCCGCTGGTGATCCCACATTCCACGAAGATCGCCATACGGTCGGCATCGATGCACGCTGGCGTCTGGGGAACTTCGGTCTGGATCCCACCTTTTACTACCAGTTTGGTCAGGTCGACAGCCAGGCGATCGACAACAGTCCTGGGGCGAACGGGACCGCCACGAAAAAAGTGACGGCCGACATGAGTGCATTCCTCTTTGACGTGATCGCGAGCTACCAGCTCGGCCCACTGCTGCTCGAGCTGCGCGGTGTCTATAGCACCGGCAACAAGGCTCGCGACAACCTAGCCAAGGGGATTCGTTACTACCAGCCCCTCGACACGGACGGCACCTACTACGCCGCCGGCTGGACCCAGTTCTTTTCCTCCGGGGTTGACTACTTCAACCAGGGTTGGACGACGATGGGCAACTACGTCGGCTACGATCGCTTTGGCCGCGGCCAGATCACCGCGCGGGTCACCTACAACCTCACACCCGCGCTCAGCCTCTACCTGGTCGCCGGCCCACTCTTCACCGCCCAGGCCGTCGACACCGACACGGGCAGTCAGCTCGCGAGCTCCTCGGGCGTCGGCACCCCGGCGCGAACGACCGTCAGCGAGCGCAGCTGGGTGAAGGGCGATTCCAACTATCTAGGGACCGAGGCGAATCTCGGGCTCACCTGGAAGTTCTCGGCGAACACGGCTTTCGATCTCGTGGGTGGTTACCTCTTTGCCGGAAGCGCCTTCGACGCGGCCGAGTGCCGCGGGGGGGCGCCGCTCACCTGCGCCGGCGGCACGGTCGTGAAGATGGACGCGAAGGACGCCTACACACTGGCTGCGCGTGTAAGGTTGGCGTTCTAGCCCGGTCAGAGGATGCGCCCTCGCATCACTAGCCGCCGAGTGACGACGCCGGTGCGCGGCCGCTCGATGTCCTTCGTCTTCTACGACCCGTCCGGCACGCGTTGGCGTCGATTCGTACGCGTCATCGAGGGCGGCGGGATCCTAGCGATCCTCGCGCTCGCGTCAGTCCTCGTGGGCCTGGTGATGACCCCGGAGCTCCCGGCGCTCGTCCTGCCTGCAGTCCCCCATCTGCTGCCGTTGAGCCACAGTCACGGCCTGACGAGCGATCAAGGCCCAAGTCCAGACCTTCTGGCCGCAGACGCCCGCGCAACGCCTGACCCCGGTTCGCTGTCGGAACACCTCCAAACCCCAGTGTCCGCTGCGGGTCGAACCCCGCTGGTCCTTGGCTATTACGTCAACTGGGACGCCGCGAGCATTGTCTCCCTCCGCCTCCACTTCCGAGCCCTCACGCATCTCGTGCCGGAATGGTTGACTCTGCAGAACGCTCAGGGCGACATAGACGACACGTCCGATCCTGCCGTCATCCGCCTCGCCACGGCAGCGAAGCTTCCCATTCTCGCGCTGGTCACGAACTTCCGGGACGGTTGGCGCGCGGACGAGCTGCATACGTTGCTGAATGACCCCGAGGCGCGCACTAATCTCGTTGACAATATCTACAGCAACCTTCGCGAGCATGGGTTCGCCGGCGTGAACCTCGACTTCGAAGGCCTTTCCCGAACGGATCGAGACCAGATGGCGCAGCTCTTGCGGGAGCTGCGGGCCAAGCTCCATCCGGACGGACTGCTGCTGACCCAGAGCGTTCCGGCCCGCGACAGCGCTTACGACCTCGCGCGCCTGGCCGAGGTTGCCGACTATCTCGTCGTGATGGCTTACGACGAGCACTCTCAGTTCGGAACGCCGGGGCCGGTGGCGTCTCGCAGGTGGTTCCGGGATCAAATTGCGGCGCTACGGGGCCTCCCGCGCGAGAAGCTCATCGTCGGTCTCGGCAACTATGGCTACGACTGGGCCGCGGGCGCCCAAGAGGCGACGGTCGTGACGTTCGCAGATGTCATGGCGGCGGCCCGCTCGCGCCACGGCGCGATCGTCTGGGACGAGAACACCGGTAACCCGGTCTTCCGCTATCGGGCCGGACTCGACGAGCACGAGGTCTGGTTCCTCGACGCAGTCACCGCTCTCAATCAGGCACGCATCGCTGCCTCCGCCGACGTCGGCGGCATTGGAGTGTGGCGACTCGGCGCCGAGGATCCCGGGGTCTGGAAGGTCGTCCGGCGTGAGGCGTGGCCCTCGGACCACGAGGACCTGCGTCGGCTCGCCCCGCTCGATGCGCACGAGACGGTCCGACTATACGGTGACGGGGAGATCCTTCGCGTTGTCGAGACACCCACAACCGGTGTCCGGCGGCTCTCCCGCACCGACAGTGGGGGACTGGCCGAAGACTATGAGCGCTATCCCGCGCACTACGTTCTGGAAGCCACCGGCCGAGGCGAAGAGCGACTGATCGCGCTCACGTTCGACGACGGACCGGATCCGCAGTACACGCCGCAGATCCTCGACATCCTCCAGCGCCGGCAGGTGCCGGCGACCTTCTTCGTCGTCGGCGTGAATGCCGAGCGATCCCCCAGGCTGCTCCAGCGCATCTACGCCGAGGGTCATGAGATCGGGAATCACACGTATTCGCATCTCGACCTGAGCACGGCGTCGAGGGCGCGCCTGCAGTTCGAGCTGAACGCCACACAACGGATCATCCAGCACGACCTCGGCGTGTCCACCCTCCTATTCCGGCCCCCGTACACGGTCGACAGCGAGCCCCAAACCCCGCAGGAGCTAGAGGCGATCTTGCGCGCTCAGCAGCTCGGTTACATCACCATCGGCGCACGCATTGACCCCCAGGACTGGGAGCTCGGGGTGACGCCTGATGCGATCCTTGCGGAGGTGCTGGCCGAGCAGTCCAATGGACGCGTCGTGCTGTTGCACGATGCCGGAGGCAATCGCTCCGCAACGGTTGAAGCGCTCCCCGAGCTCATTGACGAGCTCCGAGAGCGGGGCGTGCGGTTCGTCACGGTCAGTAAGCTTTTTGGAAAGACCCGCGACGAGGTCATGCCCATGGCGCCCGCGCGCGAGGTCGGCTTGGCGGCGATCGCGGGACGGGCGTTTGCCGTCAAGGGAACGCTCGGATCCCTGGTCCCGATCCTCTTCATCACCAGCCTCTCCCTCGTGCTCGTTCGGACGTTAGGATTCGGCCTGTTGGCCCTGGGACAGGCGTGGCACACGAAACGACGGCGCTTCGATCCCACCTTCCGCCCTCCCATCTCAGTGATCATCCCGGCTCACAATGAAGCCGCGCTGATCGTCGGGACGGTGCGTTCCGTCGTGGAAAACGGCTACGGGGGTCTCGAAGTCCTCGTCATCGACGATGGGTCGACCGATGGAACGGCCGACCTCGTCCAGCGCCACTTTGCCACGGATCCGCGCGTCAGCGTCTATCGGCAGTCCAAGGCCGGAAAGGTTGCGGCGCTCAACACCGCGCTCGGTCTTGCGCGGTATGACATCGTTGTTGCGGTCGACGCAGACACCGTGGTGCGGCCCGGCACCGTCGAAAAGCTGGCACGCCACTTCGTGGCTCCGTACATTGGCGCCGTCTCGGGAAACGTGCGCGTGGGGAACCGCCGCACCGGGATCACACGCTTTCAGTCGATCGAGTACATCTGTGCATTTAATCTGGAGCGGCGCGCCCTCGATCTCCTGAACGCGATCACGGTGGTGCCGGGGGCGGGCGGCGCGTGGCGCAAGCGCGCCATTCAGGAGGTCGGCGGCTTTTCGGACGACACGTTGGCCGAGGACACCGATCTCACTCTGGCGATCCGACGACTGGGCTACTGTGTCCGCTACGACGATGAGGCCATCGCGTACACGGAAGTCCCCGAAAAGACGGCGGCCCTCATGCAGCAGCGCTTTCGCTGGCTCTTCGGGACCCTGCAATCGGCCTGGAAGCACCGGAGTGTGCTCTTCCGACCGAAATATGACACCCTTGGCTTTGTCGGTCTCCCGTGCATCTGGCTCTTTCAGATGTTCCTACCGCTTGTCTCTCCGCTGGCGGAGATCGCAATGCTCGCTGCGCTGCTGGTAGGCCATTGGGAGATCGTCGTGTTCTACTGGAGTGCGCTCTTCGGTTTCGAGCTCGTTGCCGGGCTCCTGGCTTACGCCCTCGAGCGCGAGCGGCCCGACGATCTGGTCCTGCTGCCCGTTCAGCGAATCTACTATCGTGCCGTGTTGCTGTACGTCGCGGGATGCGCTTTGGTCTCGGTGATCAAAGGGGCCTGGGTCGAGTGGATCAAGATCGAGCGCTCGACGGCGTCTCCTCACCCGCTCCACTCGAACTGATCCTTGAAGCGGCGATTCAGCACCGCGGAGGTCTCAGCATCAGCATGATAGGCGCGTATCCGCTTCGGCGTCGCGAGCCGTTTGACGCCGCGATCCAGGTCGCGGTCGAAGCCGGTAAATATCCCCATTGTGTCGGCGGCGCCCTCGTGGGTGTCGTGGGCGAAGCAGAACCCGTCGTGGAACTCTCCGTTGGGAAGCCGCACGCCGATCAGTTCAGGGATGAAGAGCACCGTGCCGAGCGCGATGCGCGTGGGATCCACGGACACCGTCCGGTACGGCATGAGCTTGTAGCCGGGCGCTCCGACGCCGAAGGGGGCATGCTCGACGACGAGGAACCGAGACGAGCCGTCGACGGTGCTCTCGACACTCACGACCCGGCCGTCCCGCAGTCGCGCGCTGCCCTGGGTGTCCAACTGTTCTCGGAACCGTGCGCCCACACGAGCGATTATGTGGCCCTCGCGAGTCCGGAGCGCCTCGGTTCGCTCCTCGCCCTGCCACTCCGTCGAGGCTTCATCGAGGGTGTGGTAGATCCCATAATGGAAGTCCCCGAGCGGCTTGAACCCCGGGGGGACTTGGCTCTCGCACGGAGCAGGCCCTCCGGGGCAAGCCGCGTGCCCGAGCCACGAAAAGTGAGCCGCATCGGGACGGTTAGTAAGAAGCCCCAGAACGAGCAGTGGCAGACCGATGGCACGAACGGCGTTGAGGACCCCCCCACGCCTATTCATGCCACGTGAACTCCTTGGCGAATCGAGCGTTTACAGCGCTCGCGGTCGCGCCGTTGACCGCGTACACCGGGATCCGCTCCTGGCTCGCGATACGGCCGGAACGCGTCAGCGTGTTGTCACGATCGCTCTCGAATCCTACGAAGACGTCGAGGCGGCTGCCGATGATGCCGCGCCCGGTATCGTGAGCGAAGCCGAAGCCGTCATGGACCTCTCCAGTCGGGAGCGGGATGCCTACGAGGGAGGGGATGTATAGCACGGTCCCGAGCTTGATGCGCCGGGGATCGACGGCCACCGTCCGATATGGCACTAGCCGGTAGCCCGGCGCCCCGACGCCGAACGGCGCGCCGCGCACGATGAGATACCGCATTCGTCCGCCAACGCGCTCATCGATGTTGAGGACTCGGCCATCCCGGAGCCGGGCCGAGCCCTCGATGTCCAGTTGGCGCTTGAAGGGCGACGTAACCCGCGCAATCAGCTGCCCTTCACGGGTGAACAGCTCTTCACTGCGCTCCCCAGTCGGCCATTTCGTCTCGTCGAGGATGCGATAAAAGGTCGGAACGAAGGTACCCAGTGACGTCGCGTTCGGCGGCACTTCGGAGCTGTGTCCGAGCCAGGAGTAATGTGAGGCCTGGCCTGGACGGGCCGGTGTGAAAGAGGTTGACAGCAGCACCACGGTCGCCGAGAGCAATAGCGTCCACAATCGTATAGACCTGGGACGGCCTTTCGAGAACCCCATAACTACGACAAGAGTATCGCGCACGATCACGACGCGCATCTGCCCTCGTTGGTTTCGCCAGGACCTCCACCACTGGTGGGTCGCACTTGCGCTCGGCTATAGCGTGCTGATCACGGACGGCACGCTGGCGAGCGCCCAGCAGCGGGTGGAGCCCGCAGAGAGCTCGAGCACGCACGAATATATCGTCAAGCTGTCGGTTCTCCCTGAGTACTCCGAGGGCACATACGGTACTGGCCACACTACTCAGATCCTCGATGTCCCCTTCCGAGGGGACTGGTCCGCCACCGACCGGCTCGACCTCAGCCTCACCATCCCCTATGTCTGGATGCGCGGCCGAGGCGACACCACGATCGTCGGCGGCAGGGTGGTGCACGTCGTCGGCCTGCGTCCCGGCCAGGTGGCCACAGAGGATGGCCTCGGCGACATCCTCGCTGAACTCGACTACACCCTCCTCGAGGAGAAGGGGCTCGTCCCAGATCTCACGCCGTTCGTCGAGATCAAATTCCCCACGGCCGACTCGAGCCGCGGCCTCGGGACCGGCGAGTTCGACGAGAAGGTCGGAATATTTGTCACGAAGAAGATCGTAGAGAGCTGGACCGCCCACGTCGACTTGTCGTATACGTTCGTGGGCTCACCACCCGGGACAGCGCTCCAGAATTTCTTCGAGTGGTCTGTCGGCCTGTCATACGATGCCACATCGTCGTTTAGGCTGACGGGATCCGTCGAAGGCGCTACGGCCGCCTCAAAGACGCAACAGAACCCGCTCGACCTGCGTTTCGTTGGCGAGTACAAACTGTTCAACCACCTCTATCTGACCGCCGGAGGTAGCGTGGGCCTTAGCCACGGCTCGCCTGACTTCACCGCCCTCACCGGAATCGAACTGCGCTTCTAAAGAGACTCGCTGGCGATAAACGACCCTGACCTGCATCGGCAAGATCCGGAGCTTGGCCCGTCATGGGCGCCCATGACTTCTTCTCCGGTCGCCGACTCCGCAACAAGAACGACGTCAACGGTGACCCGGGGATGGTCTAGGATCGTAGCGATCTGGGTCAGCGCCGGGCTGACCGGTTGATCTCCGGATCGCCGAACTCGCGATAAAGAGTCGGCTCCCGGTGCTCGCTTGGACCGACACATCTTCCTTAAGGGGTGGCCTCATGTCGTACGGTCCGAGCACACTCTTGGGGCGCTGCGGACCTGGCTCGACTCACTCCTGGTCCGGCACCAGTCTCAAATCGTACCTTGATCAGCTGACCGGTGAATTGCTTCGGACGCTGCTTTCAAGCGGACGCGTCGTCGAGGGCTGCTTCTTCTCGGACCGGCCACGTCGCACTGGCGACGAAGCCGACCGAACTCGTGGCGCGCGCTAGTGCACGTTGCCCGAAAGCCGAGCCGCGCGGGACCGTAGCGGTCGTAACCGATGTGGCGCCCCAGACCTGCCATGGATACGCCCTCATGGCCGCCATCACTAGCAGCCGCCGACACATGAGGCATAGGAACGGTTCACCTTGGAAACGGGAGCGATGTAGAGGAGGTGGCCCGCGGCCACGCGAACACCGTGGCAGACCATATTCGCTGATGACATCGAAAGGCTATCGACTGATCCGATCGAGGAGCATCACGGCCTCTCCACGATAGTCCCACCGAGCGGATCGGCGAGACTCTTTGCCCGGCCCTTGTTGTGGAGCGTAGCAAATCAGATCTGAGAAATTCCTGAAGAGAACGTGAATTGGCCTTCAGTGAGCCACGGACTGGCGGACGGGGCGCCCGAGAACCTCGTCGGCGTGCGCGCTAACTCTCACCAAAAGCTGGGGCCAGCTGCAATGTCGAGTCTGAGCCCGCTCCTGCGACAGTCGTCGTGCCACTCCGCAAGCGACGCTGAGCAGCGCAGCGCCAGTGGCGCCTGCAGCCACGTGGCGCGCGCGTAGCTCGGTGCCCCCTGTTTGGCCGCGGTGCGCGTATCGAGCGTCATGCGAGCGGGGTGTTCCACGACGCTGATCTACAGCGCGGCGCCGGCGATCAACCTCAATCCCAGCGCGACCGAGAAAGCTGCGGTTCATCGGCAGACCCTGAGCCCCTGCCTAGCCATCCGAGTTGCCTCGCCTCAACGCCTCCCACGCCGCCTGCTGTGTCGCGTGCCACGGCGTGCGCTCCCAGCCGGTACCAGTGGCGCTCTTAGGTGAGTGCTCTCCACTTGGGCCGTGTCCGCCTAGTGGCGTGCCGTAAGCAGTCGGCATGCAGACAGCTACGCT
>Ga0075418_10003025_pt1 | contig 19191 bp, 21 predicted proteins | sample SoiMetdeltSBSDD2_FD_81776 | JGI IMG/M metagenome (GOLD analysis project Ga0075418, IMG submission 81776) | Bulk soil microbial communities from a Populus tree surrounding site in Tennessee, USA - Soil MetaG P. deltoides SBSDD2 | ecosystem: Environmental > Terrestrial > Soil > Tree plantation...
ACGATGATGCACGACTTCTCGCTGACCGAGAAGTACGTCGTGCTCTACGACCTGCCCGTCGCGCTGGACCTTGGCGGAACGCTGCGGAGCAGGCCCGCCAAAGCCGTCGCCGGAATGCTGACGCGGGTCGCCGAACGCCACGCCGCACCGGATTTCGTAGTGCGCGCGATCATGCGTGGATCGGAGCGCTCGGGTCCGCCGAGCGGCGGCATGCCATACCGGTGGGCGCCGGAACGACAGGCTCGCGTCGGGGTGCTGCCTCGCGAGGGCACAGCATCCGAGATCCGCTGGTTCGAGGTGCCGCAGTGCTACGTCTTCCATCCGCTCAATGCCTACGACGACGGCGACCGCGTCGTGCTCGATGTCGTCCGCCACGCGTCGGTATTCAACAGCGGCCTGCGCATCGTCCCCGAAAAGCCATCGCTCGACCGGTGGACCGTCGATCTCACCGCCGGGAAGGTCGCCGAAGAACGGCTCGATGACACGCCGCAGGAGTTCCCGCGTGTCGATGAGCGATTGGTCGGCCGGCGCCACCGGTATGGCTACGCGGTCGGGTACTCCGACGGAACCACGGGAACACCCGACGCGATCCTCAAACACGATGCCGCAACACGGCGCACCCAATCGGTGGGGTTCGGAGCCGGCCGTGAGCCTGGCGAGTTCGTCTTCGTTCCCTCGACGCCCGACGCCGCCGAAGACGATGGTGTGGCCATGGGTTTTGTGTACGACCGCTCGTCCGACCGAAGCGACCTGGTGCTGCTGGACGGGCAGACACTGGAAACCGTCGCGACCGTGCACCTTCCGGCCCGGGTGCCGCATGGTTTTCACGGCAACTGGGTGCCGACCGAGGGTTTGGGCCCACAGCGGAGCTAGGGGACATCGCCCAATGATCGGCGGGCGTTCCGGTGAGTGGCACTGGCTGTGGGACGCCTACGTCGTGGGCCTGTGCGCCGCGGCCGCCGCGGGGGTCGTCATGCTCGACCACCGCTTCCCAGGCAACGTGCCGGTGGCGCTGATAGCGTTGGCGGGCGTCGTCGTGTGTGTATTGGCGTTCGGCCGCCGCGTCATCCGCGGGGGCGAATTCGATTGGCGAACCCTGCTGTTTCTCGCCGCCGTGATCGGACTGTGGATCGTCGCGTTGTCAGCGTCGTCGGTTGCGGTCGCCGCGGTGCCTGCGATCTATCCTCTCGTATTCGCCTCATTGCCGCTCCCCGCGGCGCTCGTCGTGACAACATTCGTGAACTTCGTACCGCTAAGCCTCGCCCTGATGTTCTACGGAACCCGTTGGCCCGATCTGCCTCTGGCGGTTGCCTTTACGCTCGTCGGGGTAATCGCTGCACCCGTCATCGGGATTACGATCATGACCTCGATGAAGCAACGCGAGAAGCTGGCCGCACTCGTCGCAGAGCTTGCAACGACCCGCGCCGAGAGCGCTCGGCTGTCGCGCGAAGCCGGCGCAGCCACTGAACGGGAAAGGCTGGCACGCGAAATCCACGACACGTTGGCTCAGGGATTCACCAGTATCGTCGCGCTCGCGCAAGCCGTCGAGCCCGAGTTGGAGACCGACACGGCAGCTGCGAAGCGGCACGTCGAACTCATCCGCAGCACCGCACGGGAAAACCTCGCAGAGGCGCGGACGATGGTGGCCGAGCTGACTCCGACTGCGCTCCATGAAGGTTCACTGCGATCCGCCATCCAACGTCAGTGCGACAGGCTCTCGGCAGAGAGCGGCATCGAGGCCACGGTCCGCGTCGACGGCGAGCTGCCACCACTGGGCATGGCGACCGATGTGGTGCTGCTGCGCGCCACGCAGGAAGCATTCGCCAACATCCGCAAGCATTCCGAAGCGAGCACGGTGACGGTGGCGCTTTCGCCCGTCGAGCACGGCATCCGATTGTCGGTCGCCGACAACGGTATTGGCCTCGCCGACGAGCACAATGAGGGATTCGGTCTGCGTGGTATGAAGGCCCGCGCCAAGCAGGTGGGCGGCACGATGTCGGTGACGCCGACGCCTGGCGGCGGGACGACCGTGACGGTCGAGGTCCCGGCATGACAACGGTGCTATTGGTCGACGACCACCCTGTGGTCCGCGAGGGTCTGCGCGGGATGATCGACGCGGAACACGACCTCACCGTCGTCGGTGAAGCGGGTTCAGGCGCCGAGGCGATCGCGCTGGCCGAATCTCTGCGCCCAGACGTCATTCTGATGGATCTGCGGATGGCCGACGTCGACGGCGTGACGGCGACCGAGCGGATCCTGGCGGTGCTGCCGCGCACGCGGATCGTCGTCGTCACCACTTATGAGTCCGACACCGACATCCTGCGCGCAGTAGAAGCGGGCGCAGCGGGGTATCTGCTCAAAGACGCCTCGCGTGCCGAGTTGGCCGATGCCGTGCGTGATGCCGCACGCGGTAAGACGGTGCTGGCGCCGACGGTCGCGGACCGGCTGGTTCACTTTGTGCGCCAACCGGCTTCGGCGGCGCTCTCCGCACGTGAAGTAGAAGTGCTCGGCCACGTCGCGAAGGGCGAGTCGAACGCGGAAATCGGTCGTCAGCTACAAATCAGCGAGGCCACTGTGAAAACCCATCTGCTGCGGACGTTCAACAAACTCGGCGTCTCCGACCGCACAGCAGCGGTGACGACTGCAATGTCGCTGGGCTTACTCAGCTGACAGAAGCGCAGGCCGGATTCCGCGGGTTCGGTAGTACAACACCGCAGTGGCGACGACGACCTCCACCACCGCGAGCGTCGTGGCGAGGGTCATCACCGTCGAATGGTGTGCCGGCGCATGCGCGCTGACACCGCCGCCGTGGTGATGGGCGGCCGATGCGGGGGCATGGATGGCGATCATCGCGAGGTTCATCAAGGCCACCACCACCCAGGCCCGCAGCGTGCCGCGAATCCACAGCTCACGGGCGCAGAACAGACAAGCGGTGAGCATCACCACGGTCAGCGCGATCGCCGCGACGCTCGTTGCGTGCACAAGCGAAAAGCCATGCAGCACAGCCGAACAGGCGGCGAGCACCGCACATGCTCGCCGCCCGACGACGGCCGCGCGACCGCTCACGTGGTCTCGCCGTTCGTGCGCAGCAAGGCCTGCGCGGCAGCTGACCGCCGCTTCCACTCGTCGGACGACGACTCGGGGTCACTGTATTCGTCGTGCCAGTTCCACCACTCGTAGGGCGGCGTCTGCGGGTAGTCCTCCGGTGAGTCTTCCCACAGTTCCTGGCGTCCAAGCGCGGTCATGTCGAGGTAGCTCCACGTACTGCCCAAGGCCTCGTCGCCGCGGTTGTTGATGAAGTAAGTGCGGAACACGCTATCGCCGTCTCGGATGAACGCGTTGGTGCCGTGCCACTGGTCCACGCCGAAGTCCACGTCGAAGCCTCCGGTGATGGTGTACCACGGCATCTGCCAACCCATCCGGGCCTTCACCCGCTCGATGTCGACTTGCGTTGCGCGCGACGCCAATACGAGTGTGGTGTCGCGGGCGTTCAGGTGAGCGACGTGGCCGATGTTGTCGGCAACCATGGAGCAGCCGCGGCAGGCATGGTCGGGCCAGCCGTGCACGCCGGGTTCGAAAAAGGCGCGATAGACGATGAGTTGACGTCGGCCGGCGAACAGGTCCAGCAGGCTTACCCTGCCCTCGGGCCCGTCGAACTCGTAGTGCTTGTCGACGGGCAGCCACGGCATCCGTCGGCGCGAGGCGGCCAGCGCGTCACGGGCGCGGGTGACGTCCTTTTCCTGGCGGAGCAGCTGCTGGCGCGCAGCCTCCCACTCCTGCGCTGACACGATCGGGGGTGTGTTCATTTTCGATTTCGGCCTTTCCGTTGGTGGGGATATCGCTGTCTGTATGGACGACGGCGGATCCATGAACTGGGCGCAGAGGGCCCGCCGACTTTTCTCCCGATGGTCGGGAGTCACGGCGTGACGGGCTGCGCGTCCAGGAGTGCCGCGAACTGCCGCTCGAGGGCCTTGGCCGCACCGGTGCGCCAGCTCTCGGCCATCGACGCCGCCATGGGATCGGGGAAGATGTCGTCCTCCCCGTTCTGAACTCCGTCGAGGATGGCTCGGGCTACGGACTCCGGCGATGCTTTCGGTATGTCGAGGTCGCGGGACATATCGGTGTCCACTGGGCCAGCGAGGACGGCATGCACCGTCACCCCGCGTCCGGCGAAGAGAGCGCGCATCGATTGCGACAGGGAGAACGCGGCCGCCTTCGAGATCGAGTAGGCCGGAATGACTGGGAGGGCGGCAAAGGCGGTCACCGACCCGACGTTGACAATGGCCCCCCGAGAACGCGTAAGTGCCGGGAGGAAAGCCTGGGTCACGCGATAAGTGCCGAACAGGTTGACGGCCAGCTGCTGTTCGAGCGGTGTGGGATCGCTCAAGTCGTCGTAGAGCGCCAAGCCGGCGTTGTTGATGAGGATGTCGAGAGACTCGACCTTCCCGAGGGCTTCCTGGATCTGAGCGGCGTCGGTCACGTCGATGGTCACGGGCGTGACGCGGGCGTCCGGGTGTGCCACGGGTTGACGCGTTGCGGCGTACACCCGCTTGGCGCCTCGAGTCAGGGCTTCCTCTACCAATGCCCGTCCGATTCCGCGGTTAGCCCCGGTCACCAGAACTGCCTTGTCTGCGATGGTCATGCATCCTCCTAGCTGATGATTTCGAGCTGTCGAAGATGTAGGCGCTGCAACACTGAGAAATTGGTCGCGGATTTTGCGCCCAATTCGCTGCCCCTGCGACGTCGATATTTGAAAGTCGACGAGGAGAGCGAGAGACGTGACGCGAGGGTGGAGTGGTGACACGTGGTGACAACCGACCTGATCGCCAGGGCGCGAGCCGGGGACGGCGACGCGTTCCGAGAGTTGACCGAGCCACACCGTCGAGAGCTGCTGGTGCATTGCTATCGGATGCTCGGCTCGTTCCACGACGCGGAGGACGCCCTGCAGGACGCGTTACTCGCGGCCTGGCAGGCCCTCGATGGATTCGAGGGACGCGCCTCGATCCGCACCTGGCTCTACCGGATCGCCACCAACCGGTGCCTCGACGCGCTTCGCTCGGCGAAGCGACGCCCGGCCAAGGAGTGGGACATCTCCGAGATTGAAATGCCAGAGCCGACTCGACTGGGCGAAATCACGTGGCTGGAACCATTTCCCGATGTGTTCCTCGAGGGCACGCCCGGAACGCCCCTCGGTCCCGAGGCCCGCTACGAGCAGACCGAGGCCATCTCGCTGGCCTACGTGACCGCGCTGCAAGTCCTTCCGGCCCGCCAACGCGCGGTGCTCATCTTGCGTGAGGTGCTCGGATACCACGCCGACGAGGTGGCGGACATGCTGGACTCGACCGTCGACTCGGTCAACAGCGCGCTCAAACGCGCCCGTGCCACGCTGCAGAAGCGCCTAGCGTCGAGCCCCGGGCACGAATCGCCACCCACTCCTGACTCACCCGCCGAGCGGGCGCTGGTGGCAAAATTCGTGCGCGCGTATGAGTCTGGCGATGTCAATGGGTTGGTCGCCTTGCTCACCGCCGATGTCTGCGTGTCTATGCCACCGATCCCGCTCGAATATCAAGGGCGCGACGTCGTGGCCCGCTTCTATGCGAGCGTGTTCCGCAAAGGCGGCAGGTATGACCTCGTGCCGACGCGGGCCAATGATCAGCTGGCGTTCGGGGCGTACCTTCGCACGCCCACCGGCGGAATCCGCCACGGAGCCGGCCTGCTCGTCCTGACCGTCGCTGGCGGCCGGATCTCCGCCCTGACCCGCTTCGACAACGACATGCTCCCGTCGTTCGGGCTGCCGCGATCGCTTCCCGGCTGAGGACCATGGCCTGGACGTCGTAATCGCTCAAGCGGCAACCGTTTTGCCGGTTCGGTATCAGGCGCGCGGTTGTGATGACTGGTAGCGCAGATGCGCGCGGGCGTTGATCTCTTCTTCGTCGAGGAAGGTCATCATCGGCATGTCCGGCGCGCACCACATGAACACCACGAACTTGCTTGCGATGTCGTCGCGCAGGTTCGCGGCCTGATAGTGCACGACGTCGAAACCCGGTTCCCAAAACGCCTCTCCAGCCTTGATCGAGTAGGGCTCCTCGCCTTCAAGCTCAAAGAGGATCTCGCCTTCCAACACATAACCGAACACCGGGCCGGAGTGGCGGTGTGGCCCTGTGCCGGGGTCGCCGGGCGGAATGGTGACAGTGGCGACCATCGCGCACGAGTTCGCGGCGATCATCGGATTCTGGTGCAGCAGAACGTCCAGCGTGTTGGTCGGTGATGGCCCGATCGGCGGCATGTCAGCGACGGTAACGCCGTCGCGTCGGCGAGCGCCGGTCCATTTCTACTCGGAGTACGTGGGCCAAACCGTAGAACTCGCCGGGTCGCAGCCCCGGCAACGAGGTGCAAAGGTGAAGGCATGGCAGAAGAGCCGAGAACCACCCCGCTGATGCCCGATGACTTCGTCGTTCCGACGGAACTTCGATCCACGAGCTTCCGGCTCGAACCGCTCGGCCCGGACCACAACGCCAGAGATCACGAGGCGTGGATGTCGAGCATCGCCCACCTGCAGACCACACCGGGCTTCGAGGATCGGGGCTGGCCGCCCGACGAGGGATTCTCAGCGGAGCGGAACCTCGCCGATCTGGAGGGGCACGCGGACGAATTCGAGCGGCGCGTTGCGTTCGCCTACTCGGTGCTGGATCCCAATTCCGACGATGTCATCGGCTGTGTATACATCGACCCCGGCGACCGGGACGGCAGCGCCAGCGTTAGATCCTGGGTTCGTGCCGACGTGGCCGAGCTCGACGTTCCGTTACGTCGGGCCGTTCGTGACTGGCTGACGGAGTCTTGGCCATTCAACGACATCGAGTACGCAGGCGGGTGAACACCTTTCGGCGCCGGCGATATCAGCCGCGCAACCTGGACGCTGCAGCGGCTATCCGCTCATCCGTCGCCGTCAACGCGACCCGGACATGCTGCGAACCGCGCGGGCCGTAGAACTCGCCTGGCGCCACCAGAATCCCCCGCTGCGCCAGCCACGCCACTGTGTCGCGGCACGGTTCACCGCGGGTCCCCCAAATGTAAAGGCCGGCCTCGGAGTCCTCGACCGTCAGCCCGGCCGATTGCAGCGCAGGCAGCAGTGCCGCCCGTCGCCGCTCATACCGCTCGCGCTGCTCGCGTTCGTGCGCATCGTCGTCGAGCGCCGCAACCATGGCCGCCTGCACCGGCGTCGGCACCATCATGCCCGCGTGTTTACGCACCGCCAGCAGTTCGGCGACCACCGCCGGGTCGCCCGCGACGAACCCCGCGCGGTAGCCGGCCAGCGACGAGGTCTTCGACAGCGAATGCACCGCCAACAATCCGGTGTGGTCGCCGTCGCAGACGTCGGGGTGCAGCACCGAGTACGGCTGGGCGTCCCACCCGAGCCCCAGATAGCACTCATCGGATGCGACCAGCGCGCCGCGTTCGCGGGCCCAACCCACCACCTTGCGGAGATGGTCGACGCCCAACACCTTTCCCGTCGGGTTGCTCGGCGAATTCAGATAGATCAACGCGGGCGACTGCGGGCCGAGCTGCGTCAGCGAATCCGCCAACAGCACCCGAGCGCCTGCCAGTTGAGCGCCGACTTCGTAAGTGGGATAAGCCAGTTCGGGCACCACGATGAGGTCGTCCGGGCCGAGACCGAGCAGCGTCGGCAGCCACGCGATCAACTCCTTGGTCCCGATCACGGGAAGCACGGCATCGTCGGCCAGTCCGGTGATGCCGTACCGCCGGCTCAGGGCCGCGACTGCCGACGCGCGCAACGCCGGAGTGCCGGCTGTGGTCGGGTAGCCGGGCGCGGAGCTGGCCGCGGCCAGCGCGTCCCGGATCAGCGGCGCCACCGGATCGACCGGCGTGCCCACCGACAGGTCGACGATGCCGTCGGGGTGCGAGCGGGCGAGCGCGGTGACGTCGGCCAGGGTGTCCCAGGGGAACACCGGCAATAACGCCGAGACGCGCTTACGCAGCTGCGGGCGAGCCGTTAGGAGTCCTCACCTTGAGGCGGGAGATCCTTGACCGACTGCGGATCGTTCTCCGTCAGCCCCACCTTGGAGGCACCGCCGGGCGAGCCCAGTTCGGCGAAGAAGTCGGCGTTGATCTGCGTGTATCCGCTCCACTGATCGGGGACATCATCTTCGTAGTAGATGGCCTCGACTGGGCAGACCGGTTCGCATGCGCCGCAGTCGACGCACTCGTCCGGGTGGATGTACAGCATGCGTGCGCCCTCGTAGATGCAATCGACTGGGCACTCTTCGATACATGCCTTGTCTTTGATGTCGACGCAGGGTTCGGCAATCGTGTACGTCACTGAGGTCTCCTCGATCTCCTGTCAGTGGGGCTGCCGCTCTTTGGTCGGGCCCGCCGAAAAGTCGCTGCAAGTATGCGTTGCGGTTACTTGGTCGCCTGTCTCAGTGTGCCCTAACTTCCACGTCTCCCGGTTAAGGGTTCCGCATGGTTACTGATACTAGACGTTGCACATACAGTGCGCCTAGGGACACCCGCACATGACTCCGCGTTCATGCTGCTCTACGCCCATGTGACGCCGACCACATGGGTTGCGCGCATGTGATCACTTGCGAGCCGGGGCGAAATGACCCGCGTGACGGAACACCGGCGTCGCGTAACGGGTTTTACCGAATACCAAGTACTTAGCTTGTCTACGTCCGACAAAGGAGTCAGAAATGAAGAAATTCGCCCTCAGCGTGGCCGGTGCCGGCGTGTTCGCCGCGGTCACCCTCGGTTTGGCCACCCCGGCCTTCGCGACATCCGACTATGTCGTCCCCGGCCACGACGCCGTTTACTCGTCGCAGACCGACTCCGCGACCATCCGGCCGGTCGACTGCTCGGTGCACGTCACCTCCGGGGGCACCGACGTCAACGTGAACTGGTGCTGACCTGACGGACCCGCGGCCTATGCGCTTCGTTGCAGTGCAACAAGTTGCATAGTGCCGCGGGTTCGCCATATGCTGCCCCGCGTGGCGCTCCCCCACGCGATCCTGGTGTCGCTGTGCGAACAGTCCGGCTCCGGTTATGAGCTGGCCCGCCGGTTCGACCGGTCCATCGGCTACTTCTGGGCGGCCACTCATCAGCAGATCTATCGGACGCTCAAGTCGATGGAGGACGACGGTTGGGTGGTCGTCACGCCCGTCGTGCAGCAGGGCAGGCCGGACAAGAAGGTCTACACCGTCTCGGACGAGGGCCGCGCCGAGCTGGCGCGGTGGATCGCCGAACCGCTGTCTGGCCGCGGCAGCTCCGTTGCCGACAACCGCACCCGGGACATTGCGATCAAGGTTCGCGGCGCCGCCTACGGCGACGTCGATGCCGTGCGAGCACAGGTGGCCTCCCTGCGGTCCGAGCGCGCCGAATTGCTCGACATTTACCGCGGATTCGAGAAGCGGCAGTTTCCCGACCCCGGCGATCTGACTGGCAGCGCGCTGCACCAATACCTGGTGCTGCGCGGCGGTGTCCGCGCGGAGGAAAGCGCCATCGACTGGCTCGATGAAGTGGCAGCAGCATTGAAGGGGGCACCTTGAACTATCCGAAGTTGTTGTCGCCGTTGGACCTTGGCTTTACCACGTTGCGACCGGGTCGTGATGGGTTCGATGCACACGGGTCTCGAGGACCGCGCCCGCGACACCGACCGGCTCGCGGCGTATTTCGCCGAGCGCGCCCGCGGAGGCGTCGGCCTGATCATCACCGGCGGCTATGCGCCGAACCGCACCGGCTGGCTGCTGCCGTTCGCCGCGCAGATGACGTCGTCATCGGATGCCCGCCGGCATCGCCGCATTACCCGCGCCGTGCATGACGCCGACGGCAAGATCCTTCTGCAGATCCTGCACGCGGGTCGCTATGCGTACCACCCGTTTTCGGTGAGCGCATCGTCGATCAAGGCGCCGATCAACCCGTTCCGTCCGCGGGCGTTGCGTGATGTCGATGGCACCATCGACGACTTCGCCCACTGCGCCGAGCTCGCCCGCGAGGCGGGATACGACGGCGTCGAGATCATGGGCAACGAGGGCTACCTGCTCAACCAGTTCCTCGCCCCGCGGACCAACAAGCGCACCGACGCCTGGGCGGCTCGCCGGAGAAACGTCGCCGTTTCCCTGTCGAGATCGTGCGTCGCACCCGCGCCGCGGTCGGCGACGACTTCATCATCTGCTACCGGATGTCAATGGCCGACTACGTCGAGGACGGTCAGAGCTGGGACGAAATCATCGCGCTGGCAACCGAAGTCGAGGCAGCGGGCGCAACGATCATCAACACCGGCATCGGATGGCACGAGGCGCGGGTACCGACCATCGTCACCTCGGTGCCCAACAGCGCGTTCGTCGACATCAGCAATGCGGTGGCCGAACACGTGACGATCCCGGTGGTCGCGTCCAACCGCATCAACATGCCGGAAGCCGCCGAACAGATTCTCGCCGACGGCAACGTGCAGCTGATCTCGATGGCGCGCCCGCTGCTGTCGGACCCGGACTGGATGCTCAAGGTGCAGGCCGACGCCGCCGACGAGATCAACACCTGCATCGCCTGCAACCAAGCATGCCTGGACCACGCATTCGTGCACAAAACGGTGTCGTGCCTTCTCAATCCGCGAGCGGGCCATGAGACCAAGTTGGTACTCGGTCCGACGCGGCGCACCAAACGCGTGGCCGTGGTGGGCGCGGGACCGGCCGGTCTCGCGACCGCGGTCACCGCTGCACAGCGCGGACACAACGTCACACTGTTCGAAGCGAGCGACGCGCTTGGCGGCCAATTCGATTTGGCGAGAAGGATTCCCGGCAAGGAGGAGTTCAGCGAGACGATCCGCTACTACACGCGGATGCTCGACAAGCACGGCGTCGATGTGCAGCTGCGTACTCGCGCGACGGTCGACGAACTAGCCGGCTTCGACGAGGTCGTGCTGGCGACCGGCGTTTCGCCGCGGATGCCCGCCATCCCCGGCATCGACCATCCGATGGTGCTGTCCTACGCCGAGGCGATCATGGGCAAGCCGGTCGGCAAGTCGGTCGCGGTGGTCGGCGCGGGCGGGGTCGGATTCGACGTCAGTGAGTTCCTGGTGACTGACGAGTCGCCGACGCTGAACCTCAAGGAGTGGAAGGCCGAATGGGGCGCCGCGGATCCGCAGGAGGTGCGTGGCGCGTTGACGACGCCGATCCCGGCGCCGCCTGCGCGTGAGGTGTATCTGCTGCAGCGGACGAAAGGTCCACAGGGCAAGCGGCTCGGCAAGACGTCGGGCTGGGTGCACCGCGCATCGCTGAAAGCCAAAGGCGTGCAGCAGTTGTCCGGCGTGAATTACGAAAGAATCGATGACAACGGGTTGCACATCAGCTTCGGCCCGGATCGCTCCGACCCGTGCCTGCTCGAGGTCGACAACATCGTGATCTGCGCCGGCCAGGACTCGGTACGGGACCTCGAAGAGGGCCTACGCCGAAACGGCATCGAGCCACACGTCATCGGCGGGGCCGCTGTAGCCGCCGAACTCGACGCCAAGCGCGCCATCCGGCAAGGTACCGAGCTGGCGGCCAGGCTTTAGCCTGCCTGGTGCGCCAGCATGCATTCTTACGACTTCGAGCGTCGACGCTTTCTACTGTGACTGCATGACCTGCTTCGCAATCGATGCCACGACCCTGTTACACCTCGTGGCTTGTGGACGACGCGCCGACCCGGCACACCAATTAGTGGCACCGAACTTGATCCGATCGCACGCACTCACGCTGCTGCTACAGAGTGTGCTCCGCGGAGAACTCACCGACGCCGAAGCCCTTGAGCGACACGAGCGCATCACCGAAGTGAAGATTCGCTTGCTGGGCGATCGAGTGTCCCGTCGCACCGCATGGAAGCTGGCTCGTGAGCACGGCTGGGACAGCATTTATGGCGCGGAATACATCGCGATCGCCAAACTGCAAGCCGACCAACTGGTCACCGTTGATCCAGAGCTAACCGCGATGGCGACCGGAATCGTCCCGCTCGCGCCCTTCAACCGCCTAGCTGGCGGCCAACGTTAGGACGAAACTCTTAGGGCGACGGTGTCGAGCTGCTGGGGTTGCCCGGGCACGACAAGTCAACGAAAACCGTCTGGAACTCGCCGTCAGCTAGGGGTTCACTCACCACCGGGTGAATGCCCAGCACCTGGCAATGTCTCTTATGGGTTTCGTCCATGTAGGCGATATCCCGGTCGAGGCCATTGAGCATGACGGTGTAGCCCCAGTCCTGGAGCTGCTCGATGACGTCGCCGGCGTACGTCCCGAGATTCATGACGTTCTCGGCGTGCGCGACACCGCCCACGAACATCCCGCCGGCAGCGAGGGATGTCGCCAAGAGCACCTTTCCGACCATCGGAGTTCCCCCTTGAACTCGACCTGAACTGAAGGTGAATACAAGGTTAACGCCTGCGTCAATTTGGTACTAGCGCGATGCCACGGGGAATGAATTCGGACTACGGTCCGTTTAGTCCGTGGAAGGCGTCGGGAAGGCCGACGCCCCTAGGTGAAAGAGACATCGTTATGACCTCAACCTTCGATGCGACCGGAACCACCCAGCTCAGCGCCGGCACGTGGGCCATCGATCCGGTTCACTCGTCGATCGGCTTTTCGGTACGCCATCTGATGGTGAGCAAGGTGCGCGGCAATTTCGAGAAGTTCAGTGGTGCGATCGTCGTCGCCGAAGACGGCACGCCGTCGGTGACGGCTGAGATCGCCGTCGACTCGATCCACACCAACAACGAGCAGCGCGACGGCCATATCAAGTCGGCCGATTTCTTCGAGGTCGAAAAGTACCCCACTGCGACGTTCCGGTCGACCGGCGTGCGCGGCAACGGCGACAACTATGTGGTCGACGGTGAGTTCACGCTTAAGGGCGTCACCAAGCCGGTTAGCCTGGATCTCGAGTTCAACGGCGTCAACCCCGGCATGGGCCACGGCGAGGTGGCCGGCTTCGAAGCGTCAGTCGTGTTGAACCGCAAGGACTTCGGCATCGATATCGATATGCCGCTGGAAACGGGTGGCACGGTCGTCGGCGACAAGGTCACGATCACTCTGGAGATCGAGGCACTCAAGCAGTCCTGACTCTCTCGAGTGTGAAGCCACTGCGAACGATCCGGCGAAAACTCGCAGTGGCTTCACACTCGGTGCAGGCGTCAGCCTCCCCCGCCCCATACCGAATGCGCGCCGGAGTCACCGATCCGCACAACCGTGATAATCGATGAGACGCCGACCAGCAGCGCTACGATCGCCACCACTACATTGGCCACCGTCCTGCGCCTGTCCGACCGCCCCGCGAGCCAATGCAGCACGGCCAGCGCGACGGCGACGACGAACAACGCGACGGAGAAGTAGATCATCCAGTCGCCTCGTTCGGCGTGCGTCTGCAGGACCGCACTCACGCTGCTTCGTTGGCTCAACAACCACTCACCGGCATTGGTGGTCAACGGGGTGAGCACAAGGTTCACGGCCGCAAAGGCCAGGACCAGCCAGACCAACCGGCTCCGGGCCGCCGGCCAGAACGCGCACAGGATCTCGAGCAATGCGGTCAATGGCGCGAGCACGACGATCGCGTGCACGAGCAAGGCGTGGGCAGGCAGTCCAGCGATCGTCGTCATCAGCGCCACAGTATTCGTGAATAGCTGAAAACTTGCTGTTAATCGTGAGCTAGGCGGCCAGCGGCGCGTAGGTCGTCGACCGCTGGCGGGCGGGCCTGCCGATGCCCGCCGCGATCTCGACCAGTTCTTCGACGCTCTTGGCCGAGCCGAATTCCGAGCCCGCCATCCGCGAGATCGTCTCCTCCATCAGCGTCCCGCCGAGGTCGTTGGCACCGCCCTGCAGCATTACCTGCGTGCGCTCGACGCCAAGCTTCACCCAGCTGGTCTGGATGTTGGAGATCCTGCCGTGCAACATGATTCGCGCCAAGGCATGTACTGCGCGGTTGTCGCGGTGCGTCGGCCCCGGGCGCGCGCCACCCGCGAGATAGAGCGGGCTGCTCTGGTGCACGAACGGCAATGGCACAAACTCAGTGAACCCACCGGTCTGATCCTGGATGCCGCGCAGCACGTTGAGATGCCCGACCCAGTGATGTGGCGCGTCGACGTGGCCGTACATCATCGTCGACGACGACCGCAGCCCGACCTCGTGCGCGGTGGTGACGATCTCGATCCACATCGACGTCGGCAGTTTGCCTTTGGTCAACACCCACCGCACCTCGTCGTCGAGGATCTCGGCGGCCGTGCCGGGGATGCTTCCGAGTCCGGCTTCACGCAGATCGGTCAACCACTCCCGAATCGAAATCCCGCGCTTGGTGACGCCATTGGCGATCTCCATGGGCGAGAAAGCGTGCACATGCATCGATGGCACCCGCGCCTTGACCGCACGCACTAAATCGGCGTAGCCCGTCACCGGCAACTCCGGATCGATGCCGCCCTGCATGCACACCTCGGTGGCGCCGGCGACGTGCGCCTCCCACGCCCGGTCGGCCACCTCCGCGGTCGACAGCGAATACGCATCGGCGTCGCCCTTGCGTTGGGCGAACGCGCAGAACCGGCAGCCCGTGTAGCAGATGTTGGTGAAGTTGATGTTGCGGTTGACGACGAACGTCACGTCGGCGCCGACCACGTCCTTGCGCAGTGAATCAGCCAGTGCCGCAACGGCATCCAATGCCGGGCCGTCCGCGGTGGCCAGCGCCAGATACTCGTCGTCGCTGCAGCCCGCAGGATCGCGCTCGGCCGAGCGCAGGGCGGCGAGCACGTCGGTGTCGATGCGCTCGGGCGCCCGCGCCGCGAGTTCGTGCACCTTCTCGCGAATCGACTCCCAGTCGCCGAACGCGCTGTCCAAATCGCTGCGGGTCTCGGTAATACGACCCTCGGAATCGATCGCCGTCGCCAAATCGATCCGGCCCAGTGACTCGGCCGCCTCGTCGGGCTCCTGCCACGGCCGCCCGACCGGATTCACGTCGGCGGCCAGGCCGGTGTCCGGATCTGCCAACGCGTCGACGTGCCCGCGCACCCGCGGGTCGATCCACGCCGCACCCGCCTGCACGTACTTCGGCTGAGCGGTCAGCCGCTGCACCAAGTCGTAGCCCGCCTCGGCGGTGACCGCTTCGAGCTCGTCCAGCGCGGGCCACGGGCGCTCGGGGTTGACGTGATCCGGCGTCAGCGGCGACACCCCACCCCAGTCGTCGACGCCGGCGCCGAGCAACGCCATGCACTCGGCGCGCGACACCAGGTTCGGCGGCGCCTGAATGCGCATCTTGGGACCCATCACCAGCCGGGTGACGGCCACCGTCGCGACGAAATCATCGAAGCCCGCGTCGGGAACCGAGGCCATGGCGGTGTGGTCCTTGGCCCTGAAGTTCTGCACGATCACTTCCTGAACGTGCCCGAATTCCTTGTGCGACTGGCGAATTGCATGGATGGTCTCGGCACGCTCGACGAGCGTCTCCCCGATGCCGACCAGCAGTCCGGTGGTGAACGGAATCGACAACCTGCCGGCATCGGCCAGGGTGCGCAGCCTCACCTCGGGATCCTTGTCGGGGCTGCCGTAGTGCGCCAGGCCCTTGGTTTCGAACAGCCGCCGCGACGTCGTCTCCAGCATCATCCCCATGGACGGCGCGACCGGCTTGAGCCGCGAGAGCTCCGACCACGACATGACGCCCGGGTTCAGGTGGGGCAGCAGCCCGGTCTCCTCGAGCACCCGGATCGCCATCGCGCGCACGTAGTCCAGCGTCGAGTCATAGCCGCGCTCGTCGAGCCACTGCCGGGCCTCGTCCCACCGCGCCTCCGGCCGATCACCGAGTGTGAACAACGCCTCCTTGCAACCCAATTCGGCACCCCGGCGGGCCACGTCGAGAATCTCGTCGGGCTCCATGTACATGCCCATCCCCGCGGCCCGCAGCTTGCCCGGCACCGTGACGAACGTGCAGTAGTGGCAGGTGTCGCGGCACAGATGAGTGACGGGGATGAACACCTTGCGCGAGTAGGAGACGGGCAGCCGGCCGTTGGCCCCACGGCGTCCGGCGGACTCGAGCCCGGCGTCGCGCACTCGCGCGGCACTCGCGCACAAATCAGCCAGATCCTCGCCACGGGCGGTCATGGCGATCGCGGCCTCGTCGACGTTGAGTGCGACGCCGTCGCGGGCCCGGCGCAACACCCGCCTCAAAGCGGCAGAGCTGGGGGCAGCGGACTTCACAGGGACCACCGGGCTGGGCAGATCGGCGCCGCGCTGGGGGTTCAGAGCCACCCTGGTTTAACCCCACGGTCGTCAAGAATCATCCGCGCGTCTCACATTCTGAAACCACTGCGCCGAGCATATCGGCCACAGTAGTCCGAGCCCGCCACTGCGGTGTGGGCCCGTCCTGGCTTGTGTTGCCGAATGTGGCACGACAGCTTTTACCTCCGCGTAAGTTCACAGCCGGGGAGGACCGCAGCTCGCGGGAGGGGTTCTCATGGGTCATTTGATTCGTTCATGCCTGACGGTAGGTGTCGCGACCGTCACCGCAGCGGCCGTCGCCGTCTGCCCATCCGTCCAGGAACCCGTGTCGTCACCAACACGGGCCTCGACGGTCCGACTGATCGCCGCCGTACAGCCACTGGCACTAGCGGAACAACCGCCACTACTCAATGTCCTGCTCAGCTCGCCGCTGCGGCTGCTGGGGCCCGCAGCGACACCGGGCACATTGCCCCCGCCCCCGGCGCCGATTCAGTTCGCGATTGCACCGAATCTCGCGAACACGATCGACGGCGTCTACACCGCGGTTGAGCCGTGGGTGCGATATGGGTTCGAGGTCGCCACCGCGGTGGTGCGCTGGATTCCGTATGTCGGCTGGTTCGCCGGTCAGATCATGGTCTTCTACAACTTCTTCGAAAGCATGGTCGCCAGCGGCGTTTTCAACTTCACCGATTGGCTCCGCGGCGACGGCGGCGTCGTCGAGAATCTGGTCGATTTCGGCGTCGATGTCGGCCTGGCATTCGTCTGGCTGGGACTCGATGAAGTGGCTCAGTTCATCCCGTTGCCGCCGTTCTGCTGCTACCCGCCGAGGCCTCCAGTGCAAGGTCCGTTCCTTGCCCTCGACACGCTTGCGGGCCCGGCTGAGACGGCCGACGCGATGATGGCTGCATCGCCTGCCGACATCTCGCAGCCCACCGAAAAGCGCAGTGCGGTGAAAGGTGAGGACCTCGCTGAGGCACCCGATGAAGTTGCGACCGACCCCGCCGACGAGGTTGCGGTCAGTGGCGAAAGGGAACCGAAGATCGACGCGGTCAAGGAGCCTAAGGAACCCAAGGCGAAGGCCGACGTCGCGGCTCAGGGTGAGGTCCGCGCCGTGTCAACGGAGAGCACTTCGGAATCTACGACGGTCTCAACCGGCGGGAAGAAAGCCGATAACGGACCGGCGGCCAAGGGTGCGACGGAATCGTCGAGCTCGCCGACCAATGACGAAAACAAAGGCGAGAAGAAGGACGACACAGGCAAGAAGGAGTAGCCGTCATACGGCCGACCGCACGTAGCGCCACAACACCAGCGCAGGGGGCAGCGCGCCCAGGACAAGCAGCAGCAGCGGGGCGTACTCCATCACCCCGACACCGCCGAACACGATGTCGTCGCCCGGCCCGCCGAATGTCAGCCCGGCGACGGTCAGCAGCCAGCACCACAACGGCAACGCCGCGACCCGCGGAGCCGACGTCCACTGAAGCGCCGCCCACACCAGTGCCGCGTTGACGAGCCCACTGATCAGAGCGCTGATCGGAAACGGCACCGAGCCAATTCGCAACGGAAGGAAAACCGCGGCCGCCACGGCCGAGAGCACGCCGTCGATCGCCAGCAGCGTCAGAACGGCGGGACGCGGCGGGGTCAGGTCGGGATGCTGTCGAGCAGCGCCACGAGCGACCCGAGCACCCACTGGAAGTTGTCTGCGCGGTCCTGCCAGTGCTGCAGGTTGGGATCCATGTCCGGGTCCATTGCCATCCCTCCACACGCGACCGATTTCGGGCAGCTTACCGCGAGCCCGTTGCGCTATTCCAGGTTCAGGCCGGCAAGCAGGTCGGTTTCCCACCCGCGGGCGTCGCGCTCCCCGGGCGTGCCCGCCGCAAGGATGTAGTGCTCGATTGCGCCGATCGGCAGCGCGATATCGTTCGACAGGGCGCAGGACCGGCCGTCCGGGGCCACGGTCACCTGGGTCGCGTGCGCACGCAAGGCTGCGACCTTCGCTGGCAGCTGGTCGGGCACGTCCATCACCGCGTTGATCGCCTCGTCGGGGTAGCCGAACGGGACGTCGTCGACCGAGACCCTGATCCACTCCGGCGGCACGTCGTCGAGCGCGTCGAGACCCGCGCCCATCGCAGACTTCGCAATCACGGTCCAGTACAGCTTCGGCACCGTCCATGGTTCGCCGGGATACTCATTGCTTCTCGATGCGGCCACAGCGGCCACCGTGACGTCGTGCGCGTGTATGTGGTCGGGATGGCCGTAGCCGCCGTTGGCGTCGTAGGTGACGACGACGTGCGGGCGCAGATCGCGGATGACGCTCACCAACGCGCCGACGGCCTCGCGCGGATCGGCGTCGACGAATCGCTGACGGTGTCGCGGCGCCGTGCCCTCCATCCCCGAGTCGCGCCACCGCCCGGCGCCGCCGAGGAAGATCGGTCCGTCGACTCCCAGCGCGTTCAGGGCAGCGCTCAGCTCGGCAATGCGGTAACCGCCCAGCTGATCAGCGTGGTCGACCGCCAGCTGGGCCCAGCGCTCGCCGATCACCTCCCCCTCCTCGCCGAGCGTGCACGTGACGACACGCACCTGCGCGCCGCGGGAGACGTAGTGGGCGATGGTCGCGCCCGTCGTGAGGGTCTCGTCGTCGGGATGGGCGTGCACGAACAGCAACCGCGGGGTCTCCATTTGCACCAGCTTGCCCGGTCGCTGACATAGATTCACCCGGTGACGCGTCGCACCCTTGAGTTCGGGTGTGCGATTGTCATCATCGGCCTGCTGGCTGGCGTCGCCGGTGCCGCCACGACCCTGCTGCTGCACGCGGTCGAACACCTCACGTATCACTACACATTCGGCACGCTGTTGACCGGCGTCGGCGAAAGCAGCCCGGTCCGGCGCGCCATCGGGCCGATGGTCGGTGGTGCACTCGCCGGGTGTGGTTGGTGGATTCTGCGACGGCGCACCGACGTTCCCG
>Ga0075418_10003026_pt1 | contig 19190 bp, 14 predicted proteins | sample SoiMetdeltSBSDD2_FD_81776 | JGI IMG/M metagenome (GOLD analysis project Ga0075418, IMG submission 81776) | Bulk soil microbial communities from a Populus tree surrounding site in Tennessee, USA - Soil MetaG P. deltoides SBSDD2 | ecosystem: Environmental > Terrestrial > Soil > Tree plantation...
CCAACCGTGATATTCGTATGTGTTTGCAGCCAGAGCACTAAACGGCCCCGGCGTCTTGGTCGTATTGTGAGACAGGTCATCCATGAAAGTCTCGAAAATCTTTGTACGGGCCGCCGCCGTCCTGGCCCTGCTCGCGTTCTGCGCCTCCCCCGCTTTTGCCCAGCGCGGTAAGTGGTGGCAGGACGAGCGGTTCCGGCGCGAGCTCGGACTCACCGCCGAGCAGAGCACTCGGCTCGAGGAAATCTTCCAGAAAACCCAGCCGATGCTGCGTCAGCGGATGCAGGCGCTCGATCAGGCCGAAAAGGAATTCGACCGCCTCGTCGAGACGGGCGACGATGCCTCGGTCCTCGATCACGTGGGCATTGTCGAGGCCGCCCGCGCTGAGTTGAACAAGACCCGCACGGTCATGCTGCTTCGCATGCGGCGCAGCCTCACGGCCGATCAGTGGGCAAAGTTCACGGCGCTCGCAGAACAGCGCAATCGCGAACGGCGTCAGCGCTGAGACACGTCCTTTTCCTGGCCGCAGCATCATGAAGCACACTGGTTTTCGTTCCCTGTTCCTGATGGCGTTGATCGCCGCGGCGGTCGCTGTCACCTCCAACGCCGCCGCGCAAAACGCCGCGACGTTCGACGCCGAGCGCAGCCGTCTCGACGACATCGCCCGTGTTGCCGCGCAGCAGTACCTTGCTGCGCGCGCCGACGTCGAGGACCAGACGCGCCCGACCATTCCGCCCCCGCCTCCGGGCACACAGGTCGACCTTACGCTGCAGGAAGCGACGACGCGCGCGCTCGAGCGGAACCTCGAACTGGCGGTCGAGCGCCTGAATCCGCAGACGTTCGATCTGAACATCGCGCGCATCCGGGCGGCCTACCGTCCGACCGCAACCTCCCAGTTCGGCCAGCGCGCGGTCGTGCAGCCGCCGACCAACCAGTTGAACGGCGGCAACATCGTCCAGAACGACACGACGACCTACAACGCGGGAATCGCGCAAAGCCTGCCCTGGGGCGGCGGCACTGTCCAGTTCCTGTTCAACAACAACAAGCAGGTCACATCGAACATCTTTGCGAACTTCAACCCGACATTCACTTCGAACTTCAACTTCCAGATGACTCAGCCGCTGTTGCGCGACTTCCTGATCGACAACAACCGCCAGCAGCTCCGTGTCACCGCCGTCAATCGCGACATCTCGGAGATTCAGCTGCGCGGCACGATCGCCACGACTCTGGCCGCCGTGAGGAACACCTACTTCGAGCTGGTCTACTCGCTCGAAGCCGTGCAGGTGTCGCACGGCTCGCTCGCACTTGCCGAGAAGCTCGTCGAGGACAATCAATCGCGCGTAGAGATCGGCACGATGGCGCCGCTCGACGTCGTCCAGGCGCAGGCGGAAGTGGCGACGCGGCGGCAGGCGGTCGCGCAGGCGGAAGCCACCTGGCGAACCGCGGAGCTCTCGCTCAAGCGGTTGATCGTGAACGGCACTGACGATCCGCTGTGGCGCTCGTCGATCAACCCGATCGATCGGCCGGTCTTCGCGCCTGAGCCGCTCGACGTCGAAGGCGCGGTCAGAAAGGCGCTCGACGCCCGGACGGATCTGGAACAGGCCCGCCGGCAGATCGAGTCCAACGAATTCACGATGCGCTTCATGCGCAACCAGACGCTGCCGGACCTTGACCTGTCCGCGACCTACGGCGCGCAGGGACTCGGCGGCACCCAGTTCATCCGCCAGGGCAGCGGCCTCGGCAGCAGCGTCATCGGCCAGATTCCCGGCGGCTATGCCGATGCGCTGCGGACGCTGACGGGCTTCAACTATCCGACCTGGAACTTCCAGATGAATCTGTCGTATCCGATCGGCGCGAGCGCGGCGGACGCCAATTATGCCCGTGCGCGCGTGCAGCTCAGCCAGTCGGCCGCGCAGCTGCGTGCGCTCGAACTGCAGGCGGCGACCGATGTCACCAACGCGGCATTGCAGGTCGAGAACGGGCTGACGCGCTACCAGGCGGCGCTGGCGGCGCGCGAGCTCGCACAGACGCGCCTGGAAGCGGAACAAAGCCGGTTCGACGTCGGGCTCTCCACCAACTTCTTCGTAGTCCAGGCGCAGCGCGATCTCGCCACCGCACAGAACTCGGAACTGCGCGCGCTCCTCGACTACCGTCGTGCACTCGTGGATTTCCAGCGCGTACAGGAAGCGCCGGCGAACCGGGGGGGCGGCATTACGGCGATCAATGCGGGCGGCGGCGGCGGCGTCGGAAATTAGATGAAAAGAATTGTTCTGATCGTGGCGGTGCTCGCCGTGGCGCTTGCGGGCGTTGCGATGTACGCGGGCGTGTTCTCGAGTGAACCTTCGGAAGACGCCGGTGCCACGGCGCCCGGCGGCCGCGGCGCCGGCGGACGCGAGGGCCGGGGACGCGAGGGCGGCGGCGGTTTCGGCGGCTTCGGCGGCGGCTTCGGCGGCGGTGGGAACCGGGCGCCGATGACCGTGGAGACCGGCATCGCGCACCGCGGCACGATCATGCAGCAGCTGGTCGTGGTCGGGAACCTCGTCGGCGACGCCACCGTGGCGGTCGTGCCGCGAGCGGCCGGCCGGCTGCAGGACATTTCCGTCCGGCTCGGCGACCGCGTCTCGCGCGGACAGCGCATCGCCAAGATCGAAGACTTCGAGCTCCAGGAACAGGTCAAGCAGCAGGAAGCGGCGCTCGAAGTCTCGCGCGCCACCATCCGCCAGCGCGAAGCGGACCTGCAGCTCGCCCAGACGAACGCCGAGCGCTCGCGCAACCTGTTCGCGCGGCAGCTGCTGCCGAAGCAGACGCTCGACGACACCGAGGCGCGCTACCAGGCGGCTGTCGCGCAGCTCGATCTGGCGCGTGCCCAGAACAATCAGTCGACGGCGCGGCTCGACGAGCTCCGCATCAACCTGCAGAACACGATCATCGTTTCGCCGGTGGACGGCTTCGTCGCGCGCCGCGCCGCGGACCCGGGCGCGTTTGTCGGCCAGAACGCGCCGGTGGTTGACGTGGTCGACATCGGCCGCGTCCGGCTGGTCGCCAACATCGTCGAAAAGGACCTCGATCAGCTCCAGGCCGGCGACGATACGCAGGTGGAAGTGGATGCATTCCCCGGCGAGATGTTTACCGGCCGGATCGCGCGTGTGGCGCCGGTGCTGGACCCGGCAACCCGGACGGCGTCGATCGAGATTGAGATTCCGAATCCCGGCTTCCGCCTCAAGCCCGGCATGTACGCGCGCGTGACGGTCACGACCGACGAGCGCAAAGACGCGCTCGTGGTCCCCACCAATGCGGTCGTCGACACCGGCGGCCGGCGCGGCGTGTTCCTCGCGGCCGAGAACAACACCGTCTCGTTCAGGCCGGTGACGGTCGGCGTCGAAGAGGACACCCAGATTGAAATCGTCGACGGCTTGAGCGAAGGCGACCGCGTCGTCACGACGGGCGCCGCCGGGTTACGCGACGGCGACCGCGTCGTTCTCGGCTCGGGCGACGGGCCGAGCGACTCGCCGGTCACCGCCGGGGCGCGCAGAGGCGGAGGCGCCGGCCGCGAAGGCGGCGGCGTTCGTCCAGGGGGCCGCGAAGGCGGCGGGGGTCAGGGGGGCCGGGGGGGCGGCGGGCGTCGGGGGGGCCGCCGCGGCGGCGCCAGAGGGCAGCAGGGCACACCATGAGCATTCCTCGTTTCGCCATTCACCGGCCGGTCACGATGTTCATGCTCAGCGCGGTCATCGTGCTGCTGGGCGCCATCTCGCTGACGCGCCTGCCGGTCGACCTGATGCCGGAGTTCACGGCGCCCACCATCTCGATCAACGTCGGCTACAACGGCGTCGGCCCGCTCGAGATGGAACAGCTCATCACCCGTCCCATCGAACAGGCGGTCGGCGCGGTCGCCGGTGTCGAAACCATCTCGTCGAACTCGTCGGAAGGCCGCACCAACGTCCGCATCAACTTCGCCTGGGGCACCGATATGAACGAGGCGCTCGACGAGGTGCGGACGCGCATCGACCGGGTGCGCGGCCGCATGCCGGAGGACGCCGAGCAGATCCAGATCTTCAAGGCTGATTCGAACGCGCAGGCGATCATGCAGCTCGCGGTCGAGGGAGACTTCGACCCGGTGACGCTGCGAGAGATCGCCCAGAACGACCTCGTCACCCGGCTCGAGCGGGTGCCGGGGGTAGCGGCAGTGACGGTGAACGGCGGGCTGCGGCGCCAGATCCACATCGAGCTCTCGAAAGAAAAGATCACGGCGCTGAACCTCTCGGTCGACCGCGTTGTCCAGACGCTGCGGCAGGAGAACCAGAACACGCCGCTCGGCGAAGTGTCGCAGGGAGACGCGACCTATCTGGTGCGCAGCCAGGGCGAGTTCACCAACCTCGACGACATCCGCAATCTGGTGGTGATGACGCGCGCGGGCGTGCCGATCTACCTGCGCGACGTCGCCGACGTGATCGATTCCACCGAAGACCGGCGGCAGTTCATGCGGATTGACGGGCGGCCGGGCGTCAGGATGGCGGTCAACAAGCAGACCGAGGAAAATACCGTCGCGGTCTCCGAGGGAATCCGCGAGGAAGTGGAGCGGATCAACCGCGAAGTCCCGGGCATTCGCGTCCTCGTCACCAACGATCAGTCGATTTTCATCCAGCGCGCCATCGACAACGTCCAGGAGCACGCGCTGCTCGGCGGCATTCTCGTCGTGCTGATCATCTTCGCGTTCCTGCGCGACTTCCGATCGACGCTGATCGTGTCGACGTCGATTCCGGTGTCGGTGATCGGGACGTTCGCGCTGCTCTACTTCGGCGGCTTCACCCTCAACACCATGACCTTCGGCGGCCTCGCTCTGGGCATCGGCATGATCGTGGACGCGGCGATCGTGGTGCTGGAGAACACGCACCGCCACCTCCACATGGGCAAGGACCGGATCACGGCGGCGATCGACGGCAGCGAAGAAGTCTGGACCGCCATCCTGACTTCCACGCTGACGCACATCGCGGTGTTCGTTCCGCTGCTCTTCCTCTCGGGCTTCTCGAGCATCCTGTTTGGACAGCTTTCCTACGTCGTGATGTTCTCGCTGGCGATGTCGCTGTTCGTCGCGGTCACCATCGTGCCCGTGCTCTGCTCGCGGTGGCTGCACACGCCGGACGAGGAGGCCAGGCAGACGGGCGTACTCGGACGCTTCTACCGTGCCAGCGAGAACGTGCTCGAGACGGTCGACGAGCGTTATCGGAGGGCTCTGCACCTCGCGCTCGCCCACCGGCCGACGGTCATCATCGGCGCGCTGGCGTCAATCGTTGCGGCGGTGCTGATCTATCCGCTGCTGTCGTCCGAACTGCTGCCGCAGACCGATGAAGGCGAAGTCAATGTCAACGCCGAGCTGCCAGTCGGCACCCGGGTCGAGCGGACCGAAGAGGCGATGCTGCGCCTCGAGGAGATGGTCAAGCAGTATGTGCCCGAAGCCACGACCGTCATCACCAGCGGCGGCGGCTTTGGCGGCGGCTTCGGCGGCGGCGGCAACAGCAACCGCGGCCAGATCAACATCCGCCTTGTTTCGCGCGACGAGCGCACGCGTACTAACGACCAGATCGCGCAGGAGCTCCGGCGCCAGCTGTCGGGCCTGCCGGGCGTCATCGTCCGCGCCAATCCGTCGGGCGGCAACTTTCAGTTGTTCAGGATGCTCGGCGGCGGCGACGGCGACTCGAGACTTGCGCTCGAGATTCGTGGCGAGGATCTCGACGACGCACGACGGATTGCGCAGGAAGCGCGCGCGGTGATGGAGACGACGCCCGGCATCGCCGACGTCCGGCTCGGGCGCGACGAAGGCCGCCCGGAAATCACCATTCGCGTCGATCGGCCGAAAGCGGCGATGCTGGGTATGACACCGCAGGCGGTCACCACCACGATTCAGACCAACGTCGCCGGCACGACCGCCGCCCAGTTCCGTGAGCGCGGCAACGAGTACCCGATCATCGTCCGGCTCCGCGAGGCGGACCGCGAGGAGATTGCCGACATCGGCGACGTGCTGCTCAGTACGCCGGCCGGACAGGTCGTGCCTGCCCGCAACCTGCTGGCGGTGGGGCGCGATACCGGTCCGGTGCAGATCGACCGCAAGAACAACGAGCGGATTACGCGCGTCAACGCCGACATCGAAACCAGCCTGAGCGACGCCATCGCCGCCGTCCAGTCCAACCTCGGCCAGATCCGTGTGCCGCCTGACTTCGCGGTCGGCTTCGGTGCGGAGGTCGAGGAGCAGGCGCGCGCGTTCCAGCAGCTCCTGCTCGTCCTGGTGCTTGCTGTGCTGCTCGTCTACGCCGTGATGGCGTCGCAGTACGAATCGCTGCGCGACCCGTTCATCATCATGTTCTCCATCCCGGTCGCCAGCATCGGCGTGGTGCTGAGCCTGCTGGCCACCGGCACCGCCTTCAACATGCAGGCGTTCATCGGCGTGATCATGCTCGCCGGCATCGTCGTCAGCAACGCGATCCTGCTCGTCGACTACATCAACACCCTGCGGCGCCGGGACGGAATGCCGCTGCGGGAGGCGGTCGAAGTCGGCGGCCGCCGCCGGCTCCGGCCGATCCTGATGACGTCGTTCGCGACCATCCTCGGCCTGGTGCCGATGGCCATCGGGCTGGGCGAGGGCGGCGAGCTGCAGGCGCCCCTCGCCCGGGTCGTGATCGGCGGGTTTATGGCCTCGACGATGGTGACGCTGGTACTGGTCCCGGCCGTCTATACGCTGTTCGAAGAGGGGCTCGCGGGGTTACGGAAGAAGGCCGCTCACTAGCTCGCGTATCGTTCGCTTCGTGACTGGATCGATCCAGTCTGGAGCAATCTCATTGAGGGGCTCGAGTACGAACCGGCGCTCACGGAATCGTGGGTGCGGAACGATCAGCCCGGGCTCCTCGATGATGTGATTCCCATACAAAATCAAGTCGAGGTCGAGCGTGCGCGCCGCGCCCGCGTGCGGCCGCGTCCGCCCGAAGGTCGATTCAATCGCCAGCAGGGTGTCGAGCAGCGCCCGAGCCGTCAGCGTCGTCGAACCGATGGCTGCCGCGTTCAGAAAGCGCGGCTGTTCGCCGACTCCGATCGGCGCCGTGTCGTAGAAGGATGAGACGGTAAGGTCTGAAACAGCTGCGCGAAGCGCCGCGGCGGCGTCGCTCAGGTGGCGCTCGCGATCGCCCAGGTTGCTGCCAAGCGCGACCGCGACGAAAACGGTAAGGGGGGCGGGAGCCGACCCCTTCACTCCATCCAGCGGGTAGGCAACACCGCGCCCTGCCGCGCGACGCCGCCGGTGCGCTTGCCCAGCATGTCTTCGATCCCCGCAGCCGCCTGCTCGAAGATGCGCTGATGCTCCCGCGACTCTCCCAGAATCACGTCAAGCATGAGGCGGTGGCGCGCGTGGGTGATCGCCGCGACGCGGTCGCGCCACTTCTCGACGAACGACGCCAGTCGCCGAAAGTCGTCCTCGAGAATGTCTCGGAAGGCTCCCGTGGCACCCTTCTTCAACTTGACGACCTCCGGGACGGGAATGGCGGCCGAGGCCGGCGGGAGCGCGGTGCCCAGCTCGGTCAGCGCCGTCTGCAACCAGGCGAGATGCGTCTCCTCGCGGCTGATGACGTACTGGTAGGCGTTGTTGAAATCATAGTGGCTCACGGCGCGCGCACCCGCGTCGTGGCGCTCGAGCAGCGACACGCGATCGGCAGCGAATTCCGTCAGAATCTTCTGGAGCTCGGTCTGGTTCACGCGGTCAGGCTTTCTGCTTTTCCTTACAGGTGATGCAGACGCGCGTCCAGGGGATGGCGTTCAGCCGCGCCGGGGCGATCGGCTCGCCGCAGTCGCGGCACACCCCGTAGGTACCCGATTCGATGCGCTGGAGCGCTTCTTCGATCGCCTGCAGGATCTTGGCGTCGGTCTGCTTGAGTTTGAGCTGGATGTGGACTTCGTTGTTGCCGCTGGCCTGGTCCGCCATGTCCCCCTGGCGGCCGGAGTTGTTCTCCATGGTCCACTGCAGAGGCTTGGCGGCGGTGCCGCCGAGCAGCTCGGCACGCTTCTCCAGCAGCGCTTCCCTGTAGATCTCTACGTCCATCGACCCGGTACTCCGAACGTTCGATCTTAGCTATTCGGCGCGGAGGGTAGCAAGCGGCTTGTGCCGAAGCACGTCAAGACTGGCCAGAACGCCAATCGCGGCGACGAGGAGCGAGGTGGCGATAATGCCGCCAATGGTGATGGCGGGCGTGGCATCCCATGGCATGTCGAGCGCGTAGCGGGCGACAGCCCAGCTGAGGACGATCGCGCCGAGCGCGCCGACGGTGCCGGCGATCGCCCCGAGCACGCCATACTCGAGGACCAGCATCAACGCGATCAGCCTGCTGCTCGCGCCGAGCGTCTTCAGAATCGCGGCTTCGTAGACGCGGCGGAACTTGGTCATCGACACGGCGCCGACGAGAATCAGGCCGCCACTGAGAAGGACCAGCGCTCCGACGACCGTCACCGCGAGCGTGACATTGTTGACGACGGTCTGCACCGTCTGAAGGATTTCCCGCAGATCGATCACCGACACGTTCGGAAACTGATTGACGAGCTCGGCCTGCATCCTGGCGCGTACGTCGGGGTCGCGCGGTCCCTGCAGCGCCGAGATATAGCTGTGGGGAGCCCCGTCGAACGTGCCGGGCCGGAACACGAACATGAACCCGCCGGCGCGGAAGTCCTGCCAGTCGACGCGTCGCACGCTGGCGACCCGGGCGGTGATGATGCGGCCCAGGACGTCGAAGCGGATCTGGTCGCCGACGTTCAGGCGCGAACCGACGCGGAAGTCGCCGTCGTTGTCGCGATCGTTGAAGCGCTCCTCGATCGAGACTTCCGCCTCGCCAGGGGTGATCGGCTCGTCGCCCCACCATTTGCCGTCGATCAGCTCCTCGTTCGCCTCGAGCTGCGATCGATAGGTCACCGTGTACTCGCGCGCGAGGCCGCGGCCCCTCACCTGCTGGTAGCTGTCGAGGTCCATGTCGCGGCCGCGCACCGCGACGACGCGGGCACGCAGGGTCGGGATAATCCTCGCGGGCGGCGCATCGCCATTCGAGCCGTCCAGGAACGCGGCAAGCCGATCCCGCTGGTCCTGCTGGATGTCGATGAGAAACATGTCCGGCGCATCGGGGCCGGCCTGAATCGCGAAGTCGCGAAGCAGGTTCGCCTGTAGCGTGCGGACGCCGAGAATGAAAAACGCGCCCAGCCCGACGGCCAGCAGGATGACGCGCGTCTGGTTGCCCGGCCGCGCGATGTGCAGCACCGCCTGGCGGAGCGCGAACGATTTCGCGTAGCGCAGCGGCTGCACGGCTCGAACCAGCCCGGCGCCCGCCAGGTGCAGCACGAACGCGGTTGCCACGAAGCCGCCCGAGAGCATGAGGCCCACTTCGAGCGAGCCTGCCTGCCACGCCGCGACCGCCACGAGCGCGGCGGCAACGCCCGCCGTCACGCCCCACTTCAGCCAGTCGATGCCCTTGGACGGAGGGATGTCCTGCCGCAGCAGCAGCGACGGCTTGACGAGCCGTACTTCGAGCAGCGGCACCAGCGAGAACAGGATCGACACCAGCAGGCCGATCAGGAACCCCTGGGCCACGGCAGCCGGCGTCAGGCCGAATTGCACGTTCATCACCGCGGTCAGGTCGCCGACGAATACGGGCACGATCGCCATCACGACCGCGGCGAGCGCGACGCCAAGCGCGCTCCCGGCAGCGCCCAGGAGCAGGACCTGCGTCATGTAGATGGCGAGCATCTGCGGCGACGTCGTCCCGAGGCACTTCAGGATGGCAATGCTGCGGACCTTCTGCTGCACGAAGACGCGCGTCACGCTGGAGACGCCGATGCCGCCGAGGATCAGCACGACGAGACCGACCAGGCTCAGGTAGTTCTCCGCCCGCGCGAGGTTCTCGCCCATCTGGTCTTCGGTGCGGCGATACCAGCGCACGTTCACGAACTCGTTCGCGAAGGCGTCGCGCAGATCGTCGACCAGCGCCTCGCCGGCCGCCTCGGGCACGCGCAGGAGCTGCTGGTACGACGCGCGGGTCCCGAAGGTGACCAGGCCGGTCGACTCGAGGTCGGCGCGGTCGATCATCACGCGCGGGCCGAGCGTGAAGGCGCCGATGCGGCGGCCGGGTTCGGCGGTGATGACGCCGCGAATCTCGAACGGCTCGGTGCCGATCAGGATCGAATCGCCGACCTGGAAGCCGAACTGCGCCAGCAGCTCCGGCCGGACGAGCGCGCCGTGCCCTTTCAGCAGGTCATGAGAATACGCGCCGTCGCGCAGCGTAAACGCGCCGTATAACGGGAACTCCGGACCGACGGCGCGCAGTTCGACCATCCGCGTCGCGACCTTCGCCGGATCCGCCGGGCGCACCATGGTTGGAATCTCCGCGGCCTCCGACCGCACCGTGATGCGGCCGGCTCGCGCTTCCCCGTCCAGCCTATTGAGGACCGCCTCCGTCCACGGGCGATTGGTCGTCAATGCGAGGTCCGCGCCGAGCAGCGTGCGCGCCTCGCCGGCGAGCGCCACCCTCACGCTCTGGATCACCGAGCGGAGCGCCACGATTGAGCCCACGCCAATCGCGATGCAGACAAAGAAGAAGAGGAGACGCTGCCACGAGGCGCGGATTTCCCGCATCGCCATCCGCATGATGAAGGTCATCGCAGCACCTCCGCCGGCGTGTCCACCGGACGGCCGTCGCGCAGCGACAGCCGCGAATCAGCGAGCGAGGCGAGCTCGGCGTCATGGGTGACGAGCACGAGAGTGGTTTGCCGCGCGCGATGCACGCCGAGGAGCAGCTCCATGATGTTGCGCCCGGTCGTCGAATCGAGATTACCGGTTGGCTCGTCCGCAAGCACGATTGGCGGATCGTTGGCGAGGGCGCGGGCGATGGCGACGCGCTGCTGTTCGCCGCCTGACAGCTGCGACGGATAGTGATGGCCGCGATCCGACAGCCCCACTTCCTCGAGGAGCTGCCGGGCGCGCGCCACGGCGTCGCGCCGCTTCGCGATCTCCATCGGCACGAGGATGTTCTCGAACGCCGTCAGCGAGGGCACGAGGTGGAAGAACTGGAAGACGAAGCCGATCTTGTCGCCGCGCAGCTTCGCCAGCTCGTCCTCGCCGAGTCGCGTGATGTCGGTGCCGTCGATCAGAATCTCGCCGGTGCTCGGCGCATCGAGGCCCGCAACCAGTCCAAGCAGCGTGGATTTGCCGCTGCCCGAGGGGCCGACGACCGCCAGAAAGCGTCCGGACGGGATCGCCAGATCCAGCGGATGCAGAATCGTCAGTGGACGACCGCCGCTCTCGACGGTTTTTGATACGCCACGGAGCTCGATCATCGGTCCTTGTCGAGGACCGGCTCGAGCGCGCGCCAGATCGTCCCGGCGATGAGGCGGGCGCCTTCGGCGTTGGGATGAATTCCGTCGGCGTTGTTGAGCGACGCGATGCCTGCGACGCCATCGAGGTAGAACGGGACGAAGACGACATCGTGCTCGTCGGCGAGATCCCGAAACACCTTGCTGAACTCGGCGGTGTAGAGCGGTCCGTAGTTCGGCGGCGCTTCCATGCCGGTGAGAATCACGGTGATGTCGCGCGCCTGGGCCCGCATGATGATCTCGTCGAGATTGCGCTTCATCTGCGCGACCGGCAGGCCCCGTAAACCATCGTTCGCCCCAAGCTCAATCACCAGAATCTCGACGTCGCCGTCGAGCGACCAATCCAGCCTGCTCAGGCCGCCGGCCGACGTATCGCCGGACACGCCGGCGTTGATCACCTCGTAGTCGTAGCCTTCCGCCGTCAGCCGATCCTGGATGAGCGACGGGGTCGACTGCTCGCGCGGCAGGCCCAGTCCCGCGGTCAGACTGTCGCCTAGAAAGACAATACGACGCGACGCGCGAAGACGTTCCGGCTCTGTCTGCCGCTGCACCGCCGCGCCGCTGCCGGCCTGGGCCCGCGGCGAATCCGCCGATCCGCACGCGACAGCCACCAGTGGCAGCGCGACGAGCAGAGAGCGTAGGATGCTTGGCATGCGCGTGACGTTCATTGTACCTCTGTGAGCTTCGCCATCTATCCCGGCCCGATTCACGCGGCGCTCGACGACGCCCACCGCCGCCTCGAGACATCCCGATTCGCCGACGCACTGTGGTCACGCAGGCTCGACGTATGGAGTACCGATCCGGCGGTGCTGCAGAAAATCGCCAATCGTCTCGGCTGGCTCGAGAGCCTCGAGTTCGTCGCGCCGCACCTGCCGCGGCTGCGCGCCGTCGGTGAATCTGTCAAAGCACCCGGCATTACCGACGTCGTGCTCCTCGGCATGGGCGGCTCGAGCCTGGCGCCCGAGGTCTTGCGCAGTGCCGTCGGCGTAGCACCCGGATTCCCGCGGTTTCACGTGCTCGATTCAGTCGACCCGGATGCCGTCCGCGCGGCGATGGCGCATGCCGGCTCATCGCTGTTCGTGCTCGCGAGCAAGTCGGGCTCCACGATCGAACCCAACGTGATGGCCGCGGAAGCCGAGCGCCGGCTGCGCGACGCCGGAGTTGCTGATCCGTGGTCGCACTTTATGGCCATTACAGACGAAGGCACGGCGCTGCACACACGCGCGACCGGCAGCCGCTTCCGCGAGACATTCATCAATCCCGCCGACATCGGCGGCCGCTACTCTGCTTTGTCCCTCTTTGGTCTGGTACCGGCCGCGCTGATGGGCATCGATCTCGACGACATCGTCGCATCCGCCCGTGCCATGGCGGACGCGTGCCGCGAGCCCGACCCGCGTCGCAATCCCGGCCTTGCGCTCGGCGCGCTGATGGCGGCAGGCGCGCTGAGCGGGCGAGACAAACTGACGCTGGTCCTGCCGCCGCAGTTCCAGCGCTTCGGTCTCTGGGTTGAGCAGCTCGTCGCCGAAAGCACGGGCAAGCAAGGTCAGGGTGTCGTGCCGATTACCGGCGAAGCCGGCGACGAGCCAATCGGCTCCGACCGCGTGATCGCCCATTGGGGGTCAGACCGAGGGTCAGACCTGGGGTCAGACCGAGGGTCAGACCCCAAGGCAGATAGAGGGGTCCGATTTGCTGAGACACCACATATGGTGATCGACGCCGCAGGTCTCGGCGGTGAGTTCTTCCGCTGGGAATTCGCGACGGCGACCGCCGGCTTCCTGCTCGGCATCAATCCGTTCGACGAGCCGAACGTGCAGCAGGCGAAGGACGCCACCCGCGCGCTGCTCGACATATACACGGCACAGGGTCGCCTTCCCGTGCCTGGACCTGATGCGGCGATCGAGGACGTGCGGATCGCGCTGAGCGTTGCCGCGCGCCAGGCCACTGAAGACCCGCGAGCCTTTCTGCAATTGGTGCAGCCCTCGGATTACTTCGCGCTGCTGGCCTTCCTTCCGCCCGATGACGAGGGGTTTGCCGGCGTGCTCGAAGACCTGCGACATCGGGTGGCACTCAAGACGAGGTGCGCCGCGACGCTTGGCTACGGACCGCGTTATCTCCACTCCACCGGTCAACTACACAAGGGAGGGCGCAACACCGGTGTCTTCCTCGTCGTCACGGCCGAACCCTCGCCAGACCTGGCGATTCCAGGCGAACCATATTCATTTGGAATCCTGGAACTCGCGCAGGCTCTGGGCGATTTCGAGTCGCTGAACCGCGCCGGCCGCCGTGCCCTGCACCTCCACCTCCCCGTGCGCCATCCCGACCTGCTCAGCCGGCTCTCGGAAATCCTCCTTAAGTAGCGCGATAAAAGAATTTAGGGCGTACCTCTTCTGCAGGCTTTGACCGCCCTGTATACTTTGTATCCTCCCGTATGGCCACTGGAACGACGCAATCGGCACTGGGCAGGGCGAACGTCGCCCTCGATCGCGGCCGCGGTGTCGAAGCGGCCCAACTGCTGACGCCGTTGCTCCGTTCCGGCGCACTGAACAAAGACGACGAGGCCGCCGTGCGCGCGGCGCTCACCGCGGCATGGCTGCTCCAGGACGACCTGAGCCAGGCGGCGGCGGCTCTCGGCCGCACGCCTGACGCCATGCGCGAGCCGCTCGCCGACGCGCGCCTGGCGACGCTGTGGCGCCTGCACGGCCGCCTGACCTTTGCGCGCGGCGAGCAGTCGCGCGCGATCGCCCTGCATCAGCGCGCGTTGAAGCACGCGGAGCTGGCGCACGACTCACGCGCGATCGGACTCGCCCACTACGAGTTGGCTCTCTGCTACAAGCAGGTCGGCGATACCGGCATCGTCCGCGACCATCTGACGGAAGCCGCCTCCGCGCTTCACGCGGCCGGCGATCGCCGCCATCTCGCCCTGGTGCACTCGCTCTCGGCGGTGCTGCTCGCGCAGGCGGGCCGCTACGACGAGGCCACGACCGCGTTGCGTCACGGTGAACGGCTGGCGATGGCCATCCCCGCCGACGATGTCCTGGCCGGCATCGTGCACAACCAGGCGAACGTCGCGCTGATGTGTCATCAGCACGATCAGGCGCTTGCGCTCGCGGAGCGCAGCGTCGCGCTCCATCAAACGCTCGGCACGAGCCACGGTCTCGCCGTCGCGCTCGCGACGCTCGGTCAGATCCTGGTGCAGCTTGGCGATCTCGAGCGCGCCGAGCAGGTCCTCACGCGCACGCTCGAAGTGCGCAGCCCGGTCCAGTTCCAGGAGACGACCGGCGCCGTGTTCGACACCCTGGCGCAGATTCATCTGATGCGCGGCTCCTACGAGCGCGCCGGCGAATACCTCCGCCAGGCGAGCGAAGCGTACAGCGCCTACAGCTCGCAGACGATGAAGTGGTACGAGTGGTCGCTCAGGATTCTCGGCGTAAAGCTGGCGATTCGACGCGCCGCGTACGAGGAGGCGGTCCGCCAGGCCCAAGAGCTGGTCCACACGAGCGGCGTGCCTCCAAACGAAGCCATTCAGGCCGAGCTGGCGCTGTGTGAAGCGCTGGTGGCGGCCGGCCGGATTCGCGATGCAGAGCATCGCCTGGAGTCGTGCGAACGCCGACTCGACGCCCGATCCGCGCCAGGCAGCTGGGGCGAGTTCCTCCGGATCAGAGGTGCGGTACACGAACAGTCTCAGCGGCCCGGGGCCGCGCACCACGATTTCGCGCAGAGCGCAAGCGTCTTCGAGCTCCTCGGCGAGCGCTATCACGTCGCGTTGAGCAACCTGGCGCTCGGAAGGCTTGCCGCGCGCGCGGGCAATCGCTCGGCTGCGGATCGCTACCTCGAGCATGCAGGCTCCATCTTCGGGACGCTTGGCGCCGAACGGGACCTGAGCGAAGTCGCGAGCGTGCGCGCGTCGATGAACGACGCCGCCGCCGCCCCGCCCGCGGTTGCCGCCATCGACGCCGACGAGGCGGTCGTCCGCCGCCTGGTGGACGCGGCAATCATGCCCGAGCTGCTCGCGCGGGAGACCGCTACCGCGCTCCTTGAAACCATGGAAGTCGACGCGTCGATCGTTTTCGTCGCCCCGGCCGGCGGCGATGTGCGCGTGGTGGCGGCATCGGGCTGCGATCTCGACGTGGCGCGTTCGCTGGCGCGCGCCGCCTCACAGGGAACGCGCGAATACGGCGATGGGCTCCGCTTGCTCACCGAGCCGCTCGGCCGCGACCACGACGGCCCGCGTTCGTGCGCGATCGTCGCCGCGCGGCGCCTCCCCGATTCGGCGACGCGGCGGCTCCGCATGTTTGCCTCGATCGCGCGCCAGGGATTCGAGTTGTGCGGCGCCCGTGAGCGTCCGCGCCAGACCGCCGAGCCGATGAACGAGCGGCCGCTGGAGCCGTTGCTTCCCGGATTCGTCTGCGCCAGCGCCGCCATGACCCGCGTCGTTGAACAGATTCAGCGCCTCCAGGGGCACGACCTCACGGTCCTGATCACGGGCGAGAGCGGCACCGGCAAGGACCTGGTGGCTCGCGCGATCCACGTCGGTTCGCCTCGTCGCACGGCGATGTTTCTGCCGTACAACTGCACGACGACCACGCGAGAGCTCGCCGACAGTCAGTTGTTCGGACACCGGCGCGGCAGCTTCACCGGCGCGGTCACCGATCAGCCCGGCCTGATTCGATCGGCCGGCGGCGGGACGTTGTTCCTCGACGAAATCGGCGACCTGCCGCTCGACGTGCAGCCGAAGCTGCTGCGGTTCCTCGAGCAGGGGGAAGTCATGCCGGTCGGCGAGACTCGCCCGCAGGACGTCGACGTCCGCATCCTCGCCGCGACGAATGCCGACCTCGAACAGCGCGTAGCCGAAGGGAAGTTCCGCGAGGACCTGTATTACCGGCTGAGCGTCATCCGCATCCAGGTGCCGCCGCTTCGCGAGCGCCGCGAGGAGATTCCTCACCTGAGCACCTTCTTCCTGCGCGAGGCCTGTGACCGTCTGGGCAAGCCCGAGGTGCAGCTCGCCGCGAGCACCCTCGATCTGTTTGCGAGGTACTGGTGGCCAGGCAACATCCGGCAGCTGCGCAACGAAATTCAGCGGGCGGTGGCCATGAGCATTGCGGGCGGCTCGATTGAGCCTGAGCACCTCTCTGCCGACCTGGCCGCACCGCCCGCCATGTCGGCCGACGCCGGTGGCGGAATGTATCTTGGGCAAACGCCCCGAAACCTCGCGTCCGCTGTCGAAGAGGTTGAAAAGGACCTTATCGTCAGCACGCTGACGCGGACACGCGGCAATATCTCTGAAGCGGCACGAGTTCTTGGACTTACCCGTCGTGGCTTGTACCTGAAATTGCGCAGGTTGGGACTTGATGGCGTAATGGCGGATACCTAGTAATCAGGTATACAGGGCAGTGTATACAAGGTATACTTTTTCGGGCCGCAGCTTGGATGGGTCCGCTGTCATTACCTCATATAAATCAATAACTTAGCACTAGCGCAGTTTGGCCAACTGACAGCTCGGACATGGCCTTCGCATTGATAAGGCACCGTGCACCGATCGCTTCAGAGGGGGCTCATGGTGATTCACTCAGTCGCGACTTCACCCAATTCAGAGATTGCGCCGATGCCGGCGCGCGCCCGCATCGGCGTGCGTCGCAAGGTGCGCGTCGCGGGTCGGCTGACATGGCGCGACGCCAGCGGAGCGCTTCGTTTTGTCTCGGTTGTCACCCGCGACATCAGCGACGTGGACGCCTTCGTCGAGTGCCAGGCACCCACGTCTATCCCGCTCTATCGACTGGTGCACTTCCAGATTGAGCGCACCGGCCGCGGCTGCACCGACCTGCCGGCCGTGCTCCAGCAGGGCAAAGTGCTCTCGGCCGTCTACCGTGTCGGTCCGTATAAGTCGGCCACCGGCACGCCGCAGGGGTATGCGCTGCGCCTCCTGATCGAGCCGACCCAGACAGCGTCCGCGTCGCGGAAGCGCGCCTCTCTCGCGGTCGCGAACTAGGTAGCTCGGTGGCTCGGTAGCTGAGTAGCTAGGTAGGCCCCAGCGACCAAGCCACCTAGCTACCCAGCTACCCAGCTACCTTCTTCCTCCAGTACCTCGCCAATCCCAGCCAAATCAGTTCCGGCGGCGCTGCGGCGCTGTAGGACGCGCGTTGCGCCTCCGTCATATGACGGCGGAATTCCCGCTGCAAATCATCAGCGAACCGGCGGCTCTGTTCTTCATCCGTGCCGGGCTCTGACAGCCGCGCGCGTACGAGCGCCGACATCGTGTCGAGGTTCTGCATCAGCGTCTGCAGATGGGAGCTCGGATGGTTCACGGGCCCGAAGTGCGTCATGAAGATCGTCGCGGGCGACCAGGCCTCGATGCGCGCGACGCTGTCCCGCCACGCCTCGATATCGATGTCGGGTGGAGGCGTCGGCGGCAGGATGTAGCCGCCGTCGATGCAGACCCCTCCGGTATCGCCGACGAACGCCACGCTGCTCGCTCGATCGAAGTAGCTCACGTGATGCGACGCATGGCCCGGCGTGTAAGCGATTTCAAACCTCCGGCCGCCCGCCTCGATCCGTTCGCCGCCGCCGACGACGGTCATGTTTGTCGTCGGCACCGCCGCGAACTCGCCCCACAGCTCGTCCATACGGTCACCGTACAACCTCGCTGCGCTTGCGAGCAGCTTCGCCGGGTCAGCCATGTGGGGCGCGCCCCGTTCGTGTACCACGACACGGATGTGCGGATGGCGACGCACCAGCGTGCCGGTGGCGCCGGCATGATCGAGATGAATGTGTGTCAGGAGCAGGTCGGTGACGTCGCTCAGCCGTAGTCCCTGCGCCTGCAGTCCGAGGTCGAGCGCGTCGAGACAGCTCGCCGGTCCCGGGTCGATCAAGGCGAGACTCCCGGCATCCCGCAGGACCACGGTCGCGATCGCATGCGGCCGTCCGAGAAACAGCAAATCAACCCACGAAAGACCCGGTGCAAGCGTATTCACGTTGTGATTTGTGCGTGAGACATGTGACGTGTGCCGTGCGGCCCCGGATTATACTGAGTCCGTTCCAATGCTTCCGATCGATGCCCCGGCAGTGCTGACGGCCGTAGCCCGCCTCGCGGCGGAAGCCGCCTCTCTCGACGAGCTCGTGCCGCGCCTGGCCACGCTCGTCAGCGAGGCGATTCCGTTCGAGCGCCTGCACGTCCTCCGGCTCGATCGAGTCGAATCGGTGGTGCTGTACGTCGCCCGCGCCGATGGCCAGATGGAAGTCACCGGACATCGCATTGCCGATGCGGCCGCCGGCGACGCCGGCTCGATCGACCCCGATGCGCGCTCGCGCATCATCTGCACCGTGGGCAGCGGCGCCAGCATTCACGGCGCTCTGTGGTTCACGTCGAGTCAGCCCGACGCCTTCTCCGCCGCCCACCAGATCCTGATGGACGGGATCGCCGATGTCCTGGCGCTGGCGGTTCGATACGATGCGCTGCGCAGCACCGAGCGGCTGCGCCGCGAACGTCTCGACACCCTCGATCGCCTGCTCCACACGATGGCGGAAGCGCTCGACATCCGGCAGATCTTCGCGGAGGCGTCCGACGTCGTTCGCGTCGCCCTCCCGCACGACATCCTCGGGCTGACATCGTGGGCCGACGACGGCAAGTCGATTCGGGTGTACGCGGTGGCCGGCGCAGAGGTGGACGATCCGGCGTTCTGGGCGCCAACGATCCTTCACGAGAACGAGCGCGCCCTCCTCCACCGCGATCCCTACGTCGTCCACGACACGACGTCGGAGATCGCTCCGGAAAGCGTCCGCGGCCGCATCTTTGCGCGCCTGGGCGCGCG
>Ga0075418_10003027_pt1 | contig 19187 bp, 17 predicted proteins | sample SoiMetdeltSBSDD2_FD_81776 | JGI IMG/M metagenome (GOLD analysis project Ga0075418, IMG submission 81776) | Bulk soil microbial communities from a Populus tree surrounding site in Tennessee, USA - Soil MetaG P. deltoides SBSDD2 | ecosystem: Environmental > Terrestrial > Soil > Tree plantation...
GCGGGAAGCGGTCGGGAACGGTCTCGGCGACGATGAACATGGCGGGCAACTTCGGCGGCTTCGTCAGCACCAACGCATTCCCGTGGCTGCGCTCGCTGACCGGACACCCGGCGACCTACTTCCATGTCGCGGCGCTGCTCAACGCCGCCGCCATCCTCTGCTGGAGTGCAATGCGGTCGGTCGATGCGCCGCGGCCGGCTGTGGTCGCCGGGCAGAAGCGGTAACCCTATTACCGCGCCAGCAGCATCAGCACGATTCCCTCGTCGGTCCTTTTGTATTCCACCCGGAAGTGCTCGTCCATCGCCTGCGCCGCCCGTTCGATCCTTTTCACGGTGTCGGCGGTGACCGGATCGCCAACCGAGACGCCGGACTGGGTCAACACCTCCTTCGCGGTTTCCGGGGACACCCGTTCGGTCCTGATCTGCAGGAGACGAAGCGGGACTTCGAGGCCTCCGTCCTGCCTCTCGGGCCGCTTCATCGCAAACCCGACGGGCCGACCCTCGTGGACGAAAATCTGTTCGATCTCGGAACGCGTCTTCTCCAGGCGCATTTTCAGCTCGAGTCGTTGTTCTCCGGTCACCGCCGGATCGTCGATCGCCTTTTCCAGCTCCTCGACCCGATGCTTCGCGAGCTCCAGTCGTGAAACGCTATGCAACGTAACCTCGAGCTCCTCTTTCCGTGCTTGCTCGAGATTCGGTGGTGGTACGCGGAATCTGACCGTGGCGTACGTGGTGGTCGACGCGAGCGCCGCGGGGGAGTAGTGCCAGCGAAGCACGGACTCGAGCGTCGCCTTTCGCAGTTCCTCCGGCCCGCTCAGCACGCGAGCGTCGGAGACTTCACCGTGTTCGTCGAGCGTCATCTCGACCTGGACGTCGCCTCCGACCTTCTGCTCGATCGCCCGGCGTGGGTATTCGGGGCGCTCGCCGTGAAGGAGGTGCTCGCCTCCTTTCAGCACTTGAATGGGTTCGTCCGTGGCCGTCACGGCGTGCTCCTGCGCTTCCAGGGGGAACGAACGGACTGCGACTGCCGCCGCAAATGTCAGCGCGGCCGCGCTCGCGGTCAGGGAAACGATCAGACGTCGGGTAGTCATGGTGCGCTCCTGCAGAATCCGCGCGACGCGCTTCTTCAAGAGATGCCGCCGCAGGAATGGTGATGCCGGTGAAAACGAGGGAAAGAGCCGCGCCCGCGCGACGGCGAGCAGCGACTCGACGTAGCGCTCACGCGAGTCGGTGAGGCGGATGGTGGCTTCATCGACCACCTGCTCGCGCGCCAGCCGGATGCGGCCGATCAGCACCCAGATGGCCGGGTGAAACCACAAGACGCTGACGACCGCTGCTTCGAGGATCTCGGACAGCCAGTCGCGCCGTCGCACGTGCAGGAGTTCATGACACGCGATCGCTTCCTGCACGTGAGCCGGCATCGCGCAGATGCCGGGTGTGAGCACAATCGCCGGCCGAATCACGCCGAACGTGATCGGCCCGGAAATCCGATCCGAAACGTAAAAGCGGGCGCGGACAGGAATCCGGGCGCGGGCGCTGTTGATGGGGTCCGGCAGCGCCTCGAGCGGTACCGACTGCCGGCGCAGCCGCCACAAACCGTACGCGCCGATCGCCAGCCAGATCAGCCTCGCTCCGATCCCCAGCGCCAGAACCAACAGCAGCCTCTCACCTGGTTGCCGGGCCGCAGCTGGTGGGGGTGTGGTGACGAGCGCCTCAGATGGGACTGGAACACTACCGGCGGTTTCAACCGTTGCGGAGGTGACTGGTACGTCGACAATCGTCCACGGCTGGAGAAATGGAAGCGTCAGGCAGGCGAGAAGCAGAAGCCGCCAGTAGGCGAGCACCGCCCGCGGCGCATCGACGCGAAACACGCGAAGCAGGAGCGCACCCGCGCTGACGATCACCAGGACCTGCAGTGCGAACGACGCGATGTTGAGGGGCGAGAGTAATGGCATCATCGTTTCTTCCCTGCCATTCTGGAGATCTCGCGCAGGTCGGCCTCGGTGATCTGATCGTCCTCGAGCAGGTGCAGGACGAGCGGCTGGCTGGCGCCGTTGAATACCCGGTTGACGAACTCGCGCACCATGTCCTTGATGACCTGCTGCTTCGGCCGCGCCGGCCGGTACACGTGCGCGCGGTCCTGCTGTGTGGTCTTCAGGTGACCCTTCTGCTCGAGCGTTTTCAGGCTCGTCATCACGGTCGTGTAGGCGACCGCCCGGTGCGTCCGCAGCTCCTCGTAGACGTCGCGGACGGTCACGCCGTCTTCGTGCTGCCAGACGATCTTCATCAGCTCGAGCTCGTGGGCCGTGAGCGTGGTCGACTTGGGTCTCATACGTACTAGTTAACTAGTACTATATAACGAAGTCAAGCAGAAATTGTTCTGGGTGCCAGGCCGAACTCGCAAACCCGCGAACTGCGAACCGCGACCGGACTTCGGCACCAAACATGCCTACCTCTTCGACCGATGGGTATGCACCCCGTGCGTCGCGCGTTCGTGATCCTGCTGTTCGTAGCGGCAGTGGCCGCGCTGCTCCTGATGCTCGCGCAGGACCAGGTCACGCTCAAGACTCGCAGCGCGGTGGGGGCCGCGGAACCGCGGCATGCGAACTACATCGCGGGCCTGATCGGCGCGCAACTGACGAATGGCAATCGCTTCACCGTTCTCACCAACGGCGATCAGATCTTTCCCGCGATGCTCGAGGCCATCGCCGGGGCGCGCCGCCGCATCAGCTTCGAGACCTACATCTACAAGAAGGGCCAGATGGCCGAGGCGTTCACGCGCGCCTTCGAAGACGCCGCGCGGCGCGGCGTGCGCGTCAACCTGGTCATCGATGCGGTCGGTGGCAGCGCTGTTCCCGACGAGCACGTCCAGCGCCTCCGCGCCGCCGGGTGCCGGCTCGCGACGTTCAACACGCCCAGCTGGTACTCAGTCGAGGAAATCAACTACCGCACTCACCGCAAAATCCTCGTTGTCGACGGAGAGATCGCGTTCACCGGGGGCGTCGGTATCGACGATCAGTGGATGGGCAATGCCCAGGACAAGGAACACTGGCGGGACACGATGGTGCAGGCGGCCGGACCTGTCGCCCGGCTGATGGAAGGCGGGTTCTACGAGAACTTCGCCGAGGCCGCGGGCGAGGTGACTCCCGAGCTCGATGATGTCGGGCCGTCCTCGGAGGACGACGGCGCGGCATTCGTCGTGCGCAGCTCGCCGTCAGGAGGCGCCAGCGACCTCAAGCGGGTATACGTGTTGGGTCTCGGCTCTGCCCGCCGGTCGATTGACATCACGACGCCGTACTTCGTCACCGACGAGTCGAGCCGGTGGGCCTTCGAAGATGCCGTCAGGCGTGGTGTCAGGATTCGCCTGCTCGTGGAGGGTGACATCACCGACGCGATGCCGGTGAAGTATGCCTCGCGGAAACACTACGAGCAGCTGATGGAGCTCGGCATTGAAATCTACGAATACCAGCCGACGATGATGCACACGAAGACGTTTGTCGTCGACGGTGTGTGGAGCATGTTTGGATCGGCGAATTTCGACAACCGGTCGCTCGAGCTCAACGACGAGTTGAACGTCGCCGTGACGAGCCGCGAGCTTGCGGGACGGCTGCTCGCCGATTTCGAGCAGGACGTGAAATCGTCCCGACGCCTCGAGCTCCAGACCTGGCGCCAGCGGTCGATGCTGATGAAAGCCCGCGAGATCTTCTGGTCGTCGTTCGGCGAGATCTTCTGACCGGGCAGGCTAAAATCGTCGGATGGTTCGCGTGCGGTTCGCCCCCTCTCCGACGGGATACCTCCACGTCGGCGGTGCGCGGACCGCGTTGTTCAACTGGTTGTTCGCCCGACGGCACGGCGGCACGTTCGTGCTGCGCATCGAAGATACCGATACCGAGCGCTCCTCCTGGGAGATGGTCGCCGGCATCGTCGAGGGGCTTCGCTGGCTGGGCCTCGACTGGGACGAAGGTCCCGACGTCGGTGGCCCGCATGGACCCTATTTCCAGTCGCAGCGCCTGGACCAGCATCGAGCGGTGGTCAATCGGCTGATCGCCGGCGGCCACGCCTATCCCTGTTACTGCTCGAGTGAAACGCTGCAGGCCAAGCGCCAGGCCGCCGAGGCGGCGGGCGGCGGCTGGATGTACGACCGCACGTGCCGCCAACTCTCACCTGAGGACATCGCCCGGCTCGATACCGCAGGAACACCCCGGGCGATCAGGCTGCTGATCCCCGACGGCGTCACCGCGTTTACCGATCTCGTCCACGGCGAGATCAAGTTCGACAACAGGAACATCGAAGATTTCGTCGTCCTTCGCTCCGACGGTCAGCCCACGTACCACCTGTCCGTCGTTGCCGACGACATCGACATGGCGATCACGCACGTGGTCCGGGGCGACGATCACATCTCGAACACTCCGAAGCACGTCCTGCTGTTCCAGGCGCTGGGGCATGGCGTGCCCGCGTTCGCGCACGTGCCTCTGATTCTCGGCACCGACAAGAAGCGTCTGAGCAAACGCCACGGCGCGACATCTGTTACCGAATACACACGAATGGGTTACCTGCCCGAGGCGATGGTGAATTTCCTGGCCCTCCTTGGGTGGTCGCCCGGCGACGATCGTGAGCTGCTCAACCGAGACGAGCTCATTGCTGCGTTTGCGCTCGAGGGCATCAGCGGCGGCAACGCGGTGTTCAACCCTGAAAAGCTCGACTGGATGAACCAGCAGTACATCATGCGGCTGGCCACCGAAGAGCTCGGCAGTCGCCTCGAACCGTATCTTCGCGACGCCGGATTGTGGCGCGAGGAGTTCGCCACTCATCGACGCTCCTGGTATCTCGGGCTCGTCGACCTGTTCAAGCCGCGTCTGACGCGGCTCACGAACTTTGCCGCGGAAGCCGGACCATTCCTGACAGCTGAGGTCGCTACGGAGGAAGCAGCCGCCAGAAAGTACTTGAAACCCGAACTGGCGGCTCCGTTTCGGGAATTGAGGGCCGCATTCGACGCGCTCGATCCGTTCACCACGACGGCGACCGAGCAGGCACTTCGAAGCATCGCGGAACGTCACACGCTCAAGCCGGCAGCGTTGATCCATGCGACGCGTGTGGCCGTCACCGGTCGCGCCGCCAGTCCTGGCCTCTTCGAGGTTCTCGAGATCCTGGGCCGGCCCGTGGTCGTCGAAAGGATGACGGCTGCTCTCGGGCGGTACCTCCACACCGAGTAACAGCAACCACACGGCCGTGTCGGGGCCGTGTCACTGGGAAGTTTGTACCTACCTGTTCTCGACACCCTGCTGTGCAATCGAGTTCCTGAACTGGGCAAGCGGCCCGACCGTGGGCGCCCTGCTGGGTCCCGTCAGCACTGAAAGGGCAACAACGTTCCGTGACCGGGAAAACGTTTCGCGAGGTTTCCCCATCCTGTATCCCTAATGCCATCAGCAATTTCCAGCCGTGTCGTGGCACTGCCGTTGCAGTTGATGGGCTCGTCCGCCCAGGTGGCAGCGCGGGCGCCGTAGTGGAGACCCCTGACGGGACGGGAGGGAGGATCAAGTGGCCAAGGAAGATCGGGGATTTGCGTCGATGGATCGGGCCAAGCAGCGCGAGATCGCGAGCAAGGGCGGCAAGGCGGCGCACCAGAAGGGAACGGCCCACGAGTGGACCAGCGAGGAAGCGCGCGATGCCGGCCGGAAGGGCGGACTCGCGAGCCACAAGCGTCGTCGTGAGCAGATGATGACCGGTGGCGGTGGCGCCGGCGAAGGCCGCAACGACATGGGCACCGACAGGACTGACACGTACGAAGCTGACGGCAGGGAGCCATCGACGCCGGAGTAGAGCCGTGACGTGCTCGGTCGAGCGGACGAAGAGGATGGCTTCGTCCGCTCGCGCCACCGTGTACACCGGACCGTCCGTGCCGTCCCCTTGATATGATCCGGGCCTCGTGAGCCCGGTGGACTACGCGCGTGCCCGACGCCTGCTGCTCCGCAAAGATCCCGTCATCGCGGGCCTGATCCGGGCTCATGGTGCCTGCGGACTCGCCGACGGTATTCACGTCGACTACTTCGCCGCGCTGGCTCGCTCCATCATCTTTCAGCAACTCTCGACGAAAGCAGCTTCAACTATTCACGCGCGGCTGGTTGGCCTCCTGCCTGACGGCAAGGTGACGGCACCGGCGCTCGCCGCCTTGACAGAAGCGCAGTTACGCGGCGTGGGCATCAGCCGTCAGAAATCGGTGTATCTGCGCGATCTCTCCGGGAAGATCGTGTCTGGCGTCCTCACTCTCGACGGCGTCGAGCAGCTGGATGATGAGGGCGTGATTGCGGCCCTCACGACGGTGAAAGGAATCGGCCGCTGGACGGCGGAGATGTTCCTGATGTTCCGCCTGCACCGTCCGGATGTCCTGCCGCTCGGAGATCTCGGGATCCTGACCGCCGTCCAGCGGGCGTACGGCATGCGAAAGCGCCCGTCGCCGCAACGCCTGCGCAAGTTGGGAGACACCTGGAAGCCGTATCGCTCTGTCGCGTGCTGGTATCTGTGGCGAAGCCTCGACAACGAGGGCTCGGCCCCTTCACCATCCAGCGCCAAGTCATCCCGCGCGAAATCATCCACAGCGAAGAAGCCGGAGAAGCGCAGCCAATGAAGCGGGCGTTGTCATTCGCCGCGGCGATCGTTGTCGTTGCCGCGGTTGCCGCGGTGCCGTCGCGCATCACTGCGCAGACCACATCGCAGAAGAGCTGGGACGTCGCCGGCGAGCTCGGCCCGGCGACGAAGCTGGCGTTCGACACGTCGGAAGGGACGTGGATGAACGTGGACGTGAGCCCGGACGGTAAGCGGATCGCGTTCGATCTGCTGGGCGACATCTACATCATGCCGATCGACGGCACGGGCGCAACGCCGGCGACGCGGCTGACGAGTGGGGCCGCGTTCGACATGCAGCCGCGCTTCAGTCCCGACGGCAGGCGTATCGCCATCTGCAGCGATCGCGACGGACTGTGGAACATCTGGACGATTGACGTCGAGGGAAAAGACCCGCGGCAGCTGTCGCGCGAGCGCCGCTGGTTCGTCAACAGCCCGACCTGGTCGCCCGACGGTGAATATGTCTACGCGCGGCGTCATTTCGTCAAGGAACGCTCGCTCGGCGCCGGCGAAATCTGGATGTACCACGCGGCGGGCGCTTCAGACGGTCTGCAGGTCACCGAGCGCGTCGGCTGGCAGAAGGACAACGGCGAGCCCGATGTGTCGCCCGACGGACGCTACCTCTATTACAGCAAGGACGTCAGTCCCGGTATCACGTTCGAATACAACCGCGATCCGAACGAGACCATTTACGCGGTGATGCGGCGCGACCTCGTGACCGGCCGCGAGCGGCGCGCGGTCAGCGTGCAGGGCGGATCGGTCGCCCCGCAGGTGTCGCCCGACGGGAAGACGCTTGCCTACGTTCGGCGGGTGCGTCTGCGCAGCGCACTGTTCCTCCGGGATCTCGACAGCGGACGCGATCGCGAACTGTTCAGCGGCGTCGACAAGGATCTCCAGGAGGCGTGGGCCGTTCACGGCGTGTATCCACAGTACGCGTGGGTGCCCGACGGCCGCTCGCTGGTGATCTGGGGTGGAGGGAAGATCTGGAAGGTGGATGCGACATCTGGGCGGGGCACGCCGATTCCTTTCACCGCCCACGTCGAACAGACTCTTTATGACGCGCTCCGGTTTCCGCAGAAGGTCTTCACGGACGAATTCCCGGTCCGCATGCTCCGCGACGTGCGGGTCTCGCCCGACGGCAGGAGCGTCGTCTACAGCGCGCTCGGCCACCTCTATGTGAGGGCGCTGCCGTCCGGGCAGGCGCGGCGCGTCACGAAAGACGATCGGTTGGAATTCTTCCCGTCGTTCTCGCGCGACGGGCAGTGGATCGTCTACACCACCTGGTCGGATGCGGAGATGGGGCGCGTCCGCATCGTTCGCCAGGATGGCTCCGCCGGACGCGACATCGTTGCCAGGCCCGGGCACTACGTCGAAGCATCGTTCTCGCCTGACGGTCAGAAGGTCGTCTACCGCCACGCCGGGGGCGATCGAATGCGCGGGCCTTTCTTCGGCGAAGACGCCGGCGTCTATGTGGTGCCGGTCGTCGGCGGCGATCCGGTGCTCGTGCGCGACACCGGCGAGGAGCCGGAGTTCGATCACACGGGCACGCGCGTGTACCTGCGGGAAGTGCGCAACGAGAAGAACACCCTGTTCAGCGTTGGCGTGCCGGCCGGCCGCACCGAGCTTCCCGGCCGGGATGAGATCGAGCATGTGCGCAGCGACAACGCCACCCAGTTCGCGGTCTCTCCCGACGGTAAATGGATCGCGTTCGAGGAGCGGTACAAGACCTATGTCGCGGCGTTTCCGCGTACGGGCCGTGCGGTGGACATCGGTCCTGCGACACAGGCCTATCCCGTTCAGCGGGTATCGCGCGATGCCGGCTTCTATCTGCACTGGTCGGCCGACAGCCGGCGCCTCTACTGGACGCTCGGGCCCGAGCTCTACTCGCGCGACCTCGGAGAAACCTTCGCGTTCGCTCAGTCTCCAGGGGCCGCGGCCAGCAGCCTGAAGGCCGAGCCCGAGGCCAAGGGTATTCCAATCGGGTTCTCGGCGACGGCCGACAAGCCGTCGGGGTCGGTGGCGCTCGTCGGCGCCCGCGTCATCACGATGGCCGGGCTGAAGCCCGGTCCGATCCAGGGCACGCCAGGGGTCATCGAGAACGCGACAGTACTGATCGAGGCGAATCGCATCACGGCGATTGGTCCTTCGTCGTCGGTGCCCCTGGCGGCGAACGTCCGGCGCATCGATGTTCGCGGCAAGACGATCATGCCGGGAATGATCGACGTGCACGGGCATGTCACCAGCGAATCGAACGGGCTGCTCGCGCAATCGAGCTGGCCGCTGGCGGCGAATCTCGCCTTCGGCGTGACCACGTCGCACGATCCGTCGAACGACAGCGAAACCGTCTTCACCAACGCCGAGATGATTCGCAGCGGCGCCAAGCTCGGCCCGAGGTTCTACTCGACCGGGACCGTACTCTACGGCGCCGAAACGCCGATCAAGGCGGCCATTGAAAGCTACGAGGATGCCGTGTCGCACCTGCGACGGCAGAAGTCGGTCGGCGCGTTCACCGTCAAGAGCTACAACCAGCAGCGCCGCGACGTGCGGCAGATGATCATCAAGGCCGGGCGGGAGCTCGAAGTGATGGTCGTGCCGGAGGGCGGCTCCCTCGTCTACATGAACGAGACGCAGGTTCTCGACGGCCACACCGGCGTCGAGCATTCGCTGCCCGTGCCCCGTCTCTACAAGGACGTGGTGCAGCTGTTCGCGAAGAGCAAGGTGGGGTACACGCCGACGCTGATCGTCGGCTACGGCGGGCTGTCGGGCGAGTACTACTGGTATCAGCACAGCAATGTCTGGGAGAACGAGCACTTGCTGCGCTTCATGCCCCGTGAAATCGTCGACGCGCGCTCGCGGCGCCGGACGATGGCCGGCGAGGACGATTTCAATCATGTGCTGATCGCGAAAGGCGCGAAGCAGGTGGTCGACGCCGGCGGATCGGTGCAGCTCGGCGCGCACGGTCAGCTGCAGGGGCTCGGGGCCCACTGGGAGCTGTGGATGCTGCAGCAGGGCGGGTTGTCGCCGATGGAGGCCCTCCGGGCGGCGACCGTCGACGGAGCGCGTTATCTCGGCCTCGACGCCGAGCTGGGGACGCTGGAGAAGGGGAAACTCGCGGATTTACTGGTGCTCGACCGCAATCCGCTCGACGACATCAGGCACTCGGAGTCGCTGGCGTACGTGATGCTCAACGGACGCCTTTACGACGCGACGACGCTCGACGAGATCGGCAACACGCCACGCAAGCGGCTGCCGTTCTGGTTCGAGGTGCCCGAGCGCGGGACCAGGTAACGCCCTTCGAAATGTGTGGAAGGCTGCGGCTGTCGGACGCGCTCGATGTCAGTCAGTCAGGCGATGGACGACAGGAAGCGCCCCGCAGTGGCCGCGACCTCCCCCGTCCATTCGTGACCCCCGTGAAACGTGAACGCCGCGGGGTCGTCGCCGCGGGCCCGCAGCGCCGACACCTCGGAGGCAAGCTTGTGCGCCGTATACCAGTCGTCACGGGCGCCGCGAATCAGCAAAACCCGCGGGAAACGCGACTCCGGGTCGGCCAACAGCTCGGGAGGGATGTCACCGCCGATCGCGATCACGCCGCTGGCGCGCTGGCGTCCTCGCACGGCGGCGCGGAACGCCATCGCGACGCCTTGTGAGAAGCCGGTGAAGACAATCGGTTCCGAGCCCGTACGCGTGAAGTCGATCACGTTGTCCACATAGGCGATGTTGTCGCGAATCGCCTCGTCGCGATCCTGCCGCGTCATCCATCCGGCCACCACGTCCTGGGTCTTGCCGCGGTAAAAGCGGTTGAGCCCCTGCGCCGCGACGAGCGTCCACGCATCCGCTCCGGGCACTTCCGCCAGGCGCTCCATCTGAATCTCCGCGGTCTCCATGTAACCGTGAAACCCGACGAAAAGGCCGCGGGGGAAGCCGACGTCACGGATCAGCACGCGCCCGTGCGCCGGTGCCGCAATCGAAATGGTCCTCACCATCTCAGCGCACCTGAACGCCCCCGCGTCCGCGCCCACCCGGGCCGGGCCCCCACAGCGGCTTCGCCATCTCCCTGCTCCATCGGAGCCAGTCCGCCGACAACTCCTTCACTTTCTCGGGACGGGTCGCCGCGAGATCGCGGGTTTCGCCGATGTCCTCGGCGAGATTGAAGAGCTGAGCGCCCGACAGATCGGGCTGGCTGGTATCGGCGGCGAGTAAAGGCCCTTCCATGCTCTTCACCAGCTTCCAGGGACCTTTTCGAATCGCCATGTGCGCGAACAATCTCCAGTACAACGCCTCGTGCGGCGGCTGCTGAAGTGTGCCGGTCAAGTAGGGAAGGAGGTTTACGCCATCGAGTTTCCATTCCGGCTTCGCTTCGACGCCCGCGGCCGCGAGTGCCGTCGGCAGGACATCGAGCTGAATGATTGGCCGGGAATCGACCTGGCCCTGGGCGAGACGCCCTTTCCACCGAATGATGAACGGCACGCGGATTCCCCCTTCCCACGTCTGACGTTTCGAACCTCGCAGCGGGCCGTTGCTCGACCCGTTGATGGTCGTCCCGGCCATGATCGGGCCGCCATTGTCGCTGAAGAAGAAAACGAGCGTGCTCTCGTCGAGGCTTTCCGTCCGCAGCGCGTCGAGGGTCCGTCCGATGCCGTCGTCCATGGCTGACATCATTGCAGCGTAGGTGCGGCGCTGCGGGTCCGCGATGTCCTTGAATCTCGACAGGTACTTCTCAGTCGCGTGCATCGGGGTGTGGACCGCGTTATAGGCGAGATAAAGGAAGAACGGCCGGGACTTCTCGCGCCTGATGAACGCGACGGCACGATCGGTGAGCACGTCGGTAAGGTAGCCGCCCGCTTCGATCCGGGTGCGGCCTTCGTAGAGAGGATTGCCGCCGTTTGGGGACGATTCGAAGTACGAGTGGTCACCGCCGAGGAACCCGTAGAACTCGTCGAAGCCTCGGGACATCGGGTGAAGGTGCTCCGCGGATCCCAGATGCCACTTGCCAAGGAGCGCGGTTCGGTAGCCGGCCGCCTTCAGACGATCGGCGAGGGTCGACTCGCCTGCCGGCAGGCCGCCGTTGGGTCCGGCGTCCGCGCCCATGTTCACCTCGTGCCCGAACCGTTGCTGGTAGCGCCCGGTCAGCAGCCCCGCCCTCGTCGGGCTGCAGTGCGGTCCCGTGACGTAGGCATCCGTGAATCGAATCCCTGCTCTGGCGAGCGCGTCGATGTTTGGTGTCGGAATGTCCTTGCTGCCGTGCACGCCGATGTCGCCGTAGCCCATGTCGTCGCCGACGATCACGACGATGTTCGGCTGCCGCGTCTGGGCGGACGCGGCACAAGCCGAGACGACGATCGCCAGCGTGACACCCAGAATCTCGAATCGTCCTCGAGTCCGATGCATGGCGTCCTCCCGTTGCGGCTGGCGTGAGGGTTAGCCCGATCCCGGGCGCGCGATGCGCCGGTTCAGTCTGGCCGTTCGTGGGACACGCGAATCGCGCGAGCGGTCGGTTGTCCCGGGACTAATACCCCGCCTTCTTGTCGACGGCATTCAGCAGCGGCGCCCCGATCGAGTAGCGGCGCAGGTTCTCGACATGCAGATCGATCAACCGCGTTTGCCGATCAGGGCTATACCCTGACGTGTGAGGTGTCATCACCACGTTCTTGCAGTCGAAGATCGGGTGCGTCGAGGGCGGCGGCTCCACCGGGAACACGTCGAGCCCTGCGCCGGCGATCCATCCTTCTTTCAACGCCCGGACCAGCGCCAGGTCGTCGAACAGCATGCCGCGCGAGAGGGCCAGGAAATAGGCGGTCTTCTTCATGCTGCGGAAGACCTTCTCGTTGAACATGCGCTCGGTTGCCGGCGTGTGCGGCGCCGCGGCGACGAGCACATCCACTTGCGGGACCATCGTCATGAACCATGAGGGATCGTGCAGCTCGGCGACCGAGTCCGGCCGCGGCATCGGCTTGGCGTCGGTCCCGACGACCCGCATATCGAATCCGCAGTGCGCGCGGCGCGCGAGCGTGCTGCCAATCCCGCCCATGCCGACGATCCCCATGGTCTTGCCGGCGAGCTCGACGTGATCGGCGGATTTGGCCGTGCCGACCGGTTTCATCTCGTGCCTTGCGAACTGCGGCACGTAGTGGGTGCTGATGCCGCGCGTGAGGCAAAGAAGCATGCCCATCGCGGTTTCCGTAATCGCCGGCGCGAACGTCCGCGCCATGTTGGTCAGCGCGATCGGGCTGGTCATGAACTCGCGATCGAGGGTCTCGACACCGGCGTTGCCCGCCTGCACCCACTTCACGTTGGTCGCGGCTGGGAGGTCGGCCCCAGTCAGGGTGCCGAAGACAACTTCCGCTTCGGGCAGCCGCTTGCGGAACTCGGCCGGCGTTTTCACGACGATCAGCTCGATGTTGGGCGCCGCGGACTTGAAGCGCTCGAGCTCGTGCGGCTCGAACGCGGTCGCGGTGAGCACCCGGATCGGCTCGGAGGATCGCCGCGCCGGCGGCTGCGCCGGCTGAGTGGCGACCACTGCCTGACGATCTTGTGCATCGACGGTCGTCGTAGCGGCCGCGGCCGCGCCGGACACCAGAAACTCGCGACGTGACGGCTGGATCTCGCGCATGGGCGCGAACCTTAGCACGAATGGCCGGTTCCGGAAGGGGTAGGTCGGCCGCGAAGCGGCCGACCTAGACGAAGCTCGCCCGAAGGGCGAGCGAAGTCTGGCTGGGTGTTCGGGACGATTTAAGCAACTGGGTTATCCGTACGGCCTGAACTGTTGGCGGCTCGATGGCGGTTGGTGAACACACCGCATAGAATCACGCGGGATGCCGAGCGCCGCGTTGCCGATGCACTACGCCACGACCAGTGATGGAGTGCGCATCGCCTACCTCAGTGTGGGCGACGGGTCGCCCCTGGTCTTCGGGTCCAATATTTTCGGCGACGCCAGCCGCTATTGTGCCTGCGACCCGCATGTTCGCGAGGTGACAGACCGACTGGCTCATCTCGGGTGGCGTGTTATTCGTTACGACCACCGCGGGATGGGCGCGTCCGACCGAAACGTGTCGGACCTGAGCCTTACCGCAAGAGTCCGCGATCTAGACGCTATCGTCCGCGCGTTGAACCTAGAGGGCTTCGCGTTGGGAGGTGTGGATATCGGCGCGGTTACAGCGGTCGCCTACGCGGTGGAGCACCCTGAGGCGGTCTCGCACCTGTTGCTGTTAAGCCCGTGGGCGTCGGGCGCACGCTATCTTCAGATCCCTGCGCTCCGTGCCGCATATTCTGCCGAGGCGCCCGGCGAGCATGAATGGCGGCTGTTCGCAAACATCCTCAGCAGCGTGGCCGCAGGATTCAAGGACCCGGAGGGCGTTCGACGACACACGGACGCGTTCCTGCAGACCACATCTCCGCATGCTCTTTCAGCGTTCAACGCCGCGAATGCGCGGATCGATATCCGCGGTCTTCTTCGGAGGGTCAAGGCCCCAACCCTTGTCACTCACGAACCGTCGTTTCCATTTGGGTCGTTCGAGCTGTGCCAGGAAGTTGCCGCAGGAATTCCACACGCGGAGTTCCTCGTCGTCAACGAGAACTCGATCGCCGGCAGGGAGCACGGCGAAAACGTCGCCGCAATTGACCGGTTCTCGCGGACCGGTACGGCGATGGCCTCGCTGCCGGCGACACCCGTCGAATCGGTTAAGCCGTCGTATGTCGATACGTTAACGTCGCGCGAGATCCAGGTGCTTCGGCAGGTGGCCAATGGAGCGACGAACAAGGAAATCGCGGCCGACCTAGGTGTTGCGGTGTCGACGATCGAACGACACCTGGTGAACCTGTATGCGAAGCTCGGTGCACGCGGGCGCGCCGAAGCGATCGCGTTCGCTGTCCGGAACGGAGTGGGACGTCCTTCGTAAGAGAGAAGCTTCTACAAGGTTTCCCTCATCGGCCTGAAGGCGTTCAAGGATGGCGAAGCCAACGTCGACCCGCTAGAGTTCGTACCGATGGGAGCTCAGACCTCCAGACCTTGGATGACCCGAACCGGGTGGGTTCTCACCGGGCTCACCGCTGCGAACATCATTCTCGACAGTTTCGGGAAGTTCTTTCCGCCGGCACTTCTCCTCGAGGAAATCCATCGACTTGGGGAGCAGGAGATTCCGCTGGTTCCTTTGGGCATTCTGCAACTCACCGTCGGAGTGCTGTATCTGATTCCGAGAACCTCAATTCTCGGCGCGATTCTGATGACCGGTTTCCTGGGCGGTGCGGAGGCGATTCAGATACGCGTGAGTGGCAGCGGAGCCTTTCTGACCATGCTCCCGCTGTTGCTGGGACTGCTGGCTTGGGGTGGGATCTGGCTGCGGGACGAAAGACTACGGAACCTAATCCCGTTGAGGGCTCCGCTACTCAAACCCGAAGTCACTACCCCGACCCCGACGTAATTTCTTCCGGTTCCAGTACCGAGAAGCTGTGCCGTCTTTCAGCGTTGCGGAAAACGCGTCAGGGATTCGAACCGCCCTGATCTCCGCAACTGTGTGACGACGCTAGGGGTCGGGAATTGGCTGGGAGGCAGGGATTCGAACCCCGATAACGTGGTCCAGAGAGCGGTGAATGGGTTCCGGTCCGTGCCGGTCCGCTCCGTTTTGTTGGCGTTCTCCGCGTTACTGATTCATTGGCCTCCCCTACGTTCTGCTTTGTTCACGCACAAGATGTCTCATTGTGTCTCAGGCTCCGAAGGAAACTGGTCGGGCCATGCTTTAAGCCCCGCTCGTCCTGCCGCCTCCCACAGCTGCTGATCGAACGTCGCCAGGATGATCTCATGACCAATCGATTCTTGCCACGTCAGAGCCGACGCGAGTTGGACAGTGTCGTAGCCACGCAAGCCCTGCTCCCAGGCCAGCCTCTCGGCTCGCTCCACCACGGCTTCCGTGACCGGCACGCGCACGAGATCCGGCCAATCTCCCGCGAACCTTCGTTGGGCGTTCCGCGCAACGTCGTGCGTGACAACGCCTGTGCGGACAGCCTTGGCGAGCGCTGCCGCGACTTCAGCGCGGCTGACGATCGACGTGGCGGTCATCTCGGAATCAGCGGTCAGCGCGATCGTCTCCCGTGAGCCGCGCTCGACGATATACCGCTTCACGAGCGCGCTCGCGTCGAGATATGCAATCACTCGCGGTTTTCGACGACCAGATCGGCGACAGTCTTGCCGGCGCCGACCTTGCCTGCGGGTTTCGCCGGCCTGAGGCGCCGCCCACTCCACACAATCGCGCCTGACTTCCGTAGCGCCTCAACACGATCGCGCAGTGAGATCCCCTCGGGAATGATGCGAGCGACCGGCTGGCCATGGTCAGTGACCACGATGGTTCTGCCGGCCCTGACCTCGCGCACGCATTCGCTCAGCGTTGCCTTGAGTTCCCGGATGCCGATCCGTTTCTCTCGTGTCCCCATTGAGACTACATTCTATCAGATGTAGCCTCGATGGCCGTAAGGTGCGTTTAATAGGCCGACCAGTCATGCGGCCTCTCGATGGTAGAAACGGAGGAGTCCGCCGAGGCGGTCGCGCCGCCGCACGGTGGTGGCCGTGCGCTGAGGCGGTGCCGCGTGCTGCAGAAGCCGGTTGTCGAGTCCCTGGTGGTTTCGCTCGCGGTGATAGTGATCGACGTACTCCCGCCTGAGGAGGCGCAAGTGGCCGTCACCGAGCGGGACCACTCGATTGAGACATTCCTCTTTGATCGACCGAACAAACCTCTCGGCATACGCGTTGAGATTGGGACTCCTCGGCGGCAGGCGAAGGGGCTGGATCCCGGCGCTGGTCAGGATGTCGGCAACGGCACGGGAATAGGGGGGATCCCGGTCATGAATTAGATAATGCGCGGTCCGTAGAAACCCATCAACGGGATCCGTGAGTGTGCGGACCATTTGCTCCACCCACGCGCCGCCGGGCTGGGGGTGGATGCCGGCGATCTGTACACGGCGCGTCTGCAGCTCGATCACGAAGAAGACGAGGTACCGCCTGAGACCGCCGAGCGTGAGCACTTCGACCGTAAAGAAGTCGGCAGCCGCGAGGCCGGCCCAGTGTGCGAGCAAGAACGTTTTCCAAGGTGTGTGCCGACTCCGCTCGGGGGCCGGGTCGATCCCGTGGTCCTGTCAGAATCCGTTTCACCGTGTTCCGGGCAACCTCGTGACCGAGGTTGGCAAGCGCACCTTGGATCCGCGAGTAGCCCCACTGCGGATTCTCGCCCGCCATCTGCACCACAAGGTCAGCGATGTCTCGGCGCGTCATCGGGCGGCCTCGCCGTCTTCGAGGACTGCCGTCGTACTTCTGGGCGATCAACTTCCGGTACCAGCGGAGGATCGTGTCCGGAGCGACGATACCGGCCACCTGCATCAATGCGCGCCGGCCAAGTCGCTTGCCGCGCACCGCGAGTCGACGGCGCTGGGCGTCAGTGAGCCGAAGCGGTCAGGGACCACGTAGCTCGGGCATACACATCGGCGAATACATAGTCGCCGTATTCAATAGTCGCGGGCGCATGTGTGTAACCGCGTTGAGCGAAAAATGTCTTGACCTCGGACCACGCAGAACCACGTACCGGAAAGGCTGCAGGCAGATAACGGTAATGCCCGCGATAGAAGAGTCGTGAGCGACGCAACGATTGCGTCAAGAATCTTCAACGCTGTTCCAGTTCTGCAGACCAGCGGTATGCCACTCGCGCAACTTCGGCGAGGGTGGCGTCGCGATCGCCATCGGGCCCGCGGGAGCCCTTAAGGAATGCTGCGATTACCAGGTGTCCACGACCGCCAGGAAGAGTCATCACCGCGTTGTCGTTTTGCGCCGCCCGGATGCCGTCGGTTTCTCCGGAGGTGCCGGGGCGCAGCGCCACTCGAGTGCCCGGCGGCAAACCTGCCCGCAGCCGCGTATCGCGCGCGTGCATTTCAGTCATTTCCGCGAGCAGCCATGCGGTATGTTGTTCGTTCACCAGCTCGCCGCGCACGAGCCGTGCGAGGAGGGTGGCCATCGCGTCCGGCTTGGCTGAGTCGCGGCGGTCGAGCACGAACGCCGCTGCCGCTTTCCGACGGGCAGACAGGGGCGTGTGATCGACTTGGTTCGCAAACCGCTCCAGCGAAAACGGCCGGATGCGGTCGACGCAGCAAAGCCCGTAATAATCAGCCGCGAATTCCAGCTCATAACGATTGATGTTGATGCCGCTGAGGCCGAGCGAGCGGAGTGTCGCGGCTACCGCGGAGGGGCCTCCCACCATGCGAAGCAGCGTATCTGAGGCGGTATTGTCGCTGACTCGGGTAACCGACGAAATCAACTCGCGAACGGTCGCGATCCGTGGACCCGTTTTTTCGATTTCACGTGCGAGTGGCGAAAAACCAGGGCGACGATCTTCAGATCCCAAACGAATCGAACGGGACAGGTCGAGCTTGCCTGCTTCTGCCTGACGCAGCGCATGGATGACGATGGGAAGCTTGTAGACGCTCATCATCGGAAACCAGTCGTCGCCGTTGACGCCGGCTCCCGTACCGGACTCGACGTGCAGGACTCTCACACCGAGCGTTCCAGAGGTCGAGGCGGCAATGCGGGTGAGCTCTCGCGCAAGGTCGGTCGGCTGCGGCGGCGCAGTTCGAACCGCGCGGAACCCGTACGCTATAGATAGGGGGCCGCTGCGGTCCGTTGCTGCGGTTATCTTGGTGCACCCCAGCACGAGAGCGACTGCGCACACGAACCGGGATTTTCTGATCACCATCGAGCTCACTTTAGCGGGTGCGAGCGATATGCACCGCACCTTTTCGATGAACGGTCGCAACCGCGCGTGAGCGGTCGGTCGCCTGCGTACGGGATTGCTACCATGCGGCCGTTGCGCCATGGACCTCACCCGAAACACCGCAGGACGCTTTTGGCTGTTGCAGGCTGCGGGCTGGAGCATCTATGCGCTGGATCGCTACCTTTCCGAGCAGTCCTTTTTTCCGTTTTATTTCATCTATCTGTGCATCGCGTTCGCGCTGACGAGTGTCGTTCTACGGCCGCTTTATCGCGCCGTCTACCGACGGCCCCGGGCGCCCCTGGAATTGCTCGCTGTCAGCGTCGCCGCATCCGTTCTGGCGGCCGTGCTCTGGCTCTTGGCGCGCGAAATTGCTGAAGAAACGAGCGGACCTGAGAATTGATCATGCTCGATGCGCAAGCCGAGGTCCAACACCGATCTTCACAAGCCGATCCGGATATCGCGCCTGCTCCTGAAGCTTGACCAGCGTCTCGACTATCGAGCATAAAGTGCCGCCGAAGATGCGTTCGGCATCAGAATACGGTTCGTAGTGACGCTGTCGTTGAGTCGGCACAGCTACGCGGAATTCGTCTGTCCCTGAGACGCGCCAAAACAGCGTGTCAAGAGCCTACGCCAGCCAACTCGCTCGATCTCTGATGTGGAAAAGAGTGAAGGATTTACGAGGAAAAATGAAGATGGTCGAGAGGCGGATTCCGTTTAGACAAACCGCTGTATTCGGCTCGCAGTTTCGGAGGTCACGTGATTTCCGATAGCGTCGCTCACGTGAAACTTACTCCAGCCTTGACCGGACTGTTCGGCCCACCGA
>Ga0075418_10003028_pt1 | contig 19187 bp, 14 predicted proteins | sample SoiMetdeltSBSDD2_FD_81776 | JGI IMG/M metagenome (GOLD analysis project Ga0075418, IMG submission 81776) | Bulk soil microbial communities from a Populus tree surrounding site in Tennessee, USA - Soil MetaG P. deltoides SBSDD2 | ecosystem: Environmental > Terrestrial > Soil > Tree plantation...
GCGCTGGACATTTGACGGGGGCTGCTCCTAGTACGAGAGGACCGGAGTGGACGCACCTCTGGTGTACCGGTTGTCACGCCAGTGGCATCGCCGGGTAGCTATGTGCGGAAGCGATAACCGCTGAAAGCATCTAAGCGGGAAGCGCGCCTGGAGATTAGATGTCCCGGAGGGTAACCTCCCTGAAGGGTCGGGATAGACCATCCCGTTGATAGGCCGGATGTGGAAGGGCTGTGAGGCCTTAAGCTAACCGGTACTAATTGCCCGTGCGGCTTGATCCTATAACTCTGGGCATGGCCCGCAGCAGCTGCTGTCGGCCGGGCTCGGGTGAACTAGGGTTTGCCACAGATACAATCACCCACCTTTACTTCTTCCAATTCAGGGTTTCAGCCGTGAGCTGAAATCCTCAAGGCTACGTCTGACGAACATAGCGAGGTGGTCCCACCCCTTCCCATTCCGAACAGGGCCGTGAAACGCCTCAGCGCCGATGATAGTGCGGTGTATTCCGTGCGAAAGTAGGACATCGTCAGGCACCCATAAAAACAGACGCCTCACCCAGTCGGGTGGGGCGTTTGTTTTTGTGGTGCCGCCTGAGAGATGAACGAGGGAACGACAACATGCCGACATGATTCTCCGTCGCACCGCCCTGCGGTGCATTGTGTTTGGTCGGCACGTTGCTCGGGCCCCACGAATGTATCCGCCTTCCTCCTTCCGCCTTAGAATATCTAGGTGTTCACCGCCATCGACCACCTCATGATCTGCGTCCCCGACCTCGCGCGGGGCGCCGAGCAGTACCGCCGCCTCGGCTTCAACGTCCAGCCCGGCGGCACCCATCCCGGCAAGGGCACTCACAACGCGATCGCCTTCAACGACCCGGACTACCTCGAGCTGCTGGCGATCCACGACCCGGAGGAGGACCGGGCGGCCGAGACGGCGGCGGGGCGGTTCCGGCGCGAGCGGGCCGCGTTCATCGCCGCGGGCGGCGGGATCCGATACGTGGTCCTGCAAAGCGACGACATGGCGGCGGACGTCAGCGCCATGCGCGCGCGCGGGGTGGACGTGAGCGACGTTCTGGATGGCCGGCGCGCCCAGGGCGGGCAGGAGTTCCGCTGGAAATGGGCGATGCTCGGCCCGGATAGCCCGCTGCCGCTCTTCTTCATCCAGCATCTCACGCCGATGGCGGAGCGCCGCAAGCACACGCCTGGCGCGGGCCCTCATCCCAACGGCGTGCGCTTTCTCGAGCGCACCTACATCGTTGTGCATGATCTCGAAGCGTCGGTGGCGCTCTACTCGAAGGTGCTGGGCGTGTCCGAGCCGCGGATGTACAAGGGCACGGTGATCATGTCGCACATGGCCGTGTTCCAGCTCGGCCCCGCCGGCCTCACGCTCGCGCACCCCTACGCGCCGGGCCCGGCCTCCGAATCGCTGGAGCGCCGCGGCCCCGGCCCGTTCCAGGCCCTGTTCCGCACCACCAGCATGGGCGCCGCCGCGCGCTGGATGGAGAAGAATGGCATTCCGCCGCCCGCCATCGGCACCCGTGACACCGGTGAAAAGGCCATGCTCGTCATGCCCGCCGACGCCTGCGGGGCGTACATCGGCTTCGTCGGCCCCGAATGATCCCCTCCTCGCGCTGGGACTTCTGACCATGTTGTGGATGTACCGCCGGCGCGCGGTACGGATTTTTCGATAGCGATTCTGCTGTCCGACTAGAACGGCGCCCAGGGGCGCCGTTTTGCGTTCTGGTCAATGAAAATCCCTCGAACTCGTCGCGAGCCTTCCCAGCAACCGCGAGTGATCCACCAGCCGGTGCGCGACGAGGTGCAGGACTTCGCCTTCGCGCTGTATCACGCCGTAAACACCCAGCAGGCGCGAGCCCAGCAGCTCGCGCCGCTGGCTTTCCACGAGCCGGCGCCAGACCACGACGTTCACGTACCCGGTTTCATCCTCGAGCGTGACGAACACGACCCCGCTGGCGGTGCCTGGCCGCTGGCGGCAGGTGACGATGCCGGCGGTGCGGCCCGGCCGGCCGTCGGGCATGGCGGCCAGCTCCGCGGCGGAGGCGAGCCGCATGCGCTTCAAGCGCGGGCGCAGCAGGGCGAGCGGATGGCGCCCCAGCGTGAGCCCCAGGCTGCGATAGTCTGCGACGATATCCTCGCCTTCTCCCGGTGCGGCGAGGGCGGGCCGGGTCTCGATGATAGTCGTCTCGCGCAGCAGCCCGGGCCGGATCTCAGCGCCAGCGGCGCCCCAATGGGCCATGCGGCGATGTCCGGCCAGCGCGGCGAGCGCCCCCGCGTCGGCGAGATTTCTGCGATCGCGCCGGTCGAGTTCCGCGCGCAACGCCAGGTCTTCGACATTGCCGAACGGCGCGATGCCACGCGCCGCGACGATGCGTTGCGCCGCGGCTTGCGATAAGCCCTTTACCATGAGCAGGCCGAGCCGTACCGCGGGCTGAGGAGGCAGTGACCGGTGACCAATGACCAATGAACGGTCGTTGCCGCTTCGTTCCAACGTGCATTCCCAGTCGCTCGCGGTAATGTCGGCGGGCCTGACTTCCACACCGTGCCGGCGCGCATCCTGCACGAGCTGCGACGAAGTGTAGAAACCCATCGGCTGGCTGTTCAGCATGGCCGCAAGGAAGGCGGCGGGCTCGTAGTGCTTCAGCCAGGATGAGACGTAGGCGAGGAGCGCGAAGCTCGCCGCGTGGGACTCGGGGAAGCCGTACTCCCCGAAGCCGCAGATCTGCTTGTAGATCTGCTCGGCGAACTCGACCGGGTAACCGCGCTCTTTCATGCCGTTGATGAGCCGCGGCTCGAACTGCTCCAGCCCGCCCTTGCGCCGCCACGCCGCCATGGAGCGCCGCAGCCCGTCGGCTTCTCCTGGCGTGAAGCCGGCGGCGACGATGGCGAGCTGCATCACCTGCTCCTGGAAAATGGGCACGCCCAGCGTGCGCTCCAGCACCTGCCTGACCGCTGCCGAAGGGTAGGTGACGGGTTCCTTCCCCTGGCGGCGGCGCAGGTACGGATGCACCATGCCGCCCTGGATCGGGCCGGGGCGCACGATCGCGACCTCGATCACGAGGTCGTAGAACTTCTCCGGCGCGAGTCGCGGCAGCATGGACATCTGGGCGCGCGACTCGATCTGGAATACGCCGATGGTGTCGGCGCGACGGATCATCTCGAACACCGCCGGGTCGTCGCCCCTGCCGTTGATTTCCGCCATGGTGAGCGAAGAGCTGCGGCAGAGGTTGACGAAGGCGAGCGCACGGCGGATCGCCGAGAGCATGCCGAGCGCAAGCACGTCCACCTTGAGCAGCCCCAGCGCGTCGAGATCATCCTTGTCCCACTGGATCACGCTCCTCTCCGGCATTGCGGCGTTCTCGATCGGCACGAGCCGCGACAGGGGGCCGCGCGAGATCACGAAGCCGCCGACGTGCTGCGACAGGTGGCGCGGGAAGCCGACCAGCACGCGGACGAAAGAGACCAGCCGGCGGATGACGGCGCTCTCCGGGTCGCAGCCGGCTTCCCGCAGGCGCTCCCCCAGGGTATGCCGGCTGTCCCACCACGCCAGCGATTTCGCAAGGCGATCGACCTGCGCCAGCGTGAGCCCTAGGGCCTTGCCGACGTCGCGCACCGCGCTCTTCGGCTGGTAGGTGATGAGGGTGGCCGCGATGGCGGCCCGGTCGCGCCCGTACTTCTCGTAGATGTACTGGATTACCTCCTCGCGCCGCTGGTGCTCGAAATCCACGTCGATGTCGGGCGGCTCGTTGCGCTCGCGCGAGATGAAGCGCTCGAACAGCACGCTCATGCGCGCGGGATCCACCTCGGTGATGCCGAGGCAGTAGCAGACGGTGGAATTCGCCGCCGAGCCGCGGCCCTGACAGAGGATGTTCCGCGAGCGCGCGAACTCCACGATGTCGTGAACGGTGAGGAAAAAATGCTCGTAGCGCAGCTCGGCGATGAGCTTCAGCTCGTGCTCGACCAGGCTACGCACCTCGTCCGGGGCTCCGCGCGGGAAACGCCGGCGCAGGCCCCGTTCCGTCAGCTTCCGCAGCCAGGTGCCCGGCGTGTGTCCCGGGGGCACGATCTCGCCGGGATACTCATAGCGCAGGCTGTCGAGGGAAAAATCGCAGCGGCGGGCGATCTCCAGGGTTTCGGCGAGCAGCTCCGGGGGATAAATTCGCTCGAGCCGCAGCGGGTGCCGCAGGTGGCGCTCGGCATTGGGATGCAGGGCGTAGCCGGCCTGCGCGACGGGCACGCCGATGCGGATGGCGGTAAGAACGTCCTGCAAGGGGTGTCTCGACCGGACGTGCATGTGCACGTCGCCCGCGGCGGCCAGGGGCAGCCCCGAGCTCTCGGCCAGCGCGGCGAGCTCCCGCAGCCGGGCGCGATCGTTGGGACCCGCCAGAAGCTCCGCCGCGATCCATGCCCTGCCGGGAAAGGATGCGGCGACGAAACGCGCCTGCCGGGGATCGAGTTCTGCGCCCGGCACGAGCAGCGCCAGGCAATCGGGCAGACCGCTATTCAGATCCTCGCGCGTGAGGCGATAACTGCCTTTCTCCGCGCGTCTGCGTCCGAGCGTAATGAGTGCGGACAGGTTCCCATAGCCTTCGCGGCTGGCGGCGAGCAGGACGAGCTTCAGCCCGTCCTCCAGGCGGATCTCGCTGCCCGTGATCAGCTTGAAGCCGGACTTCTGCGCGGCTTCGGATTTCTTCGCGGCTTCATGGGCCCGAACCACGCCGGCAACCGAGCATTCATCGGTTATCGCCAGCGCCTTGTATCCAAGCTCGCACGCACGCGTGACCAGCTCGGCCGGATACGAGGCTCCGCGCAGAAAGGTGAAATTGGAGAGGCAGTGCAGCTCGGCGTAGCCGGGGAAAGGTGACATGACGCGCTGCTGAACACTATCTACGGTTAATCTGGTTTTCAGGAGAAGTAGCCGTGCAGATACCATCCCCCGCCGGCGCGGCACTCGCGATAAATCCAGAGCAGGGACTGGGCGGGATTGCGCGCGACGAAATATTCGCGGGCGATGTCGTTATTGTCCCACCAGCCCGACTCGATCAATTCGGGGCCGGCGATCAGCGCCAGCGGTCCGTCCTGCTGCGGTTTGCCGTCTACGTCTGCGAGCGGACGCGGCGCATGCAGCACCCAGAGCGGACGCGAGAGGGGCAGCCAGGCGCCCCGGTCCGAAGTTCCCGGCTCGCGATTCTGGCCGATGCTCGCATCGATGCGCCAGGCGTACTCCGGCCGATGGTCTGCGACGGTGTCGAGCCCGTGCACCGCGTTCTCGCCCAGGCGCGCGCGCAGGCGCTCGATCAGCCGCACGATGGTTTCCGCCTGCTCCCGCGCGTCGGGCAGCAGCGCCAGGTTGCGCGCGGCGAGCGGCATGAGCAGCAGGGCTTTCAGCGCGATCGCGGTTGCCGGGGAGGGGAGCGCAAGACGCTCCAGGCGCTCGCGCAGCACGGTGACGAGATGCTCGGTATCGCGGGTGGCGGTCGCGAGATTCAATTCGAAGCAGGTATCGTCGCGGTCTTCGTGAGCGAGCCTGAAATGCAGGCGTTGCGCACCCTTGCCTGCGGCAGCCAGGAAGCCGCATAGATCGGCGAGCAATCGCCGGAAGGCAAACAACAGCGCTCCGGCTTCCTCGACCGGGGCGGGCAGTTGCAGCGTAGCCGCGAAGCCCGCAGGAGGAACGAAAGCCGGGAGCGGATCGGGAATATGGCCCAGTGCGCGGTCGAGCGTGGCCAGCAGTTCCTGTCCCATGCGGCGGGCAAGACCTGCCCGCGGCAGCTTGAGGCAGGCGCCGATCGTGCAGACCCCGATATCGGCGAGCAGGGTATCCGACCCCGAGGGCAGCCCGAGAACGTCCACGGAAAGCTGCGCGATGCCGGCGCGCAGCGCATCGCCGTGCTGGATCCTCACCGGGAGTCCGGCGCGCGCGAAGAATTGCGCGGCGAGCGGCGTGGGGGCGCAGGCGAGGGAGAAGGTATAGCCCTGGCTTTCCAGTTCCTGCTCGATCCGCTTCCACAGGCGGGTGAGGCCGCCGAATATTTTGAGCGATCCTCCGATTTCAAGCAGCACTTCGGGCAGCACTCCGGTGCCCGGCGCGATGCTGACCGTGGGACTGAATTGAATCGCGCCTGCGGCGATGTGCTCCAGCGCGGCGCGCTCCGCGGCCGGGTCCCGTGTCAGGATGCGCAAATCGGTGGCCAGAGCCGAGGCGGCGGCGACCGGCATGCCGGGACGTACGCCGTGGCCGCGGGCCCTGGAATTACAAGCCACTATCCCGGCATGGGCGCCGGGAGAGGAGGCGACGGCAAGCGGGCCAGGGTGAGCCACGCCGCGCGTGAAGGTCTCCAGAGGCAGCGAGGGGAAGCGCAGCGCCAACCACAGCATGTTGAAGCCTCTGCATTTCCGGGGAGAGGGTGGGTGCTCAGGACACCGCTTCCAGCGGCCGTGCCCGGCAAGGGGCGGGAGGAGGGCTGGCCCGGACGTGCGCCGGTGCCATGCCGTGCAGGTCGAGCGCGACAGGAGCCGGCACCTCGCCGCCACGGCGCTTCAACACGCGCACCAGCGTCCGGCTTTGCGCTTTGGCGACGTGCAGACGCAGCGCTGCCGGTGAAGCGGGCGCCACACGGGTCGGCCGGAACATCAGCATGGCCGCGCCGCCGCTTTCAGCGGCGAGCTGCAGGCGCCGCAGCGAGCGTTCGGGCACGTGATCGAACCAGGCAAGCACCGCCGCGCATACCTGGGAACGCAGCGCCTGCTCGCATGCCCACAGGCCGTCATCGGCCGTCGCAGGGCGCACCAGCATGAGCCGTGACAGCATCACGCCATGGGCAGCGAAGGCGGGTGCATAAGGCACATGGGGCGGCGCGACCAGGGTGAGCCAGCGCCCGGACCGGGTGAGATGCGCGGCAGCGGGCATGATGAGCTGCAGTTCGCCTACCCCGGCGCGCTCGACGTGTATCTCGGTCAACGCCCCTGCGGGCCAGCCTCCCCCCGGGAGCAGTACGTCGAGCTCGGCGAATCCCGTCGGCACGCTGGGGACCACGACCCGCGCGCAGTCGCCGCCGCGCCAGACGGCGGGGTGCTGCAGAACGGTGTCGAGAGCGGAGGACATGGCTGAAACTTCGAGAGAAGAGAGGAGAAAGGGGAGAGGAGAAAGAGCAGCGCGTGACCGGTTTGACGCCTCTCTCCTATCGTCTATCTACAGAGAACGTCCGTTGCGGATCACGCCCACCGCTATGCCTTCGATGGCGAAGGCTTCACGCTTCGGGTTCACCGAGATCGCCCTGAAATCAGGATTCTCGGGCAGCAGGTGGACGAGGCCGCCCTGGCGCTTGTAGCGTTTGACCGTAACCTCGTCGTTGATGCGCGCCACCACGATTTGCCCCGCACGCGGCTCGCGTGCGCGGTGCACGGCGAGAAGATCGCCGTCCAGGATGCCGGCATCGCGCATGCTCGAGCCGCGCACCCGCAGCAGGTAATGGGCGCGTGGCCGGAACAGGGCGGGGTCGATCTGGTAGCGGCCTTCGATATGGCTCTCGGCGAGGATGGGGCTGCCGGCGGCGACGCGGCCTACCACCGGTATACCCTGCGGTGCCTTGAGCGTGAGCCCGCGCGAGGCGCCGGGAGCCATCTCGATCGCGCCTTTGCGCGCCAGCGCTCTCAGATGCTCTTCCGCGGCATTGGGGGAGCGAAACCCCATGATGCGGCAGATCTCGGCGCGGGTCGGCGGGTAGCCCCGGCTCGCGAGATGCTCCTGGATCAGCTGCAGAATTTCTGCTTGACGTGGAGTGAGCTCGTCCATTCCTGCTCCATGATGAATCGCGCCTTATATGTAATTATATACAGTATACCAGGTCCGGCCAACCGCGGCAGGCAAGCTCCACTTTTCCGCCGCAGAAGAAACAGCCCCGCAGGCCGTGTCTCATGCAGAAACGATCTGAAAGACAAGGATTTTTATCCATTCAGGCAGCGCCATGCCGTCCTTAACCTATTGGATCCGAGCGTGATTTTTGTTACACTTCTCACCCCCGATTCCCGGGGGAGAACAGAAGATGGGCTGGCCGGCCCATTTTTTGTTTGTAGCGCGAGTTTTACGGCCCGTATGGATTTGAGCGACTTACTGGAAACCACCGTGACCGGCATGGGCTACGAGCTGGCAGGTCTCGAGCGCCCCGCGAGGGGCGGGCTCCTGCGTGTTTACATCGACAAGCCGGGCGGCGTGAACGTGGATGACTGCGCGGCGGTAAGCCACCAGCTTACCCGGGTGCTGGCGGTGGAGAACGTCAGCTACGACCGGCTCGAGGTGTCCTCGCCGGGGCTGGACAGGCTGCTCAGGAAGGAGCGGGATTTCGCGCGCTTTGCCGGGCAGAGGGCGCGGGTGAGAATGCGCATGCCGCTGGACGGGCAGCGCAATTTCACCGGGGTGGTGCGGGAAGCCGGCGCGGGCAGGGTTGAGCTGGAGGTGGACGGGAAAGTGGTGTCGCTGGAGCTCGCCGACATGGAAACCGCCCGCCTGGTGCCCAATATATAGGGTATGGAGAAAGCGATGAGCCGCGAGATTCTTTTGCTGGTGGATGCCCTGGGACGGGAGAAGAACGTCGACAAGAACGTCGTTATCGGGGCGCTCGAGCAGGCGCTCGCCTCCGCGACCAAGAAACGGTTCAACGAGGACGTCGACATCCGCGCAGTCATGGACCCTGAGACCGGGGAGTTCACCTTTTTCCGGCGCTGGGAGATCGTCAACAACGCGGATATCGAGGTCCCGGCCAAGCAGTACAAGCTGCACGAGGCGCAGGAGATCAACCCCGAACTCAAAGTGGGCGAATTCATCGAAGAGCCGGTCGAGGGCGTGCAGTTCGGCAGGATCGGTGCCCAGACCGCCAAGCAGGTCATACTGCAGAAGATCCGCGACGCCGAGCGCGAGCAGATCCTGAACGATTTCCTGGCGCGCAAGGAGCATCTCATCACCGGGGTGATCAAGCGCATGGAGCGCGGGAACGCGATCATCGAGTCGGGCCGGCTGGAGGCGATGCTGCCCCGCGACCAGATGATCCCCAAGGAGAACCTGCGGGTCGGCGACCGGGTGCGCGCGTGCATATGGAAAATCGACCGCGCGAATCGCGGACCGCAGCTCATGCTCTCGCGCACGGCACCGGAGTTCCTGGTGCGGCTGTTCGAGCTGGAGGTGCCGGAGCTGGAGGATGGACTGCTCGAGATCAAGGCGGCCGCCCGCGATCCCGGCTCGCGCGCCAAGATCGCGGTGCATTCCAAGGACCATCGCATCGATCCCATCGGCACCTGCGTGGGCATGCGCGGCTCACGCGTGCAGGCCGTTACCTCCGAGCTCGCGGGTGAGCGCGTCGACATCATCCTGTGGGCGACGGATCCCGCGCAATTCGTGATCAACGCCCTCGCGCCCGCAGAAGTGAACAAGATCCGGGTCGACGAGGAAGCCCACAGCATGGATATCGTCGTGGACGAGGAGAACCTCGCGCAGGCGATCGGCCGCACCGGGCAGAACGTGCGGCTGGCGAGCGAGTTGACGGGCTGGGTCCTCAACATCATGACGCTCGAGGAATCGGAGAAGAAGGGCGAGGAGGAGGCCTCGCGCGTCAAGATGCTGTTCATTGAGAAGCTCGACGTCGACGAGGAGGTCGCCGCCATCCTGGTCGAGGAAGGGTTCGCCACGCTCGAGGAGGTCGCCTACGTTCCGATCGACGAGATGCTGGAGATCGAGTCTTTCGACGAGGCGACCGTGAACGAGCTCCGGAGCCGCGCGCGCAACGCGCTGCTCACCCAGGCCATCGTGAGCGAGGAGCAGGTCGAGCACGACATCGAGGACCTGATGAAAGTCGAGAGCATGGACAACGATACGGCGCGGCTCCTGGCGGCGAAGGGCATAGGCACCCAGGAGGCGCTGGCGGACTACGCGGCCGACGACCTGGTGGAGGAGACCGGGATCGAAGCGGAGCGCGCGAAGCAGCTCATCATGGCAGCGCGTGCGCCGTGGTTCGCCGAAACGGCGAGTTCCTGACGCGGACGACCAACCGGGTATAGAGCATGGCGCAGATCAACGTTACGCAGTTCGCCCAACAGCTGGGCCTGCCACCGACGCTGCTCATCGAGCAGTTGCAGGCGGCAGGGATCAAGCGCGTCCTCGCCGAGGACACGCCCCTCACCGAGAAGGACAAGACGCAGCTTCTCGACCACCTGCGGAAATCGCACGGCGCCTTGGAAGCGAAGCAGAAGATCACGCTCACCCGGCGGCAGACTACCGAGATCAAGAAATCCGACGCCCTGGGCAAGTCGCGCACGATCCAGGTCGAAGTGCGCAAGAAGCGCGTGCTGGTCAAGCGCGATACGGCCGAGGCCCAGGTAGAAGCGGCCAAACCGGTGCTGGGCGACGAGGAAATAGCGCTGCGCGAGGCGGAAGCCCGGCAGCATGCCGAGCTCGCGGCGCGCCAGGCCGAGGACGTGGAGCAGAAGCGCCGCAAGAAAGATGCGGAGGCCGCGGTGGCGGAGGTGAAAGCGCCGGAGGAGGCGAAGCCGGCGGAAGCGGCCGGTCCGCAGGTCGTCGTCGAAGGCACGCTGCACAAGCCGGAAGTCAAGCCCGAGGAAAAGGCGGAAAAGGCCGAGAAGAAGGCGAAGAAGCAGCAGGTCAAGGCGGTCGTCTGGAAAGACGAGTCGGTCAAGCGCCGCAGCATCAAGACGCGCGGCGACGCGTCCGGCGGGCTGGGCTGGCGCGCGCGCAAGGCGCGTACCGGCCACGCGACGCACGCGGAGGACAGCGACGCGCCGCACGCGTTTGCAGCGCCGACGGAACCCGTCGTGCGCGAGATCATGGTGCCGGAGACCATCACCGTGGGCGATCTGGCCCACAAGATGTCGGTCAAGGCGGCGGAGGTCATCAAGGTCCTGATGAAGCTCGGCAACATGGTCACGATCAACCAGGTTCTCGACCAGGACACGTCGATGATCGTGGTCGAGGAAATGGGGCACACCGCCAAGCGCGCCAAGCTCGACGAGCCGGATGCCTTTCTGGCGGAGGAGACGGCGGCGGCGGCGCCTTCCGAGTACAAGCTGGAGTCCCGCCCGCCGGTGGTCACGGTCATGGGACACGTCGATCACGGCAAGACCTCGCTCCTCGACTACATACGGCGCACCAAGGTCGCGAGCGGCGAGGCGGGCGGCATCACCCAGCACATCGGCGCCTACCACGTGAAAACACCGCGAGGCACCATCACGTTCCTCGACACGCCGGGTCACGAGGCGTTTTCCGCGATGCGGGCGCGGGGCGCCAAGCTGACGGATATCGTGATCCTGGTCGTCGCGGCGGATGACGGCGTGATGCCGCAGACGACGGAAGCGATACACCATGCCAGGGCCGCGAACGTGCCGATGGTGGTGGCGTTGAACAAGATCGACAAGCCGGAAGCGAACCCCGACCGGGTGAAGCAGGACCTGTCCACGCAGGGTGTCGTGCCGGAAGAGTGGGGCGGCGATACCATGTTCGTGGAGGTCTCGGCCAAGACCGGCAACGGCATAGACGGGTTGCTCGAAAGGCTGCTTTTGCAGGCGGAGGTGCTGGAGCTCAGGGCGCCGCGGGAGGCGCCGGCCAAGGGGATCGTGATCGAATCGAGGCTCGACAAGGGGCGCGGTCCCGTCGCCACCGTGCTGAATCAGTCGGGGACCTTGAGGCAGGGAGACATCGTGCTGGCCGGCGCCGTATTCGGACGCGTGCGCGCGATGCTCGACGAGAGCGGAAAACCGATCGAGTGGGCGGGCCCCTCGATCCCGGTCGAAATCCTCGGCCTCTCGGACGTTCCCAATGCGGGCGCCGACGTGATCGTACTGGGCGACGAGCGCAAGGCGCGCGAGATTGCGCTCTTCCGGCAGGGAAAATTCCGCGACGTCAAACTCGCCAAACAGCACGCAACGAAGCTGGAGAATATCTTCGAGCAGATGGGCGAGGGCCAGGCAAAGATACTCTCGCTCATCATCAAGGCCGACGTGCAGGGCTCGTACGAGGGGCTGTCCCACGCGCTTACGCGGCTCTCGACCGGGGAAGTCAAGGTCAACATCGTGCACGCCGGGGTCGGCGGCATCACCGAATCCGACGTCAATCTCGCGCTCGCCTCGAAGGCCATCATCATCGGCTTCAACGCGCGCGCGGACGCCATGGCGCGCAAGCTCGCCGAGCACAGCGGCGTCGACATCCGCTACTACAACGTGATCTACGACGCGGTCGACGAGGTGAAGGCCGCCCTGTCCGGCATGCTGGCCCCGGAGCGCAAGGAAAACACGCTCGGGATGGTGGAAGTGCGGCAGACCTTCAAGATCTCCAGTGTCGGCACCGTCGCGGGCTGCTACGTTACCGAAGGCCTCGTGCGCCGGTCGAGCGCCAAGGTACGCCTGCTGCGCGACCACGTCGTGATTCACGATGGAGAGCTCGATTCGTTGAAGCGCTTCAAGGACGACGTGCGGGAGGTCAAGGCGGGCTTCGAGTGCGGTCTCTCGCTCAGAAACTTCCACGACATCAAGGTGGGCGACCAGCTGGAGGTGTACGAGGTGGTCGAGGTTGCCCGCACACTGTGAGTGCAGTTTTGAGTGTTGAGTTTAGTGTTGAATTGCGGGATGCCGAGATACGCACCGTGATTCGAAACTCAACACTCAGCACTCAACACTGAGCACTCGCGCGCCCATGCCGCGCGATTACCCCCGCAGCCGCCGCATCGCGGAGCAGGTCCAGCGCGAGCTGGTGGATATCATCCGGCTCGAGCTGAAGGACCCCCGCGTCGGGCTCGTCACCATTACCGACGTTGAGGTTTCGCCCGATCATGGCCATGCGAAGGTTTTCTTCACGCTGCTCGGCGATGAGGCGATGATCGAGGAAACTACCCGCGGCTTGAAGAACGCCGCGGGTTTTCTGCGGAGCCAGCTCGCGCGCCGCTTCGAGATGCGGAGCGTGCCGCAGCTCGAGTTCGTCTACGATGCGTCGGTGGAGCGCGGCGCCCGGCTGTCGCAGCTGATCGACGCTGCCGTGGCCGATGACACCCGGCGCGGAGCGGCGAAGCCCCGCAAGCGGCGCGGGCGGTCCTCGTAGTGGCCCACCCGGCGCATCACGGCAGGGCGCGGCGCGAGGTGCACGGCGTGCTGCTGCTCGACAAGGCGGCCGGAATCAGCTCGTACACGGCGTTGCGCGCCGCGCAGCGGCTCTACGGGGCGGCCAAGGCGGGTCATACCGGCACGCTCGATCCGCTCGCGACGGGTCTGCTGCCGGCGTGCTTCGGCGACGCGACGCGGTTTTCGCACCTGCTGCTCGATTCGGACAAGGCCTACCGCGCAGGCGTGCGACTGGGCATGACGACGGCGACCGGTGATCTCGAGGGGGCCGTGACGAGCCGCGCGCCGGTGGCGGTGTCGCGGGAAGAAGTGGACGCCGTGATACGGCGCTTCGTCGGCGAGTCCATGCAGATTCCCCCGATGTACAGCGCCATCAAGCAGGACGGCGAGCCTCTTTACAAGCTGGCGCGCGCGGGCCTGGAGGTGCCGCGGGCGCCGCGCGCGGTGACGATCCGGGAGATTTCCCTCCTCGACATGGCCGGCCACGAGCTCGACCTTGCTGTCACGTGCAGCAAGGGGACTTACATACGCGTTCTCGCCGAGGATATCGGCCGCGAGCTCGGCTGCGGCGCATGCCTTTCGGCCCTGCGGCGCACGGGAGTCGGTGGATTCAGCCTGGATCGGGGGGCCTACACCGCCGCCGAACTGGAGGCGATGACCCTGGTGGAACGCGACGCGGTGCTGCTGCCGCCCGATGCGCTGCTCGCCTCGCTGCCGCAGTTCGACCTCGATGCCGAGCAGGCGCGCCGCCTGCTGCAGGGGCAGACCGTCGAGCAGGCCGGCGCGGCGGAAGCGGGACTCGCGCGCGTTTACGGTCCCGGGCGGCGGTTCCTGGGGCTCGCGGAGTTGACCGGGCGGGGTCGCGTCGTACCGCGGCGCCTGCTGTCCCAGGCCCGGGCGGGATAAGGGATTGCTTGAAAAAACGGGTAGTTAGAGAGTAAAATACGCGGCCTAAACGAAGGAGGCCGACGGCACTAAGCGGCCAACACGGAGCAGACGATGTCAGTAACCAACACGCAGAAAGCTCAGGTCGTCAAGGACTACCAGCGCGCGAACGGCGATACCGGGTCGCCTGAAGTCCAGATCGCCTTGCTGACCGCGCGCATCACGGACCTGACCGAGCACTTCAAGACCCATGTCAAGGATCACCATTCGCGGCGCGGTCTTCTGAGGATGGTCAGCCGCAGGCGGAAGCTTCTCGATTATCTCAAGCGAACGAACGCCGACAAGTATCGTCAGCTGATCGACCGCCTGGGCCTGCGCAAGTAACGATGTACGCCATCGTCCGCGCCTTTTCGCTGTCCGCGTGTCACGCGCCGGCACAGCATTAACCCGAGACCGCCAGACCGCGGTCTTTTTTGTTTGAGCAGGGGACACTCCTTGAAACACGTCAAGAAAACACTCACGTGGGGCAGCCACCGGCTGACCCTCGAAACGGGCGAGATCGCGCGCCAGGCAACGGGCGCGGTACTGGTAACCATGGAAGACACCGTCGTGCTGGTGACGGTCGTCGGCGCAAAGCACGCCGCGGCGGGCAAGGATTTCCTGCCGCTCACCGTCGACTACCAGGAACGGACCTATGCTGCGGGCAAGATTCCCGGCGGCTTCTTCAGGCGCGAAGGCCGGCCTTCCGAAAAGGAAATCCTGACCTGCCGGTTGATCGACCGCCCGATTCGGCCGCTCTTTCCGGACGGTTTCTACAACGAGACGCAGATCGTCGCGACGGTCGTCTCGTCCAACAACGAGGTCGATGCCGACGTCCCCGCCATGATCGGGGCCTCGGCGGCGCTGGCGCTCTCCGGAATGCCCTTCAACGGTCCGATCGGCGCTGCGCGGGTCGGGTACGCGAATGGCGGCTACGTGCTGAATCCGACCGCGACCGAGCTGAAAACGTCGGAACTGGACCTGGTCGTTGCCGGCACGGCGCAGGCGGTGCTGATGGTGGAGTCGGAAGCGAAGGAGCTGGACGAAAACGTGATGCTGGGCGGCGTGGTGTTCGGCCACCAGCAGATGCAGGCGGTGATCCAGCTGATCAACGAGCTGACGGACGAAGCCGGCAAGCCGCTCTGGGACTGGAAGCCGCCCGTCAAGGACGAGACGCTGGCTGCCCGCATCGCGTCGATGGCGGAGCGCGACTTGCAGGGTGCGTTCGAGATCAAGGAAAAGCAGGGGCGCTCGCAGAGAATCGACGAAATCTGGAAGCGCGTGTTTACCGAGGTCGGTGTCGGCACGGAAGGCGGGCCGGAGGCGAACGCGGTCAAGGAAATCTGCTTCGCGCTGGAGTCGAACATCGTGCGCAGCCAGATATTGAACGGCGACCCGCGCATCGACGGACGCGACACGCGCACCGTGCGCCCCATCTCGATCCGCACGGGGCTCCTGCCGCGAGCGCACGGCTCGGCCCTCTTCACGCGGGGCGAGACTCAGGCGCTGGTGACGGCGACGCTCGGCACGACTCGCGACGAGCAGATCATCGATGCGCTGCAGGGCGAGTACCGCGATCGCTTCATGATGCACTACAACATGCCGCCGTACGCGACGGGCGAGACCGGCCGCGTCGGCTCTCCCAAGCGCCGCGAGATCGGTCACGGACGCCTCGCCAAACGGGCGCTGATAGCGATGCTCCCCGGACCCGAGGAATTCGCCTACTCGCTGCGCGTGGTTTCCGAGATCACGGAATCGAACGGCTCGAGCTCGATGGCTTCGGTGTGCGGCGGTTGCCTGGCCCTGATGGACGCCGGCGTGCGCTTGAAGGCGCACGTGGCGGGCATCGCGATGGGGCTCATCAAGGAAGGCAACCGCTTCGCCGTGCTATCCGACATCCTCGGCGACGAGGACCATCTGGGCGACATGGACTTCAAGGTGGCGGGCACGGAAAAGGGCGTGACCGCGCTGCAGATGGACATCAAGATCGAAGGCATCACCAAGGAGATCATGCACGCCGCGCTCGTGCAGGCCCGCGAAGGCCGCCTGCACATCCTGGAGAAGATGAGGCAGTCGCTCGAAGCGCCGCGCTCCGAGCTGTCGGTGTGGGCGCCGCGGATGATCACGATGAAGATCAAGCCCGAGAAGATCCGCGACGTGATCGGCAAGGGCGGCGCGGTGATCCGCGCGCTCACCGAGGAGACCGGCACCACCATCGACATACAGGACGACGGCACCGTCACCATTGCCTGCGTGTCCCCGGAAGCGGGCGAGGCCGCCCGCAAGCGGATCGAGGACATCACCGCCGACGTCGAGGTCGGCCGCATCTACGACGGCACGGTGCTGAAGCTGCTCGATTTCGGGGCGATCGTAAGCGTGCTCCCGGGGAAGGACGGCCTGCTGCATATATCCCAGATCGCCAACGAGCGCGTCAACGCCGTGGCCGACCACCTGAAGGAGGGGCAGGCGGTGCGCGTGAAGGTGCTGGAAGCCGACGATAAGGGCAGGCTGCGCCTGTCGATGAAGGCGGTCGCGGCCGAGGAACGGGCTGCTGCTGCGGCGGTGCCGGCAGCGCCCTAGCGCTCGCTGCTCTCGCGCAACGAAAAAGGGGCGGTGATTCCGCCCCTTTTTTCTGGCTCGCGGGCTTAGGCCCTCGATCCGGCCGATGAACGGCGCATGGCGTCCGTTCGAACGGACGGAGTTAAACCGGAGCTGCGCTTCCGGTTTAACGCTATTTGGCCACCTGCCGCTCCCGCAGCTCGTCCAGCGTCTTGCAATCGATGCAGAGGGTCGCGGTCGGGCGCGCCTCCAGCCGCTTCAAGCCGATCTCCACGCCGCAGCTGTCGCAGTAGCCGTATTCACTGGAATCGATGCGCGATATGGTCTCGTCGATCTTCTTGATGAGCTTGCGCTCGCGATCGCGGTTCCGGAGCTCCAGCGACATGTCCGATTCCTGGCTCGCGCGGTCGTTGGGGTCGGCGAATATCGTCGCCTCGTCCTGCATGGTGTGCACGGTGCGGTCGATGTCCTGCGAGAGGTCGCGTTTCTGCTCTTCGAGCATCTTGCGGAAATGCGCCCGCTGCCGCGGGTTCATGTATTCTTCCTTGCCTTTCGGCTTGTAGGCCGGAAAGGGCTTGTGCAGTTCAGTCGCCATGCGTTTCGGTAGACCCGAAAAAAGCGGTTTAATATCAGAAATCAGGAGGGGGCGCAACTTGACGTATCCCCCGGTTTGACCGCCCGGTTCCGATTGACCTCGGGCGGACCGCCAGAGTATATTACGCGCCTTTTACGGCGGCGCGGCGCCGGACTTGAGCCGGTGCCTGCTCATCAATCTGCAGCGCCTGCTGACCCGATCCGGTAGACTGGAGGGCGTCGCGGCCGGGTCGCGCGTCCTCCGCGGTGTGACTTATGGCGCGGTCCGGGCTTCGAGGCGCCCGTAGCTCAATCGGAGAGAGCACCGGCCTTCTAAGCCGGGGGTTGTGGGTTCGAGTCCCGCCGGGCGTGCCAACCTGCCCTACCGGGCAGGGCTTCCAGTGGTGGCTGTAGCTCAAAGGTAGAGTACTGGATTGTGATTCCAGGTGTTGTGGGTTCGAGTCCCATCAGCCACCCCAGATCAATGACTTAGGAGGGCCCGTTTCGGGCTTTCGTACTATTGTTTTCATCGCAGCGGCCTCACCTTCTGATCCCCGCGGCGGTAGTGCTTCTTCGTGGCCTCCACGCCACGGTGTCGCCCAGCAACTCAGCGGCGCGCTCGAGGCACGCTGAGTCTGATCCCGCTTTTGCGCGAAGATCGTGCTCGGTGAAGCGCTCGAAGCCGGTCGCGGCATACTCAACCATCCCGCGCTGCCACATGCTCTTGACCCCGTCGCGCATCATCTGCTGGCTGTAGCGGTTGAGAAACAGCTGCGGTGCTCGCGGTGCAACGTGCGCAAGACCGGTGGCGTCCCGATTACGCGTGGTGGCTCAAGCGATGCGAGGACACCAGGCGTGTCACCGCCGAAGCGGAGAAAAAGGCGTGACTCACAGTCGACAACGCAGCCGCGCCAAAGCGGTACTTGGAATCCGCCCTTGTCCTGCATCGCCCTCGACGCCTAATATTCGCTTCGAACCTTAGGTCGGAGCCTTCCTTATTTCCCGCCGGGACGAAATCGGTACCCGAAGCGTGGAGGATTGTCATGATATCTTGCCTGTCGCAAGCTGTCGTCGCATCCGTGCTCGCTCTGGCAATCTGCACGCCGGTCATGGCCACGGTGCTGCCCTGGAATATCGAGGGCTCTTTCGCCGATGGCGCGCCTTTCGCCGGCGCCTTCGATTATGACACTGCAACCGGCGCCTTTTCCCATATTTCCATTACCACCGGCGCCGGATCGGAACGTTTCGCCACTGAAATCATGGGATGGCACTACGGCGACGGTACGCAGGTCTTCGGGCTGCAGTTCCACGAGGTCGTACCACTAGGCGGCGATGTGGTGGACCTCCACGACCTGTTCCTGGCGAACTTCGATCCTGGCACGCCTGGACCCTTCGACAACCTCTTCTTGATCGAAACCACCTTGCTCAGGTTCAACGACCCCACCAAGCCGAGCGGCATCTTTCAGAACCGCACAGGCTCGGGAACGGCCAGCACAAGGGCGATACCCGAGCCAGCCCCCTTTGCACTGATGCTTGCGGGATTGGCCCTGATGCGTGGAGCGGTCCGAAGGGTTCGCCTCCCGGCGGGAGTGCCGGGTCCTTCCGCTCACTGAACCTGGATCCCCGCCTCCCGCGCCACCTTTCCCCGGCGCGCGAGATCGGACTTGATCAACTTGCGGAATTCTCCCGGCGAGAGCGTGGCCGGATCGAGAATGAGAGCCTTGTAGCGCTCGACCACAGCGGATACTCCACTGCGGCCGTGAACTCACGGGCAAGCTCTCCGCGGATGAGGAGCAAAATTGTAGGAAGATCTATGGGATAATCCCGTAAAATCATGAGAAAGTGATCGGATTGTGATTCCAGGTGTTGTGGGTTCGAGTCCCATCAGCCACCCCATTATCCGCCCTCCGGCGCAGTGTTGACCGCCCTCCGGCGCAGTGTTGAGTGTTAAGGTTTTAGTGTTGAGTTATCTCCACGGCGGACAGCTACACTTAACACTCA
>Ga0075418_10003029_pt1 | contig 19183 bp, 19 predicted proteins | sample SoiMetdeltSBSDD2_FD_81776 | JGI IMG/M metagenome (GOLD analysis project Ga0075418, IMG submission 81776) | Bulk soil microbial communities from a Populus tree surrounding site in Tennessee, USA - Soil MetaG P. deltoides SBSDD2 | ecosystem: Environmental > Terrestrial > Soil > Tree plantation...
CGATCAGCGTCAGACGACAAAACGCGGCGGCGGCTTCACAGGCGCAGTCCGTCGAGCATCGAAAGGTGCATCTTCGCTCACGATGCTGTGCACCGACGAGCCGACGCCAGCGTTTTGCCGCGCCGTCGAGCTTGGAGCCGGGAGCGAATGCGCGACCGAGCGTCGTTGTACCAACGCTATACGTGGTGATGACGGTTGGTCGACTTTCGGTCGCCGTGTTCCAGCGGTTCCTCCGCTTCGTCGATCCAGTAGCCGATAGTCCCGACGAGCACAATCACGACGAGCACAATGGCAGCAACGATCAGCGTCAGCGTCATGCAGGGGCCCTCGTGTCCTTAGAATGCGTTGCCGATGAACGGCAGCATCCGGCCGAAATACATGACGCCGATGGACAGGACCAGCGCCGACGCCCCCAACAACCTGCCGGACAACGGCGCTTCCGCCGACGCCGGCAGCGCCCACGCCTCGTCGTAGACCGTGAGCACCAGGTAGTTCACGCCCGCGAGCATCAGCAGAATGATCTTGTAGTGAAACGCCACGTTCTGCGTGTACTGCTCCGACGCGGCGATGAAGAAGAACATTCCGGTGATGAAGTTGATCCCAAATCCCATGAGCCCGAACGGCAGCAGCCGGTGGACGGACGCAAACGACATTCCGCGAAGCCAGCCGACGAGTCGCAGGTTCACGATCATCAGCACGCCGAACATCAGCGACATGCCGATGAAGTGCAGCGTCTCGCAGGTCGGCCACACCCACGGGTGCTGCAGGACGAAATCCTTGATCGCCGCCGCTGAGATCAGCGGAGTCCCCGAAGACTGGCCGAACAATCCCGCATACTGACCGCCGGAGATCTCAGGATGCCGGATGTCGCCGCCGATGTTCGCGGCGCGCGCAACCGCGGCTACGGTCAAGACCGACAGAACCAGCACCGTGTAGGTCAGCCCCGTCGTCGGCCACCCGATACGCCGCATCCGCCAGAGCACCAGCCACGCGAAGAAGCCGGTGATCTCCATCATGATGAACGACGCCAGCGCCGAATCGTTGTGCGCCATGATCGCGTCGGCCGACACACCCGATTGCCCCTTCAGCGTTTCGGCAGCCGCCTGTCCACTGACATAGACCGGCAGCGTCGCCAGCGCGATGAGGAACAGCACCTCGAGGCTGACCTTCTTCAGGTGATCGTTTTTCCGGATGAAGGAGAGCAGCAGGAGGCCGAGGCCGAGAATCATCCCGATCGTCGGGAAGTGATTGATCAGTAGATGAACGTGTGCGAGGTCCGCTTGATTGGCAAGTTCCGGCATATCAACCTACGTAGGCGAGAAGCCGACCCGCCGTGACCGCCGCGCACCAGACCAGCAGCGACGTGACTGCAAGGCGCTTGGCCGCGCCGCTGATGACCATTGGCTCTTTCGTTCCGTCGAATATCCGGCGCCGGATCAACACGATCGTCACAATCCCGGAGGCAACTAGCAGCAGCTTGATGAGAAACAGCGGCTGCGTGGCGCGTTTGCTTGCGTCCGCGATGAACAGCATCGTGCCGGTGACGAGGTTCAGCCAGAACGCGCCCCACATCACGCGAAACAGCCGCTCCAGCGACGACAGCGGAATCCCGCGGCCGAAGCCAAGCAGCCGCAGGTCAATCATCAACGCCGCACCGACGAGCACCATCATGCCAAAGGTGTGGAGCGTGAGGACGGTTGGGTAGGCCCAGATCGAATTGGAACTGAGAAGCCAGGTGGAAAACGCGCTCTGATCAAGCGCCGACAGCATAGATACCCTTCGCTTTCCGGTTTGAAGCCGCGCGAAAGGTAGCCCAGCGCGCGAGCGGCGTCAAGCGCGAGCCGGCAGCGAACTGCCCGCTCGCGTGGCTATTGAGTGCAGCGCGGACCGTGTGAGGTCCGCGTTATTGTGTCGGCGGTGTCGGGGCGGCGCCGCGTCCGCCTTCTTCCTTCTTCTCCTCGCCACCGATCTCGACGAAGTCCTTCGGTCCCGCAGGCCGTCCGCCGCGCATCGTCCAGTGAATCGATCCCTTGAGATGGTCGTGCTCGGCGACCGCCTTCGACAGGGTGATCGAGAACGACTGCTTGTCGTTCGGCATGAGCTTCGCCACTTGCCACTCGGCAACGTTGCCCTTCGTCTTGCGATCGGCATGAACACCCTTGTATCCAGTGCCCGTCGCCGTTACGACCTTCGTTCCTGCGGGAACTTCGATCTGAATCGTCGCGTTGTCCGCCTGGACACCTTTGTTGGAGACGTCGATTTTGTAGGTGAAGCCGTTGGGCGCCTGTTCGGCTGCGCTGATGTTCGTCGTGACCGGAATTTCCAGGCCGAGGCTGACCGCCCAATCGTAGATTTGCTTGAGCTGATCCTCCTGCAAGCGCGTGCGTGAATAATCGCCCATGCGGACGGCGCGGCAGTACGGGTTGCCAGGGCCGACGGCTTCGCAGTGCTCCGGCATCGCCTTCGTATGGTCGTAGATCATGTGCTTGAACCATTCGAAGTCGCCGTTGGCTTCAGCAATGCCGCGGCGCGGGGTATCGAGAATCGGTGTGTGGCACTGGCCGCAGCCGATCGTCGCCAGCGCAATGGCCTGTCCCTTTGGTGCGTTGGCAGGCAGCGGGAAGCGCCACGCGGCGGGCTCGGGCACGCCAGGAAGATTGCTGACATAGGCGTACAGGTCCGCAAGCTGCTTGTCGTTGAATTGAGGGAACGACGGCATGACACCCCACGGCTTGTAGACCGCGTGCGTGAACTGGGCAAACGTCAGCTTGCGCCCGGCGAGATCGGGACCGTAGCCGCCTTCGCCCTTGGCTCCATGACAGTTCTTGCAGGACGTGGTGTTGCCGTCCCAGAGCGCCTTGCCGGCGGCCTGATCGCCCGCCGGAGCGGGCGTCTGCGCCGCGCCGACTGCGGCCAACACGGGGATCAGCGCGAGCGCGAGCAAAACGTTTCTCATAAGTCCGTCACCTCAGCGGAGCAATGTGCGTCGTTATTTTCCGTACGATTCCTGCTCTTTGAGCTTCCCGAGCTCATCGAGTTCATGGTTGTTCGTGCAATAGAACTCGTACACCTCGCCGTTGCCGAGCGTCCATCGGCGCGCCGCCGACCTCCACGGCTTGGCCAGCACCTTCGGGTCGTCTACCGTGATCTGGACAATCAGGTAGTTTTTCGAGGGACGAGTATACCGCTCCGTCACCTTCATGGCGTCGCTGTGGAACCATCCCGTCGGCATGACGTAGGTCCGTTCGTCGAATCCGAACGAATTGACCACCAACGTGTCGCCTTCCCAATGCGTTGTGCTCGTTCCGTGGAACCAGGGCTCCGGATCCTTCGGGACCGGCCGCCCGTCGGTATACACGAGTCGCCAATTGTTCAGAACCTCGTATAACTGCGCCATCATCGTCGGCGTATGAACGATGACCGTGGAGTATGGGTTCTGGAGCCAGATGGCGGGTAGACCACGCGGCATGCAGTTGACCGACGATTTCGACAGCTCGAGCTCCACCGGCGTCATCGCCTTGATCTTCGCCTCGGCCCACGGCTGGAACGCGGGCTTTTCCTCCGGCGTCGCTCGTGGATCGAACTGCCGGCGTGCGGCAGGATCGACACCGTCGCGGCCGCTCACACCCTGACCCGCGCTGTTGGGCAGCCAATGGCCGGAAAGGTCAACGTGGCCGTCCGGCAACCGCGGCGGTGGTCCACCGGGTGGCATCACTTTGATCGCGTATTCGGTTGTCCTGTTCTGGGCGGCTGCAGCGCCGCCACCTTGCCCATACACGACGACGACATACGCGCACAGGAGCGCGACCGCCGCGCCGCAGAGTACGCCGGGCTGAATGCGTGCGCTCATATCGACTCCTGACCTTAGTCCTGCAACTGGCCCATCTGGCGCAGAACGCCGTCCGACGCGAACTTGAGCGAGCCGGCGGCGGCATAGAAGGGACGGCCGTTCTTCGCCTCGCACCCTCTTACCCAGACCTCCTTGCCGATGTTCTGTTTGAAGAGTTCCAGCGAGGTGCCGGCGCGCCGCAGTGTGATCAGCGCGTATGTCTGGAACGACCAGTTGTGCACGGTGCCGTCCGCATCCTTCACGTCGACGTGGAAGAAGCCATGAGGATTGGTCCATTCGATCTTCGTCAGCGTGCCGGTAAAGTCACGGCACTTCGACGCGTCGAATTCAGCAGCAAACGAGTGATGCGCAAACAGACGCGTCGGAATCATCACAACCGCCGCTGTTACAACCGCGAGGGTGAACGTCCACGCAATCTTCATGAGAACCTCACTCGCTAGAATCCGTACTTGATTGCCAACTGCATGATCCGGGGATCACCGTTCTGCGTGTTGATCTGACGGAAGGTTCCTGCGTCGAGACTCATATTCGGGTTGCCCTACATACGCAGCAAGGGCATGGTTGTCAGAAAAATGGAGGAGAGGATCAGGGTCCGTCGGCGCCGAGTCTGCGGGCGACCGGCTGTGGTCTGACGAACCTTGCCGCCTCCACAGCCGCGTTCGGCTGCACGTCGGTCAACTCCACCGTCATCTGCATGAATGTCTGGCTAACCACGCGCTTGAACGGCACCTTCACGCCCGCGACGTCGCGGAAATCCGAATAATCAATCTGCGTCGGCACGAACCCGACCGGCGTCAGCGTCCACCTCACGACTCTGACCAGGAGTCCAGACGGTGCGAAGTACAGGTTTGCGATCGGCTGCCGGTCATCGTCGATCCCCTGCACCACCGTGACTTCCTCGTCGTTGAGCACCGCCCGCCCGACGCGCCAGTGAGGGTACGCCTTCGGGATCCCGGCGGAGAAGGCGACCAGCGCCTCGAGGCGGGCGCGGTCCAGATTGCCCTCGGTCAGCGTGACCAGCGGGATGGCGGTGTCCGGACCGGCCATCCATCCATTCGCGCCGTTGAAGGCTCGAATGCTGTTGCCCGCCTTCATGTGGACGATTGTCGTGTACTGGTTCGGCGCCTTGGCGAAAATATCGACCGGCACTTTCTCGAAGAGCGTGTCGAAGCCGGCGTACGTGCCCTTGGCGGCGAAACTCGTCAGCTTCGCGAGGTTGCCGCCGCCAACCGCCTGCAGGTATTTCTCGAAAATCTTTTCAGCCGACAGTGTCGCGTCCGTCGTGAAATCGCGAGCGTTCGGATCCTCCTCGGGGGTGCTGTACTGCAGGGCGATGTTCGGATCGCTGCGCGGACTCTGATTGCCGTGATGGCACGTAAAGCACGTGACGCGCGGCGCCCCGCCGAAGAAGCTCTTGTTGATGGTCTGCATCATGCCGATCATCTGCCGCGCACGCTGCATGCGCGGCGTCACCTCGGCAAACTTCGCGCGATCGAGTGCCGCCTCCGGTACGTGGCAGAAGGTGCAGTCGTTGCCCATCGCGTTGGCGAACATCCCCATCGCGTCGAAGAACGTATCCACGGGAATGTCGCGGAGGACCGTCACGCTCTTGAAGACGTCCTGCGTCACGATCGGGCGATCGCCCGCGGCGCCTGGTGCCTGAGCACTCAGCGCGGAGACGGTGACGAGACACGATACGGCGACGGCCGCGGCTCCGGAGAATATGCGCGTCATTTTCCGAAGAATGGATTCTGGTGACCGCCAGCCGGCCCGTACTGGTTGTTCTCCTGACAGATGTTTTCCAGGATTTCGTCGTCGGGCCCCTGCAGGCGCGAGGTGAAGGTCACCGTGAACGGCTTCGAGTAGTACATCGGATCTTCGATCGTCACCGCGTTGACGAGCGTTCCCATGTTCGGGCGGGTCCACCGCTCGATGATGTGGAGCTGCTCGCTGTGCGGCGTCCCTTTGCGATCGAACCAGAACTTGTCGTTGAACCCGACCGAGTCGATCACCAGCGTGTCCTTGTTCTCCCAGCGGCCGATGGAGTGTCCAAACCACGTGGGATCGAGTTCCGCCGGATGCTTGCGGCCGTCCATGAAGATCTGACGATACGAGTGGATGTTCCCTTCATGCAGGATGTACAGGTGTGCCGCGGTGGTGCTGCCCGTCATGTCCTGCACGAACTTGAATGGATAGGGTGTGGAGCGCGGAACGCCCATCGGCATACACCAGAGATGCGGATCGTCGCTCTCATGTTGCGCGCGATATTCCATCAGCTTCACGGCAGCCGGCAGCAGCGGCAGCTTCTCACCTTTGGGGAGTCCAACGGAGATGTCTTCAACCGGCCCGCCGCCAACCCACAGCCCGTTCAGGCTGATGGTGCCGTCAGGCAGTCGCGGAGTCGGCTCCTTACTGCGGTCGGGTGCCCGCCTCCCACCGCCGCCGATGGCGCCAACCGCGCCGAGAGGATTCCCGCCACGCCCGCCGCGTCCTTCCTGGGCGTCAAGGAAAATCCCAAATCCCAAAACCCAAATCCCAAATCCCAACGTAGCGATTGCCACTCTTCGCGTTGCGAACCTTGGGATTTGGAGCTTGGGATTTGGGATTTGGGATTTGCGACGCATCACGCCCTCCTGTTGCTGCCGCGCTTCACTACTTGGAGAACGGGTTGTCGTGGCCGCCGGCCTGGCCGTACTGGTTGTTCTCCTGACAGATGTATTCCATCAGCTCGTCGCCAGGGGCCTGCAGCCGCGCGTTGAACGTTACCGTGAACGGCTTCGCGTAATACGTCGGATCTTCGATCGTCACGGTGTTCACCAGCGTTCCCATGTTCGGCCGCGACCAGCGCTCAATGGTGTGGAGCTGTTCGCTGTGCGGCGTACCTTTGCGGTCGAACCAGAACTTGTCGTTGAACCCGACCGTGTCGATGACGAGGGTGTCCTTTCCTTCCCAGCGCCCGATCGAATGGCCGAACCAGGTCGGATCGAGCTCCGCAGGGTGCTTCCTGCCATCCATGAAGATCTGGCGATACGAGTGGATGTTCCCTTCGTGAATGATGTAGAGATGCGGCGACGCGCTACTGCCCGTGATGTCCTGCACGAACTTGAACGGATACGGTGTCGACCGCGGCACGCCCATCGGCATGCACCAGAGATGCGGGTCGTCGGTCTCGTGCTGCGCGCGAGATTCCATCAGCTTCACCGCGGCCGGCAGCAGCGGCAGTTTTTCGCCCTTCGGCAGCCCCTGGCCGATGTCGTTCACGGGCCCGCCGCCAACCCAGACGCCGTCGAAGCTAACCGTGCCGTCCGGCAGCCGCGGCGCCGACTCGGTGCGCACGGGCGGCCGCTTCACTTCCTGACCGAGCGCGCCAACGGTTCCAAGCGAACCGCGCGATTCCTGTGCGTGAACGGCAAGCGGCACAAGGGACGCGAACACGCCCACCAGCACTAGCAACTGTCGCAAGATGCCCTCCAGAGCCTTACTGCTGCGGGTTTTCCGGCCGGCCGTCGTCAGACGCGCCGCCAAACAGCGATCGACCGTCAGCGGTAATCACGGAGCGCGCATCGCCCCGGTACTGCGCCACTTTCGCGGCGTAGCCTTTGACCGTCACCATGTCGCCCACTTTCAGCGTCCGGCTCGTCCAGCCGTTGCGTGCCAGGGCGCTTGGACTCGCCAGCTCCATGTTCCACGTCACCGTTTTCCCGTTTTCGTTGGTGTCGACGTAGAACCGGGCGTGCGGATTGGTCCACTCGACCTTGGAAACTGTTCCCTTGATCTCGAACGTCTTCGTCCCGTCGTACTCGGTGCTGAACGAGTGGTGGGCGTAGGCGGCGCCTGCGCCGACCAGGCTGAAGAGTGCGACGAAAATGGCGAATTTCGTTCTCATTCCGATACCTCCGGATAGTCGCCGAAATGAAGCGGGCGGCACATTGTCGTCCCTTATAAAGAGACGGTCAAGAATGCGTCGGTACCGTAGGGGCCGACCTTAAGGTCGGCCCCTACATCGGCGGCGTGGTTGCGTCAGAACCCATATTTCAACCCGAACTGCAGGATGCGCGGCGTTGCCCCCGTCTGAAGCGCCGTAATCCTGCCGAAGTTTGCGAGGTTCAGATTCAAATTCGGATTGCCCAGGTTGACGTGGTTCAGCAGGTTGAACGACTCGAGTCGCAGCTCGAGGTTCTGGACCTGGGTCAGGTGAATGTTCCTGGACAACGCCATATCGACGGTCCAGCGTGGCGGTCCCTTGATGTCATAGATCGGCAGGTCGCCGAACGTGCCGGGCGCCGGCTGCGCAAACGCCGCCCTGTTCAAATACGCCTGAACCGTCTTTGCTCCGTAGACATCGTCGGAAATTCTGTTCGGACGCTGGTTATTGAGTCCGTTTCCAGAGTTGTCCTGGCCGGTGGTGATGAGCAGCCACGCGCCCGAGGCGCCGTTGAAGATGCCTGACAGCCGCCAGTCGGACGCGATGATTCGTGCCGTGCGGCCGGTGAACTGCGGCGTCACGTACCCGACGGTGATGATGCCGATATGCGTCCGATCCTGCGAGCAGTGACCATAGTCGAATGAGGGGTCATTCGGCTTCGTGTAGCCGGTGCTCAGCTGCGGGAACGTGCCGGTCGCCGTGTTGCCCACGCAACGCGAGAGCGTGTAGTTCGCGTTCATGCTGAGGCCATTCGCCTCGCGCCGCCGGATCGACAGCTTCATGCCGCGATAACTCTGCGCGCCGACGTCGGTGTGGAGATCGAGGACACCGATCAACGGATCGTGCAGGATGCGCCGCTGATCGAGGTTCGCGGGGACAGTGCAGTTCGGATACGACACGCCGTTCAACGTGCATGGTCCGTTGCCGAGGAACTCGCCCGGGTTGAGCGCCACCTGGCCCCAGATGCGATCGGTGTGACTGCCAAGATAGCTCGCTGAAACGCCCCAGATCGATCCGAACTGCTTCTCGACGGTCGCGTTCCACGACTGCGCACGCGGCGAGTTGATGTGCGGATCGACGACACCGTACGACCCGTAGTTGACGAACCGCGTGTCGGCGTTGGTCACGATCGGATGAGGATCACCCCCGTAGGTTCGGTACGGGTCGTCGAACAGTCCGGGCGGGTCCTGCAGCAGCGACCGATTGCCGAACGGCGGCGCCGACGCGTTGATGTTGTGATAGTCGGCGCTCGGGAAGTCGTACGAGATCCCATACGATGTGCGGATAGCGAGGCTGCCATCGCCGCGGACGTCCCACGCGAGGCCGATACGCGGCGACAGGTTCCACCACTGCGGGTCCACACCGGTCTTCCCTTCCGGGAATCCCGGATCCCCGGGCCACAGGAAACCGGCCGGCGCGTTCTTGTAAATGGTGCTCTTCACGCCTCTCTGCCAGTTATCCATGTTGAAGATCGAGAGCGCGCCGTTCTCGACGTTCTGGCCGAAGTACGGCTCCCAGCGGAGGCCGCCGTTGACCGTGACGCGAGACGAGGCGCGCCACGTGTCCTGCGCATAGAGACCGATATACCGCTGATCCACCGGAATGATCGCCGGACCGCCGTGTTCGAGTGTCGTCACACGGCCGATCAGCAAGTCCGCGAGACTGGAGCCGGTGATCTGACCGCTGACGGTCCAGTTGCCGCCGGATCGTGCATGCGATTCGCCCGCGTACTTCCAGTACGCGACGTCCGCGCCAAACGAGAGCTGATGCGCGCCCTTCAGCGTCGAGTAATCGTCGTTCAGCTGGTACGTGTTGGTGGAGAAGATGCCCTTCGTTGCGGTTCCCGCAGAAATCGCGAACGCGTTGGTCACGGTCAACACCATTTCGCCCGGGTTGTAGCTGTAGACGTTCGACCCGAGATCCTTCGGCGAGAAGAACGGGGCCTGATAACGATGCACGGCGGTGCGGTTGAACGCCACGCGGAACGAGTTGACAGTGTTCGACGAGAGAATCATGGTGTCGCCGAAGGTGAACGATTGCGCCAGGTTGTTCACGCCCGGGTGGTCGGTCACCAGCACGTTGTCGGGATCCTTGGCGAACGCCGCCTCCTGCTTGAAGAACGTCGCCATGTAGCGCCCGAACATCGAGTGGTTGGCCGAGAGCTGATAGTCGACCTTTCCGACGGCCTGTCCTTCGTTGTTGTCGTCCTTGGTGGCGTAAGTCACCTGTCCGCACGGATCGCTTGTCTGAGGCAGACGCTTCGCCAGATTGAGGGCCGCCGGGCTGAACTGTGTCGGACTGATCTGGTTGTTCACAAAGGGTGCCCGCAACGCCACCTGACGCCCGGCGTTGCACGCAGGTGATGCAAAGGCCGTGAAATCGCCGGCCAGCATCGCCGCCGTCGGCACGAACGCAATGTTGGCGGCCGGGGTCTGGCGCGTCGCCGTCCCCTGATACGCGCCGAAGAAGAACAGTCTGTTTTGCACAATCGGGCCGCCCATCGTGCCGCCGAACTGATTCCGCAGCAGGCCGTCGTCGCGGCGCTTCCCTGTCGCGGGATTGATCGCGGCAAACGGATTGGTGGCGTTGAAGCGGTGATCGCGCAGGAACTCGAACATGTTCCCGTGGTAGTTGTTAGTGCCCGACTTGGTGACAGCATTGACCGATGCGCCTGAGTGCATGCCGTTCTGCGCGGACAAACCGCTGGTCGCGACGCTGAATTCCTGCAGCGCGTCGGGGAACGGAAGCGGGAGGTTTGCGTTGTTCTGCGGATCGTTGTGGATGGCGCCATCCAGCAGGTAGGCGACGCCGAAATTCAGGCCACCGGCAACGGCGATGTTCACCGCTTTGCCGCCGCACGAGTCGCAACCGCCAAAGTTGCGGCTGTTCGGACTGCCGGTGTTGACCGCGCCGCCGGCGAGCACAATCAGGTCCGTCACCTGCCGGCCTTGCAGCGGTAACTCGACGATGCGCTCGTTTTCGACGACGTCCTTGATGCCGGAGCTCTTGACGTCGATGAGCGGCGCGGCGCCTTCGACGGTGATGGTCTCCGCGACGTTGCCGAGCTCCAGCGAGACGTTGATCGTGGGCCGCTCACCGACCTGCAACACGATGCCGTTCTGGACGTAGCTGCGGAACCCCTGCAGCCCAACCTCGAGGCGATAGGGCCCCGTGGGCAGATTCGAAATCACATATGTGCCGTCCGCGTCCGTCACCGCCGTCCGCGTCGCCTGTGTGTTGGTCTGCGTCATGGTGACGGTCACACCGGGCAGAACCGCGCCGCTCGTATCCGTCACGCGTCCGCTCAGTTCCGCCGTCGATAACTGTGCAGATGCGGAAGCGGCAGTCAGAAGTAATGTCAACGCGCCGAAGAAAACGTTCCGACGAAAGCGGCCCATTCAACCTCCCATACCTGTAGGGCCGACCTTAGACCTTAAAGGTCGGCCCCTACGTGACCTACTGAGCGCCCTGTGCGACACCGTATTGATTGTTCTCCTGGCAGATGTATTCCATGATCTCGTCGCCGGGATCGGTCAGCCGTGCGTTGAACTTCACCGTGAACGGCTTCGAGTAGGCACCCGGATCCTCGATCGTCACTTCGTTGGTCATGTGGCCCGAATCGACGCGCGTCCAGCGCTCGATGGTGTGCAACTGTTCCGTGTGCGGGTATCCCCTGTTGTCGAACCACGACTTATCGTTGAAGCCAACGGTGTCGATGACGAGCGTGTTGCCTTCGTACCGGCCGATTGAATGTCCGAACCAGGTTGGGTCGAGTTCGGCCGGATGTTTACGGCCATCCATGAAGATCTGGCGAAACGAATGGATGTTGCCCTCGTGCAGGATGTAGATGTACTGCGTCTTCGCGTGCGTCGGCACCTGGACGATGCGGAATGGGTATGGCGTCGCCCTGGGGATGCCCATCGGCAGACAATGAAATTGCGGGTTGTCGACTTCTTTCCGTGACGCAAAGACCGCTTTCGCGGCGGGCGTCATCAGCGATTCGAGGGTGCCTGGTTTGAGCCCGCCTTCGCGCTCGATGTCCTGAATCGGACCTCCACCAACCCACAGACCTGAGAGATCGACGACGCCGTCAGGCAGATGCGGAACGGGACCCGTCGGTGCCGGCTTTCGTCTCACTTCCTGTCCGAGCGCCGCGACCCCACCGAGCGGATCCGCCCCTCGTTGCCCGCCGCCTGCCGCCGCACCGCCTTGCCTGCTGCCGCCGCGCTGCGCCGCAGCGGTTATCGACGCTGCAACTGCTACCGCAAACACGAGGCACACGACGCCCCCGATCTGCCTTCTCATCGAACGCCTCCGCAGTTGCGCGGGAGTCTAGCACGCCTTATTCTTTCCGCCTTCAGGGGGGTCTGATGCGTTTTCGCAGACGAGAATTTCTTGCCGGTGTCGGCGCCGCAAGCGCCGCCTTCATACCGGGATTCGGGATTCGGGATTCGGGACTCGATGGGTTGCTCTCGGGATTCGATCGTTCGCTGTTGGCTCAGGGCACCGCCACCGCGGTGCGGCCGTTCCGCATCGACACGCACGCGCACTTCACCATTCCGAAGATGTACGACCTGGCGACCGCGCACGGCGTGCAGCAGGCCACGCTCAAAGACTGGTCGCCCGCCAAGATGCTTGCGGAAATGGAAGAAGGGGGCGTTGCCACCTCCATCATTTCGATCAGCGATCCCGGCGTGAACTTCGGCGACAACGCGGCGGCGAGGGCGCTGGCGCGGGAATGTAACGAAGCAGGCGCAAAGGTCGTTCGCGATTATCCGGGGCGCTTCGGCCTGTTTGCGGTGCTGCCACTGCCCGACGTGGACGGCGCGCTCAAGGAACTGGAGTACGCGCTCGACAGGCTGAAGGCCGACGGCATCGGCGTGCTGTCAAGCTACGACGGCAAGTATCTGGGGAACCCACTCTACACGCCGCTGCTCGAGGAAATGAACCGGCGCAAGGGCGTCATCTACTGTCACCCGTACTGCGCCGCGTGCGGCGTGCAGCAGGCGCTGACCGACGCCCAGAACCGCGGCGTCGAATTCGTGTTCGATACCACGCGGACGATCCTGAGCCTGCTGCAGACAGGTGCCGTCGCGCGATTCCCGGACATCAAGTTCATCTGGTCGCACGGAGGCGGCACGGTGCCGTTCATCACGAGCCGGCTGAACGGGGCCGGCGGCGACAGGCTGCCAAAAGGTGTCGCCTACGAACTGCAGAAGTTCTATTACGACACCGCGCAGGCATTCAATCCGTACACGATGCCGTCGTTCAAGAAGTTTGTGCCGACGTCGCAGATCCTGTTCGGCACCGATTTCCCGCTCGGCGGCGGATCGGCGGCAATCGTGGCCAAGGGATTGAGGGATAACGGTGGCTTTACCGACGCGGAGTTGCGTGCGATTGAGCGGGAGAATGCGCTGAAGCTGTTGCCGCGGCTGAAGACTTAGCAAATCCCAACCATCTCCGCGACAGTTGGGATTTGGAGTTTGGGGGATTTGGGATTTGGGATTTACCGCTTGTAATCCCGCCCGCCCTTCTCGACCTGCGTCCAATCGAGATAGTCGCCCGAGCAGGAGATCTCGCCGAGCTCCCAGTTCGGCCGGTTCTCGTAATAGAAGGTCGTCTCCCACGGCTTGGCGAGCGCCTTCGGATCGTCCATCTTGATATCGAGCTCCAGATGATCGCGATCCACGCGACGGAAGCGTTCGGTGACTTTCAGGTCAGGGGTGTGCGCATGACCGAGGCGATCGAGCCACGTCTTCTCATTGAAGCCGACCGTCTGCACCTCGAACGTGCGATCGTCCACCCACCGACCGACGGACGTGCCCATCCACAGTTGATCGGGGTCGGTCGGCAATGCGCGGCCATCGGTGTGGACGCGCCGCATCCAGTGGTCGTACTCGTAAATCAATAGGGTCTGCTTCGGCGTCTGTACGACCTCGAACGGGTACGGATGGAAGTACACGCGCGGCACGCCGGGCGGATAGCACTTGGTGAGCACTGGATCGTTGGTCTCGTCGAGCGTGTAGTTGCCCCCGTTGGAATCCCTCGCCTTCTTGAATTCCGCTTCACCCCACGCGGTGAGCGATGGCGGACTCTTCATCGGATCGGTATAGGTGAAGTTCGTCCAGGGGCCGTTCTTGCCCGGAGGATTGCGCATCATCCAGACGCCGGTCAGATCGCGTGCGGGGGCGGGGGGCGACGGGGCAGCCGGAGCACCGCCACCGCGGGCCTGGCCTGCGGGGGCTCCGCCGCCACGGCCAGCCTGTCCCGCGGGTGCGGCCTGCGAGAACAGCGTCGCGGATGCGGCAAGCGCGAAGGCTGCCGCCAGCGTCGAGCCGATGATGCGCGTGCGCATGGCTTTCGATCTCCTCGTAGAGGCGAACCTTCAGGTCCGCCTATTGCTCGAAGGTCGGTAGGTCGCCTTCGGGTCCGGCGATCTTGCGGATCTGCAGCACCGGGCTGCCGTTCTTCTGCTGATTTCCGACAACCGTCAGGTTGTCACCAGGCTTCAGGGTGTTCTTGGTCCACCCCGCGCGCTGCAGCTTGTTGGGCGCTGTCAGCCATCCCGACCACTTCGTCGTCGTTCCGTCGGCGTTCTTCACATCGAACCACACGACGACGTGTGGATTGACGAAGTCCAACTGTGTGACCGTGCCTTGCAGCGTCTGCTGCTTGGTCTGATCGAACGCCGCACCGCCATGGTGCGCAAACGCGGGCACACCAATCGCAAGCGCCGCAATGAAGGCCAGCACGAATAAGACGTTTCGGCTCATTTCAGATTTCTCCTCGCAAATATTTGAGCCCAGTTGGCGTGGCGAGTCTAGTAGTGCCAACCGGTTGTGTCAATAAACCCGACAGCGCCTGAAGTCTTTCTGAAAGACTGTGCCGCGCGTCTGGCGCAGTACGGGCGTACACTGGCTCATGCGAACAATTCCGGCGATGGTAATCGTCATCGCCCTGCAGGTGGCGGCTTCGCCCGCAACGGCGCAGCGGCTGCCGTTTCAGAAATCGTTCGACGCCGCAGGCATCACAACGGTGGACGTATCCACCATACGAGGAAAAATCAACGTCGTCTCCGGCGCAACCGACCGAATCGAAATCGGCGGGGCGGTGACGGTCCGCGTCGCCATTGATGTCCCCGAAAACCCGCTGGAGATCGCGCAGAAGATCGCAGCCAATCCACCGATCGAACGTGTCGGCGATACGGTTCGATTGCGACCGCCAGCAGACGAGAGGGACCGAAAGGCCGTTACGGTCAACTATGACGTTCGCGTTCCCGCGAACACAAAAATACTGACCGTCAGCGATTCCGGCGAAACCACCATCGCGGGTGTTAGCGGTTCAGTCAACGTCCAGACCCAGTCCGGGGCGATCGGGTTGCAGCGCATCGGAGGCGCCGCCACCATTTCAACTGGCTCGGGTGCCGTGCTCGTGGAAGGCACGAATGGGCCACTCACGGTCACCACGAGCAGCAGCGCTTTCACGGCGAGGGCACTTGGGGGTCACCTCCACGTCCGGACCATGAGCGGAGCGGTCAACGCCGGTTTTGAGGGAGCCGGTGACGTCGACATCGAGACGGGCTCCAGCGCGATTCAACTGCGCGGCGTACGTGGTGCACTGACCGCCGCAACACGAAGCGGGCGTATTAGCGTCGAAGGCCAGCCTAATCGTCAGTGGGCTATATCGACAGGCTCGAGCGCCATCGACGTCGCTGTTGCGAGCCCACCCGTTACGCTCGACGCGACGACGGGATCGGGCTCGGTCCAGGTAACGGGAGCCAATGTCAACGGTACCGTCTCGAAACGCGCGGTCAACGGTGCGATTGGCAGCGGCGGACCGCCGGTTCGGCTGTCCACACGCAGCGGTTCCATCCGCGTCAACGTCGGACGCTGATCAACTCGAGCGGCTCCAGGCTTCAGACTTCCGGCTGCAGGTACGTCGCAGGCCGTCGACGCGCATCAATGGCGCACATCGACCAAATCGCCGACCAGTGTAAGCAACTCGTGTCGGTTCACGGCCTCGACGGTGTCGTACCAGACATGATTCACGGTCTCCGGATATCGAGCACCCAAAACACCTCCGGCGATTGAGGCAACCGAATCGCTGTCTCCACCAACGTTGGCGGCCACAAGGATTGCTTGCTCCGCGGAATCCATGACGGCTGCAAGGCTGAGCGCCAACGGCACGATAGTCATCGGACGATCAGGAAAGCAGCGGGCCGTTATTTCGGCGGGCCAGAGTTGCGGCAGCCGCTTCAAATCGTCGTACGTGCTTCGTATGCTTCGAGCAAAGCGTGTGGAATCGTCGCCTGGCCACCGGCGCTCGGCCTCCGCGGCTGCCGATTCCGCCAACGTGATGATTTCGTCGGCCGGCCACTCTTCGATCGCGGCTGATACGGCTGCGGCAGTAGCTGCGGCGGCCGCGATCGCGATCAAACCGCCGTGTGTCGGAATCGATGCCTCACGTGCACCGTTGACGAGATCGTCCAGACGATCGGGACGAACAACAATGCCAACCGGGCCGACGCGAATAGCAGCCCCACATCCATCGTGGCGCGTCGCCATCCGAGCGGGATCGCCTGCCTGATGAAATTCCCAGAGAGACTTGACGCCGGGATGAACGGATTTCCGACACTGCAGCATTTCACGGCCGATGCTTGTGTGGTCAATCCGGCCCTGGTCGGCGATGATGGCGCGCGCCACCGCTATCGTCCGCTCGGTGTCGTCAGTCGTTTCTCCAATCCGCCATTCGCGTTTCCGATTGCCGACATATCGGGGAATGACGGACCCGGGTAGCCCTTCGAAACCTCTGATGCCGTAGGGATACCAACGCAATACATCGGCGTGCGACAGCAGTTCGGTCTGTTTTCCGACTGCATCGCCAATGGCGATTCCTTTGAGGCAGCCCGCCACCCGTTCGGCGACCGTCAAGCTCGATAGCGACAACATCAGTCGTTCGTCACGTTACAGCGGTTGACGTCGAATTGCTGATGTCGGTGGTAATGGCGTATACGAGTGCCCGCCGGCTGCCGTCGCCGCTCGGTCGAACGTTCACTTCCGGCTCCAAGGTCGACGACGCGGCAAAACGCAGGCGCCGGCTCGTCGGTCTACGACGTCGTGAGCGAAGATGCACCTTTCGATGCTCGACGGACTGCGCCTGTGAAGCCGCCACCGCGTTTTGTCCTCTGACGCCGATCGCGTCGCTCGCCGTGATCAGCGAAGAGGATAAAACGAGTTCGAAGCCTGACTGCCGCGCAGCTCACGGAGCTGCGCGGATAGATCGAGACCTGGCGGAGAACTCGTTTTTCCACGGCGTCGAACTGGAGGCGCGGAGTGAATATGCGGCCGATCGCACGCCGATCGAGACGAAGTGAGGGATTAGCGTTTCTTCCGCCGGTAATTTGCGAGCTTCTCAATGACGGCGCACACCGCGCCCGTGTCTTCCATCGGATCGTTGGCCGTCGCGGCGAGATAGAGCGGTGCGGTCGCGGCGAAGACCGGCGTCGGACAGCCGTTCGCCTTCGCGAAGTCCGCGATGACGTTCATGTCTTTCTGCCACACCCCAAGCTTCATCGTCACATCCGACGAATAGTCACCCTTGACCATCATGGGGCCGCGAACCTGAAACATGCGCGAGTTCCCCGCGCCGTCGGTAAGCACCTTGTACGACAGCGCCGGGTCGAGTCCCGACTTCATCGCGAGCACCATCGCCTCCGCCGCCGCGACGTTGTGAATCGCAACGAGCAGGTTCGCCGCGAACTTCATCTTCGATCCGTTGCCGAACGGCCCGACGTAGTAGTTGACGCGGGAAAATCCTTCGAGGATGGGCACGATGGAGCGACAGACGCCCGCGTCGCCGCTCGCATAGACCGCGATGTCCTTCGTACGTGCCTGCGCGCCCGTACCGCTCAGCGGACAGTCGAGCAGGGTCGCGCCGCGCCGTGCGAGCGCCGCTCGTGCCTGCTCCTTGACGTCGATCGGCAGTGTGCTCGTCTCGATCACCACCACCTTGCGGCCGAATTGCGCGAGCTCGGTGGCAACCTGAAGCAGCGCAGTCGCCGACGGAAGCGAGGTGATGATGGTCGTCGCCAGATCCGCCACGCTGCGGACCTCGTTGACCGGCTCTCCGCCCTCACGCCGCAGACGGCGCGCGGCGTCAGGCAATACGTCGTACCCGATGACTCGATAGCCGGCGCGGACCAAATTGGCGGCCATCGCCGACCCCATGATGCCGAGACCGATGACGCCAAGGGGCTCGCGCCTGATCTTCTTACTTTTGGGCGGCAAGCGTCGGGCGCGCGTAGAAGTAGCCATCGTCTTCCTCGAGGGCAATGCGTGCGTTGAACACCGCGCTGACGTGATCCGAGGTGAGCATCTCGCGTTTCGGCCCGGCCGCGGCAATCCGGCCGTGGCTGACCAGAACCATCCGCTGAATCTCCGGGACGATTTCTTCGATGTGATGCGTGATGAGGATGATCGTGGTTCCGGCCCGTGCGACCTGCCTCACGCGCTCGGTGAAATCGTGCCGCGCTACCATGTCGAGTCCGGTGGTTGGTTCATCGAGAACCAACGCGCGTGGAGCGGTGACGAGCGCCCGTGCCAGGAGCACACGCCGCGCCTCGCCGGTCGACATTTCGTCCAGGCGGCGCTTTGCCAGATGGGCGACCCCCATGCGCGTCAATGCGTCGGTCGCGTGACTTCGCATCTCGGACGTCACGGCGCCGTAGCGAAGAATGCCCTGCGTCGCGAGAAACCCTGACAGCACGGCCGCTTCGCCGGTGACACGGCCTTCGTTGTTGCCCAGGACGAATCGATGATGCAGGTCGGCGGAGATGATCCCGAGCTGAGCCCGCAGGTCGAAGACGTTCCACCGGCTTTCACCGAACACGAGCACCGAGGGCGAGTTGTCTTCGTGGCGCAGCGGCCGATCGTCGTGCGTCAGAAGGCTGACGAGCGCCGACTTCCCCGCGCCGTTCGGACCGATGATGGCGGTGTGCTCTCCCTCGGCAATGGTAAGCGTCAGGCTATCGAGGATGCGCCGGTCGTTCTTGACGACGGTCGCGTCGCGCAGCTCTAAAACAGGGGTCACGCCGGGAGCGGCTCGCCTTTGGTTTCTTTCGCCGCCGGCAGCACGAACAGGCCAATGACGAACGCCGCAGCCGTCAGCGCTACGGGTACGCCCACCGAGCCATAGCGCTGAATGCCGGCGCCGACGAGAAACACCATCGCCACGCCGACAAACCGTCCGACCGAGCTGGTGAAGCCGATCGCACTGCCGCGGCATTCGGTCGTGTACTGCTCCGGAATCCAGAGTGTGTAGAGCGCGAAGTTCGCGCCGCCAAGGCCCAGGACGAAGATCAGGAAGAAGAACGGCATCAACGCGTTCTCCAGGTAGAACACGCGGCCGAA
>Ga0075418_10003031_pt1 | contig 19179 bp, 18 predicted proteins | sample SoiMetdeltSBSDD2_FD_81776 | JGI IMG/M metagenome (GOLD analysis project Ga0075418, IMG submission 81776) | Bulk soil microbial communities from a Populus tree surrounding site in Tennessee, USA - Soil MetaG P. deltoides SBSDD2 | ecosystem: Environmental > Terrestrial > Soil > Tree plantation...
CGTTGTCATTGGCGCCGGCCCGGCGGGCACCGCTGCCGCCTCAGTCCTGGCTGAGCGCGGTCATCGTGTTCTCGTGCTCGAGCGCGAAAGGTTTCCTCGTTATCACATCGGCGAATCGCTCCTCCCATTCACGTTTTACCCGCTTCAGCGGCTTGGTCTTGTGGACAAGATGCGCACCTCGCAGTTCGTAAAAAAATACAGCGTGCAATTTGTCTCGCCCTCCGGCAAAGCCTCGCAGCCATTTTATTTTTTCACACGCTACAGCGACGACGTGGCCCAAACCTGGCAGGTGCTGCGCTCGGAGTTCGACCAGATGCTCGTCAATGACGCGCGCACAAAGGGCGCAACAATCCTTGAAGGCGTTACGGTCACTCAGTTGCTGCGCGACGGCGATCGCGTCATCGGTGTGCAGGTGAAGGACGAGGACGACACGATTGCCGAATATTACGCACCAATGACACTCGATTGCTCCGGCAAGGAATCCTTTGCCGCGGTCCGCAACCAGTGGCGCATCCGCGATCCCAAACTCAACAAGGTCGCCGTGTGGACTTATTACAAAAATGCGAAGCGCGACGATGGCATTGATGCCGGGGCCACGACGGTCGCGTTCGTGCCGGAAAAGGGCTGGTTCTGGTACATTCCTTTGCACAATGACATCGTCAGCGTTGGGGTCGTCGCCGAAGGCAAGTACCTCAGTCGCGACGGCGTGAAAGATGCCGGTGAAATCTTCAGGCGTGAGATCGATCAGAACCTCTGGATCAAGGACCACCTCGCGCCGGGCACGCAAATCGGCCCCTATTTTGTCACCAATGAGTTTTCCTTTCATTCCAAGTACTGCGCGTCCGAGGGACTGTTGCTTGTCGGCGATGCACTCTGCTTTTTGGACCCGGTCTTTTCCTCGGGCCTGATGCTCGCGCTCAAGAGCGGCGTGATGGCGGGCGACGCCGTTCACGAGGCGCTTGTGGCGCGCGATTTTTCGCCGGCCCGTTTCGCCGAATATGGCCGCAAGCTCCGGCACGGCATCGAAAACATGCGCAGGCTCGTCTACGCCTTCTATGACCCGAACTTCAGCTTTCGCGAGTTGACTGACAAATACCCCGACCTCGCCGGTGATGTGACCGATTGCTTGTCCGGCGACGTGGACAAGGACTTCACCCAACTCTTCAAGGCCGTCGGGGAGTTCGCGGAAGTGCCCGACCCGTTGGCTTACGGCGCGCCCCTCGAAACGGCCACTGAACCTGCGGCCGCAACTTAACGCGCTCGCGCGCATGAACATCGTCCAAATCACGCCCGGTGCCGGTGGTATGTATTGCGGCAATTGCTTTCGCGATAACGCCCTGGTCGAAGCGCTGCGGAAGCTCGGGCACAACACGCTCATGGTCCCGCTCTATCTGCCCATGACGCTCGACGACGCGGACCAGAGCGCCGGGACGCCCATTTTCTTCAGCGGCATCAACGTCTATCTGGATCAACAATCGGCCGCGTTTCGCAAAGCCCCGCGCTGGCTCCGCAACGCGTTCTCGCATCCGAAGCTCTTGAAATGGGCGTCAGGCCGCGCCGCGAAGACTCGTGCTGGCGACCTCGGCGACTTGACCGTCTCCATGCTCCGCGGTGAAGAAGGTCATCAGGTCGCTGAGTTGGATACGCTCATCGCGTGGCTCAAGACCCAGCCAAAGCCCGACGTTGTCTGTCTCTCGAACGCGCTCCTCATCGGTCTGGCCCGCCGTCTCAATCAGGAACTCGACTGCACGATCGTCTGCAATCTTCAGGGCGAAGACTCGTTTCTCGATGGCTTGCCCGAACCGCATCTTTCCGCCGCGTGGAACGTCCTTATCCGCCGCTGCGAGGATGTGGACATCTTCATCGCGCCCAGCCGCTACTTTGCCGATTTGATGAGCCGGCGTCTCGAACTGGGTGCAGATCGCGTGCAAGTGCTTTACAACGGCATCAAACTCGACGGCTTTTCGCCGGCGCCCGCGGCCCCAAATCCGCCCGTCCTCGGTTTCTTCGCCCGCATGTGCCGCGAAAAAGGACTCGATACTCTCGTCGATGCGTTTTTGCTGCTGAAGAATCGCGAACGCACGAAAGAACTCCGCTTGCACGCTGGCGGCAGCCTCGGTCCGGCGGATGAGCCGTTCGTTTCGGAATTACGCAACAAACTCGCGCCGCACAAAGGCTCCTATCAGTTCTTTCCAAACGTCAGCCTCGCGCAAAAGCAGGAATTCTATCGCTCGCTCTCGGTGTTTTCTGTGCCCGCGCTTTATGGCGAGGCGTTCGGCTTGTACGTGATCGAAGCGCTGGCTTCCGGTGTTCCTGTCGTTCAGCCCTCCGTCGCCGCCTTCCCCGAGCTGATCGAAAAAACCGGCGGCGGCCTCCTCTGCGAACCGAACAATCCTGAGTCATTGGCCAACGCAATCGAAACAGTCGTGGCCGATACTATCCGTGCGCGCGCAACGGGCAGCACCGGACGCGAGGCCGTGCTTAAAAACTTCACCGCCGACGCGATGGCGCGCCACTTCTTGGAACTGATCGGCAGTCGCAGGTTGCCCCCGGCGCGCGCCCACGCCTAATATTCCTCATGGCTTACGAGTTTAAGGTGACGCGCCGGGTTGAGTTCTCCGAAACCGATCTCGCGGGCATCATGCACTACTCGAACTTCTTTCGATTCATGGAAACAGCCGAGCACGGCTTCTACCGCTCGCTCGGCTTCTCGGTCGTGATGCCGGAAACCGATCCGCGCCTGGGCTGGCCGCGCGTTCATGCTGAATGCGATTTCCGCAAGCCGCTCCGCTTCGAAGATATGGTCGAAATCCATCTGCTCGTCGCAAAGAAGGGCACGAAGGCGATCACTTACCAGTTTCGCTTTCGAAAGCTCAACGAAGCCCCCCCCGTCGAAGTCGCGCGCGGCGTGATCACCATCGTCTGCGTGGCTCACACCAAAGACGGCAAAATGACCTCGGTCACGATCCCACCCGAAATCGGCAAACTGATCGAAGAGGCCCCCGCCGCGATACTGGCCAGCTAATTCTCCGGCTTCGGCAACTCGCGCCAGCTCTTCACGACATTCCCTTCAAAATTCACCTCGGCGCAGTCATACTCTCTGCCGATGAACTGGGTTCCCCGTTCGGTCGTGTAGTAACCCCCGCCATACCGTGAAGTGGGCACCTCACGATACTCCCAACCGGAGCGGGATGTGGTGTCGTTGCACCTGTAAATCCACGTCAAATTCCCGGCCGTTGTCGGCACGATCAACGCCGGTTTTCCCCAGGCGATGTAAACCGCGTCTGCGGTCATCCCCACGTCAATTTTGCCCTCATCGACCAATCGTTGCTGCGCGGGCGGCAATACCGCGTACGCGCTTGCTCGCTCATGCTTCCGGCTCGCGATTTTATTTCCGGCACATCCGGCCAGTAGCACTGAAATAAGAGTCAATAAAATAACGCGACACCCATTCATTCTGTCATCTAATGCGACTACGCGGTTGAAGTAAAGACCCCGCGCATTTAGTCTGCTGCGCAATTATGGCTGCAAATTCCAGTTCAGGCATGACGTGGCTCATGTTCGCGCTCCTCACCGTTGTTTCATGGGGCGTCTATGGCGTGTTTCTGCACACCGGCCAGACGAGCATGGGCGGCGATCCCTCGGTCGCGCGCTACAAAGCATTTCTGTTTGTCGGTATCGCCTACTTTCTCACCGCCGTTCTCGCGCCGCTCTTTCTGCTCATGGCAAAAGGTTCGGCCTTCTCCGGCTACAGCAGCAAAGGCATGTGGTGGTCCCTCATCGCTGGCATCGTCGGCGCCATCGGCGCCTTCGGCGTGCTGCTCGCGTTCGGCGCAGGCGGAAAACCCGGCGTCGTCATGTCGATCGTATTCGCCGGCGCTCCAATCGTGAACGCCGTCGTGTCGCTTGCGATGCACCCGCCCGAGGGCGGCCTCAGCAAAGTGCCCGTTCCCTTCTTTTTGGGCATCCTTCTCGCAGCGCTGGGCGGCTTTCTGGTCACGTATTTCAAGCCGGGCGTGCCGCCTAAACCGAAGCCCGTCGTGTCCGCGCCCGCCAATCCAGCGCGCTAGGTCATGGCGGAAACAGCCCCGAATCGGAAGCAGATCGAGACACTCCAACTCGATCAGCTTCGCAAGCTCCTGGGCACGATCGTGCCCGCGAACCGCTTTTACACGGAAAAATTTCGCGCGGCCGGATTCGATGCAAACATCAATTTGCTGGAGGACTTTCGCGCGCGCTGCCCCTTCACAACGAAAGCCGAATTGGTCGCCGACCAGCGCGACCATCTGCCGTTTGGCACGAACTTTACTTACCCGCTCGAACATTACACGCGCTGCCACCAAACCAGCGGCACCCTCGGTTCGCCACTGCGCTGGTTCGACGAACCCGAAAGCTGGAAGTGGATGGTCGCCAACTGGAAGCGCATCTTTCACGCCGCCGGTGTCACGCCTGCCGACCGCGTGCTTTTCGCGTTTTCCTTCGGGCCGTTCATAGGGTTCTGGCTCGCATTCGAAGCCGCGTCCGAGATTGGGTGCGTTTGTTTTCCGGGCGGCGGATTGAGCAGCATCACACGCCTCAAACTCCTCCTCGAATGCGGCGTGACGGTGCTCTGCTGCACGCCCACCTACGGCTTGCGCCTGGCTGAAGTTGCCGCGCACGAAAATATCCCCTTCCAAAACTCTCGCGTGCGTCTGCTTGTCGTCGCCGGCGAACCCGGCGGCAGCATCCCGGCGTCTCGCGCTCAATTGGAAAGACGCTGGACCGGCGCTCGCGTCTTCGATCATCACGGCATGACCGAGGTCGGCCCCGTCTCCTACGAATGTCCCGTCCGACCGGGGGTGCTTCACGTTCTCGAAGAAAGTTATCTCGCCGAAATCATCGACCCAGCGACTCGCAAGCCTTCCGCGGCGAGTCAACCCGGTGAACTCATCCTGACGCCGCTTGGCCGTGTTGGCTGCCCTGTCTTCCGTTACCAGACCGGCGATCTCGTCAAAGCAGCCTCGCAACCAGTCTGTGCCTGCGGTACATCCGATCTCGCCTTGGAAGGAGGCATCCTTTCGCGCATCGATGACATGGTTGTCGTGCGCGGCGTGAACGTTTATCCCAGCGCCATCCACGAGATCATTCGCGGCATCGGCGCCATCACCGAATATCGCGTCACCGTCGACTCGTCCCGCGCGCTCCCCGAATTGAAAATCGACATCGAAGTCGACGACCCAGCCAGTGCGCTCGCTGCGCGCGAGGAACTCGAAAAGTCGCTCCACCGCGCTTTTGCCTTGCGTGTTCCCGTGGAATCCGTTCCCGCCGACACGCTGCCACGCTTCGAACTAAAGGCGAAGCGATGGGTGCGCCTTCCCGCCAATCCATCCTGATTCCACCAGTACAGAAAAAAGCCCGCGGTTTCCCATGCGCGCCATTTAACCCTCGCGCGCGAAAAGCCGCAGGCCAATCACATCGTGGCTCGCGCCGCGATGCGCAATTCTTACTTGTTCTCCCGCACCGGAGCCCCGTCCGTGCTGCCCTTTACCTTCACTTCCGCGTCCAGCGGACGGTCCGATTGAGCTTGCCCCTGCACGCTCGGTTGCTGACCCGCGGCCGCGCCGGTCGCCGTCGGCTTGATCGAAATGTTATTGATCACTTCGTGTACGCCTTCGATCCTCCGCGCCAATTCCGCCGCCTTAGTCTTCTGGTCTGGAGTGTCGACGAACCCGCTCAGTTGCACCACCCCCCCATAGGTCATCGTGCGCACTTCCGGAAACTTGTAGACGGGTGAAGCCTCCAGCGCATCCTGCACCTTCGAATTCACGATCTTATCGTCCACCTGCCGTCCCTCCGTCCGATCGGAGGAAGTGCTCGAGCACCCCATCATCACCACACACGCCGCCAAACCTCCCGCCAACACCATCTTCTTCAGAGTCGATTGCATAGTCCTTTTCCCGTTTAATTTCATCCTGTCCGGAACGAAAGTTGCACCCGCGTTCAATCTGTTCCATGGGGTCTCTCCCGCAAATGTCCTTCGCCGAAACCTCGCTCCTTTTCGCTGTTTGCGGCGCCTGCCTTTTGCGAAACTCGCCGCGTGAGCAGCCCAGCCAATGTGCTGAAAACCGACGAACGCATTTTCCAGGTGCGCACCAAAGCCCCAGGCCCGGAAGGCCGCTTGCCGCTCACTCCCGAAATGCTGCTGGAAAGGCCCAGCGGCGATCTTTTCGGCCTCACCCAAAACGTCGGCATGGGCTGGGACCCCGCCGAAGTCGGCCGCAAGCCCTTTCTCATTCTAAGCACCCAGGGCGGCTTGCGCGCGCCCGATGGCAAGCCGATCGCATTGGGCTACCACACCGGCCATTGGGAAATCGGTTCACTCGTCGAAGCCGCCGCTCGCGAACTCCGCCAACTCGCCACCGTTCCTTTCGCCGCATACTGCTCCGACCCGTGCGATGGCCGCACTCAAGGCACGACGGGAATGTTCGACAGCCTTCCGTATCGCAATGACGCCGCTATCGTTTTTCGCCGTCTCGTGCGATCTCTCCCCGCGCGCGCGGGCGTCATCGGGATCGCGACCTGTGACAAAGGCCTGCCCGCGATGATGATGGCCCTCGCCGGCTGCAGCGATCTTCCCTGTGTCCTCGTTCCGGGCGGCGTCACTCTCCCGCCTTCGAATGGCGAGGACGCCGGCGCCGTGCAAACCATCGGCGCGCGCTTCGCTCATGGGCTTATCACTCTCGACGAAGCCGCTGAACTCGGCTGCCGCGCGTGCGCTTCCCCTGGGGGAGGGTGCCAATTCCTGGGCACCGCAGCCACCTCGCAGGTCGTCGCCGAAGCGCTCGGAATCGCGCTGCCGCATTCGGCACTGGCGCCCTCAGGTCAGCCGGTGTGGATCGACATGGCTGTGCGCTCCGCGCGCGCCGTCGTTCACCTCGAAGAGCACGAACTTCCGCTCAACAAAATTTTGACCCCGGCAAGCGTGCGCAACGCTATGGTCATCCACGCCGCGTTCGGCGGCTCCACCAATTTGCTTCTGCACATCCCCGCCATCGCCCACGCCGCGAAATTGAAACGGCCCACCGTCGATGACTGGATTGACGTTAACCGCCGCGTTCCTCGCATCGTCGACGTCCTCCCCAACGGCCCCATGCACCATCCCACCGTGCGCGTGTTCCTCGCCGGCGGCGTTCCCGAAGTCATGCTGCACTTGCGCGACGCGGGCCTGCTCGACACGAGCGTGCTCACCGCGACCGGCCAAACGCTCGCCGAGAATTTACAGTGGTGGGAAACAAGCGAGCGCCGAAAGCGCTTCCGCCAAATCCTCCGCGACCAGGACGGCGTTGATCCCGACGACGTCATCATGTCGTCCGACCGTGCGAAGTCGCGTGGACTGACGAACACCGTCGCCTTCCCGCGCGGCAACCTCGCGCCTGAAGGTTGCGTCATCAAAAGCACCTCCATCGACCCGAGCGTCGTTGATTCCGACGGCGTCTACCGCAAAGAAGGCCCCGCGCGTGTCTTCGTCCGCGAGCGCGACGCGATCACTGCGATCAAGAAGGGCGGTGTTCAAGCCGGCGACGTTCTCGTCCTCGCCGGTTGCGGGCCGATTGGCACGGGTATGGAAGAAACGTATCAGCTCACCTCCGCGCTAAAACACCTACCCTTCGGCAAGCACGTCGCCTTGATCACCGACGCCCGCTTCTCAGGCGTCTCCACCGGCGCGTGCATTGGTCACGTCGGCCCCGAAGCCCTCGCTGGTGGCCCCATCGGCAAACTGCGCGACGGAGATATCATCCGCATCGTCGTCGATCGCCGCAACCTCACCGGCTCGGTCGATTTCATCGGTGAAAGCACGCGCCGCTTTTCGCCCGAAGAAGGCGCGCGCATCCTCGCCGCCCGTGAAACCCGTCCCGACCTCGCGCCCGCCGCTCAACTCCCCGACGATACCCGTCTCTGGGCCGCCCTCCAGCAACTCAGCGGCGGCACCTGGGGCGGCTGCGTCTACGACGTGGACGCAGTGCTCCGCCGGCTACGAGGCTAACGAGTGGGAGCGCGAGCCACTTTATCCGGAGTCAGTGCCCTTCGGCCTCCTTGCCTTGGCGCGATATTTGCCCGATACTTCCCCTTGTGAACATCTCGGTCACCCAGCTCACCGATCAACTGATCGTTTCCTACGCTCGGGTGGGCGGCATCAATCACCTTGATGGCAAAAATCTCCCGGCTAAATCCGCCATCGCATCCATCACCATCGACCTCCTTCGCCTTCTTTTCCCCGGTTTCTTCGACGAACGCACGATCCATTCTTCCGAACTCAAAGTTGAAGTCGTCGCCCTGCTGGATTCAGTCGCCGGCCGCCTTGAAGATGAAGTTTACAAAAGCCTCGAGTACTCCACACCGGAAGGCGTCGCCAAAGGCAAGCTCCGCACTGTTGCGCGTGAACTGACCCTCGAATTCCTCGCCGACCTCCCGAAGGTCCGCGAACTGCTAAAGACAGATGTCGAAGCCGCCTACGACGGCGATCCTGCCGCACGCAGCCACGAAGAAGTCATCGTCGCCTATCCGTTTGTCGAAGCCATCGCCGTGCAACGCCTGGCCCACCAGCTTTATCTCAAGAAGGTCGCCCTCATCCCTCGCATCATGACCGAGTGGGCCCACGCCCGCACCGGCATGGACCTGCACCCCGGCGCGCGCATCGGCTCACATTTTTTTGTCGACCATTGCACCGGCACCGTCGTCGGCGAGACGTGCGAAATCGGCAAGCACGTGAAGATGTACCACGGTGTTACCCTCGGCGCGAAATCGACTTCGGGAGGTCAGGAACTTCGTGGCAAGAAGCGCCATCCAACAATCGAAGACCACGTCACGATCTACCCCGGCGCGACGATCCTCGGCGGCGAAACAATCATCGGCGCGGGCAGCACCATCGGCGGCAACGTCTTCCTTACCACCAGCGTGCCCCCCAACTCACTCGTCACCTTCGAAGGCCTCACCATGAAAGTCATGAGCAAAGCCGACAGGCTTTCTCACAAGGGTGATTTTCAAATCTAGCCTCGAACGACGGATGACTAATGACGAAATCCGAATGAATGTCTAAGCACTAACGACGAATTGGTTAAGTTTCGTCATTCGTCATTCAGAACCGGATCAGCCTCTCGAGCTCCCTGACACGTTTATCAATGTCCCTGCGTTTTACCTTTGTCGTCCGCGTCACCCCAAACCCTTCGCAGCAAAACGACGCCACCACGCTCCCGTAAATCATCGCCCGTCGCAGCTTCTTTTCCACTGGCCCGCTCGTCGCCGCCAGATACCCCATCATCCCGCCCACGAACGAATCGCCCGCCCCTGTCGGGTCCAGCACGCAATCCAGCGGATACGCCGGCGCCAGGAACAGCCCGCCCGGCCCCGACAACATCGCGCCGTGATGTCCCTTCTTGATGATCACGTACTTCGGCCCCAGCTTGTGAATCTCCCGCGCCGCGTGCAGCATGTTGTTCTTCTCGGTCAGTTGATGCGCCTCGCTCTCGTTCAACACGAATGCGTCCACCCGCTTGATCAGCGCCAGCAAATCCTTCAACGCGATGTTCAGCCACAAGTCCATGGTGTCCGCCACGATGAACTTCGGCCGCCGCATTTGGTCCAGCACATGTGATTGCAACGATGGCGCGATGTTCGCCAGCAAAACGTAAGGCGAACTCTGGTGCGTTTTCGGCAGCGTCGGTGTGAACGTCTCGAATACGCCCAACTCGGTCAGCAGCGTGCGGCGGTTGTCCATGTTCAACTCATACTCGCCCGACCAATGAAACGTCTTGCCCGGCAGCATTTGCAATCCGCTCAGGTCGATCCCGTGCCGCTCGTACAGCTTCACGTACCGCTTCGGGAAATCGTCCCCCACCACGCCCACCAGCCGCACCGGCCCGAAAAAACTCGCCGCCACCGCCGCGTGGCTCGCCGAACCGCCCAGCAATTTCGGATTCTCACTCGTCGGCGTTTTGATCGAATCCAGCGCCGTCGAACCAACAATCAACACACTCATACTAATTCAAAGGGGCGGAGCGTAGGCGCTCCGCAAAAGCCTGACAAGCTTGCCGCACGTTCGTCGCGTTCAGGATCGCCGAGACCACACAGACCCGCCGGGCGCCTGCCGCCAGAACTTCATCCAGCCGTTCCAGCGTGATTCCTCCAATCGCAAACCACGGAATCTTCACGTTCGCCGTGGCCCAGCGCACGTATTCGAGCGTAACCGGCTTCGCGCCCGGCTTGGTGCCCGTTGCGTACACAGGCCCGATTGCGATATACGCAGGCGTCGCCTCCAGTGCGCGCACCGCCTGTTCCGGCGCGTGCGAACTCAAACCGAATACCACCTCGGAACGCACTCCCTCATCGAAATAATCCTCCTGTCCAAGGTGACAAAGCTCGGCGCCGACCTCCTTCGCAATTTCCGGAAAGTCATTGATCACCAGCCCAACCTTCGCGGCCCGGGTGGCCGGCAGAATCGCTTCGGCAACCGCTCGCACTTGATCCTCACTCCATTCCTTCGCCCGAAGCTGGATTAAATCGCTGCCTCCTTCACACAATTCCAGCGCGACCGCGACCGGATCACGCCCGCGCAAATACGCCGCATCCACGAACGTGTACAGCCGGCACTGATCCAGCGGCTTCACCATCCTTAGCCATTCGGTTCGATCAACTCCCGCCCCGCCCCGCCAAGCAAATGCTCAATAAAATTCGTCGAGTAAACTCCCCGCCGAAAATTCGGGTCACGCAAAATCGCCTGCTCAAACGAGATCGTCGTCTTCACCCCCGTGATCATGTACTCGCTCAACGCCCGGCTCATCTTGTCCATCGCCTCACGCCGGTCCTTCCCATAGGTGATCAGCTTGCCGATCATCGAGTCGTAATGCGGCGGGATCGTGTAGCCCGCATACGCGTGGCTGTCCACCCGCACCCCGCGCCCGCCTGGTGCGTAATACATCTCGATCCGGCCGGGGCAGGGCCGAAAGCCGTCGAACGGATCTTCCGCATTGATGCGGCATTCGATCGCATGCCCGCGAAACGTCACGTCCTTCTCCGCGATCCGCAGCGGCTCCCCCATCGCAATCATGATCTGCTGTTTCACCAGGTCGATCCCAGTGACTTCCTCGGTGATCGGATGCTCCACCTGGATGCGCTTGTTCACTTCCAAAAAGTAAAACTCGCCCTTCTCGTCCACGATGAACTCCACCGTCCCGGCATTCGTGTAATGCGCGGTCTCCGCAATTTTCACCGCCGCGCGCCCCATCTTTTTCCGCAAGTCCTTGAACTTCCCATCGATCAGCGGCGACGGCGTCTCCTCCACCACCTTTTGGTTGCGCCTCTGTATTGAGCAATCCCGCTCGCCGAGGTGGATAATATTCCCCCGCGTGTCCCCCAAAATCTGAAATTCAATATGGTGCGGGTTCTCGATGAACTTCTCGATGTAAACCCCCGAATTGCCAAACGCTTTCTCCGCCTCCGAACGCGCCGTGTGATAACCCTTGATCAACGACACATCGTTATGCGCCACTCGCATGCCGCGTCCACCTCCACCGGCGATCGCCTTGATCATTACTGGATATCCAATCCGTTTGGCCGTCGTCAGCGCGTCCTGCTCGTTCTCGATCAACCCTTCGGACCCGGGCGGCGTCGGCACCCCGGCCTTCTTCGCCAGCGCCCGGCTCACCGCCTTGTCTTCCAGCGCGTTCATCGCCCGCGAATTCGGCCCGATAAACCGAATGTTGCAACTCTCACAAACATCCGCGAAGTGCGCGTTCTCCGACAGAAACCCGTACCCCGGATGAATCGCATCCACGTCCGTGATTTCCGCCGCGCTGATGATCCGGTCGATCCGCAGATAACTCTCGCTGCTCGGCGATTTCCCAATGCAAATCGCCTCATCGGCCATCTGCACGTGCATCGAATTCGCGTCCGCCTCCGAATACACCGCCACGCTCCGAACATTCAGCTCTTTGCACGCCCGAATAATTCGCACGGCTATCTCGCCGCGGTTCGCCACCAGAATTTTCTCAAACATGTCGGTAGGTAGGGCGCGCCGTCCCAGCGCGCCGTTCGAAAGTCCCTTACGCCGGTCGAATCTTGAACATCGGCTGGCCGAACTCCACCGGCTTGGCGTTGTCGACCAGGATCTGGCTGATCACGCCCTTCGCCTCAGCCTTGATCTCATTCATCACTTTCATCGCCTCGATAATGCAAACCACTGAGTCTGGGCCAACCTCGGTCCCGACCTCAACGTAGTTCCCCGCTTCAGGCGACGGCGCCCGATAGAACGTCCCGATCATCGGGGCCTTGATCTCCAACTCAGGCCCGGCTGCGGAAGCAACCGCACCCGTGGCGGTCGGCATCGGAACCACCGTCGGCGGCATCCCTCCCGAAACGTAGCCTGTGGGAGCCTCCTCGAAATTCGTCACCTGTGCGGGGCCGACGCCGCCCCGCTTGAGCCTTATCTTGAAATCCTGCCGTTCCAGCTCGAACTCCGAAATGGAGTTCTTTTTCATCAAATCAATTATGGCCTTGATATCCTTTAGATCCACCACCAGCCCTCCTGGTCGTTTGCCGACCATTCTCGAAGTTTACCGGCCAAGTTCATTAAGCAAAAAAGCAGTGGCCCAATAAAGCGGCACTGCTTAACCGTAATCGTAGTTGCGAGCGCGACACTAATTGGGCCATTTTGCCCCGTCAAGCAGTAAAACATACCCCCGTAAGAGTAGCCAAAAACGCGCCATTCTACCCTTCGAAACCCGAATTATTGCTTTCCGTTAATGTTAACGGCGGCTTCCAAGGCCAAAATGTAAGAATTCGGCCCAAACCCCGTTATCTGCCCTACGCACACACCCGAAATCAGCGATTTCTGCCGGAATTCCTCCCGCGCATGGACGTTCGAAAGGTGGATCTCTATCGTCGGCAAGCCCACCGCCGAAATGGCGTCCCGCAGCGCCACACTCGTATGCGTATAGCCCGCCGCATTCAACACGATCACTTCGTATTGCCCCTTTGCCTGCTGAATCCACGCCACGAGGTCGCCTTCGGCGTTCGATTGCCGGAAGTCCATTCCAACCCCCAGCTTTGCCGCGTGTTCGCGCACATGCTTCTCGATCTCCGCCAGCGTCACCTTCCCGTACACGTTTGTCTCCCGCGTCCCGAGCAGGTTCAGGTTCGGTCCGTTTAAGTATAAAACGCGCATACGCGAGTCTCGGTATCGATAACGACCCTATAGTTTCAGTCTTAGGAAAGCAACTTCCAGTGCCAACGCCTCCTGCACGTTCGTCGCCAAAAGCTGCTGCGTCTTCTCGATCGCCTGGATATTCGCCAACGCGTCCGGACTCCCCAGCCGGCCTGCCACCGCTTTGGCCAACGGCGCCAATTCCGGGAATGTCTGCTGCTCCAGCTTCTGCGTGTGCAGCCACACGTCGCGGAACCACCACTCGATCCCCGCCAGCAGTTCCGTGCGCTGCCGCCGATACTCCGCTTCGATGCCCGCGTCCAATTCCGCCTCGAACCGGTCCCGCACTTTCGGCTCCAAATCGTCGTAGCGCTCCAGCGGCGAACGCCTGCTCAACGTTTCACTCACCTGCTCTTTGATCGCCCCCAGGCGATTCAGCACCGTCGAAAGCAACTGATACCGGTTCAGCAGGCTCCGCTGTTCCCCCGCTGCGACCGTCGCGAATTGCCTCAACCACTCCAAAAACTCCGGCGTGTGATGATGCTCAGTTCCGCCCGCAAGGTTTAGCCGCAGGCACCGCGACAGGATCGTCTCCAGAATACGCTGTGGTTCCGTCGTAAGCAGGATCAACACGGAATCCGCCGGCGGTTCTTCCAGCGTCTTCAGGAAAGCGTTTGCCGCCTGCACGTTGAGCCGCTCCGCGGAAACGATCACCCCCACCTTAAACGGCGCTTGCGTCGGCTTCAGGTGGATCGTCTGCATCAGGTCGCGCATCTGGTCGATCGTTACCACCCGCAACTTCGACTCGGGCCGCACCCAGATCACATCCGGATGATTCTCCCCATCGACCTTCCGGCATGACAGACACCTGTCGCAACAATCCATCGGCAACCCCGTCGCCGACACTTTCGGTGGCTGTTCGCACACCAGCGCCTTCGCCAGCGTGCGCGCCACCCGCTCCAACTCCGCCAGTTCCAGCCCGTTGAACAGATACGCATGGCCCAGCCGCCCGCGCTCCAGGCTGCGTTGGAGCAGCCGCACCGAATCGTTTTCCCGCGAAATCTCCGCCAGCGCCATGCTATTGCTGCTGCAACTGCATCAGCCGCACGTGCAGCGGGATGCTTCCCTTTTGCTCGTTGTCCATGAACACGTCGATCGAATACAGCCCGGGCCGCGGCAACGTAAGCTGCTGGATGTTCAGGATGAAATTGCGCGACAAAAACAGCGTTTCATCCGGCACCGCCACCTCCACCCCAATCTCAATGCTCGGCATCACCGGTTTGCCGTCCTCATCCACGATATTGATCTTCAGCTTGTGCGGACCTTCCTCGCCTTTGTTGAACGTCATCCGCAGGGCGATGCAGCACTGATAATACGCCGCGGGAAGCTTCGTCGTGGCCAGCGTGTCGAACGCGCCAAGGATATTCAACTTCCCCTGGCTGTCATTCGCCGCATCGCACAACGTAGCAATCTGTATATCCATGCGCGGCGAACTTAGCCCTATCCACCTCCGCTTTGCGAACCTTCTTTCGCACCGCAGCCACGCCGCAACTTTACACGTCGCATGGAAACTGCGCGAAGCCTCTTGGAGTGCGCCAGTCCCCTGGCGTTTCCGCCTCGATTTCCCAACACTGCCGCCGAAACCCGCGACTCACGAATTGACGAAAAATGGTGGCCCGCTTTCCCCTCTCCCGGGGGAGAGGGTTAGGGTGAGGGTGATTCGTTTCTGGTCCTCACCCGCGTCTTCTTTGCGCCTCTTTGCGTTCTTTTGCGGCCAATTACCCTTTGGAGAGCTTCTGAAACTGCTCCTCATCCCCCTTAAACCCCTTCGCCTTCTCCCCCACTCGCAAAATCTTCACCGTCTTGATCGTATCCCCCTTCACGATCTTGTTCACCACGTCCTGTCCTTCCACTACGTGGCCAAACACCGTATGTTTGCCGTCCAGCCAGGGAGTCTCCTTGTGCGTAATGAAAAACTGGCTCCCGTTCGTCCGCGGCCCAGCGTTTGCCATCGACAAAATCCCAGGCTTATCGTGCTTCAATGACGGGTCGGTCTCGTCCTTGAACTTATAACCAGGCCCGCCCGCTCCGCTGCCGGCCGGATCGCCGCCCTGGATCATAAAATCGGGGATCACCCGATGAAACGTCAGCCCGTTATAAAACGGCTTGTCCTGTTTCTTGGGCGTCTCGCCCCCGGTCGAATAATTCTTCGTCCCTTCGGCCAGCCCAACGAAATTCGCCACTGTCAGCGGCGTCTTCTCGAACTCCAACTTCAACAGAATCGTCCCCTTCGACGTCTCCATCTCGGCATAAAGCCCATCTTCCAACTTCCGGTCCGCAGCCAGTACGGTCGCCGCAGCCAGCCCCAACATACCAATCGCGCAAAATACCTTCTTCATAGTGCCGCCTCCTATAACCACCCCCCGCCCCAAGGGAAAGCCATTTCTAACCGCTTCTTTCGGAGGGACGAGCTCCGTCGAGCCCGCCATAAGTCCTGTAACCCCCGACGTAAGGAGGGGGCACTTCTCGTTTTGACTGACGCACGCCCGAAACCGTTCCTCCGCGTACGCCACCCCTGCGTATCCGAATTTCGCGAAGCGTCTTGGACTTCGTGAGCTGCCGCAGCCGCTTTCAATTCATCGCCACGTCTAGCCGCATCCAGTACCGCGTCGGAGTTCCGCGTTTACGCGGTCATGCCCGCTCTTTGCGCCTTTTTGCGTTCTTTGAGGCCAATTATTACTCTGTCCCTCAAGTCTCCGTGGCATTTTAAATTTTTCATTCTAAATTTCCCCCACCCCCCAACAACTCCTCCTTGGTAAACAGCGGATAAACCGCATACCCCCGTTCCTCGATCTTCCCCCGTCCTCCTTCCTGCCGATCCACCAGCACCGCCACGAACGCAACCTTCCCGCCTTCACGTTCCACGGCCTCGATCGCCGTCAAAGTCGATTCCCCCCGCGTCACCACGTCATCCAGCACCACCACCGTCTGCCCCTTCTTGAAATTCCCTTCGATCAACTTCGTTTGCCCGTGCGCCTTGGGCGCCTTCCGCACCGCAAACACCTCCAAAACCTTCGCGTCCTTTGCAAACTGCGAAAACATCCCGATCGCCATCGCCAGCGGATCCGCCCCCATCGTCAACCCCCCGATGGCGTCAATCTGCTCCACCCCGCGTTCCTTCTGCGCCTTTCGTACCAATCCATGCATCAACTCCCCGCACAACCACGCCCCGCGCGGATGAAACGTCGTCAACCGGCAATCGATGTAATACGAACTCTTCGCCCCCGAGGCCAAAGTGAACTCCCCCCGAAAAACCGACCGGTCCCTTAAAATCGACAGCAACTCATTCCGTGCACCTTCATTCGTCATCCCTCCATGATCCAACTTCACCACTGTTAAGCGAATTCAAAATTGCTGACCAACCTCGACTTTGTAACCACCGAGGTAACGAGGTGGCACTTCCCGTCGTGACCCTTCGCGGGCAAGCGCCCGTCCTCCGCGTACGCGGCCCAAACCTAATAGAACATCGCGAAGCGTCATGGAGTGCGCCGGTGCCCTGGCGCTTTCCGAATCCGCCGTCCTCCGCCGTCCGCAGGCCTAATCCAACATTAACCGAGGGCAACGCCCTCGGGCCAGATTCCGCGCGTAACGTACGCCCTGAAAGGGCAAGCCAACTCCGCCGCCGCTGCCGCCCAATTTGCATTTTTCATTTTAAATTTTTCATTTTGCATTCCCAGGCGTCGCCCTGGTCTTTTCTTGTAGACGAACCTGCACCCTGTGAGCGTCTGCGTTATATGCGGATCCGTATTCTGGCGGCGGTGATGTGTCTGGGCGTTGTCGGCCTGGCGGCTTATTTCTGGATGACGCGCGAGCCGACTCCCATCCACGTGGATCCCAGCATCTACGATCGTTACGCAGGCTATTACGATTTCCAGAATAATTACATCGTCACCATCCGGCGCGACGGCGACCGCTTGATGTCGTCCGTTCCCGAGATGCTGCCGCAACAGCTTTTCCCTGAAACGCCCACTACCTTCTTTGTCAAAGGCCAGCCCGGCCGACTCATTTTTCATCGCGGCACGAACGGGCATGCGGATTACATGGTCTATCGGTGGAAGAAGTTCGAGGAAAAGGGCCAAAGGCTGTCGACATTGCCGCCCATGCTCGAATGCACCAATGCGATGATTGCCGCGACTACCGGCGGCAAGGCGGTGGAGGCTGGCTTGGCGATTCTGAAGGAAGGCGGCAGCGCGGTGGATGCCGCGCTGGCGATCGCCCTTTGCGAAGTGGTGCACGCCGGCGGCTCCTACGTGAGCTTCGCCGGGCCGATGATGTTGATCTACTACGAGGCAAGCAGCGGTCAGGTGCATTACCTCGACGCCCAATACAACACTCCGCTCAAGGACAACGATCCACGTTCCATGCCCAAAAAAGGCGGGCGCACCGCGCTCGTGCCGGGGTTTATGGCGGGCGTGCAGGCGGCCCATGAACGGTTCGGAAAAGTTCCCTTGGGCCGTCTCTTCAATGAAGCCATCGCCATGGCGGAGAACGGACAGACCGTCAGTCCAGTCATGGAATGGTGGATCAACGAGAAGAAAAGTGTCCTCAGCCGCTATCCAGAGACGAAGCGGGTTTTCACAAAGCCGGATGGCAGGTTTTACGTCAAAGGCGATTTGTTCCGTCAGCCCGATTTGGCCGCGACCCTCAAGGGCGTCCAGCGCGAAGGCGCGTCGTACATGTATGACGGACCCTGGGGGAAAAGGTTTGTCGAGGTGATCCAAAAACACGGCGGAAAAATCACGCTCGAGGACATGAAGCACTACAAAGCCATCTGGGAGGAACCGCTGCAAACCACTTATAATGACTATAGGATTTTCGCGCCCGGGATTTCCGCCTGGGGCGGAGTCAACACCATCGAGGCGCTGAACCTGCTCGAAGTGGCCAATCTCAAACAATACGGCCACTACACCAAATCCGCGAAGGCTTTGCTCTGGCTGACACAGATCGCCGACGTGCATCACTTGACGTGGAGACTGCCCAAGCCAGCACGGCACGACTTGTCGCAAAAATCGCGGGCGACCAAAAAAACCGCAGCATGGATCTGGCAGCAGATGCAGAACGGGACCTGGGAACGGCTGCCCAAAGCCCTGAAGAAAACCGCATCAGACCACACCGACGCGCTCGCGGTTGTCGATCAATGGGGAAACATGGCTGTGGTGAATCATACCATCAATACCATGTTGTGGGGGAAGACTGGGATTTTCGTGGATGGCGTGTCGATACCGGATTCCGGCGCATGGCAGGGTGAGCATATCGCCTCGGCCGGTCCGGGCAAACGTCTGCCCATCGGCATGAGTCCAATCATCGTGTTGCGCAATGGGAAACCAGTGTTGGGCTCCAGCACGACCGGCGGCGGATTGCACGAGAAACACCTGCAAGTGCTCATGAACATTCTCGATTTCGGCATGGGCCCTCAAACCGCCTGCGACACGCCGGTGATGTTCGGCAATGGAGCGGTCCTGCAGGACACTTTCGATCCGCAGGTAATCGCTGAAGTCGGCAAACTCGGCGGCAACATGCGTGTCGTCGCGCCGACTGACGATGTCAATCGCGGCTATTGGGTCGGCCTCCAAATCGATCCCGCCACCGGCCGCATGCGCGGCGGCGTCTCCCGCGGCCTCGAAGGACAAGTCGCCGGCTATTAACGCTCCCTCTCCCTGGGGGAGAGGGCAGGGTGAGGGACAGACTGGTAATCCCGCTCGCCGTTTCAGGGTGAGGGACAAACCAGTTCTCTCCGCGCCGTCCGCAATTCCATCCTCTTGTAACCACCGAGCTGCGGAGACGCAGTCTCTCGGGCGAAGCAATCTGGTTCAATCTGCCGAGGTGGCACTTCTTATCGTGACTCGTCGCGTGCAAATATCCGTCGTCCGCGTACGCGGCCCAAAACTTCTCGAACGTCGCGAAGCGTCATGGAGTGCGCCGGTGCTCTGGCGCTTTCGACA
>Ga0075418_10003032_pt1 | contig 19175 bp, 20 predicted proteins | sample SoiMetdeltSBSDD2_FD_81776 | JGI IMG/M metagenome (GOLD analysis project Ga0075418, IMG submission 81776) | Bulk soil microbial communities from a Populus tree surrounding site in Tennessee, USA - Soil MetaG P. deltoides SBSDD2 | ecosystem: Environmental > Terrestrial > Soil > Tree plantation...
GGCGATCCACCAGCTACGCGCGGTGTTGCCAACCGCGCGCCAGGAATTGCCGATGTTGGCCTGTTGCGGCAATGCCGAGTTTGAAATTGAGCTCATGACCTTCTCCATGTCGTTGCTTTTGGCGACACTCTGCAGGAAGGTCCTGCTTGGCGCGCCGCTTGGCCGCCATCAGCCATATTTTGATGCGGGCGGAAATCAGCCGGAGGTACTGCCGCCTGTCGGGCAGCGAAGCGCGCGGTGGGGCCAATGGGCGTCGATTGCAGGGCCCTTCGGCTGGCAAAATCGTTGGCAGCCACGGGGCTGTTGAGCCCAGTACTTCAGTACTAGGCCACAAGACTGGCGTGCCGCCTCCGGCGCAGGCCAAATGAGATTGGCCGCTATTCGATAATCTCGTCGGCGGCGATCAGGAGGGACTGAGGAATGGTGAGCCCCATGGCGCGCGCTGTCCGCAGATTGACGCCAAGCTCGAACAGGCTCGGGGCTTGCACCGGCAGTTCACCCGCTTTTTCACCCTGCAGGATGCGAGCGACATAGGCGGCGGAGCGCCTGAACTGATCGGCCGCATTGAACCCATAGGCCATCAAGGCACCCTCGCGTACATAGAAGCGGAATGGAAAAATGGCGGGTATTCGTTGCTCGTTGGCGAGCGAGATCAGCCGTTGGCGATTGACGGTGTTGATCGGACTGGGACTGACGACCAGGCCGGGCGAAGCCTGCTTGGCAATCACCCCGACGGCGCCCTCGATTTCCGCAAGGGTGCTGGCAAATGCGGCATGCGCGACCAGGCCAAGCGCGGGAGCGGTATCCTCAATCGCTTTCAACAAGGAGTTGAAGCCAACAAACTTCGGATCGAGCAGCATGCTCACGTTGCGCAAGTTCGGCGCCGCCTCCTTCAGCAACTGCAGCCACTTGCCGGCAATCTCGGGCTCAAATGTGCTGAAGCCGGTGATGTTGGCGCCGGGCCGGGACAGGTTTTGTACATACCCGGCACCAACCGGATTGCTGACGACTACAAAGACGACAGGCAAGTTGGTGCCCAAGGCGCGCGCGGCATCCATGCCGGGGGTGCCGTTGATGACCAGTACCTCAGCGCCGCGATCGACGAGATTTTTGGCTTCGGTCTGCGCTACAGGAAAGCTGCCACGGTACCAAGCAACGTCGATATCAACATTGCGCCCATCGACCCACCCCGCCTCGCCGAGCGCGCGGCCGAAGGCCTCGGCGCGCAGTTTGCCCTCGGCATCATTCTCAGCCGTCGCCACCATGAGGCCGATCCGCCTACGCCGGCCGGCGGTGACTTGCGCCAGGGTCGCAGCGGGACTGATGAGCGCGGCCGCGCCGACCAACGATACAATCTGGCGGCGGTTCATGGCGTATCCCATATGGTACGTGACGGGGCGGCGGCGGCTTATGGCGGGCAAGACCTTGAGCCGGTCCGCGCTAAGCATTTTACGCGAGCGCAGGAACCGAGGCTATTGCCTTGATCTGCGGGCAGGTTCAGTTGTTCTCACGATGAAAGAGACGATGCGTGAGGTGGCTCGGTGAGCGAGCGGCTCCAGCGACTCATGCCTGGGTATCACCGATGGCTTGATCGGCTGTCGGTGCGCCGGACACTGTTTTGGAAGTATGTCATTCTCTTCGTTGCGGTCACCAGTGTATCCCTAATCATTAATGCGCTTGTCGATATCTGGTTTACGTTCCGCGACCATCGTGCCGTGCTGTTTCGTATCCAGAAGGAGCAGGCCGTCTCCGCAGCATCCAAGATCACCCAGTTCATTAAGGAGATAGAGGGTCAACTGGGCTGGACCACGCATCTGTCCTGGGGGACGGAGGCGACCGAGCAGCGCGAGCTCGACGGCCGCAGGCTGCTGCGCCAGGTGCCAGCGATCGCGGAGCTGGCCTTGCTGGACGGCCAGGGGCGCGAACGCCTGCGCATCTCACGCCAGGCCATGGATAAGATCGGCAGCAATCTCGACTTCTCGGCAGAGGACAAGTTCAAGTCGGCGCTGGCCAACAAGGTATTCTACGGACCGATCTATTTCAGGCGCGGCAGCGAGCCGTTCATGACGTTGGCGATGGCAGGCTCACGCCGCGACGCAGGAGTGAGCGTGGCCGAGGTCAACCTCACTCACATCTGGGACGTCGTCAATCAAATCAGGGTTGGCGGGGGTGGCCGTGCCTACGTCGTCGACGCGCGCGGACGGCTCATCGCTCACCCGGAGATCAGCTTGGTTCTACGCAATACGGACGTGTCGGGGCTCGCACAGGTGCGGTCTGGGCGGGTAAAGCCCGATATGGAAGAGGCGCAGATCGCGCGCGATCTCAAGGGTGAGCGTGTGCTGGCGGCGCATGCTATGGCCAGCCCGCTGAACTGGCTGGTTGTTGTCGAGGTCCCCGAGTCCGAAGCCAATGCGCCACTCTACGCCATCATCGTGCGTACCGTTGTCGTCCTGGTGGCTGGCCTCGTTCTGGCGTTGTTGGCGGCGCTCCTGCTGGCACGTCTGATGGTGGTTCCCGTGCAAGCATTGTCAGCTGGGGCAGCCCGCATCGGTGCGGGCGCGCTTGACCATCGCATTGACATAAGGACCGGGGATGAGCTCGAGGCGCTGGGGGAGCAGCTGAACGACATGGCGGCCAAGCTGCAGGGTTCGTACGCGACGCTCGAGCGCAAAGTGGACGAGCGCACGCAGCAGCTCCACGCAGCCAACTTGTCCAAGTCGCGCTTCCTGGCGGCCGCGAGCCATGACTTGCGCCAGCCGCTGCACGCCTTGAACTTGTTTGCTGCGCAGCTGCGCTCGGAAAAGGATCAGCTTGAGCGCGACCGCCTCGTCGGGCGGATCGACACCGCAGTTGCGAACATGAATGAACTGTTCAATGCCCTGCTCGACATTTCCAAGCTCGAGGCCGGTGCCATGCGCCCCAACATCACCGACTTCCCGGTTAGTCGAGTGTTGAACCGCATCGGCGCGATGTTTACCCCTGCCGCGCGCGATAAAGGTCTGTATCTGCGCGTGGTTTCGTGCAGCGCGTGGGTTCGCAGCGATGCCATCCTGCTGGAACAGATCCTGCTCAATCTGGTTGCAAACGCCGTACGCTATACATCGGCTGGCGGCATCGTTATTGGCTGTCGGCGACTTGGGGACATGCTGCGGATGGATGTATGCGACAGCGGTATAGGCATTCCGGCCGACCAACGGCGCAGCATCTTTGGCGAGTTCTACCAGGTTGCGGCCCCACAGCACAGCAAAGGCGGGTTGGGGCTTGGCCTGGCCATCGTCGAGCGCATTGCCACCGTCCTCGAGCACCCCGTCACCCTTGCGTCCACGCTCGGGAAAGGCTCGCGGTTCTCGATTCTAGTACCGAAGGTGCAGGCGCGTGCGGTGTCTCTCCCCGGCCCCATTGCAGGGACAGCTGCGCCCGATCGGTTGCGCGACAAGCTCATCGTCGTGATCGACGACGACGCGTTGGCGCTTGAAGGGACCGGTGGCCTGCTCAGGAGCTGGGGCTGCCGGGTCGTTACCGGCCAGTCCGATCGCGAGGCGCTGACGAAACTGAATGGCAGCAAGCCGGACCTGATCATTTCCGACTACCACCTCAAGGAAGGTCGATCCGGAATCGATGCCATCGGTGAGGTCCGCCATGCATTCTGCGCAGACATCCCCGCTTTCCTGATCAGCGGCGACATCTCGCAGGACCGCTTGCGCGAAACGCACGGAACGACCCATCATCTATTGCACAAGCCGGTCAACCCGATGGCGCTGCGCGCCATCATGGCGCACCTGATCAAGTGAGGCGGCGAGGGTCGCAACCCCAGCACCAACCTCAACGAGCCGGACGTCGAAGCTCCCAGCCCAAAGCCGCGACTGCAAGCACAGCCTCGGTGCGGTTCGTGACGCCGAGCGCCTTGAGGATCGCCGATACATGGTTCTTCACCGTCGGCTCTGCCAAGTCGAGGGCACGGCAAATGAGCTTGTTGCTCTTACCCTCCATCACCAGCGCCAACACGTCGACCTGCCGCTCCGTCAGGCCCAATTCGGCCGGCGATGGGCGCTTGCTTGCTACCGCCTTATCGGGCGCGGTGATGGCCGCGGATTCGGCGGCGAGGATCTCGGGAGGAATGTAGATGCCGCCGGCAAGGATTAGCCGCAACGCGCCGAGCAGGACTTCGCGCGAATCGGTCTTTGGTATGAATCCAAGCGCACCATTATCCAGCGCCCTGACAACGTTGTCGCGATCATTGAAGGCTGACAGCATGACCACAGATATGGCCGGGAAGAGTTGCCGCAGTTCCTTCAGAGCCTCAATCCCATCGCGGTCGGGCAACTGCAAATCGTGCAGGATGAGAGCGAGGTCGGCATGCTCTCGTACGAGATCCATTGCCTGAGCCGAGCTCGCAGCCTCGAGAACTATCGCATCGCCTTGCAGGTCTTTGAGGACACCCCGCATGGCGTCGCGGATGAGGGCGTGATCATCAACCACCAAGAACTTCATAGCAAAAGCCTTCCGCACAAGGGTATGACCCCCCATGGCCCCACACGCCAGCACCAAGCGGACCGTGACGCTGGCTTGAGGAAGACTATACCTACCCAGCGCTTTGTAATCGAGGCGGCAACCTGCCTTGGCGGAGGCTGGCACCAAGGTTCTTGACACAAACAGTGCCCGACACCAGTAACTTAAGGCCGCTGTTGGCCCCAATCGGGCTCGCCAATTTTGCAATGGTCACTCGCTCGAACGCGGTTGCCGGGTGCCAACGGGCGAGCGGACTGCCGTGCGTTGGCAGGTCCAGGGGCCAACAACAGGCTCTTCCGGTCTAAGCTCGGTCGGCAACCACAGCCCTGCATCAATGAGCTTCGAGCAGACGGCCAAAGCCCGCAAACTGGTCGCGAATGTCGTTCGCGCGCAGCGCGTGCCAGTAGGTAGCCGTATTGATGGCTATGACCGGCTTGCCAAGCCACAATTCGGCTGCCGCCGCGAAACGCATCATGGATAGGTTCGTGCCGACCTGCACGATGGCGTCGACGTCCGTGCCGTCGAGACGGCGGATCGCGTCGCGACACTCGACTGGCGTCACCGCCGCGATCCCTGTCCAGGACGTGCATTGGAGGGCAATGTCCCGCACCACCGTGAGACCGACGTCGCCGAAGTAGCGCTTCACCTCGGCATTCATGACAGGCCAGTACGGTGTCAGGACCGCGATGCGCTTGATGCCGCCCAGCGCCTCGATGGCGGCGGCGGTGGCGTGGCTGCCGACCGTGATGCGGAGCCCCGTCTCGTCCGTGATGCGTTTGGCGAAGGCGGCGGCGCCCTTCACGCCACCAAAGAACGACAGAGCAGAAATGCCCATGACGAGATAGTCGGGTTCGCACGTCATGACGCTCTTGATGGCATCCATAACGTTGCTGCCGATCGTGTCGATACCGGCGCGGAACGTTTCGTTGCTGAGCGCATTGGTGTTCGGTGTGAAGATGCGACTGTAGTGATTGGTCACGCCCACCGGCCGCATGTCGTCGAAGTCGGGCTGCACGATGGTGTTGGTAGACGGTGCCAACACGCCGAACTTGCGCCGCCACCCCAGAACATCACCCATCATCGAACTCCACGTGTGTCTTGGCGCCTATGCGACCAACTGGGAAAGGCTGCGCGCCCATGTGCACATATGCGGGTCGGTACCGGGCCGTGAGGACAGGATACAGCCAATGGGCAGTCCGTTGCCGGCCACGCCAGCCGGCACCGAGACGATGGGGCCGCCGAGCGCGGTCCACGGCGAGATGTACTTGGGGTCGCCGGTCCAGCCAAGGCCTTCGGGTGCAGTGGATGGCGCAGCCGGCCAAAGGAAGACGTCGGCCTTCAATGTGCTGAACAGCTCTGCGCGCATGCGGTCGATCTCGCCACGCTCGTCGAAATATCGTTGCGGGACGATGGTCAGCCCTTGGCGGATCATGGCAATCAGCTTCTCGCCGACCGTGCCTTGCGGCTGGTCAAGCAGGAATTTGAGGGCCCGAGACGCCTCGTAGGTCATGGTATTTCGTTGCATCTCGAACAGCTGCTCGAAGGAAATGGGGGATCTCGGTTGCTCCACCGCATGGCCGGCCCGAGCGAACGCGTCGGCCATGCGCGTGAGCGCTGCCTTCATCTCTGGGATAGCATCGGCAATATGCCGATCGTCGGGAATGCACACAGCCAGCTTGGTTGGGGCAGGCGCAGCGAGTTGGGGTGCCAGGAAGTTTGGCGCCACTGCCTCGTAGACCAACGTCGCATCATCGACGCTCCAGCCATAGAAGCCTGGTGTGTCGTAGGAGGGCGCCAGTGGGGCAATCCCGAAGGTTGGCAGACAGCGCGAGCTTGGCTTGAATGCGCTGATGCCGCAGTAGGCGGCCGGACGGTTGACTGAAGCAACCGTCTGCGTGCCGATTGCGGCGGCTGCCATACCCGCTGCAACCGCTGCCGCCGAGCCTGAACTCGATCCACCCGGCGTATGCGCGAGGTTGTGGGGATTGCGTGCCGGCGAGGGATCGAAGAAGGCGTATTCGGTTGTGTGCACCTTGCCGAGAACGATGGCACCCTGCGCCTTGAGCGCAAGTACAACTTCAGCATCATTGTCGGCTGCCGGTGCGGCAGCTCGCGAGCGGCTGTTGGCCCGGGTCGGCAGGCCCTCGACATCGATGATGTCCTTGATCGCAATCGGCACGCCGTGCAACAGCCCCCGGATCTGCCCTTCCTCGGCTTCACGGGCCCGTTCCTCGGCTACGGCAAGCGCACGTTCAGCATCGACCTCACGCCAGCATTGCACCTGGGCATCTGCTCGCGCGATCCGATCAAGAAAGCGATGTACCAGGGCGACCGGGGACAGCTCCTTATTGGCAATCGCAGCGACCAGCTCGCGAATCCTCCCAGGATCACTAGCGTAGGTGCTCGCCATTGGTGCCACCCCTTCCGTCTGCGCCTGCCGCCATCAATGAACCCTCACGGCATGGCGCGCAACGTGTGACCGCCCGATAGCTGTTTTTGAAGATGATACAACACCGCTCGGCCTCGTCTTTGCCGGGCACCGGCGTGCTCCATCCTTGTTTGGCGGAACGCTGCTCGGCCGGCGCGGCTTTGGCACTGAGCGATGGCGTTCGCCCAACGCGCCGGGCGGCGTGTCTTAACACATTGTTAACGAATTGGAATCGCTCGCCAAAATTTAGCGAAAATTGGAACTTGTGGGCCCTTTGCCGATTGTCTTGCCAGATCTGTCAGAGACAAAAGGCAATGCAGCGGCCAAATCAGATCATGCGTCTGCTCGGCAGACATTACCGAGAGCTGTTGGGATTGGACGAGACGCTTCCAATCGAGATGGAGGTGCTTCTCCTGCGCCTGGCACTAAGACAGCTGGAGCGCGCGCACTACGGCATGCGGGCGCAGCCTCGCTCTGCTACCGCAGCGGCCTGATCCTTGTTTTGCTTGCGGTGCGACACTGACTTTGCAGCAGCTACGACTGGGCAGGCGCGCGGTCGCATTGCGCATATTCCTCGGATCACGTCCTAGCCTGGTGCGCCGGCCGCAACGTACAGAGCCGCAAAGATGGAGGCCAACGCGTCACGCGACAGCGCAGCACGGGCCGTCAGCAGGCTCCCCCGCGCAGCAGCGCTGAGCGAGCGCCAGCATCGGTCGTCTGACGCAGCAGCCACATATTCAGGCACATCGACATCGCTGCTCAAATCGTCAGCACACGACATGCAACGCCGGCGGCGCACCGTCACGAGCGCGCTGCATGAATTCGACAGGCGCCTTCAAACATTCGTTTGCATCGTCTTGCTGCAAGGCGTTGATTGTTTGGCAAGTGACTCCCATGTCGTCTGGAGAGCCACGCAACATAAGGAGGAACGTCTGATGCGGATCCAAGTGCGGTCGGCGCCCAATACCATGAGTTCTGAAGTCGGCAGGCGGATGGTGGGCGTCATTTTCACGGATGCATGTGATCGCACTCTTGCCGGCACGTACTTCGTACCGATGGACAACGTGCTCAAACGCATGCCGCGCTTCGAGGCCTGTGCCGAGTACTCGCCCTTCATGGAAGGTATCTACCTGCCCAAGGAAACCTGCGTCGTTGTCTGATGCGATCGCGCAAGCGCACAGCTAGGTTTGCCGCGTGAGCCGCACGAGCTCCGCGCCCGACGCATCGTGTAGCGTGAGCGTGACGTCGGCGATGCGATAGCTGCGCGTTGCCGACAGTGCATCAAGCAACTTGCGCTCCTGCTGCATGACCTCGGGCGGGCAGGCCATGCGCGTCGTTGCCAGCGCGCCGAACGTGATGGTCTCGCTGCCGATCTCCGCGCGACCCATCAGCCGATTGCACCCGCCGGAGCCCGTGACCTGCCCGTCCGCAGCAAAGGAGATGCGCGCACGCCGATCGCCGCCAGCAGTCGCGCCGGCCACTCTCTCGACGATCCATTCGCCACCTGCCAGCAGCCCCGGCATGGCTCCCTGCGCAAGCTCCGCGCAAGCGCCGGCACATGTCATCAGCAGTGCCACCATGACTTCACGATAACTAGGAATACACCGCATGGTGGCGACCCGCTCGCGTCACGCATGCCTGCATGACGCCCGCCAGGCACTGAACGCAGGCTGAACGCGATCCGCGCACAGAATACAGTAACCGAAGCGACGGGCTCAGCGGATCTGGATTTGCGGCAGGATCTTCTGCAGCTTTTTGGCTTGCTTGATATTGAAGCGCATGCCGCCGGGCAGTGTGAAGTCGCCGGGCTTCATGCCGTCGGGACAGGAGGCACCCGTCCAGCGCGCCGTCTGCACCATCAACATGTCCTGCGGACCCTTGGCAACGTTGGGCAGTGGCACCCCGTCGGTCTTGCCTTCGATGCGGATCGTATACGTGGACTGGAAGTCGCCAGACATGGTGGTGCGCGTCGAGCTGCTGATCGACCCGAAGCTGCATTCGGAGTCGATCACCAGGTTGCCGCCCGCGCGCTTCATGTCGAAGCGCGTGCAGGCATCCTTCGACATGCGCAGGCCGAATTCCATGAGCTCGCGATCAGTGGCAGCATCGAGGCACACTTGCGTGTCCAAAGCCGGGGCGCCGGTCGGCTTCTCGGTGACGATGCGGATCTCCCAATGACCGGGACGGCGTTGGGGAAAGTCGACCGCCTGCGCGGCGGTCGGCAGCGGCAGGGCCACCACGGCGGCGATGACGGCCAGCAGGGCAGCAGGACGGTGCATGGGCAAGCCTCGTTCGTTGCGGCGGCGCACTGTATTCCCCCAACCTGGACGGCGGCATGGCAGCGGCGCCGCAGCGTTCCCTTTCCAGTCCTGCGGGCAGCAGTGCTGCAGGACATCAAATGTAGCAATGATAATAGCCCGCACGCTTGAGGGGGTCTCAAAGAAATACAGTAGAGGGCTGAAAATAAACCATTTCTTTGTGGGTGAGGGTGAATATTCGAGCCGTTGGATAGAAGCACCACTCCTGTTGGCAAAGCCAATGCGCAAAGCACCCGCACTTATCGTCCGCCACCGGCGCATGACGCTGGTTATCGGTGTCCTGCTGGCCTGTCTGATGGTCATCGCCGCGATCTGCGTCAGCATCGGGCTCTATCTTGCCGATGCTACACTCGCGATCGTGTTGGTGCCGCAGATCTTCGTCCTCATTGCGGTCGGCTTGCTCAAGCTCGCCTACGATCGTTGGGCCACCTCGACGGTGTGCCTGTGCGTATCGGCCGACGGGTTGTTGCTGCCCGGCATGTCCACGCGCCGCATCCCATGGATCGATGTTCGCAGCGTGCGCTGCATCTCCTCAACGCCGACGCCAGAGCATGCCACCAAACCGCGCCACTACCTGCTGCTCGAGGCGGACGTGCCGGCGGTCAGCCGTAGTCAGCCCGGGCTCCTATGGTGGCGCGCACAGCAACTGGTGTTCGACGTGAGCCAACTCGATGCCTCCAGGGATGCGATCCTGGAAGCCTTTTACCGCTTCCACCCGGCTGCGGTCGCCGATGCCGAGGTTGCCAGCGCCCAAACCGCTGCGGCCAAGTCCGATGGCGAGCGCCCGCGCCTGCCGATGGCAGCAACGATCAGGTTGTGTGCCCAGCATATTCGCGCCAAGTCGGCCCCGCTGCTGGCTGCCCAAGACATGTGGTCCGACGCGGTGGTCACGTGGCACCGGCTGGCACTGCAGGTGCGCAGAGAGGCGCAGTTGGTAATGCTCGGCGCGGCCATAGTGCGGCGCACCACAGTTTCGTATGCACAACGGCTTGTGCGGATCGCGCGTGACGTGACGCTGACAAACCTCGCACGCGGTCAGCGAAGCGCGCGTGTGGCAGCCGTCGCTGTCCGCCACAGATTTGTCCGAAGCGTTTGAAATGAATGGCTGCTGAACTGCTTGTTGGCTCGTCATTCAGATGCCCCGTGCGCAATAGCGTGCGCGGGGAGAACATCAGGCGGGGCGGATCCGCCGATGCGACACGACAACGGGGGTATGGAGCCATGATCGGAAAACTGACGCTGGCAGCCGGCCTGGTTGCTTTGGGCACGCTGGCAACAACGCCAACTGCTTCCGCCGCCGCGTTCCCGCAATCGCGGCCCGCGATCGATGCCGACACCTCGGTGGTGCATCAGGTGCACCGTCGGCACCATCGCTTCCATCGGCACCGGTTCGTCTACTTCGGTGCAGGCCCGAACTATTGCTCGGTGTGGCGCCATCGGTGCGCGCATCGCTGGGGCTGGCGTACGCGCGGCTTCTTCCATTGCTTGTGGCGGCACGGCTGCTGATCGACCAACGCTGGGTGAGCAGGCAAATTGCTTGCACCGTCGGTTGATGCAACGTGAACCACTGGTGAACCGTGCGTTGCGGAACCGTTAAGGCCGAGGCTGGTTGTCTGTGGTGCCTTGGTGTCTCGTTGATGTCCGGGTTCACCGACTTAGGAGGAAGCATATGATTGGCAAGCATTGGCTTGTGGCAGGTGCACTGGTGCTGGGAGCGGCCGTCGCCCCGCATGCAACGTCGGCTGCGTCGCTGGCGCCGCAATCGACGCTGCGCATGAGCGAGGTCCAGGACACGCTGGTGCAGAAAACGCAGTGGAGATACTGCCGCCGCTGGCGCCACGAGTGTGCTGATCGTTGGGGCTGGCGTACGCCGCGCTATTTCCGCTGCCTCGCCCGCCACGGCTGCTGACGCTGGGCGCCGACAGGATTGCAAGGGCCGGTTCCCGTAGGAGCCGGCCTTTTTCATTGGGCGAGCGTCAGCGGCTGTCGAGCGAGTAGGGGAATGACGGCGGCACGACCAGGGTGAGGGCCATGCGCACAGCTACGGCCAGCACCAGCAGCGCCAGCAGCGCGCGCAGCTGCTCCGCCTTCAGGCGCTCGCCGTAGCCGACGCCGAGCTGCGCGCCGATCACGCCGCCGAAAATGAGCGGCAGCGACAGCACCAGGTCGACACTGTGGTTCTGCACCGATTGCAGGACGGTGGTGAGCGCGGTGATGCACACAATCTGAAATGTCGACGTACCGATCACGATGCGGGTTGGCAGCCGCAGCAGATAGATCATGGCCGGCACGAGCAGAAAGCCGCCGCCTACGCCCATGATCGCCGTCAGCCAGCCGACGAAGGCGCCGAGCATGACCGGCGGGATGGCGCTGACGTAGATCTTGGAATGCCGGAACCGCTGCTTGAACGGCAGGCGCTCGATCCAGGTGTGCTGGCCGCCGCGCCGCCTCGAGACCGCCGCCACGCCCTGCTTGGGCAGCAGCTTTTGCACGCTCTCGATGAGCATAAGGCAGCCAACCACGCCCAGCAGGACGACATAGGACAGCGAGACGAACAGATCGAGCTGTCCGTACGCCTTCAGGATGGCCAGCACCTTGACGCCGGCCAGGGCCCCGAACACGCCCCCGCCGATCAGCAGATAGCCCATCTGCAGGTCGATGTTGCCGCGCTGCCAATGGCCTACCGCGCTCGAGACGGACGAGGCCACCACCTGGCTGGCTCCGGTGCCGACGGCAACGCTCGCCGGCACGCCGAGAAAGATCAGGAACGGCGTCATGATGAAACCGCCGCCGATGCCAAACATGCCGGACAGGAAGCCGATCGCCAGCCCAAGCCCGAACAGCAGGAATATGTTGAGGGAAAGCTCCGCAACGGGGAGATAGATCTGCATGGGCCTGTCTAGAACCGAGCGCGACGCGGCGGGTAAGCGGCATTTGCGACCATCGCATGGCGATAGCGGGCTCGACCTATCTCGCCAACTCCTTGAGCCCGCGGCGTATCAGCGCCGGTGTCTGCGCCGCCTCGCCGAGGTCCTTCATTGCCGAAGCGATGGCGTGGCTGGCTTGCGCCGGCTGATAGCCGAGATTGGTGAGCGCCGAGATGGCCTCGGCTGCCGCAGTGCTGCCGGGTACGCTGGCGCCACCCTTGCCCGCGGCAGCGGGCACGGTGAGGCCGGCGACGGACAGCGCCGGCGCCTTGTCTCTCAGTTCGGCGACAATGCGCTGGGCGAGTTTCTTGCCGACGCCCGGCGCCTGCTCGACGGCGGCCCAGTTCTGCAGGGCAATGGCATTGGCGAGGTCCTGCGTGGACAGCGTGCCGAGCACGGCCAGCGCCACCTTGGCACCGACGCCCTGGATGGTCTGCAGCGTGCGGAACCAGGCACGCTCGACCTCGCTGGTGAAGCCGAACAGACGGATGGCGTCCTCGCGCACGTGCGTCTCGATGGCAAGGCTCACCGCCTCGCCCATCTGCAAGGCGCGCAGCGTGCGTGCGGGGGCCTGTACTTCGTAGCCGACGCCGTTGACATCGATGATGGCGTGCGCTTCACCCACCGCATCGACCACGCCCTTCAGCTTGCCGATCACGGCACAGCCTCCCGGCGGGCGCTGCGCGTGGCCAGCATCTGCGCACTGCCGCGATGGCTGGCGTGACAGATGGCGATCGCCAGTGCGTCGGCCTCGTCGGCGCTTTCGAATTTCGCTTTCGGCAGCAGGAAGCCGACCATGGCTGCGATCTGGCGCTTTTCGCCGTGGCCGGTGCCGGTCACCGTTTTCTTGATGACGTTGGGCGGATACTCGGCCACCTTGAGCCCGCGTTGGGCCGGCGCCAGCAATGCCATGCCGCGCGCCTGGCCGAGTTTGAGTGTGGCGCGCGCATCCTTGTTGACGAAGGTCTCCTCGACCGCCGCCTCCTGCGGTTTGAAGCCGGCAATCACCTCGATCAGGCCCTGGTAGATGTCGCGCAGGCGGTAGGCGAGGTCATCGTCGCCGTCCGAGGTGATGAGCCCGCTGGCGATGTACGACAGGCGCACCCCGTCCGACTCCAATATGCCCCACCCGGTACGGCGCAGGCCGGGATCGATGCCGATGATGCGAATCGCGTTGCTTGCCATGACCTTTCTGTTAGCACGGGAGGGGCCGCGGGTCGGCGCGGCCTTGCCTTCACCTGCTTTCCCGATCATTCTTGTTGCTGGCGGGTGACGCTTTCGCGGAGAATCGATCGATGTTGACGACCAGCACGTGGCTCATGCTGGCGGGCGCCATCCTCGTCCTGCTCGGTTTTGCCATGCGCTGGAAGGTGTCCGCCTACGATCTCAAGGATGCAGCCATCGATTCGGCCTGGACGCTGGCGCGCGGCAGGCGCACAGCCAACAATCCAACGGTGCTCGAGGTCAAGTATCGGGACATTCAGAATCAACCGACCTGGACCGGCAGGGCTACCAAGACGGCCGGCACCGTAGCCGGCCATTTCATTGCGCAGGTGCTGGGCGTCGCGGCGTTAATAATGATGCTGGCCGGACTGGCGCTGGGTGTTGCCGGATTCCTGTGGCGCTAGCGCTGAGTGCCATGCCGATAGGCCGCAGTGGATTGATGGCGCAGAAAGATTGCATCTGACCGCGGCGATGATAGTTTTGTGACACCAAGGCCGCACCGCTGTAGCGGTGACACCACAAAATCAAGGCCACCAAGGGCGGAGACCAGAGGGCATTACCGCAAGATCGGCGGGAGTGAATGCCATGCTGCACCCGGATCCCTCGCTAACGTCCTCAGTTGTAGCCCCTGACACCCGTGCGGACGCGACCGGCCCCGAGCGTCGTGTTGTGCGAGGTCGACCGGCCAAGCCGGATGCTGCACTCGACGAATGCATGGAGGTGCAGATGCAGCGTGCCTGGATCGACTTGTTCGACGCCATCAAGGCCGCGGGCTACGAGAAGCGCCACCTGGTCAAGACCACGGTTTGTGTCACCGAAGGCGGCCACTTGAAGCTGTTCCGCGCCGTGCGCGACCGCATGATGCGCGGCCACGTCGCCGCCAGCGCCTACCTGCATGTTGCAGGCCTCGGCGCTCCGACCCACCTGGTCGAGATCGAAGGCGAGTTGGTGCGCGGAGCCCAGGGCTGACCTAAGCTGCGGTCAGCCTCGCCAGCACCGCGTCGGACACCTCGAAGTTCGAGAACACGTTCTGCACGTCGTCGTCGTCCTCGAGGCCGGCGATCAGCTTCAGGATGGTGGCAGCCTTCTCCTCGTCGACCGAGGTGGTCAGATTCGGCTTCCACACAGCCTTCACCGAGGCTGGCTCGCCGAGCTTGTCCTCCAGGGCGCCGGCGACGCTACCCAAGCTCTCGAATGCGCAAGTGATCAGGTGCCCGTTGGCGTCGGACAGCACGTCGTCGGCTCCCGCCTCAATGGCCGCCTCCAGCACCGCATCGGCAGAGCCGGCGCTTGCCGGATAGTTGATCTCGCCGACGTGGGCGAACATGTGCGACACGGCGCCGGTGGCACCGAGATTGCCGCCGTACTTGGTGAACACGGCGCGCACCGCCCCACCGGTGCGGTTGCGGTTGTCGCTCAACGCTTCGACGATGATGGCGACGCCGCCCGGACCGTAGCCTTCGTAGCGTACGGTCTCGAACGCCTCAGCCTCGCCGCCGGATGCCTTCTTGATGGCGCGCTCGATATTGTCCTTGGGCATGTTCTCGGCACGGGCGGCCTGCACGGCTAGTCGCAGCCGTGCGTTCATGGCCGGATCGGGCGTGCCGGACTTCGCGGCCGTGGTTATTTCGCGCGCCAGCTTGGCAAACAACTTGGAGCGGGCCGCGTCCTGCTTGCCCTTCCGATGCATGATGTTCTTGAACTGCGAATGGCCGGCCATGCTCGCTCTCGCTACGGCGTAATGTGCTGAATCGATGGTCTTATAGGGTTCTCGGGTCTGCAAATCCAGGCTTTGCGCCGCTCGATCCCTTGCCAGCAACGACACGTTGCGGTTGTGCATGGGTCGAGCCTTGGTCGTGCCGGGACCTGCGGCCTGCGGAAACACGGGCGGGACCTTGATCCGTTCGCCGTCCTGGTCGGCCGGCGTGTATAGCCCGGGCTGGCGCACTCGACGTCGATGTGTCAGATGCGACCGCCGCGACGCTGCGTTCGGGCGCAACAAGGCGACGCCCATGCGGTCTGCTTCGCCCCTCGCAGGGACAGCCGCATCGACGCTTGTCCATGCAACAACGGTCGGCCGGCACTCAGTAGTAGGACATAGATTAACTATTCATTAACCAATCGGGCCTAGCGTTTGAATCATGGATGGAAGCCATCCTGGACTGTTGCCCTGCTGCCCATGGCAACGCTCCTGAGAGTCGCGAGTATCTGGCTCTCACTTGGAGGACGGATTGGCCGTCTTCCCAACAAAGCATACTCTCTCTTTCTCACTCGACCCAGAACAGCGGCTCGGTAGGTGTCAAAACACCACCGAGCCGCAATGCTGTCGTGCGCCGGGCAAGGCCCGTTGCGTCATCGACGTCGACGGCGAGGCCAGCCAGCGTGGCCGGACCAGTGGCCGGTTCGAACCGGCCGCGCGGAATCTTGGTGAGGAAGCGGTTGAGGGGCTCTTCCTTGTCCATGCCGAGCACCGACTCGTAATCGCCGCACATCCCGGCATCGCCCATGAACGCCGTGCCGCCGGGCAGCACGCGCTCGTCGGCGGTCGGGGCGTGCGTGTGGGTGCCGACCACGCAGGTGGCGCGGCCATCGAGGAAGTGGCCCATGGCCTGCTTCTCGCTGGTCGCCTCGGCGTGGAAGTCGACCACGATGGCATCGCAGCCCTTCTTGAGGGCGCAGGCTTCCACTTCGCGCTCGACGGCGCGGAAGGGATCGCCCAGCTCCGGCATAAAGATCAGCCCCATGGCGTTGATGACCAGCACGTCCGCGCCGTTCTTGGCCTTGAACAGTCCCACGCCGCTGCCCGGCGTGCCGGCCGGATAGTTGATGGGGCGCAGCAGGCGCGGCTGGCGCTCGATGAACACCAGTGCCTCCTTCTGGTCGAAGGCGTGGTTGCCAAGGGTGACGACGTCGGCGCCGGCGCCGAGCAGGTCCTCGAATATACCCTCCGTGATGCCGAAGCCGCCGGCGGAATTCTCGCCGTTGACCACGACGAAATCGAGTTTGTAGCGCTGCCGCAGCTTGGGGAGCTGTTCTACCACCGCTTGCCGGCCCGTCCGGCCGACCACGTCACCCAAGAATAGCAGTCGCATGCCTCGTGTCCGATATTCACATCAGGCGTGGTTGCCGGCGCGGACGGCGCCCGACGGCGTCAGCACCCAGTCAAGCCGTTCGTCATAGTCGAGATGCGGGACCACGTCGACCCGCTGCTCGTCAAAGGCAATACCCACGGTGATCACGGACTTGCGCGCGCGCAGGCCGCGCAAGGTGCGGTCGTAGAAGCCGCCCCCATAGCCGAGCCTCCAGCCCGCGTCATCGAAGGCAAGCAGCGGCACCAGCACGATATCAGGCTGCAGCGCTGCCTTGTCGGCCTTGGGCTCGGCAATGCCCCACACGCCGCTGTCCATGGCATCACCGGGCGCCCAGGCGCGGAAGATCAGCGGATTACCTTTGCCCTGCATGACCGGCAGAGCCAGCCGGTAGCCTTGCGCCAACAGCGCGCGCAGCAGCGGCCAGAGGCGGAACTCGTCGGGCATAGGGGCAAAGCCCGAAACCACTGCGCAAGGTTCAGGCTGCAGGAAGGCAAGTCCATGCGCGGCCACGGCATCGGCCGCGCGCACAACCGCCTGCTGGGAAAGGCTTTGTCGCCAAGCCCGCATGCGCTGGCGCAGCGCTTTCTTGGCCGCCTTCGTGTCTGTGATGTCGGATGTCAAGATGGGCTCCGGGCGGGTCGGTCGAATCGGGATGTCCGCCCAGCGGAGAGAAAGATGCAGAGCCGCCTGAGCCGTAGGAGCGTGCGATCCCGCGTGGCCCTACAAGTGTAGGTGGGCGCCGTATGTCCGAGGCCACGGCCCCGGTCAGGGACAGCTCCCTTGCGGATCTTATAGGCCCCTGGGTCGTATTGCTCCTGACGCACCCCGCAGCCCTGCAGCCGTCAACTTACGTCGTGTTCGCGAAAAATCAATGTGCGGGTGCTCGGAAATGGTGAGGATTGCGTCAAGCAGGTGCCTTCACTGGTAGCGCGCAGTCCGTTCCCGCTCTGAGGTTTCGATCGGGCGCGGGCCGACAGCCTGCATCTATTCGTCCGCCAGCATGATCGCAGCCAGCAACAGGACGTCGCTCGTCGCTACCTGCCCGAAACTCCTCGATGATGGCCTGCACGCGCTCCCCGCTTGCGCAAGCCGCAGGACATGGGTTTGCTCACCATCCCGCGCCCGTCAATCTGAACGTGCGGCCGTTGAGCGTGACAGTGGGCCTATCCCCAGGCCGGCCGGCATCAAGCGAATCGCCGTCCGCCAAATGACTCAACCCTTCCCGTCCAGAATGTTGTGCAGGGAATCCAATGCCCAGGCAATGCGATCGCGCACCTGCGCCTGGGTCTTCTCGAGATCGCGCACCCGAGCTTCCGCACGCTGCAGATCGGCACGCAGCGCGTCCCGCTCACGTTCCAGGGCCGCTAGCCGGACCTTCAGAGGGTCGGGGGCATGCGCGCCCTTGGTCTTGCCGCGCTGCGCGTCTTCGCGAGCGGGTGCGATCTTCGTCCTCGCCTTTTGAGCGCGGCGTCTGGCCGTCATCCCCTCTCCCGCATGCTGCGCGTCGCATAATATGCGACGCGATCCGCCGAGCCAGGAACGATAGGTATTGGCATCGGCAGCGTCAACAAACACGCGCAATTTGCAACGCTTCTAGCGTGTGCCTGTTTGTCGAATGCAACTGTCGCATTGACAGAGCGTTGACAGAAAAGCACTAGAGCCTGCAGTAGAGCCTCACAAGACAATCGCCCGAGCCAGCTGGGAGGATGCCATGACCTTGAAGATCGCCATCTCCGGTTTCGGACGCATCGGTCGCAACGTGCTGCGCGCCATTGCCGAAGCCAAGCGCAAGGATGTCACGGTCGTCGCCATCAACGATCTGGTCTCGGCCAAGGACAACGCGCACTTCTTCAAATACGATTCGGTGCATGGCCGCTTCCCCGGCGAGGTCAAGGTCGATGGCGACATCCTCGATGTTGGCATGGGACCGATCAAGGTGCTAGCCGAGCGTGATCCAAAAAAGCTGCCGTGGAAGGACCTCGGCATCGACATCGTGATGGAGTGCACGGGCATCTTCACCGACCGCGACAAGGCGGCCGCGCATCTGGAAGCGGGCGCCAAGCGGGTACTGGTGTCGGCGCCGTCCAAGGGCGCCGACCTGACGGTCGTGTACGGGGTCAATCACGATAAGCTAAAGGCCGATCACAAGGTGGTCTCGAATGCCTCGTGCACCACCAACTGCCTGGCGCCGGTGGCCAAGGTGCTGAACGACCTGGTCGGCATCACGTCGGGCTTCATGACGACCATCCACGCCTACACCAACGACCAGAACGTGCTCGATCAAGCGCACAAGGACCTGCGCCGCGCGCGCGCCGCCGCGCTCAACATGATCCCGACCTCGACTGGCGCGGCAGCCGCCGTCGGGCTGGTGCTGCCCGAGCTAAAGGGCAAGCTCGACGGTACGGCCATCCGCGTGCCGACGCCCAACGTCTCGGTGGTGGACCTGAAGTTCATCCCTGGCCGCGAGACCACCGTCGAGGAGGTCAATAAGGCCATGCAGGCTGCCGCCCAGCAGCAGCTCAAGGGCATCCTCGGCGTGACCAACGAGCCGCTGGTGTCGATCGACTTCAATCACAATCCCAATTCGTCGACGTTCGACCTGACCGGCACGCAGATCGTGGACGGCAAGCTGGTGCGCGTGCTGTCCTGGTACGACAACGAGTGGGGATTCTCCAAC